>OKVX01000039.1_pt1 | contig 74625 bp, 73 predicted proteins | sample 1606941 | NCBI WGS metagenome assembly OKVX01 (sample SAMN03281016, study PRJEB24777) | human gut metagenome | isolation source: fecal sample PR161 from 1 month old female Malay infant, caesarean... | reverse complement strand
TTTTGCAATTCATCCAGTTCCCGGAAGGGGTCCCACGGAGTCAATGCAGACATATCGGTTCTCCTTGAACAATGCCGACGAATTGGATGACGCACTGAACAGAGCCGTCGGTTTACTCTGAATGGCAGCTACTACTGTTTTCAGTTCCGAACAAGTCCTTGAGTCAATTGACGGATATCGCTTTCGTCGAGCGTTTCCCGCGCCAGCAGCTCGCGCGCACAGCGCTCCAGCACCGCGCGGTTGATGTCGAGAATCCGGTAGGCGCGCTCGAACACGCCCATCACGATGTCGCGGATAGCCTGATCGATACGCGCCTGGGTCGATTCGGCCAACCGGCAACCGCCGTGGGCCAGTTCAGGTGTATCGAGAAAGCGGGGCCGCTGCGCCTCGAAGGCGATGTAGCCCAGGCCCTCGTCCATGCCAAAGCGGGTGATCATGTCGCGGGCGATGTCGGTGGCTCGCGCCAGATCGTCCGCCGCCCCGGTAGACAACTCGCCGAACACCAGCTTTTCGGCGGCACGCCCGCCCAGCAGTACGGCGATCTTGTGCTCGAGATCGGTACGCGTCATCAGGAAGCGGTCTTCGGTGGGGCGCTGCAAGGTGTAGCCCAGCGCGCCGATGCCGCGCGGGATGATCGAGATCTTGTGTACGGGGTCGGTTTCGGGCAGCGCCAGCGCCACCAGCGCATGGCCCATCTCGTGATGGGCCACGGTTTCCCGCTCCTTGGGATTGAGCACGCGGCTCTTCTTTTCCAGGCCCGCCACGATGCGCTCGATGGTCGCGGTGAAGTCCTGCAATTCCACGGCGGACGCACGGCGTCTCCTCGCCGCCAGCGCCGCCTCGTTGACCAGATTGGCGAGGTCCGCGCCGGAAAAGCCCGTGGTCAGTGCGGCTACCTGCTCGAGGTCTACATCCTGGGCCAGCGTCACCTTCTTGACATGAACCTTCAGGATGTCCAGCCGCCCCTTCTTGTCGGGCCGGTCCACCAGCACCTGGCGGTCGAAGCGGCCGGCACGCAGCAGCGCCTGGTCGAGGGTTTCGGGGCGGTTGGTGGCGGTGAGGATGATCAGCCCGACCGAGCTGTCGAAGCCGTCCATCTCCGTGAGCAGCTGGTTGAGGGTCTGCTCGCGCTCGTCGTGGCCGCCGATGGGGCCGCCGAAGCCGCGCGCGCGGCCCAGCGCATCGAGCTCGTCGATAAAGATGATGGCCGGCGCCTGCCCGCGGGCCAGCTCGCACACACGGGCCGCACCCACGTCGACGAACATCTCGACAAACTCTGAGCCGGAGATGGAGAAGCAGGGCACCGCCGCCTCGCCGGCAACAGCCTTGGCCAGCAATGTCTTGCCGGTGCCCGGTGGGCCGACCAGCAACACGCCCTTGGTAATGCGCGCCCCGAGACGGCCATAGTCCTGCGAATCCTTCAGGAAATCGACGATCTCGACCAGCTCCGCCTTGGCCTCATCCCCCCCCGCGACATCGGCGAACGTCACACCGGTGTTCTTTTCCACGAACACCTTGGCGCGGCTCTTACCGATGTTGAGAAACCCGCCCATGCCCTGCTTCTCGGCGAAGCGGCGGAACAGGAAGAACCAGACGCCAAAGAAGGATACCGCTGGCAGGATCCACGACAGCACATCGCTCAGCCAGGTGCTCTCCAACACGCGGGCATAGGGTACGTCGTACTTCGACAGGCGATCGGCAAGATCGGGTTCGACCCTCGTTGCCACGATCGTCGTCTTGCCCCGGCTGTCCGGCGACTTCAGGCGCCCGGTCACCGTACGATCCGACACCAGCACTTCGGCCACGCGCCCCTCGTCCAGCGCCTTCTCGAACTCGCTGTAGGGCACCGGCTCGACGGTTTTCGCCGTCTGCCAGTAGCTCTGCAAACTCAGCAACAGCAGGAGGGCAACGATCCAGTAGCCGGTATTCCATTGATTCTTTTTTTCCATGGACCGTGTTCCTCGAAAGTCGAGTTGCCAGAGGATCAGGTGAACAGACGGGCCGCACCGTCACGCAAACGGATGGCCAGCGAGCGGGAGGGCAGTGCCGCCGCTGATGAGCAGCCCCCACGGCGTGGCCGACCGCGGATCACGCTTGTAGACGACCGCCACCGCGATCGATGCCAGGGAGGCTGCCCATGCCAGGCTGATGGAGTCGGACACGGCAGCCTCGCCCGCCATCAAGATGCGTCGCTCGCCGACTTCTTCTTGCTCGAGTCTTTGCCAGCGTCGCCGTGCGGCGTCTCGGTCGCCTTCGCGACATCCGGCTGCTCCGGCTCGGCCGGGGTCTGCGGTGGCTCTTTGCGTTCGAACACCACGCGTTCGGCCTTGTCGTCCCAGCGTGCGCTGGCGTGATCGCCCTTGCCGATGCCGCCGCCGAGCATCTCGCGCGCCAGCGCAGTTTCCAGCTCGCTGCGGATCAGGCGCTTGAGTTCACGCGCACCGAACTCGGGCTTGTAGCCTTCTTCCGCGAAATGGTCGATCAGCGTCTGATCGAAAGTGAGCGTCACGCCCTGGCTGGCGGCGCTGCGCGCCACGCGATCGAGCTGCAGGCCGACGATGTGGCGGATCTCCTCCTTGCCCAGCGCATGGAAGACGATGATCTCGTCGATGCGGTTGAGGAACTCGGGCCGGAAATGGCCGCGCAGCACGTCCATGACTTCGGCCTTGGTCTTTTCATACTCCTCGCCGGCCGCCCCGCGCGCCTTCAGCCGTCGCTGGATGATGTCCGAACCCAGGTTGGACGTGGCGATGATGATGGTGTTGGTGAAATCCACCACCCGGCCCTTGCCGTCGGTGAGGCGACCGTCGTCGAACACTTGCAGCAGGATGTTGTAGACGTCAGGGTGTGCCTTCTCGATCTCGTCGAGCAGCAGCACGCTGTAGGGCTTGCGCCGCACCTTCTCGGTGAGCTGACCGCCTTCGTCGTAACCGACATAGCCCGGAGGCGCGCCCACCAATCGCGCCACGGTATGGCGTTCGCCATATTCCGACATGTCGATGCGCAACAGGGCGTGCTCATCGCCGTAGATCGATTCGGCCAATGCCTTGGCGAGCTCGGTCTTGCCCACCCCGGTCGGGCCCAGAAACAGGAAGGTAGCCACCGGTTTGCTGCCTTCACGCAGGCCGGCGCGGGACAGCCGCACGGCATCGGCCACGGCACGGACCGCCTCGTCTTGTCCCACCAGGCGCTCGTGCAGCCGTTGTTCCAAGTGCAGCAGCTTTTCGCGCTCTTCCACCGTCAACTCGTTGACCGGGATGCCGGTCAGGCGCGAGACGATCTGCGCCACGTGTTCCGCCTTGACCTCGGCACTGCCGGAGGCCCGCTCCCGCTCCCAGTCCTCGACGAGCTTCTTGAGCTCGGCCTCCTTGGCTTCGATGCGCTTCCCGAGCTCGGCGGCTTGGTCGTACTGCTTGCGCGCGGCCACGTAATCCTGTTCACGCCGCAGCTGGTGCAGTTCGGACTCCAGCTCCTGCACGGCCACCGGCCGGGCCGTGGCCGACAGCTTCACGCGCGCGGCCGCCTGGTCGAGCAGGTCGATCGCCTTGTCCGGCAGGAAGCGCGCCGTGATGTAGCGGTCGGACAACTCGGCCGCCGCGATGATCGCGTCCTCGGAGATGCTGACCTTGTGGTGCGCCTCGAAGGTGTCGCGCAGGCCGCGCAGAATCATGATGGCCTGGGCCACCGTCGGCTCGGGCACCGTCACCGGCTGGAAGCGCCGCTCCAGTGCGGCATCCTTCTCGATGTATTTCTGGTACTCGTTCAGCGTCGTGGCGCCGATCAGGTTGAGTTCACCGCGCGCCATCATCGGTTTGAACACGTTGGCCACGTCCAGCCCGCCTTCGCCACCGCCCTGGCCGGCACCGACGATGGTGTGCACCTCGTCGATGAACAAAATCAGCTCGCCCTGGTGCTCGGTCACCTCCTTCAGCACCTTCTGCACGCGCTCCTCGAACTCGCCGCGATATTTGGCGCCGGCCACCATGGCGTTGATGTTGAGTTCCACCAGGCGCTTGTCGCGCAAGGTCTCGGGCACTTCACCCGCCACCATGCGCTGCGCCAGCCCTTCGACGATGGCGGTCTTGCCCACACCCGGCTCGCCGATCAGCACCGGGTTGTTCTTCTTGCGCCGGGCCAGCACCTCGATGGTGGTTTCGATCTCCTGCGCGCGGCCGATCACCGGGTCGAGCTTGCCGTCGCGCGCCATCTTGGTCAGGTCGCGCGAGTACTTGTCGAGTTCTGGCGTGTTGGTCGGCGTCTCAGCGCGGCCATCCTCGGCGCCCTTGCCGACCACCTTGCTGACCTGTTGGCGCAGCGCCTGCGGCGTCAGGCCGTAGCGGCGCAGCAGGTTGGCGGCCAGCCCTTCGCCTTCCTCGGCCAGACCGATCAGGAAATGCTCTGGACCGACATAAGAATGGCCGAGTTCATTGGAGGCCACGAAGGCGCGGCTGAGCGCATCCTTCACGCGCGGCGACACGCCGATCTCGCCCTCGAAGGGCTTGTCCCCGCGCTTGGCCTCAGACTCGATCTGCCGCTTGAGGTCATCGACCTTGATCTTGAACTGACCCAGGATGGTCTTGACCACGTCGCTGTCGGCCAGCGCCAGCAGCAGATGTTCGGTATCCACCTCGGAGCGGCCAAATTCGGCAGCGTGTTTGGCGGCCTCCTGCAGCAAGGCTTCCGACTGTTCGCTGATGCGGCTGGCCAACCCACTGCCGCGACGGCGCGGCGCACCCGAACCTGCGGTGGCGGGCTCGCCAAACGAGGCATCGACCACGTCATCGGTATCGGCGGCAACTGGCGTCGCGTCTTCGCCGATGCGGAAGAAGTCACTGCCGAGGAAGTCCTCGAACAGGCCGCTGCGCGAGCCGAACAAGGCTTCCAGCGGCGAAACGGTGCGCTTTTGCTGGCGCACTAATTGCCGGTAATGGTCGTCGCACAACAGCATGGTGCTGTTACGACCGTTGAGATTGGCTTCCACCCGCACGGTGGCGGGTTGGCCGCAGACCTGGCATTGTTTTCTGGCCATGCTGATGCTCCTGAGAAGGTTGACAAGGTTGAGGCGACGAGGCATCGCGAGCCGCGACTCCTCGTCTCGTGCCGGGTTTTTCTTGTGACGAACGAGCCGGCGACGTCAGCCGTTGATCGGGATCGAGCGTCCCTGCTTCGGCGCGCTGACCTCGCGCTTGTCGATCGTGACCGTGAGCACCCCGTTCTTGAACGATGCCTTGATCGAATCCTGGTTGGCGTCGTCAGGCAGGTTCAAGGCACGCTGAAAGCTGCCGTAGGAGCGCTCCACACGGTGGAAGCCACCTTCCTTCTTCTCCTGTTCCTGGCGCTTCTCGCCACGCACCATCAGCACGTCGTTGTCGAGGGTGATCTGGATGTCCTTCTCCTCGACACCGGGCACTTCCAGGGCAATCTTGTACTGCTTGTCGGTTTCCTGGATGTCCAGGGCCGGCTTCAGCATGCCCGACCAATCGGATGGCCACTGCGGCATGTTCAACGCCGGAAAACCGAAGCCCCGGAATGCGTCATCGAACAGCCGGTCGATTTCCCGATGCAGTTGCAGGATCGGGCTGACTGGCCCGCTCGCCGCTGGCAGGTCATTGCGCTGCACCGGCAGGGAAGAGACGGTCTGCTGCTCTTGCTGCTCGTTCTTGAACCAGTTCCAGGGAGCCAACTTCTTGAAATCGATGTCCATGTCATACCTCCAGAAAAATTGGAAAACGAGTTACTCAAGCCCTTTGCCTGCTGTGACGGGCAGTGCGCCCAGGCGACACGAGCTGCTCGGATGACTTCTGCTGTTCACGCTTGCGCATCACCTCCTTCTTTGCTCCGGCTCGGGTCTGATCATTGATGCACTGATCGATTTCACTTTGACGAAGCCGCCACGTCCCGCCCACCTTGAAAGCCGGAATTTCCCCGTGTGCGGCGAGCCGATAAAGCGTCCGCTTGCCGACTTTCAAGTACGCAGCCAATTCATCGAGCGTGAAAATCACCTGTAGGTGCGCTTTCATCTCACCCTCTCCAATCGCGTCGCTTTGCGGTTCCGGCCAAGGAAACCCTTGCAATACTTTGTAAAATATTAGACCTGCTATGACAAACTTCAAGAATCAATTTACAGCGTTCTCCCGCCTCATTGATGCAGGTCAACTATTTGGGGTTCACCGCAGCAGCTATAAATACTGGAAATGCCGTCCTGATAAGCCGGATAGAAAGCATACAGAGTTACGTAGTCAGGTTCAGGAACTATACAACATTAGTCATGGCTCAACCGGGGCAAGGAGTATCGCCGCAATGGCAACGCTCAGAGGCTTCCGGATGGGGCGCTGGCTTGCCGGCAGACTCATGAAAGAGCTGGGGCTGGTCAGTTGTCAGCAGCCCATCCATCGGTATAAACGCGGTGGCTATGAACACATCGCTATCCCGAATCACCTTGAGCGTCAGTTTGCAGTGACAGAGCCTAATCAGGTGTGGTGCGGCGACGTGACGTATAGTGTGCCCGGAGTTCAGGGCGGGCATGGACGCTCAAATGAACCACGAGTCTGTCTGGAATATTGAACCGGTAACTCATGACGGGAAGCCCAACAATCCCACCGGGTGTGACGGTGGAGAACCTGAGCGGCAGTGACCTGCGGCATGCCTGCAGGGTGATGTAACCCGCTGACAACGGGGATTGAGGCGAGATCACTAAGCCAAGATGATCCTCAAGGTTGAGTGCTGAAAGGCTGAAGAACATGAACCCGTTAATCCGCCTCTGTGGGTTGAAAACGTCACCACGGCCTATGTGATCTGACAGGCCGTGCAGGAGGAGCTGACAGTGATACGTAAGCACTGCCGGAGGTGTTTTGACATGTATGCGAAACACCGGGACAGCAGCGTCCATCACGCTTGCGTTGCTGACTTCTGCCAACTTGCGGCAAGCAAGGATAAAGAGTGCGACGGGCAACCTCCTCAGTATGTCTGAGTCCAGGCAGGTGAACCGGGGAAGGTCAGTGACGGATGTTAAGGGGGCATGGCTCCGATGACGCGCTGGCTGGCGGAGCTTCCGTAGTAGTCCGCGATGGGGAAAGCTCATTACATGGCGAAGGGAAGCAGTTTAAATATGTTTGCGAAGTGAATTAACTGACCTAATGAGGTGAAGACCTTTGATAATCAGCGAAATGCAACGCAAGCTTGCCACATGGGCAGCAACCGACCCATCTCGACGGATAGAACGGCTGCTGCGTCTGATAACGCAACCAGAATGGCTGTCTGAAGCTGCGCGGATCACACTTTCATCAAAGGGGGCACACACCCCCGGCGTTGATGGTATGAACAAAGCAAAGCTGCAGGCCAGATTGCCTGCCGAGTTACAAAGACTCAGCGAAGAACTTCTCTCGGGTCACTACCAGCCCCTGCCAGCCAGACGGGTTTACATCCCGAAAAGCAACGGCAAACTGCGCCCACTGGGTATCCCCACATTGCGTGATCGTATTGTTCAGCGGGCCATGCTGATGGCGATGGAGCCTATCTGGGAGAGTGATTTTCATACACTCTCGTATGGCTTCCGGCCTGAACGCAGTGTCCATCATGCGATCCGCACGGTGAAATTACAGCTCACTGACTGCAGGGAAACACGGGGCCGCTGGGTGATTGAAGGTGACCTGTCCAGCTACTTTGACACTGTACACCACCGGCTTCTGATGAAAGCCGTCCGCCGCAGGATCAGTGACTCACGTTTTATGAGCCTGCTGTGGAAAACCATCAAAGCCGGGCATGTTGAGGTCGGTCTCTTCCGGGCGGCCAGTGAAGGTGTGCCACAGGGCGGTGTGATCTCACCGTTGCTGTCGAACATTATGCTGAATGAGTTCGATCAGTTTCTGGATAAACGCTACCTGGGTGGGAAAGCCCGAAAGGATCGCTGGTACTGGAACAACAGTATCCAGCGGGGTCGAAGTACAGCGGTCAGCGAAAACTGGCAATGGAAGCCCGCTGTGGCGTACTGTCGGTATGCCGATGACTTCGTGCTTATCGTCAAAGGCACCAAAGCGCAGGCGGAAACCATCAGAGAAGAGTGCCGAAGTGTGCTCGAAGACAGTCTGAAACTCAGGCTGAACATGGACAAGACCCGGATCACCCATGTTAATGACGGTTTTATCTTTCTGGGTCACAGGATCATCCGTAAACGCAGTCGTTACGGCGATATGCGGGTGGTCTCGACGACCCCGAAGGAGAAAGCCAGAAACTTCGCTGCGTCGCTAACGGCTTTGTTATCAGGCAATTACAGTGAAAGCAAAATTGATATGGTTGAGATACTCAACCGGAAACTGAAAGGCTGGGCTGCGTTCTATCAGTTCGCTGATTTTAAAGCCAAAGTATTCAGTTATATCGACCGTGTGGTGTTCTGGAAGCTGGCTCACTGGCTGGCCCGCAAATACCGAACAGGTATCGCTTCCCTGATGAGGTGGTGGTGTAAATCACCGAAACCGGGGCAGAGTAAAACGTGGGTTTTATTTGGTAAAACCAACCACGGGAAGCTCAACGGTGAAGTACTTTATCGGTTTGTCGGGCAAGGCAAGAAGCTGTTCCGCTGGCGTTTGCCAGAAGGTAACCCTTACCTGAGAACAGAAGCCAGAAATACGTATACATCGCGTTTCACAGAAGTGGCAATGGCGTTCGCCAGTGTTTAAATGGAGAGCCGGATGCGCTGAAAGGTGCACGTCCGGTTCGGGGAGGAGAGGCAGGGAAATAGTGCGACTACGCCCTGCCTCTTACTCTACTCAGGACTCACGAGGGCTGGCTGTATCTGGCCGTGGTTGTTGACCTGTTCTCACGTAAAATTATCGGCTGGTCAATGCAATCCCGGATGACAAAGGACATTGTTCTGAACGCACTGCTGATGGCTGTATGGCGGCGTAATCCGCAAACAAAGGTGCTGGTCCACTCGGACCAGGGCAGTCAGTATACAAGCCATGAGTGGCAGTCATTCCTGAAATCACACGGCCTAGCCGTCGCGGTAACTGTCACGATAACGCGGTTGCAGAAAGCTTTTTCCAGTTACTGAAACGAGAGCGCATAAAGAAAAAGATCTACGGAACGCGGGAAGAAGCCCGCAGCGATATTTTTGATTACATCGAAATGTTTTATAACACTAAGCGTCGGCATGGGTCGAACAATCAGATGTCACCGACAGAATATGAAAACCAGTATTATCAACGGCTCGGAAGTGTCTAGATTATCCGTGGCGATTCAAAAAAAGGCTAACATCCAGTTAGCCTCTTCTCACCAGTGAGCCATTTTATAGTCCCTTAGCGCATTTTTAAGTAACTCAGTTTGCTCATCAGCATCATCATAATTATAATTCCTTCCAAAACAAAGCTATTATAATCAGCCATTATCCACCTCCTTACAGGTGTTTAGTGGAAGCGTCAGTTAACGTTACCGCGCTAACTGACGCGTCTAAATCAAGATTTTTTACTGCCAGTTAAACTATCACCCTCAAACTCATCCTGTTCGTGGTTACTCTGACGATCGGCTGTGTGTTTACGTATTTGATTCGCTATTTCCCCACCAACGGTCTGTTGTGATCGGATAGAATTAGTACTTCCCTTCATCATCTGATACTCCGCAGCTCCATTAGACAACCCGCTCGCCATGTGAGAAGCCATGCGGCCAGCTCGTGAGAATGATGAAGCAAACCCCTGGCTTCCTCCGCTGGCACTACCTGTATTGCTCCCTGCAGACGAACCACCGGAATTGCCTGATGGTTGTCCTCCAGAAGTATCTACGGAACCGGTATCTTCCCCGCCGCCAAATCCTCCAACTGAACGGCCTCTATCACCAGAACCAGATTCTTCGGCCATCGCCGCTTGTGCAGATTCAAATGCTGCTTTTAGAGCGGAAGCACCACCACTGACTTGAGCTGTAGCGCTCATTGCCATTGCCCCAGCGCCACTCATTGCAGTAGTAGCAGCGCCAGTAATCATACCTGCTCCAAAACCACCAATCCCTTGTAAGGACGCTCCTCCTACAACGCCTGATAACAACAACGGTAATTTATTAGTCAATACTAAAAGAATGATTGACGCCAGAAGTAAAACAATAAGACTATTAAGATCAGGAATATCATTTTTAATAATAGAAAAATACTGATCTATAAATGATTGCCCAATCCCAATAATTAATGTCATCGTAAACAACTGAATGCCAATCGATAATACAGTGCGTAAGTAATTTATTGCAATGTCAGAAGTCCATTTCGAGCCACCAAACCCAAGTAATATAACTCCTGCATAACACAACACCCATGCAGAAACTAACATTACTAGCATATTTATCGCGATAAGTGCCATTACGACTAATACTATTATCGCGACGGTTATCATAATGGTCGAAATCATTGGTGACCAAATTGATGCTGCTGAACTGACCTTTGTTAATATCACAAAGGCTATGTCAACTATGCTTGAGGGTGAAATACCAGTACTTGTTCCTAATGCATTTGCTGCAAGTTGTCTCATTGAGTTAATTATAGATTGTGATATGGCTGGACCGTTGATTAAAAGATAATAAAAAAATCCAATTACGGCAAAAAAACGAACTATCTCTGCAAGTGCACTGGTTAAACCTTCCCCTTGCATCGCCAACATACCAAATGTCCAAACCATACTTATCAATACCATCCCCCAGAAGAGCCAATTTGCATAATCACCAATTACTAAAGTCCATGCGCTGGCTACTTGCTGAAACTTATCTAATAACGTATCAAGTAATCCGCTACTATCTAATTGACCAGCGTAAGCATTTACAGAAAACAAAAAAATTATGCCTAAAAAAGTGAGCTTGCTTACTATTCTCATAATTACCATTCTCGTTTAGGGCTAGGATTGTTATTACCACGCAGGGCACATTTATCGTAGTTATGTTCGTTCAATTTATTCTCTGGCGTTGATAAACAATCTTCATCTTTTTTATCGCAAGAGCATAGAATTAATGAAATGATTAGAATAAAAATGACCAAAAGTTTATCTTTCATTCAGCTATCCCTCACCAAATTCGCTTCGGGCTTGGTGTGTTCTCGCCAGCTAACGCTTTTTCATCAGCGACTATTTGTTGGGCTTCTTTATCAGCCTGAGCCTGTGCCAGTGTTGCTGCAGCGTTTTGCTGAGCTACCAGAAGCGAGCGGATTTGCAGCAACTGGTTCGTTTGAGCACTGGCAAGCTGGTTAGCGGCCTGAATAGCTTCCATTTGCCCTTGTGCGCCGGTTGCCTGAGTTTGCAAATCTGCCAGGTTGTCAGCATCGCTTTGCAGCGTTTCCTGCTGTTGATCGAGAGCCTTAAATACAGCGTCATTGGCCTTTTTACGTGCCTCAGAGCTGTTCTGTTCAGCTTTGCGCAGTGCGCTAATTTCATCCGCAGTACATTCAACATTACTGTTAAAGCACGGTGATGAGCGGTAGTAATTCACGTCCTGATAACGTTTCAGATATGAATCAAGACTCCCGGCCTGATTTTTGTAGTAATTAAGGGTGTCCTGCGCCTGCAACAATTTGCTGATGGTCGAATTGGCCTGATCCCAGATATAGGCTGCAGGTGCGACTGTATTTTTGAGCATGTTTTCATACTGCTGCAGCTGCGTCTGGTACTGCTGGATCTGTTTTGCCACAGCCTGAACGTTGTTGACTGCGCTGATTGTGGTCTGCACCACATTAGTACCATCTATGACCGGGATACCGGCTGTCGCCGGTAATGCCATGATTGACACCACGAAAGAAACTACTAAGGCTTTTTTAGCTGCTAAAATTCCTCCTTGTGATGAAAATACCCGGAGCATTAACTTCATTTGTTTACCTCAATTTTAACTGATTATTAATATTGAAAACTCGTACTTTTAACAGATACAGATATTTAGGAAACCATAAATTTATTTATCTAAGATTCTATCCATAATATTTCTTAGTTCTTGTCTGGTTGATTCTATTTTAGCAAGCAACGTTTTTATCAATGAGGGTGAAAAATCAACTGTGCGTGGATCGTTAGCTAACCACAGTTTAAGTAACCCACCAAGTCGACCAAGATCAGCATTTACTCGGCTAAGCTCTACAACCTGTTCAATATCTACAATAGACTCAACCTGATAACCCATTGCTACTTTACGAATGAAACTCGCTACACTCAGCCCAGCTGCTGCTGCGTTAGCCTGGATTTGCGCCTTCTCTTCGGGAAGGCAATAGACCTTGATTGGTGTCGTGTTTTTTCTGTTTGGGGTATCAGTCATCCGAAGTCTCCAAAAGGCGGCAGCCGATCAGCCTCGCAGAGCAGGACTCCCGTTGAGCAGCCCCGGCTGCGAATAAGGGAAAGTGAAGAGGACCATCGCGTAAGCGGTGGGCCTACTTCACATGTCCTGCCCTACATTTGCCGTTGTGAATCTGTGTACGTATTGTGTATTCCTGTGTACTCAGTGTGTTTTCCTAAAGCATTTGTGCAGGATTAGTCGTGTAAAAGTGTGCAGCATATGTGTTTATTGAAAGGAAACTTATTTGAATACCCCAAGGAATATTTTTATTCTTGCGGCTTGAGCTTTGGTGGTCTGCCACGTTTCCTTTGAGACTTATTTATCTCTTTCGACATATCATCATTCTCTTTCTTTGACTCAACGGATTTATCTATCCAGTCCTTGACATCTTCTCTACGCCAGAGAAGGCGTTTATTACCTGGAAGACGGCACCTTGGTGGCAGACATTTTGGATTTCGCGTTGCATCACTGCGTATACTTTTTACGGTTTTCTTTAACGCAAAAGCCAACTCTTCAACGGTTATAAGTTCTGGCATAACTGATTTCATCGAAGAACCTATCTCTCAGCAAAAATTAGAGGATTTTAGCGGCTAAAATTTTAGCTGCTAAAATTTGCAAACCAACGTTATGAATTGAGAATAATTAAAAATTACTGGCAAAAATAATTATGTCAACAGAGTTTTTTATTCAGTGGGTTCTTATTCTGCAGGAAATTTGTTTTTTTGGGCGTTTTTTGAACGACACTAAAGTTTTAATAATTCTTTTAGTTTTTATGGTTATATATGGTTAAAGATCTGGTTAGAGAACAAAAAAATAATAGTTAATCCATTGTTATATAATGAGTTTAAAAAAACAGCGTACCTCATATGTCATGAAAGTGCCCCTCATATGTCATGAAAGCGCACCTCATATGTCATAAACGCAGTAAATAGATCACAAGTTACTCACACTCTTATTAACAGAATTTGTGGATAAATACACAAGATATACACCTGAAAAAGAACTTGTTTAGCTAAACAAAATAGCAACAAATAAAATGAAACAAAATGTAAATAACAAGGGGTTGTAGATGAATTAGAAATTTGGTTAGCTAACCTTTATAACAAACACTGTCGGTAAATGTTTCACTTCTGACAACGGATATATCGAATTTTAGTAAGAAAAATACTTCAACTAACCTTACTCTCTGATTTGTTTAGCTAAACAAATTACTACATGGAATCCTATTACGTTTGAAAAAAAAAGGGGGAGATATGAGGACGATAAATGCTGCACCTTCAACTGTCGGCGAGATTTTATACGAAGAATTCTTGAAACCATTGGATATGCCTCCCGCAAGACTTGCTGAACTGATGGATACGACATATGAAAAAATTTGGGAAATAATTAAAAATGAGCGAGATATAACTCTTGAAGAAGCTACTCAACTCTCGATAATTTTCAACACAGATGCATTTTTTTGGATGAAACTGCAAGAGCTACATGAGACATGGTTTAATAAATAAAAGTAAGGGTGTTCAATTAGATTACTTAATCCTAATACATAATTTTCTTTCAAAAATACACATGCATTACTAGCGACTTATTAAAATACGATAACACTCGGACAGCTTAGGGTTAAAAAATCGAATCCTAGATGATGGGACCCAGTCCTGACCGGACAAATCATTTTAGCAGTGGTACATGCGACACTGAAAGCGGATATAAAGAAGCCCGACTGGTAAGATCGGGCCTTTTTTTTGGCACTCTGGCCTGAATGGAACATCCTACATTAGACGTTAAGATCTTACATCTAATTAGCCGAAAATACTAATGGACGACTAAGCGTATTTGATTGCCTTTGTATGTTGTTGTTGTAACATTCTTTCGACCTAATAGTGCAGGCGGTGAACAGATTCAAAGTCCTTGCAGGAAAACAGGTGGTACTGTGTTTGATTGTCTGGCAGGAAAGAGTACCTCAACATCTAACTGTTGAGTATTAACTTAAAAAAATAACTATATGCATGATTTTAAAGGAAATAAAATCCCTCGATGATCATTGTAAATTTTGCTATAATTCGCCACGTCTAAGTAGTGAGGTTTACGTTGAAAAATCATACAAAAATCAAGGCAGTGGATCTTTTTTGTGGAGCCGGGGGGCTAACGCATGGTCTCCAGCGTTCAGGCATATCCGTGACCGCCGGATATGATATCGAGGAATCCTGTCGTTATGCGTATGAAATCAATAACAACGCCAGATTTATAAAACAAGATGTAACTCATCTTTCAGGAAATGATGTTGCAAAGTATCTGGCTGGCGGCGATTACACCCTCCTTGCTGGATGTGCACCTTGCCAACCCTTCTCAACATATTCCAGAGCAAATATAAAACGAACTACTTCTCCTGACAAACGATGGAACCTTCTGGAAAGCTTCGGGCGCCTGATCAATGAGATCACTCCTGATTTCGTTACAATGGAAAATGTTCCTGGCTTGGCAGAACAGGGAATTTTTAATGCGTTTTTAGCAACTCTTCGGCATAACGGTTATTCATTTGATTATAAAATCGTATTTTGTCCTGATTATGGAATGCCTCAAACGCGAAAAAGATTGGTATTAATTGCATCCAAAGTTAGCGAGATATCAATAATACCAGCTACGCATACTGCAGATAAATATGTCACTGTAAGAGATGCGATTGAGCATCTTCCTCGCATAACAGCAGGCGAAAAGGATAAAGTTGATCCTATACATCGCTCATCAATTCTAAGCCCTATAAACTTAAAGCGGATTCAATATTCAAAACCTGGCGGTTCTTGGCTGGATTGGCCGGAAGAATTAAGAGCTAGCTGCCATAAGAAAATGACAGGAAAAACTTATCCAAGTGTTTATGGACGGATGACATGGGATGAGCCATCACCAACAATTACTACTCAATGTAATGGTTATGGGAATGGTAGATTTGGGCATCCTGTGCAAGATCGAGCGATCAGCCTAAGGGAGGCTGCATTACTACAATCATTTCCTTTAGCTTATAAGTTTCATGATGATGAAAACCCGCTAAGCGTCGCTACATTAGCTAAAATGATCGGAAATGCAGTTCCGGTCAAGTTGGGAGAGATTATTGGCCAAAGTATAATTACCTCCTTGGCCAAATAAATATCATTGTGCAATCTTATAACCTTGTGCGGTTATGAAGCTTTCATAAGATAGGATTATATGGGCTAAGTATTCTTTGACTATATCAATCAACCGCCTAAAGTCACTGGCTACATGGTTCGTACCACATTGTGTAAATGAAAGAGAACCATGAGCTAATTTGTTTCTTATTTCTTTAACTAGCCGAATAGGTCCTTTATCGTCTCTAAATGGAGCATTTACCTTTGCCCTAAGCGCTCTGGGAAGAGTGATATCAACACCTATACTCTTACTTATCCTTTCTATTTCTTTTAAGTCCCAATTACCTCCGCCTCCCGGCGGGATCCTAAGTTCAAGAGGCTTTATATTTAATACCTGGTCAAATAGTTCTAACGCTTTCTCTAACCGTAAATCATTATTTATTGATTCAAAAGGGGCTGCTACAGATTTAACATACAGCTTCTTCATGTTTTCAGTTAGTAGAACCAGCTGCCCATTAATTCCTTGCGCCGCGTGCCGTTCGACAGCATCTATTAACATAGAGATCGTCGATTCGACCAAATTATACAAATGAAGATATATTCCAGAATACATTATCTTCTGCTGATCAGGATTTATTTGGTACGGTGTTCCATTAACGCTGAATATAGCTCCTCCAGAGCCAATTGCAAGCTCAACATTATTCACCAATTCAAAATAGCTCTCGATATCAGCAACTCTTTCATCAAAAACATCTTTTACTAGTTGCATGATCAAGCCCTCTCTAAAAGAGCATCTCTAATATAACCAATTCTTCCCTGCAATCTTCTTATTGCGTTAGCACCATCAGATCGAATTTCAGCTTTAAAGGAATCACTTTCTAATATTTCGTCAGTTTGTTCCTTAGTTACTTGGAGCGTACTATTAATTTCTAATGCTAAATGCGAGCCTATCGCAATAGACTCGAAACGAGCACGTGGTGTTGTTGTACCTTTTACTGTTTTCTTAAATCCGAGGCGGAAACTTTGTTCTACGAATGCTAACATTCGAGAAAAGCGATCTCTATACTGTTGAGCCAGAGCTGCATCCTCCTCGAACAAATCATTCATTCGCTTTATATATCTAAATATAAATGCTGATACATCATCTCTATATCCGTCAAGACCATCGGAGTATGCAAAAAATCTAGTTACTAGTTCTTCTGGCTCTCGTTCTTTTTTTTGCTTTGCAGATACAGGTGCTAATTTAATAAATAATTCATTAGCAGCCAATTCATTAATTAAATCCATAAATGGCCCACGTAATACACCTCTTCTAACCTCCGCAGGATTAGCAACTTTACTACCGGTATTTATCCTTTCAAATAAATCAACCCTTGCTTCCATATCAGTATCGTCAGATAGTATAATTCCACGGATAGATAGATTTAATATTTTTCTTTGGCGTGCTAATGGCAAATCTTCAAATTTTGTACCATTGAGAAGATCTAACCGCTCTAGCCCATCAAGAACTAAACGATTATAAAAATATTCTTCAATAGTCCTAAGTCTTTGTGAACCATCAACAATTTCTAGTTTTCCGGTATCGTCATTCATCCAGAAAAATATGAATGGTATAGGAAGGCCTATGATAAGCGACTCAATAAATTTACATTTCCTTGGTTCATCCCAAGTATACTCACGCTGATATTCAGGGACGGTATACTCACCGTCATGCACTTTTTGTGCGAGTATTTCTACTGTATATTCTGAGGTAAAAAAACCGATTTTTTTGGAGTAAGCTTTTATTTGTTCATCAGCTTTGAGCTGTAATTCCTTTTCCATGCTGGCCTCAATCATTTAGGATGAATTTTCAGTACCTTCCCCTTGTGATAGCAATCTCTGACAACATCCATAACCAGAAGCCATCAAAGTAGTAATATTGCTCAAAAGACAAGATAGAGGGGAGCTTCAAGGTAACACATGCTGTTAGCATACCCTTGCATTGGGCCACAAACAATCTCACTGTACCTGCCACAATTTTGCCACACTCACAACGCGCAAAAATGCACATTCGTGTTAAGAAAAGCAAAACAATGCAACAGTAATAATATGATTTTATTAGAAAAGATGGTGCCGATAATAGGAGTCGAACCTACGACCTTCGCATTACGAATGCGCTGCTCTACCAACTGAGCTATATCGGCCCTGAAAGGACGCGTTCACCTGCGTGAAGCACGGGGTAGAAGGTTAAAACTAAGTGGGTGATGCGTCAATGCCCTTTCGAATCAAACGGCTACTTTTGCATCACCCGCTTAGCGTTAAGCACGAATGGTATCGTCGCCGAAACCAATCCACTTATAGGTAGTCAGCGCTTCCAGCCCCATCGGCCCGCGGGCGTGCAGCTTCTGGGTGCTGACTGCCACCTCCGCGCCGAGGCCGAACTGGCCGCCGTCGGTGAATCGGGTAGAAGCGTTAACGTATACCGCCGACGAATCCACTTCATTAATAAAGCGATTCGCATGGCGCAGGGTACGCGTCAGAATGGCATCGGAATGCTGGGTGCCGTGCGCGCGAATATGGGCAATCGCCTCATCGAGGTCGGCGACAACTTTCACGTTCAGATCCAGTGACAAATACTCGTCGTCGTACTGCTCCGCTTTCACCGGCTCCACCTTCGCCGGACCATTCTGCAGAAGGGGCAGAGCGGCCGGGTCGGCGTGCAGCGTCACGCCGCTCTCCGCCATCTGTTTGCTCAGCGCAGGCAGGAAGGTATCGGCGATATTACGGTGTACCAGCAGCGTCTCGGCGGTATTGCAGGTGCTCGGGCGTTGGGTCTTGGCGTTAACGATGATCTTCAACGCCGGTGCGATCTCTGCCGAATCGTCGACGAAAATATGACACACGCCGATACCGCCGGTGATCACCGGGATCGTGGATTGTTCGCGGCACAGCTTATGCAGGCCTGCGCCGCCGCGCGGGATCAGCATATCGATGTATTTATCCATCTTCAGCATTTCGCCGACCAGCGCGCGATCCGGGCTCTCGATTGCCTGCACCGCGGCAGCCGGCAGGCCGCACTCCTGCAGCGCCTGCTGAATCACTTTCACCGTCGCGGCGTTGGTGCGCCAGGTCTCTTTACCGCCGCGCAGAATAGCCGCGTTGCCGGTCTTCAGGCACAGAGAGGCGACATCGACGGTCACGTTCGGCCGCGCTTCATAAATCACGCCGATCACTCCCAGCGGTACGCGGCGACGTTCGATACGCAGGCCGCTATCCAGCAGACCACCGTCAATCACCTGGCCGACCGGATCCGCCAGGCTACACACCTGACGCACGTCATCGGCGATGCCGCGCAGGCGCGCCGGCGTCAGCGCCAGGCGATCGAGCATCGCGTCGCTCAGGCCGTTGGCGCGGGCGTCGCTGAGGTCTTCGGCGTTGGCGCGCAGGATCTCTTCGGTCTGCGCTTCCAGATAATCAGCAATCTTGTTGAGAACCTGATTTTTCTCGCGGCTGGAAAGCAGCGCGAGTTGGTAAGAGGCCGCTTTGGCCGCAATGCCCATTTGTTCCAGCATTTTCAGCTCCTTAACGGGTAATCATATCGTCGCGATGGACGGCCACCGGGCCGTATTCATAGCCGAGGATGGCATCGATTTGCTGCGAGTGCTGCCCGGCGATCAGGCGCAGGGCGTCGCTGTTATAGCGGCTTACGCCGTGAGCGATATCGCGGCCTTCGCTACTGCGGATTCGGATAACTTCGCCGCGGGAGAAATTCCCGCTGACGGTTTTGATGCCTTTTGGCAGCAATGAGCTTCCTCTTTCCAGAATAGCCTGGGTCGCCCCGGCATCGACGGTGATTTCACCGGCCGGCGGCGCGCCGAAGATCCAGCGTTTGCGGTTCTCCAGCGGTGATTCCTGAGCGTGGAAACAGGTGCCCACCGGCAGGCCTTCCATCGCGTGGCCGATAACGTCCGGGCGGTTGCCGGCGGCGATAATGGTATCGATGCCCGCGCGACAGGCGACGTCCGCAGCCTGCAGTTTGGTGCCCATGCCGCCGGTGCCGAGGCCGGAAACGCTATCGCCTGCGATGGCGCGCAGCGCGTCATCGATGCCGTAGACATCTTTAATAAGCTCGGCCTGCGGATTGCTGCGTGGGTCGGCGGTAAAGAGTCCCGGCTGATCGGTTAACAGCAGCAGTTTATCGGCGCCGGCGAGAATGGCCGCCAGGGCGGAAAGATTATCGTTGTCGCCGACTTTGATTTCAGCGGTGGCGACGGCGTCATTCTCATTAATGACCGGCACAATATTGTTATCCAGCAGCGCGCGCAGGGTATCGCGGGCGTTGAGGAACCGCTCGCGATCTTCCATATCGGCACGGGTCAGCAGCATCTGGCCGACATGAATGCCGTAAATAGAGAAAAGCTGCTCCCACAGTTGGATAAGACGGCTTTGGCCGACTGCCGCCAACAGCTGTTTTGAGGCAATGGTGGCGGGCAGTTCAGGGTAGCCGAGGTGTTCACGTCCGGCGGCGATGGCCCCGGAAGTCACAATCACAATGCGGTGCCCCATGGCATGCAGCTGCGCGCACTGGCGCACTAACTCAACGATATGGGCGCGGTTCAGGCGTCGGGATCCGCCCGTTAAAACACTGGTGCCCAGTTTTACCACCAGCGTCTGGCTATCACTCATGATTTTCTGCCGTTCAAAAGGAATATCGAGATCGAGCTGATGTTGTAACAGGAGTCAGGCCGCTTGCCAACTGCTGGCGTATTGGTCAAGCCATTTTATTGCGCGGATCGGGCATTCTGCGCAGGCAAGGTGACATATTTATGACGGAAATATTTAAACATTCTTTTTTATAAAAAGTTCCATTTCGTCATAAATATTTAACACTACAGCGTTAAAAAACCTCCAGTTTTTGACGGGGCCTTCGCCCGGAATTGATAAGCGCGTGTAAATAAATCACCAGGACCACATAATGAAAAAGCGTTCACTGGCATTAATGATGATGGGTTTTGTTGCTTCTTCGGCTTCACAGGCAGCGGAAGTATACAATAAAGACGGCAATAAACTGGACGTGTACGGCAAAGTGAAGGCCATGCACTACTTCAGCGATTATGACAGCAAGGATGGCGACCAGACCTACGTTCGCTTCGGTATCAAAGGCGAAACGCAGATCAACGATCAATTGACCGGTTATGGCCGCTGGGAATCCGAATTCTCCGGCAATAAAACCGAAAGCGATTCCTCGCAGAAAACCCGTCTGGCGTTTGCCGGCGTGAAGTTAAAAGAGTTTGGATCATTTGACTATGGTCGTAACCTCGGCGCGCTGTACGACGTTGAAGCCTGGACCGATATGTTCCCGGAGTTCGGCGGCGACTCCTCCGCGCAGACCGATAACTTCATGACCAAACGCGCCAGCGGCCTGGCGACCTACCGCAACACTGATTTCTTCGGCCTGGTGGATGGTCTGAATATGACCCTGCAATATCAGGGCAAAAACGAAGGCCGTGAAGCGAAAAAACAGAATGGCGACGGCTTCGGCACCTCTTTAAGCTATGATTTCGGCGGCAGTGATTTCGCCGTCAGCGCGGCTTATACCAGTTCTGACCGTACCAACGATCAGAACCTGCTGGCGCGCGGCCAGGGCTCCAAAGCGGAAGCCTGGGCTACCGGCCTGAAGTACGACGCCAACAATATCTATCTGGCGACAATGTACTCTGAGACCCGCAAAATGACTCCGATCAGCGGTGGTTTTGCCAATAAAGCGCAGAACTTTGAAGCGGTCGCCCAGTATCAGTTCGATTTCGGCCTGCGTCCGTCTCTGGGCTATGTACTGTCGAAAGGCAAAGATATTGAAGGTGTCGGCAGCGAAGATCTGGTCAATTATATTGACGTCGGCCTGACCTACTACTTCAACAAAAACATGAACGCCTTTGTGGATTACAAAATTAACCAGCTGAAGAGCGATAATAAGCTCGGTATTAACGATGACGACATCGTCGCGCTGGGGATGACCTATCAGTTCTGATAAAACTGAGCGTAATAAAAATATAACCGCGGCCCTGAACGCCGCGGTTTTTATTTGTCAGGATTAGCGGTTTTTCGCCAGATGCAGATCGTCGTTATTCATGGTGATCTGCGCGTTATATTCCTTCGGCAAGCGCCGCGCCTGATAAAAGACGCGGTTCCAGTACGGATTATCCAGAGACGAACGCATGACGCCCTGGCTGGCGGAGGCGTGCAGGAAGTTGTGGTCAGTATCGTAGAAACCGACGTGCATGCCGCCGTGAATGCGGAAGAAGACTAAATCGCCAGGTCGCAACTGCTGCTTGCTAACGCGCACCCCCATATGCAGAAGATCGCCGGTGGTCACGCGGTCCATTGGCAGATTGAAGCGGTCCTTCAGCGTACGCCAGACAAAGCCGGAACAGTCGACGCCGCTCTGGTCGGTGCCGCCCCATTCATAAGGGGTGCCGTCCCAGGTGTGCATCTGATCGTGCAGGGCTGCCAGCACCGGTATCAGATCGTCGGAGCCGCTGTCGATCGGCTCATAATGATGCTGCGCCACCGCCTTGGGCGGTTTTTTTGGGGAAGATGAACATCCTGCCAAAATCAATAAAGGAACAAGTAATAAAGCGTGGGTGAGTTTGGGCTTCATGTCGTTATTTTCATGTTAGGGATCGACCGTCGCCATTTATAGCGTATTCAGGGAAACGTCAGAATGATGAAACGCAAAATTTACGAAAACTTACGTACCGCAGGCATAAATTCGCCGGTACCGTAATAAGCACATTTTTCAGATAGTAAACGCGGTGATTTTATTTATTAATAAATGTTTACTATCTAAATCAAAATATAACAGGCCAGAAACAGGATGTTCTTATTTATCTGACGCGAGAGACAGGCGTGCCTCCTTTAAGATGGCGGATAAAAGAGGCTGGCGCATAGCCCATCGCTTTGCGGAACATGGCGGTAAATGCCGCCGGATGCTCATAGCCAAGGCTTAACGCCACGTCGGTAATGCTTCGTCCTTCTCGCAGGGCGGTGAGAGCGTACATCAGGCAGGCTTTATGACGCCAGTCGCGAAACGCCATCCCGGTCTCCTGCAAAAAGCGGCGGTTGAAGGTACGCAGGCTTTGACTCATCTTTTGGGCCCACAGCTCCGGCGTACTGTGAATCTCCGGCTGGCGGAGAAACGCGCTGCATAGTTCAGCCAGCCGCGGATGTTGCGGTAGCGGCGTAAACATCGGCAGCGGCGGGGCGGCCTGCAGTTCAAACAGTAATAGGGCGATAAGCGCCGCATCATGTCCGCTCTCTTCATACAACAGCGGCAACTGGCAGGCGGCCAATAGCAGTTGATGTAGCAGCGGCGAAACCTGCAATACTTCGCAGCGTACCCCGGCGCGCGGCGCGTCCTGCGGTTCGATATACAGACTATGGGTGCTCACGCCCGGCATCCAGACGCGATGCGGTTTGTTAGCGGGTATCCATACGCCGCTGAACGGCGGCACCAGCCACTGGCCGTCATCGGTTTCGACTTTCATCAAGCCATTCACGGCATAGAGAAACTGCGCTCGCCGGTGATGATGGCGCGGTAAAAGGGTGTCAGGCGGATAATCGCTACCCAGGCCTAATACCCGGCGCGGCAGATGATCGACATCATTAATCGCGATATTGCGCATGCGTACTCTCCTGGCTGAAAATCGTAATATATTGGCTTTTAATCGTAAGTCAGCCATTCCGCTATTCTATATCGTTACCTCCCTGAATGGAGGAACGGTATATGATATTTGGGCTTTTTGTTTGTGGACTGTTATCCGGGGTAACCACCTGGCTGTTTGGCTTCGGCGGCGGCTTTGTTACCGTGCCGCTGCTTTACCTGTTGCTGAGCCATCAGGGCGCAGTAGGCGGTCAGGCGATGCAAATAGCGGTAGCGACGTCGGCGCTGGTGATGCTGTGCACGTCGCTGTTGGCAAGCGGCCGCCACCTGCGCGCCGGAACGGTTCACTGGCGCTCCCTGCTGCCGATACTTAGCGGCATCGCCATCGGCGGTATTGCCGGCGCGTCGCTGGCGCTGAGGGTCAACGGCGAGTGGATCCGCTGGCTGTTCATTTTGTACCTGGCGGTGACCATCGTGGATTGCTACGTTCGCCCCGGCTTTATGGCGCCGTCGACGGCTTGCGCACCGTCGAGTGCAGGGCGCGAGACTATCCTTGGCGGCGGGATTGGCCTGATTGCCGCCTTCCTTGGCGTTGGCGGCAGCGTAATGACCGTGCCGCTGATGCGCCGGCGTGGCGCGACGATGGCGCAGGCCGCGGCAATGGCCAACCTGCTGACGCTGCCGCTGGCGGCGACCGCCAGCCTGACGTGGCTGCTGATGGCGCCGATGGCGGCGCTGCCCTCCGGTTTCATCGGTAATATCTGGTGGCTGGCGGCCGGGCTGCTGGTGGCCGGGAGCTGGTTGGGATTGCGGGGCGCATCGCGCTGGCTGGCAAAACTCCCCGATCGCTGGCACGTGCGGATCTACCCGCTACTATTGCTACTGGTGCTGCTGGCGATGTGCTTTGGCGGGGTGGGCTGAAAGCGCTGGCGGATCATGCTCCTGTCATCTTCTTTATACATGCTCTCGCAGGCTTATATTACTGATTATGGAAAATGACCGATGTCTAATGCTGTGACGATTTTCGATCTGGATAACACCCTGATTAAAGGGGACAGTAGTACGCTGTGGAGCCAGTTTATGGTGCGCGAAGGCTGGGTGAGCGATCCGGAATATCTGGCGCGCGAGGCGCAGCTGATGGCGGATTACGACCGCGGGGAAATGAATATCGCCGATTATGTTGCGCTGATTCAGGCGCCGCTGATCGGCATCCCGCAGGCGCAGGTGGATAAGCTGGTGGCGCGGTTTGTGCGCGAAAAGGTGTTGCCGCGGGTCTACCCGCAGGCATGGGACGTTATTCGTACCTTACAGGCGCGAGGGGAGAAAATGTTGGTGATCTCCGCCTCGGTAACGCTGCTGGTGCAGGCGATAGCCGCCGAGCTGGGGATTGAACAGGCGTTGGGTATTGATGTTGAAATGGCGGATGGCGGCTACAGCGGTGTGATTGCCGGTACTCCGAGCTATCAGCAGGGCAAAGTGACGCGCCTGGCACAGTGGCGGGAGGCGCATCCTGACTATACTGGCGAAGTCACTTTTTATACCGATTCGATAAACGACCTGCCCCTGTGCCTGCATGCGGATCGCGTGCGGTTGGTCAACCCGTGTCCGCAGCTGCAGGCAGCCAACGCCCGGTACGGCTGGCCAGTGCTGGCGTGGCGGATCGAATAACGAGACGTTTTCCCTGATTGGTAGCCCCGGTAAGCGTAGCGCCACCGGGGAGAGGGGGTTATTGCGGACTTTGATACAACGGCACTACGCTGCCGCCGATGTAACGGCGGCGCAGCCAGGCGGAGAGGGTGTCCATCACCATGACCACCGCGACCAGCAACAGGGTAATAAACATCACCACATCCCAGTTCCACAAACGCATATTTTCCGCGTAAATGAGGCCAATCCCCCCCGCGCCGACAAAACCTAATACCGCGGCGGAACGGGTGTTGGATTCAATCTGATATAAACTCAGCGCCAGGAAAGTCGGGAACGACTGGGTGAAAATGCCGAAGCGGTGTTTCTGCAGACCATTAGCGCCGACGGCGGTGAGGCCGCGGCCCGGCGAACGGTCTACCGCCTCATGGCCTTCAGCATACAGGCGGCCCAGCAGGCCGGTATCCTGCATAATAATCGCCAGTACCCCCGCCAGCGGCCCGAGCCCTACGGCGCGCACGAAAATCAGACCCCAGATAGCCATATCGATACCGCGCAGCATGTCAAACAAGCGGCGCATCAACACGGCGATAATGCCGGGAATCACGCCGCGCATAATATTGCGCGCCGCCAGGAATGACAGCAACAGCGCAATGACCGTCGCGGTAATCGTCCCGGCGAAGACGATGGCAAGCGTAATGGCGATTTGCGTGAAGTAATAGGCAAACGGCCAGTTCCAGAAGTCGTGCCAGACAAACATCCGCAGCAGATAGCGCCCCATCTGCTGTAGTCCGGTAGCCAGTTGTTCGCTACTGATACCGAACTGCATAAAGAACCAGACGTAATAAAGTACGCTCGCCAGCGCCAGCAGGGCGACGTAGCGCAGATATCGCCCTTGAGTCTTATACAGCGCCTGATGCTGGCGGCGGCTGGCGGCGATATCCGGTTGATGTTGCCATTGGCTCATTTTTTCCCCTCCAGAACCCACTGGCGCAGGCGGCCGGAAAGCATATCCAGCAGCGACACCACAATAATGATCAGCAGCAGCGTCATGCTGACCTGATCGTAACGATCGAGCTTAATGTTGGTCATCAGCTCCTGGCCGATCCCGCCGGCCCCTACCAGGCCAAGAATGGTGGATGAGCGGAAGTTGATCTCAAGGCGCATAAAACCGTAGGAGAGAAAAATCGGTTTCACCTGCGGCCACAGGGCAAAGCGCACCTTCTGCAGCGCCGATGCCCCGCAGGCCGCCAGCCCGCGCACAGGTTTATCCTGCGCGCTTTCCACCGCTTCATAGAACAGTTTGGTCAGGCTGCCGACCGTATGCAGCATCAGCGCCAGAAAACCGGGGATCGCGCCGATACCGAACGCCATGACGAAAATGACCGCCCAGGCCAGCTCAGGCATGGTGCGTAAAAAGGCCACCAGTACGCGAACGGCGAAGCGTAGCGGCGCGGGTGACCAGGCATTATTGGCGGCGAGGAAAGCCAGTATTGTCGCTACCGCGACCGCCACCAGCGTGGAGGCCAGCGCCAGCTGCAGCGTCTCCCAAATCAGCGGTAGCTGAATTGGCAGGCGATAGCCCCAGTACGCCAGCGAGCCTTTGGTATGTGAATCGGCTAACAGAACGCCCGGATGCAGCGTCGGCAGCGTCTCGAACATATAGTCGAGAAAGTTTGGCAACGAGCGCCAGATAGTGGGCAGATTAAACTCGGCGGCGTGCCCGGCGGCAAAGTAGAGCGCCAGCAGCACCAACGACCAGCCGAAGGTATCGCGCTTTTGCCGTGTCCTGACCTGCTGGTAATAACGTTCAAATTCGGTATGGGTATTATTCATGCGGCGAAAAGGTCTTTAACGTAGCGCCGCCGTCCGCATTGCGTCGCGGACGGCGGCATCGGTGCGGGATTAACGCGCGCTAACCAGCTCGCGTTTCATATCGATGATCTGCTGGAAATCGGCCACGCTGCCCGGGCCGATGTGCTGAGTACCGCCCATCGCTTTCACGAAACAGGCGTGATCGTCGGTATCCAGTTTTTTAAGCGCGGTGACGACTTTGGCTTTGAAGTCCGCCGGCAGCGCATTGCTAACGAGGATCGGGCCGTTCGGGATCAGAGGCGATTGCCAGATAATCCGGATTTGCTTCATCAGATCCGGATGATCCATGCGAATCAGGCGATTGAAAGCGCCCACGCTGTAGCCGCTGTTGTAGTCGCCGACCATCGAGGTCCAGGTGACCGCGCCGGCAAACTGGCCGTTCAGCACGCCGAGAATGTCCTGTTCGTGGCCGCCGGAGAAGGTCACGCTGGAGAAGAAGTTATTGTATTTGTTATCCGCGTCGCCGCCGAATTTCTGTTTAAAGGCGTGGTTTGGAATTAAATAACCGGAAGTGGAATCCGGGTCGGCGAAGCCAAAAGCTTTGCCTTTTAAATCGTCCAGCGTTTTATACGGGCTGTCAGCTTTGACGATGACCACCGAGTGGTAGCCGCGGGATTGATCTTTATCGTCAACGGCGATACCGACAATATCGACGGCTTTCGGGTTATTGATATAGACCGAGGCATAAGAAGAAGGCGACATACTTAATACGACATCGACTTTCCCGCCCAGCAGTCCCTGAATGACGCCAGAATAATCGGATGAGTTACGTAATTTGGTATCGACCTTCAGCTCTTTATCAAGGAACTGTTTCACGCACTGGTTATCGCCAATTTGTTGCGTGGCGTTTTGACCGCCGAGGATCCCCAGATTTAATTCCTTCGGCTGTTCAGCGGCGCTCGCTTGCCACGTCAGTAACAGAGCTGCGATTGCTGCGGATAAACGAACTGCGCCATTTATATGTTTGTTCATTATTTTGCCTGTGTGTTTTTAACTAAAGGAAATTAATGCAATTGGCTAATTTCATCGCCGTACAACCGATGCAGGACATCCTGAGTCAGCTGTGCCGGATGATCGTCGAATATGATGCGGCCTTTGGCGACGCCAATGACCCGGGTGCAGTACTCTTTGACCAGTTCGACCGAATGCAGGTTGACCATCACGCTAATCCCCTGGCCGCTGATTTCCCGCAGTACATTCATGATGCGCTGGGTGTTTTTGGGATCGAGCGAGGCGACGGGTTCATCCGCCAGCAGGATCCCGGGGTTTTGCATCAGCGCACGGCAAATTGCTACGCGCTGCATCTGGCCGCCGGAGAGGTTTTCCGCCCGCTGTAGGGCTTGCGGCAACATGTTCATCCACTCGAGAAGGGAAATCGCGCGCGCCCGGTCGGCGTCAGGGAAAACCTTAAACAGCGACTTCAGGGTTGAGGTTTGACTCAGGCGGCCGAGCAGTACGTTAGTCAGCACATCAAGGCGCGGCACGAGGCAGAAGTCCTGGAAAATCATCCCGCATTCGCTGCGCCAGGCATTGAGCGCGCGTCCTTTCAGGCGTGAAACATCATGGGGCATACCGACTTCCGGAAAGCTGAGTATTTCACCGCCGGTGGCGCTATGAGTACCGTTCAGGACATGAAGTAGCGTGGATTTCCCGGCTCCCGAGCGGCCAATCACGCCCACCAGCTCGCCGGCATGGAGGTCAAAGCTGATGTTATCGAGCACGGTTTGCTGCGCATTATAAGATTTACTCAGGTTGCGCACGCTTAAGACTTTCCGCTGCCGGGTTGGGGCGATGGGCGTAATTAGCGAAAATTCGGTTTCCGCCACCGCGGCAAGAGAGCTGTTCATAAGAGTGTCCTGGTTCGTCATAAACTGGTCACTATTAATCGCGTTTTGTGTGAACTTTCGATGACGTTAAGGCGAAAAAATAATGAAAGCGTGATGAAACGCTTACCTGCAAGGTAAAAGAAACATGCCAGCGGCAATCATAGCGTGATGGTCTACACTAATGAAAATGAGAGCAAATAAGAAAGAAATATGAGAACTAATCTCATTCTCTTAGATATCATTCTTTCATGGGATTAATAGTCCTCTGCAAGCGGTTTTTATGTTTATGTTTAGGCATTTTGTGCGGTGCTTAAAACCATTCACGCAGCTTATGATTGGGCGGATCGTCTTGTAAATGGCTGTTTTGCGGTATTATCTTCTTACTTTTATGTGTTATTAAGATTTTTCGCAACGTCATTTATCTCATCTATTAAGAATATTCCTAATGAATTAGGGTTATGATCCTGGATGATATAATAATCGATTCGGATTGTAGGAATTTTCGATCAATAACCACATGAAATTAAATGTTTTTTGTTTTTGAGCAAAAAATAGGATTTCTGCAAAAAGCAAAAAATTGACATAAATGAGAATTAGCTTCACATCCTGCTTGTTGACACTTAATCAGAAAAAACCTAAATTTGAATCCAACAAAAAATATAAATCGATAAATAATTTCGACATTATTAATGATTAAATAATGCCGCTGGTGTTTTATTATAACCAATTTAAACAGGGGTAATTTGCAGGTTTAATCTCTGCAGGCCTGGCTATCGGCGATGGGGTGAAAGGTAGTATTCCAGGATGAAGAGGATAAACAGTATATGGACGATCAATGCTCCCTTGATAAGTGTATTTGGCCAGCACATGATACTTATTTTTTAAAAGGCTTGTCGGAACTCATCTTAGATATCGAAGAACTTATTTATTTGTCACTGGATAAAATATGTAAGGACTTTTTGTTTATCAATCTGAGTACCAATGCATTAAATTACTTTATTCGCTATGACAACGACTGGTTAGCCAAGGCCAAGGGCAAACAAATCATTCTGATTGCCGCGAGAAAGTCAGAAGCGTTAGCCAATTATTGGTATTACAACGGTGATATTCGCGGCGTGGTGTATGTCGACCTCGCGCGCGATATAAGAAAAGATCTGGCCTATGTAATTAATGGTCGGTTTCTGCGTAAAGATATTAAGAAAGAAAAAATTACTGACCGGGAAATGACGGTGATCAGAATGACGGCCCAAGGAATGCATCCGAAATCTATCGCCAGAATTGAAAATTGCAGTGTGAAAACTATTTATACCCATCGGCGAAATGCTGAGGCCAAGCTGTATTCAAAAATTTATAAATTAGTTATGTAACGTTTATTTAGTGGTACACCGGGACGACTTGTCCTTAATTAAACTCAGGATGAAAAAGCTATGAAAAAAAAGGTTATTGCTATTGCTCTGGTAACGGCGTTTGCTGGAATGGGTGTTGCTCAGGCTGCTGATGTCACTGCTCAGGCCGTTGCTACCTGGTCTGCAACCGCGAAAAAAGACACTTCCAGCAAACTGGTTGTTACCCCGCTTGGCAGCCTGGCTTTCCAGTATGCCGAAGGGATTAAAGGCTTTAACTCACAAAAAGGTCTGTTTGATGTTGCGGTTGAAGGCGATACCACGGCGACTGCCTTCAAACTGACTTCACGTCTTATTACTAACACTCTGACTCAGCTGGATACCTCCGGCTCAACGCTGAGCGTGGGCGTGGATTATAACGGCGCCGCGGTAGAAAAGAGTGCTGACACCATCATGATCGACACCGCTAACGGCGTACTGGGCGGCAACCTCAGCGCGCTGTCTAACGGCTACAACACCGCAGGCCGCACCACCGCGCAGGACGGCTTTAACTTCTCCATCATCAGCGGTACCACCGACGGCACCACCGCGGTAACCGATTACAGCACGCTGCCGGAAGGGATCTGGAGCGGTGACGTGAGCGTGCAGTTCGACGCAACCTGGACCAGCTGATTTTCTCGTAGCACCGGGCAGGGGGAATACCCCTGCCTCTTCATGGACTGAACGCTTATGAAAAAACATCTTCTGGCCATTGGCCTGCTGCTGGGATTGGCGAATCCCGCGCTGGCGCTGGATGTCGGCGATATCTCTTCCTTTATGAACAGCGGCAGCAGCACGCTGAGTAAAGAGATTAAAAATACCACCGACAGCGGCCGCTTAATCAACATTCATCTGGAACGTCTCTCTTCACCGCTGGATGGCGGCAAAGTGATCCCGATGGATAAACAGGATGAAGTCCTGTTGACCCCCGCCAGCTTGTTATTGCCCGCAAAGGCCAGTGAAGTGGTGCGCTTTTTCTACAAAGGCCCGGCGGATGATAAAGAGCGCTACTACCGCATTGTCTGGTTCGATCAGGCCTTAAGCGATGCCCAGCGCAATGGCTCCCAGCGCAGCGCGGTGGCCACCGCTTCAGCCCGCATCGGCACCATTCTGGTGGTGGCGCCGCGTCAGGCTAATTTTCGCTACCAGTTTGCCGGCGACACGCTGACCAATACCGGTAACGCCACCCTGCGCATCATCGCCTACGGCCCGTGTCTGAAAATCGCTGATGGCAAAGAGTGCAAAGAAAACTATTACCTGATGCCAGGGAAATCGCGTCGCTTCACGCGCGTCAATATTGCTGACAAAAAAGGACGGGTCGCGCTCTGGCAGGGCGAGCAGTTTGTTCCCGTGAAATAGACATGTGTGCTGATGGATTAAGACTATGCCTTTACGACGGATCACCCCTGGACTGAACGCGCTGCTTGTCTCCGGCATGGTTCTTTTGCTGGCGCCTTATAGCGACAGCCTGGCCGCCGAGCGCGTGCAGCAAATCGGCGGCGTGATTATCCCGCAGGCTTTCAGCCAGGCTTTGCAGGACGGCATGAGCATTCCTCTGTTTATTCATCTTGAAGGCAGCCGCGATAATCAGAACGATCAGCGTATCGGCGCCGCGTATATCTGGCTTGATGGCGATGTGCTGCGGGTTCGGCAAATCACCCTCGAAGAGGGCGATGACAACGCTCGCGTCAGCGACGAGACACGTCAACAGCTCAGACGTTTATCCAATGAGGCTTTCAACGACGCGCTGAAGATCCCCTTAACCGATGCCGCGCAGCTACACCTTAGTCTGCGCCAGTTGCTGTTGCAACTGGTGGTGAAACGTGAGGCGCTGGGAACCGTGCTGCGGTCGCGCAGCGAGGATATTGGCCAGTCGAGTGTTAAAACTTTCAGTAATAACCTTACCTACAACCTCGGGGTCTACAACAACCAGATGCGTAGCGGTGGCAGTAATACCTCCAGCTATCTGTCACTCAATAGCGTTAGCGCGCTGCGCGAGCATCACGTGGTGCTCGACGGCTCGCTGTACGGCATCGGCACCAGCCACCAGGACAACGAACTGTATAAAGCGATGTACGAGCGCGACTTCGCCGGGCACCGTTTTGCCGGCGGAATGCTGGATACCTGGAACTTACAATCGCTGGGGCCGATGACCGCGATTTCGGCCGGTAAAATCTACGGCGCGTCGTGGGGCAACCAGGCCAGCTCGACGGTATTTGATAACAGCCAGTCGGCGACGCCGGTGGTGGCATTCTTACCGGCGGCAGGCGAGGTCCACCTGATGCGTGACGGACGCCTGTTAAGCGTGCAGAACTTCGTCATGGGGAATCATGAAGTTGATACCCGAGGCCTGCCTTACGGTATTTACGACGTTGACGTCGAAGTTATCGTCAACGGAAGAGTGGTCAGCAAACGCACCCAACGCGTCAACAAGCTGTTTACTCGCGGACGCGGCGCGGGCGCGCCGCTGGCCTGGCAAATCTGGGGCGGCAGTTTCCATATGGACCGCTGGTCGGAAAGCGGTAAAAAGACGCAGCCGGCGAAAGAGAGCTGGCTGGCGGGGGCGTCGGCTTCCGGATCGCTGAGTACGCTCAGTTGGGCGGCCACCGGCTACGGTTATGATAACAATGCCGTCGGCGAAACGCGCATCACGCTGCCGCTGACCGAGGCGGTGAATATCAACCTACAAAACATGCTGGCCAGCGACAGCTCCTGGAGCAGCATCGGCAGCGTCAGCGCCACCTTACCCGGCGGCTTTAGCTCGCTGTGGATTAACCAGGAAAAGACCGTTATCGGCGATAAGCTGCGCCGCAGCGATGCCGACAACCGGGCGATCGGCGGCACGCTGAACCTGAACGCCCTGTGGTCAAAACTAGGCACTTTTAGCATCAGCTACAACGATGACCGCCGCTACAACAGCCATTACTACACGGCGGATTATTACCAGACGATTTATAGCGGCTCTTTTGGCTCGCTAGGCCTGCGCGCGGGCTTACAGCGCTATAACAACGGCGATAGCAACGCCAACACCGGGAAATATATCGCCCTCGATTTATCACTGCCGCTGGGCAACTGGTTCAGTGCCGGCATGACCCATCAGAACGGCTATACCATGGCCAACATTTCGGCGCGTAAGCAGTTTAATGAAGGGGCGATTCGAACCGTCGGCGCCAATATTTCGCGGGCGATTTCCGGCGATACCGGCGACGACAAAACCTTAAGCGGCGGCGCTTATACGCAGTTCGAAACGCGCTACACCAACGGCACGCTGAACGTCAACAGCGGCGCTGACGGCTACGTGAACACCAACCTGACCGCCAGCGGCAGCGTCGGCTGGCAGGGGAAAAATATCGCCGCCAGCGGGCGAACCGACGGCAATGCCGGGGTGATCTTCAATACCGGTCTGGAAGACGACGGCAAGCTCAGCGCTAAGGTTAACGGGCGCATCGTGCAGCTCAGCGGTAAACGCAACTACCTGCCGCTTTCGCCGTACAGCCGCTATGAAGTCGAACTGCAGAACAGTAAAAACTCGCTCGACAGCTACGACATTGTCAGCGGTCGTAAGAGTCACCTGACGCTTTATCCCGGTAACGTGGCGGTGATCGAGCCGGAAGTGAAGCAAATGGTCACCGTCTCCGGGCGCATCCGCGCCGAAGACGGCACGCTGCTGGCGAACGCGCGCATTAATAACCATATCGGGCGCACCCGCACCGATGAGAACGGTGAATTTGTCATGGATGTCGATAAAAAATATCCCACCATTGATTTTAGCTACGGCGGAAATAAAACCTGTGAAGTGGCGCTGGAGCTCAGCCAGGCGCGCGGCGCGGTGTGGGTAGGGGACGTAGTATGCAGCGGTCTTTCTTCATGGGCGGCGGTGCAGCAGACAGGAGAAGGTAATGAAAGCTAAGTGGCTAGCTCTGATGGTAGCGATGCTCGCGGAACTGTCGATATCGCAAACTTATGCCGCGATCTCGAAAACCACCTGGAGCGATGCGCCAGCGCGCGAATTCGTCTTCGTTGAAAACAACTCTGATGATAACTTCTTCGTCACCCCTGGCGGCGCGTTGGATCCGCGTATGACCGGTGCAAACCGCTGGACGGGTTTAAAATACAACGGATCAGGCACGATTTATCAGCAGAGCCTGGGTTATATCGATAACGGCTATAACACCGGGCTCAATGCAAACTGGAAGTTCGACATGTGGCTGGAAAATTCCCCGGTATCCCATCCGCTGCTGGGGCTACGCTGTATTAACTGGTATGGCGGCTGCGATATGGCGACCAGCCTGATTCAGCCGCAGACTACCGACGCTAGCGGTTTTTATGGCGCGACGGTAACCAGCGGCGGCGCTAAGTGGATGCACGGCATGATGTCTGATGCTTTCTATCAGTATCTACAACAGATGCCGGTTGGCGGTAGCTTTACGATGACCATTAATGCCTGTCAGACATCCGTGGCTTACGATGCAAGCCTCGGCCAGCGCTGTAAAGATCAGGCATCAGGTAACTGGTACGTCCGTAACGTTACTCACACCAAAGCGGCGAATCTCAGGCTCATCAACACCCACTCTCTGGCAGAAGTATTTATTAACAGCGATGGCGTACCGACGTTGGGCGAAGGAAATGCCGATTGCCAGACGCAGACTATTGGTAGCCGTGCGGGTTTAAGCTGCAAAATGGTCAACTATAATTTGCAAACCAATGGCTTGAGCAATACCTCGATACATATCTTCCCGGCAATCGCTAACTCATCGCTGGCGTCGGCCGTCGGGGCGTACGATATGCAGTTCAGTCTCAACGGCAGCTCGTGGAAACCGGTGAGCAATACGGCTTATTACTACACGTTCAACGAAATGAAGAGTTCGGATGCGATCTACGTCTTTTTCTCGAGCAACTTCTTTAAGCAGATGGTGGCGTTGGGTATAAGCGACATTAACACTAAAGATTTGTTTAACTTCCGTTTTCAGAATACGACTTCACCAGAGTCAGGTTGGTATGAGTTTTCTACTTCGAATACGTTAATTATCAAACCGCGTGATTTCAGCATCAGCATTATCTCCGATGAGTACACTTCGGCGCCGTCACGTGAGGGTTACGTCGGCAGCGGCGAACCGGCGCTGGATTTCGGCTACATCGTCACCACCAGCGGCAAAACCGCCGCCGATGAGGTGTTGATTAAAGTTACCGGCCCGTCACAGGCGATTAGCGGGCGCTCGTATTGCCTGTTCAGCTCGGCGGACGGTACCGCGCAGGTGCCATTCCCGGCGTCGCTCTCTTTCATTACCCAAAGCGGGGCGACGAAAAGTTACGACGCCGGCTGCGACAATAGCTGGCACGACATGACCGATGCGCTATGGCTGACCACGCCGTGGACTGATATTTCCGGCGATGTGGGGCAGATGGATAAAACAACGGTGCGCTTCTCGATTGCCATGGACGATCCTATCTCGCTGCGCACCATCACCGACAACGGCTGGTTTGGCGAGGTCAGCGCTTCAGGAGAGATTCATGTCCAGGCGACGTGGCGTAACATTAATTAAGCTGACGCTGGCGAGCCTGTGGCTGCTGGCCGCGCCGCTGGCGCAGGCGATTTCTGTCGGTAATCTGACCTTTTCGCTGGCCTCTGACGCTGAGTTTGCGGCGAAAAGGGTGATTAACAACAATAAAAGCGCGCGGCTATATCGGGTGTCGGTGGTGGGTATCGACCGGCCCGGCGGCCATGAGGTTCGTGCCCGCCCGGCGGACGGCGAACTGCTGTTCGCCCCGCGCCAGCTGACGCTGCAGGCGGGTGAAAGCGAATATTTTAAGTTCTATTATCACGGGCCGAAGGATAACCGCGAACGCTACTATCGGGTCTCGTTTCGTGAAATTCCCACCCGCAACCTGGTGATGCGCGCCCCGGCGGGCGGGCAGATCAGCATGGAGCCGGTGGTGGTGATGGATACCATTCTGGTGGTACGCCCGCGGCAGGTTCAGTTTAAATGGGCGTTCGATAAAGCGGCGGGGAGCGTCAGTAATACCGGCAATACCTGGTTTAAGCTGCTGATAAAACCGGGATGCGACACCACGGAAGAGGAGGGTGACGCCTGGTATCTGCGCCCCGGCGATGTCGTTCGCCAGCCGTCGCTGCGTAAGCCCGGCAACCACTACATTATCTATAACGAGAAATTTATTAAAATCAGCAATGATTGCCCGGTGAAATAGCCGGGCAATCGCCTGAATTATTCCTCGTTCAGCAACTCACTCACCAGCGCGATATGGGTCTTAATGCCGACCGCCAGCGCATCTTCGTCGATGCGAAAATGCGGGTTGTGCACGTTCCACGTCGCCCCTTTTTGCGCATTGCCGCAGCCGATAAACAGGAAGGTTCCGGGGATTTTCTCCTGATAGGAGGAGAAATCCTCGCTGCCGAATAGCGCCTTATCCTGCAGCTGCAGCGTACCTGCCGGGAAATGGCGGGCTATGGCTTCGCGGGCGATATGATTGGTGGCGTCGTGGTTGTTGCCCACCGCATAGCCCTGCTGCCATTTAATCTCGTAGCTGGCGCCGTGGGCGGCGGTGATGCCGTCGATAATCCGTGCCATCAGCGGCGGTACCGCCTCGCGCACCTGCTGGCTATGGGTACGCAGCGTCCCGGCCAGCCGCGCGCTGTCGGGGATCACGTTATAGCTATCGCCTGCCTGAAAAGTGGCGATAGTCAGCACCGGCGCGTTGCCCGGATCGATATTGCGGGCGACGATCTGCTGCAGCGCGCCGACCACTTCCGCGCCGATGGTCACCGGATCGATACAGTGCTGTGGCATCGAACCGTGGCCGCCTTTGCCGCGAATGGTGATATCAAAGTTATCGCTGGAGGCGACGTACACACCCTCTTTCAGGGTTATCACGCCAACCGGGCTGGTGGGGAAAACATGCAGGCCGAAAATATGTTCGACGTCGTCAACCACGCCCAGTTCAACCAGCTCACGTGCGCCGCCCGGCGGCACCTCTTCCGCAGGCTGGAAGATGAATTTAATGCTGCCGTGCAGCTGTTCGCGAAGCTGGCACAAGACTTTCGCCGCCCCCATCAGCATCGCGGTATGCGCGTCGTGACCGCAGGCGTGCATTACGCCGGGCTTCGTTGAGCAGAATGCTTCTCCGCTCTCTTCCTGGAGCGGTAGGGCATCGATATCGGCCCGCAGCGCCCACATGGGCCCAGGATGCGCGCCTCGCAGTACGGCAATCACGCTATTTTCCAGCGGGCGGCTTATCTCGAGGCCGGAAAATCGCGCCAGCTCGCGGGCGATGTAATCGGCGGTCGGCTTCTCGTTAAACGACAGATCCGGATGGGCGTGGATATGGCGACGCCAGCGCAGCGCTTCCTCGGCCGCGGCGGAAATTAATTGTTCAGTGGCGTGGTGCATCAGTGACTCCTTCAATCAATAACGGGCTGACTGACGACGGTTTTACGTTTCATGAGCGGCAGCACCGCCAGCGCGGAGCAAACCATCGCCAGTGAAAGAAACAGGAAAGCGCTGGCGTAACCGTGGGTTTTCTCCACCAGATAGCCAATGACGATCGGCGAGACAAAGCCGCCGAGAGTACCGCCGGTATTAATCAGACCGATGGCCGAGCCCATCATATTTTCCGGCAGGCGCTTCATCGGCAGGGTAAAGGCGGTGACGAAGGTCGACATCAGGAAAATTTCGCCGATAAACAGCAGCAGGCTGGCGGTCAGCGGCGTCCGGGCATGGAAGATAGCGAAGATCGCCACGGCGCTGATTAGCGCGCTAATCGCGATGACCAGCGGTTCGCGATTGAGAAAATATTTACCCACCAGCCAGCCGGTACCCAGCGATGAGATCCATATCCCCAGACCGCCCGCGGCCACCACGTAGCCGGATGCAGACAGCGACATCCCCATACTCTGAACAAAAAACTTCGGTAGCCAGGCCATCAGGCCATAGCTGGGAATATTGACGCAAAAGATAGCCAGAAAGAGCAGGATTACCGTGGGGTTACGCCACAGGGCGGCGCCGGCGGCGCTCTGTTTCGCGACCACCGCCGTCGGTTGCCGGCGCGGCACGCGCAGGGCGATCAGAAGGGCGATGGCGCAGGCCACGATCCCCAGTACGGTGAACGACAGATGCCAGCCGAGCAGCGCCAGTGCGTTAACGGCGATAATCGGCCCAATGGTCATCGCCAGTCCCGCTGACGACAGCAATATCGATTGGGCGAAGGTACGTTGTTCCAGAGTGAAGTTGCTTACCACCGCCTTGGCGCAGGAGCAGGGATAGCCTGAATGGCCGACGCCTGACAGAAAGCGGAACAGCAGCAGCAGGCCGAAGCTCGCTCCCAGCAGGCCAAAGCACAGCGCGAATATCCCCAGCGCCGCCAGCGACAGCACGAGCATCGTTTTGTAGCCAATGCGATCGTTAAGCCAGCCCGCCGGCACCTGAAACAGCGAATAGGCGAGAAAAAAGATGCCGGTAATGTAGCCCAGTTGTTCGGCGTTGAGCCCGAACTCCTTTTCGATAGGCAGCAGCGCGAAGCCGGTGACGGTTTTGTCGATATAAACGACCACGTAGCCGATAAACAGTAAGAAGATCATCTGAGACTGACTTTTCATTTTTTTCCGCCCGGTGTCTCATGGTTGCATGTGTTGTCGTGGGGGAATCCCCTACTGCATCCTCAGGCTTTACCCGCGCGGCGGGAAGATATAATTTTTCTATAGGTGATGCTTTTTTCTGATAGGGGTGAGCGGTGAAATATCTTCCCAAATTAAACCAGCTGCAGGCGCTACGGCAGGTGGCGCGTAGCGGCAGCATCCGCTCGGCGGCGCGTGAACTGGGGCAATCGCAGCCGGCGCTGAGCCGGACATTACGTGAGCTGGAGCAAATCCTCGGTACGCAACTTTTTCTGCGCAGTAAAGAAGGCGTCGCCCTGACCGAAGCGGGAATCGCTTTCTTACAGCGCGCGGAGTGGGTGCTGGAGGAGCTGCGGCGCGCGGCGGATGAGGTGGAACAGATTAACCATGTCACCCACGGTCGGCTGACGGTCGGCTTTTCGTCGTTGATTGCCCTGACGGTATTTCCTCAAGTGGCCGAAGGGTTTAAGCAGGCGCTGCCGCAGGTGCAGATGACGGTGAAAGAGGGGCAGCTTTCGTCGCTGCTGCCGGGCGTCCGCAGCGGAGAGATAGACCTGGCGATCGGATCGGTCGACCCGATGCATCCGCCGGAAGGGGTGATGCTGGAACCGCTGTTTACCGCGCCGTTCTGTGTCATCGCGCGCAAGGGGCATCCGCTGGCGCACGAGAGCGATCTGCTGGCGCTGCGTAAAGCCCGCTGGCTGCTGCCGGAGTCGCCGATGGGCTACTACCAGCAGTTACAAAACGAGCTGATTCACTTTTATCGCCAGGTGTCGATTACCCCGCTGCGCACCGACTCGGTCATTGTCGGTTTGCAGATGGTACTGGAATCCGATTATTTGACCATCGTCGCGCGCGCCATGAACCAGCCGCTGCAGCTTGGCGAAAAGCTGGTCACGCTGCCGGTATCCACGCTCCCGGCGGCGCAGTATTGCGCGGTGTGGTCGCAAAAATCGGCGCTCACCGCCAATGCCCGGCTGTTTCTCAATCGGCTGCGAAGCGCCTGTCAGCGCTACGCCTGGTAAAACGACGGCTCGCCAGTTGGCTGAGGGCGCAGCACAGTAAATAGTAAACCGCACCGGTAAAGACGAATATCGCAAGCGGGTAGATTTGCACCCGGTTATTGACCTGCCCGGCGACGGTAGTGAGTTCAGGCACGTTGACGATAAACGCCAGCGAGGTGTCCTTCAGCAGGCCGATAAAAATGCCGACCAGCGACGGCTGGACGTTGCGCAGCGCCTGCGGCAGCAGGATTAAGCGTAGCGTCTGGCCAGGAGTGAAGCCCTGCGTCAGCGCCGCTTCATGCTGGCCGCCGGGCAGGGCGCGCAGCCCCGCCAGCACCGAGTGCATCACCGAGGCGGCGGTGAACCACGCCAGCGCCAGGGTGACCGTTACCGCGCCCGGCAGATCGCCGCCGGTCAGCATCGGCAGCAGATACCACAGCCAGAAAATAACGAAGATCAGCGGGATACCGCGAATGATTTCCGCCCACAGGAACAGCAGACGACGGACCGCTCCGCCGTAGCGCCAGGCGGCGCAGGCCAGCAGAATACCGCCCGGTAGCGCCAGCGCGGTCGCGCCGATGGCCATCAGTAAGGTGAGCGCCACGCCGCCGGGTTGGCCTTCCGCCAGCCGTCCCCACAGCAGATAATCAAGGTTGTCGGCGATCACCGCGAGGTTAGCGTTCATGTTGTGCGCTCCGTGGCTGACGATATCCTGGACCGAAGCGCGTCAGCGCCAGCCCCATAACGATCCCTAGCGCAAGATACAGTGCGGTGCCGACAGCAAAGGCCTCCAGCGCATGGGCGTTATAGCTCTCGATTTGCCGTACCTGGTAGGTGAGCTCGGCGAAGCCAATACCGCTGGCCAGCGAAGAGAGTTTCATCAGGTTCAGGTACTGGCCGACAATCGGCTGCCAGGCGTTGGCCAGCCCCTGCGGCAGCAGAATAAAACGTAATTCCCCCCACGGGCTAAATCCCTGCGACAGCGCCGCTTCGCGCTGGCCGTGGCTGACGGCGCGCAGTCCGGCGGCAATCTCTTCCACCAGAAATGCCGAGGTAAATACGCCGAGCCCCCACATTGAGCAGAGAAATTCCGGCGTCAGCCACCAGACGTCGCCCGGTAGAATCGACCAGCTATGGGAGTCGTTGATAAAATCGCGCGCCGCTAGCGGCAGCAGGTTCCAGGCGGCGAAGTACCAGAACAGCAGTTGGACCAATAGCGGCGTATTGCGAAACAGCGATACCCACGCCGCCACCAGCCAGCGGCCTGGGCGTCCGCCGCCGAGACGCAGGGCCAGCAGCAGCACCGCCAGCGCGGTGGCCAGCAGCATCCCAGCGACGCTAACCCAGACGGTGGTCAGGAAGCCGGAGATTATCCACTGTAGCGGCTGGCCGCTAAGTACGCCATGCCAGTCGAGAATCGCCATCACTCAATGCTCTCCTGATGCAGCGGGTCGAGCACCTTCTGCAGAAAACGGCGGGTACGCGCATGCTGCGGGCGGGCGAAAAATTCCGCCGGCGGCGCGGTTTCGAGGATTTCGCCACCGTCGATAAACACCACCCGATCGGCAATTTCGCGGGCAAACTGCATCTCGTGAGTGACCACCACCATGGTGATACCGCTGTGGGCCAGGGCTTTCATCACCTGCAGCACTTCGCCGATCATCTCCGGATCCAGCGCCGAGGTTGGTTCATCAAACAGGATGATTTGCGGCGAGGAGGCAAGGGCGCGGGCGATGGCGACGCGCTGCTGTTGGCCGCCGGAGAGCTGAGCGGACATCTGCCGCGCTTTATCCGTGAGACCGACCTGGGTGAGTAATTCCAGCGCCCGCTTTTGGGCGGCATCGTGTTGCCAGCCGTGCACGCGCTCCAGCGCGAGGGTAATATTCTCCTGCGCCGTCAGGTGAGCGTAGAGATTGAACTGTTGAAAAACGAAACCGACCCGGCTGCGCAATTGGCGCAGCGCGCTGCCGGTCAGGCGGCGGGTCGGTTTGCCATCGATGAGGATCTCGCCGCCGCTTAAGGATTCAAGCTGGTTGATCAGGCGGATCAGCGTTGATTTACCCGATCCTGATGGCCCGAGGATCGCCACCACTTCGCCGGGATTGACCGTTAAATTAACGCCGTTTAGTACCTGATGATCGCCGTAGCGTTTAACCACGTCGCGAAAAGTAATACTGGCCTGCTGCAGATGCGAGAAATCCGCAGCCGAAGCCGCGGAGCGTGAAAATAAGGCGGAAAACATCAGGGTTATTTCGCTTCTATGGTAAAGGCGCGCGGCTGCGGAGAGGCGGTGCCAGGGCCAAACCAGGTGTCGTAGATTTTCGCCGCCTGGCCGGATTTTTCCAGCTTAACCAGCTCGTCGTTTACCGCTTTCAGCAGCGGCGGTTCGCCTTTTTTCACGCCGACGCCAATCTCTTCTTTGCTCAGCAAATCCGGCAGAATTTTAAAGTTGGCTTTATCCGGCGCGCCCGCCAGCAGCCCGGCGAGAATGGTGCTGTCCTGGGTTATCGCCTGCACGTTGCCGTTTCGCAGGGCGGTCAGCGCCAATGGAATATCGTCATAGGAGAGCACCCGCGACTGCGGGAAGCGCTGGTGCAGCGCCTGTTCGCCGGTGGTGCCTTTTACCGCGCCGATGCGCGCTTTGCTGTAGTCATCCAGTTTATCCGGCGACTTAGACGGAACCAGGAACTGCTGGCCGGTTACAAAGTAGGGCGTTGAGAAATCAATTACCTGCGCGCGCTCCGGGGTAATGGTGATATCGGCGACGATCAGGTCGGCCTTACCGGACTGCAGCAGCGGAATACGGTTAGCTGGGTTAGTGGCCACCAGCTCAAGCTTGACGCCAAGAGATTTCGCCAGCGCCTGCGCGAAATCGACGTCGTAACCCACCAGTTGATGGGTTTTCGCATCCACGGAACCAAACGGCGGGTTAGCGTCGAAGGTGGCGACCTTCACCACCCCGGCGGCTTTGATATCGGCTAACTGGTCGGCCTGAACCTGGGCGGTCAGCAGCAGCGCGCCCAGCGCAAAAGCGATTTTGGTATAAGTTTTATGCATCATCATTCCCCTGAATCCCTGTTTTGTTTTGTGTTTATCACGCTCCCACAAAAGCGCCTCGTCCGGCAAAGAAGAAAAAATTCTTATCTATAACCAAAATCTCTTAATAAAAATGGGGATATTGCCGTTAATCAAATCGCTTTTACAGGAAGGGGTTAGTCACCGAAGCGCAGCGGCGAATATGCATCTTCCAGGATTACAAATTCGGAATTGATATTTCCCGCCCGTCGGCGATTGTGGTTGAAATAACAACAACGCAAACCCGACCGATGGAGGAGAAATGAAAGTAGCGCTGTGGCAACGGATTACCGGCTGGCTGGCTTTTTTATCTAACGGAGAAGCCGGGCAGCAAGATGGTCAACGGATGATGGAGGCGATCTTGCCGGTCGCCAGCCTGTATGGCGTGGATCTCGGCAACGTGGAAACCCGGTGGTTTCGCCATGACAAAACATACTGAGCGGCGCTGGACGCGCGAAGCCTACTGGAACGAGGTGTGCTCTGTGTAGCCGAAGGCTGCTTGCGGTTGCGGTAAAAAGGAGAGGCTCCGCAGCCCAAGCAGCTTTAAACCCATGCTCCTACTCCTGTTCGCCCTGTTTTTTCCCATCCCCGTTTTGCAATTTCCCCGCCGTCACGGTATAAATGACCTTCATTTGGATGTTTAGACGTCCATACATAAAGAAGGCAATATGCAAACAACATCACAACAACAAGGTGGGCAACTTAAGCGCACCATGAAAACGCGCCACCTGATTATGCTCTCGCTGGGCGGCGTCATTGGCACAGGGTTATTCTTCAATACCGGCTATATTATCTCGACCACCGGCGCGGCGGGCACGCTACTGGCGTATCTGATCGGCGCGCTGGTGGTCTGGCTGGTGATGCAGTGTCTTGGCGAACTGTCGGTGGCGATGCCGGAAACCGGCGCCTTTCACGTGTATGCCGCGCGTTATCTCGGCCCGGCGACCGGCTATACCGTGGCGTGGCTCTACTGGCTGACCTGGACCGTGGCGCTCGGCTCGAGCTTTACCGCCGCCGGATTCTGTATGCAGTACTGGTTCCCGCAGGTGCCGGTGTGGGTCTGGTGCGTGATTTTCTGCGCGGTGATTTTCGCCCTGAATGTTATCTCTACCCGCTTCTTTGCCGAAGGCGAATTTTGGTTCTCGCTGGTCAAAGTGATCACCATCCTTGCTTTTATTATTCTCGGCGGCGCGGCCATCTTCGGCTTTATTCCGCTGACCGATGGTTCACCGGCCCCGGGGCTGCATAACATCACCGCCGAAGGCTGGTTCCCTCATGGCGGCCTGCCGATCCTGATGACCATGGTGGCGGTGAACTTCGCTTTCTCGGGCACCGAACTTATCGGCATCGCCGCCGGCGAGACGCAAAACCCGCATCAGGTAATACCGGTCGCGATCCGCACCACCATTGCCCGGCTGATTATTTTCTTTATCGGCACCGTTTTCGTACTCGCCGCGCTGATCCCGATGCAGCAGGCGGGGGTGGAAAAAAGCCCGTTCGTACTGGTGTTTGAAAAGGTCGGTATTCCTTATGCGGCGGATATTTTTAACTTCGTGATCCTGACCGCGATTTTGTCGGCGGCCAACTCCGGCCTGTATGCCTCCGGGCGGATGCTGTGGTCGTTATCAAATGAGAAGACGTTGCCAGCCTGCTTTGCCAAAGTGAATAAACGCGGCGTGCCGCTAACCGCGCTGACGGTGAGCATGCTGGGCGGCGTGCTGGCGCTGTTTTCCAGCGTCGTCGCGCCGGATACGGTGTTTGTTGCGCTGTCGGCGATTTCCGGTTTTGCGGTGGTCGCGGTATGGCTGAGCATCTGCGCGTCGCATTTTGTCTTCCGCCGCCGCCATCTGCAACAGGGCAAAGCCTTAAGCGAGCTGCACTATCGCGCGCCGTGGTATCCGCTGGTGCCGGCGCTGGGGTTTGTCCTCTGCCTGGTGGCCTGCGTGGGGCTGGCCTTTGACCCAAGCCAGAGTATTGCGCTGTGGTGCGGGATCCCGTTCGTCGCGCTGTGTTATGGTGCTTACTATCTGACTCGTACACGGAAATTAACTCAGGAGCCGCAACATGCCGCAGAATAATCCGCTAACCGCTATCCTTGAAACGCAACCGTTCGTGCTGCTGGATGGCGCGATGGCGACGGAGCTGGAAGCGCGCGGCTGCAATCTGGCCGATAGTTTATGGTCGGCGAAGGTACTGCTGGAGAACCCGCAGCTGATCCGCGATGTGCATCTCGACTATTTCCGCGCTGGCGCACAGGTGGCGATCACCGCCAGCTATCAGGCAACGCCGGCAGGCTTTGCCGCCCGCGGGCTGGATGAGGCGCAGTCGAAGGCGCTGATAGGTAAAAGCGTCGAGCTGGCGCGTAAAGCCCGCGAGGCGTATCTGGCGGAAAACCCGCAGGCGGGAACGTTGCTGGTGGCCGGGTCGGTCGGGCCGTATGGCGCGTATCTGGCGGATGGCTCTGAGTATCGCGGCGATTATCAGCGCAGCGCGGAGGAGTTTCAGGCGTTCCACCGCCCGCGCGTCGAAGCGCTGCTGGATGCCGGGGCGGACCTGCTGGCCTGTGAAACGCTACCGTCGTTTGCCGAAATCACGGCCCTGGCGGCGCTGCTGCGTGACTACCCGCGCGCCCGCGCCTGGTTCTCGTTGACCCTGCGCGACGCCGAACATCTCAGTGACGGCACGCCGCTGCGCGAGGTTGTTGCGGTATTGGCCGATAATCCCCAGGTGCTGGCGCTGGGGATTAACTGTATCGCGCTGGAAAATACCACCGCCGCGCTGCAGCATCTGCACAGCCTGACGTCGCTGCCGCTGGTGGTCTATCCTAACTCCGGCGAGCACTATGATGCGCTGACCAAGACCTGGCATCATCACGGTGAAGCCTGCGCGACGCTTGCGGCCTATTTGCCGCAGTGGCTGGCGGCTGGCGCCAGGCTGATTGGCGGCTGTTGTCGCACCACGCCGCAGGATATCGCCGCGCTGGCGGCGGGCCGCTAACACCTGTATTTCTTTCCCCCCGGATGGCGGCGCTCCGCGCCTGATCCGGGCTACCAGTACCGCGAGCCGGGGAACCCATTTCTTTAATCCCTGTTTTTAACTATCTAATCCCGCTTTTCTTCTAAAAACGATTCGCTATTAGGCAGAATTTTTAATTACTTCATCTCCACGCTGATGCCGGAAATACTGCACCCATAACAACTAAGGGGAAGCAGACACTATGGCATTCACATCGCGAATTACTCTTCTGGCGGCGCTGGCTTTCGCTGCCTTCCAGGCGCAGGCGGTTAACGTCACCGTCGCCTATCAAACCTCCGCTGAACCGGCGAAAGTCGCCCAGGCGGATAACACCTTCGCCAAAGCCAGCGGCGCCACCGTTGACTGGCGTAAATTCGACAGCGGCTCCAGCATCGTACGCGCGCTGGCCTCAGGCGATGTGCAAATCGGCAACCTCGGCTCCAGCCCGCTGGCGGTGGCCGCCACTCAGCAGGTACCGATTGAAGTGTTCCTGCTGGCCTCAAAGCTTGGTAATTCCGAAGCGCTGGTAGTGAAGAAAGATATCACTAAGCCGGAAGATCTGATTGGCAAGCGCATTGCGGTACCGTTTATTTCGACCACCCACTACAGCCTGCTTTCCGCGCTGAAACATTGGGGAATCAAACCGGGCCAGGTGCAGATTATCAACCTGCAGCCGCCGGCGATTATTGCCGCCTGGCAGCGCGGCGATATCGATGGCGCTTACGTGTGGGCGCCAGCCGTTAACGAACTGGAAAAAGAGGGCAAGGTGCTGACCGACTCCGCGCAGGTGGGGCAATGGGGCGCGCCGACGCTGGATGTCTGGGTCGTACGTAAAGACTTTGCCGAGCAGCATCCGGAAATCGTGAAAGCTTTCGCTAAAAGCGCCATCGACGCGCAGCAGCCCTATATCGCCAACCCGGAGGCGTGGCTGAAGCAGCCGGAAAATCTCAGCAAGCTGTCGCGACTGAGCGGCGTGCCGGAGGCGGATGTGCCGGTGTTAGTCAAAGGCAATACCTATCTTACCGCCGCCCAGCAGGCGCAGGAGCTTAACGGCCCGGTGAACCAGGCGATTATCGATACCGCGAAATTCCTCAAAGAGCAGGGCAAAGTGCCGGCCGCAGGAACCGATTATAGCCAGTTCGTTACCGACCGTTTCGTGAAATAAAAGGAGGCTCTGATGCTGCAAATCTCGCATCTTTCCGCTGATTATGGCGGTAAACCAGCGCTGGCGGATATCAACCTGACGTTGGACAGCAGCGAACTGCTGGTGGTGCTGGGCCCCTCCGGCTGCGGCAAAACCACACTGCTGAACCTGATTGCCGGATTCGTGCCTTACCAGCACGGCAGCATCACTCTCGAAGGCCGTCGCATCGACGGGCCGGGCGCCGATCGCGGCGTGGTGTTTCAAAATGAAGGTCTGCTGCCGTGGCGCAACGTGCTGGATAATGTCGCGCTGGGACTACAGCTGGCGGGGGTGGAAAAGACCCGACGCCGGGAAATCGCCGCGCAGATGTTAAAAAAAGTCGGCCTGCAGGGGGCGGAAAAACGCTTTATCTGGCAGCTGTCCGGCGGCCAGCGTCAGCGTGTCGGTATTGCGCGCGCGCTGGCGGCGGATCCGCAGCTTCTGCTGCTGGATGAGCCCTTCGGCGCGCTGGATGCCTTTACTCGCGAGCAGATGCAAACCCTGCTGCTGCGCCTGTGGCATGAAACCGGCAAGCAGGTGCTGTTGATTACCCACGATATCGAAGAAGCGGTATTTATGGCCAGCGAGCTGGTGCTGCTGTCGCCGGGGCCGGGGCGGGTGCAGGAACGCCTGCCGCTGGAGTTTGGCCGCCGTTTTGTCGCCGGTGAATCCTGCCGCAGCATTAAATCGGATCCGCAATTTATCGCCCAGCGCGAATATGTGCTTAGCAGGGTGTTCGAACAACGGGAGGCTTTCTCATGAGCGTGGTCCTTAATGATAAACCGCGCCAGCGCGCGCTGAAGTGGCGCTGGCCGCTTTCACGGCAGCTGACCCTTAGCGTAGCGACGCTGGCAGTATTGCTGGCTATCTGGTGGGCGGTGACCGCGTTGCAGCTGATTAGCCCGTTGTTTTTACCCTCGCCGTGGCAGGTATTGCAGAAGCTACTGACCATTGCCGGGCCGCAAGGCTTTATGGACGCGACCCTGTGGCAGCATCTGGCGGCGAGCCTGACGCGTATCGCCATCGCGCTGGTACTGGCGGCGATCGTTGGCGTGCCGGTGGGGATCGCCATGGGATTGAGTCCAACGGTACGCGGGATCCTCGACCCGCTGATCGAACTGTATCGTCCGGTACCGCCGCTGGCGTGGCTGCCGCTGGTGATCATCTGGTTCGGCATTGGCGAAACGCCGAAAATCTTACTGATCTATCTGGCTATTTTCGCTCCGGTAGTGATGTCGACGCTGGCGGGTGTTAAAAGCGCGCAGCAGGTCCGCGTTCGCGCCGCACAGTCTTTAGGGGCCAGTCGCGCTCAGGTGCTGTGGCTGGTGATCCTGCCGGGCGCGCTGCCGGAAATTCTCACCGGCCTGCGCATTGGCCTTGGCGTCGGTTGGTCGACGCTGGTGGCGGCGGAGCTGATTGCCGCCACTCGCGGCTTAGGTTTTATGGTGCAATCCGCCGGTGAATTTCTGGCGACCGATGTGGTGTTAGCCGGGATCGCGGTGATTGCGATAATCGCATTTGTTCTGGAACTGGGACTGCGCGCGTTGCAGCGCCGCCTGACGCCCTGGCATGGAGAAGTACAATGAGTGAACGTCTGAGCATTACCCCGTTGGGGCCGTATATTGGCGCGCAGGTGGCCGGAGCCGATTTGACCCGTCCGTTAAGCGACAATCAGTTTGAGCAGCTATACCACGCGGTGCTGCGCCATCAGGTGGTGTTCCTGCGCGAGCAAAATATCACCCCGCAACAGCAGCGCGATCTGGCGTTACGGTTCGGCGATTTGCATATTCATCCGGTCTATCCGCATGCGCCGGGCGTGGATGAAATTATCGTACTGGATACCCATAACGATAATCCGCCGGACAACGATAACTGGCATACCGACGTGACCTTTATCGACACGCCGCCGGCGGGGGCGATTCTGGCGGCGAAGGAGTTACCTTCTACCGGCGGCGATACCCTATGGACCAGCGGTATTGCCGCGTGGGAAGCGCTCTCCGAACCGTTCCGCCAACTGTTGAGCGGTTTACGCGCGGAGCACGATTTCCGCAAATCGTTCCAGGAGTATAAGTACAACAAGACGGAAGCGGAGCATCAGCGCTGGCGCGAGGCGGTGGCGAAGAACCCGCCGCTGTTGCACCCGGTGGTACGTACCCATCCGGTAACCGGTAAGCAGGCGCTGTTCGTCAATGAAGGGTTTACCACCCGCATTGTGGATGTCAGCGAGAAAGAGAGCGAGGCGCTGCTGAATTTCCTGTTTGCTCACGTCACTAAACCGGAATTCCAGGTGCGCTGGCGCTGGCAGCCGAACGACGTGGCGATTTGGGATAACCGGGTGACGCAGCATTACGCTAACGCCGACTATCTGCCGCAGCGGCGCATCATGCACCGCGCGACAATTCTTGGCGATAAGCCGTTCTACCGGGCGGGATAAACGGCTAGAGATGCGCGCCGATGTAGCGCTGGTAGCGGTTGGCTTTGAGGTAGGTTAAATCCACCAGTACCAGCCCATCGACGCAGTGATTAAAGTCCGGATCGCTGCCGAAATCGATAAACTGCACGCCGCCCGGCTCGCACACTTCCGAGTACTGTTTATACAGCGGCGGGATGGCGCAGCCGAGGTTGCCGAGCAGCGACTTCAGCCGCGTCAGGTCTTCGGTGTAATCCTCGCCGCCAAACTGCGCCAGCACGTCGGGTAGCGAAGCTGGGTAGGGGCGGCGCGATTTGGCCAGCGGATGCGTCGCCGGAAACCATAAGCGGTAGAAGGCGACCAGCAAATCGCGGGCATCGGGCGGCAGTCCGCCGGAAATCGAGACCGGGCCAAAAAGATAGCGATAGTGCGGGTTTCGCGCCAGCCAGGCGCCGATGCCTGACCAGAGATAATCCAGCCCGCGGCGTCCCCAGTAGCGCGGCTGAATGAAGCTGCGCCCCAGTTCAATCCCGTGCTGCAGAATATCGTCCATCCGCGCGTCGTAGTGGAACAGGCTGTAGCTGTAGATGCCCTCCACTCCCCGTTTCTCCAGTTGCATGGCGGTAGGCATAAAACGATAGGCGCCGACGATCTCCAGATCCTCTTCATCCCATAAAATCAGGTGCAGGTAGTCATCATCGTAGCTATCAATATCGCGGCGTTTGCCGCTGCCTTCGCCGACCGCCCGGAAGGCTATCTCCCGCAGACGGCCCAGTTCGCGCAGCAGCGGCGCCTCTTCCTGGCCGTTGCGCTGCCACAGATAAATCAGCTTACCGTCCGTGGTTTTGCCTAAACATTCGGTTTTTGCCAGCTCGCGTTTGAGCAGCGCGCGGTCTTCCGGGCGGGCGATCGCGCTTTCGCTTTTAAACAGGCCGGGGTGTCCTTTACCGAGGCGCTCGACGTGGCGGTAGCACCGGTCCGCCAGTTCGCGGGCGGAAAGCTGCGGCTGATGCCACGATGACCACGCGATTTGCTGGCCAATGCGTAACGGCAAGCTGCTATCGCGGCGGCGAAACATCTGCTGCATTAACAGCAGCAGCGGCAGATTCTCGGAGAGCAGGGCGCTGGCGTAGAACAGCGGGCTGTTGTGGGCGCGGATCCACGCCGGCAGCAGCGGCGCGCGGTATTTCGCCGCCAGCTTGATGAAGCCGGGATGCCATTTTTTATCACGGATGCCGCGGCGGGTCAGGCGCGAGACTTCCCCCGCCGGGAAGAAGATCAGCACGCCGCCCTGTTGAAGCTGTTGGTCCATCTGCTGCAGCGCCGTTTTGGCGGTACGGCCGTTGATATTATCCACCGGAATAAACAGCGAGCTCAGCGGTTCAAGATGGGTCAGCATGCGGTTAGTGACGACTTTGACATCGCGCCGCACGCGGGAGACCGCGTAGAGCAGAGCGAGTCCATCGAGCGTCCCGGTCGGGTGGTTGGCGATAATCACCAGCGGGCCATGTTCGGGGATTTGTTCAAGGTCATGCGCCGGGATAGCGCAACGGATGTTGAGATGTTCGAGGACCTGTTCGACCGTATCCAGTCCTTTCAGGTGACGATGGCGGGCGGCAAATTGCTGGAACTCTTCTTCATGCAGAAGCTTTTTCAACACCTTTTTCTGCCAGGGGGCGGGCCTCGCCTGAGGCCACAGGTCATCGAGAACGTTGTCGAGACTAAACATAGTGACTCCTCCTCTGTCCTGCCCAGACAGTAGAAGGCGCAGATGTCGTTCAGATTACAATTCGGTGAAGATTCGGTCTCAGCAGGCGAGGTTTCCCGGATAGCGGCTCACGCCTCATCCGGGCTACGATCTGGCATTTGGTTGGTAGCCCCGGTAAGCGTCAGCGCCACCGGGGAGGGGCTATCGGCGTTCGCCGCAGCTAAGCTCAAAGCTTTCGCCAGCCCAGTTTGCAGGATATAGCCCGCGTTGGACATCTCGATGAAAGGTTGAAAATGGCCAATCTATAACCTGCGTAACCCAGCCATGTTTTAATGGATTGATATATATGTAATCAACATGGCGGCGATAATCTTCTTCATCACGTATGGCATGCTCCCAGAAGCGAGGTTGCCAGATATGTTGTCGTTTTAATGTTCTGCTAAAGCAGCCTTTGATATCGCGCCAGCGTGAAGAAAAATCGTCATCATTATTGGGAAGTGTCCAGATACAGTGGAGATGTTCAGGCAATACCACCCAAGCATTAATGATAAAAGGGCGACGTTGTTTTACAACGGAGATGGAGTAGCGAAATAATGCAATTCTTTCAGTCAGAAGCCTGCTTCTACGGTCTTTCAAATTAACGGTAAAGAACCAGGTTCCCCCCTTGATGTAATAACGTCGATAAGCAACCACAGCTTCTCCTGGTAGGCAGCGTTTATAATGTGATTTAAGACGTTAAAGGAGAAGAGAAGGTTCGCCAAGGAGCCATCACGGAAGATGGAAAACGGCACGCAAAATCTGATTCCCGGATAGCGGCTAACGCCTTATCCGGGCTACGATTTGGCATTCGGTTGGTAGCCCCGGTAAGCGTCAGCGCCACCGGGGAGAGGGAAGGTTTAACGCAGGATTTTTTTCTCGGCCAGATCGAGGGCGAAATAGCTGAAGATCAGGTCCGCGCCCGCGCGTTTAATTGCGCCAAGGCTTTCCAGCACCACTTTCTCTTCGTCGATTGCGCCAGCCTGCGCGGCAAATTTGATCATCGCGTACTCGCCGCTGACCTGATAAGCGCCGAGCGGCAGGTCGGTGCGCTCGCGGATATCACGCAGGATATCCAGATAGGCGCCAGCCGGTTTCACCATCAGGCAGTCCGCGCCCTGGGCTTCATCGAGCAGCGACTCGCGAATTGCTTCGCGACGGTTCATCGGGCTCATCTGGTAGGTCTTACGATCGCCTTTCAGCGCGGTGCCGGCGGCTTCACGGAACGGGCCGTAGAACGATGACGCGAATTTGGTCGAGTAAGACATAATCGCGGTATTGGTAAAGCCCGCAGCATCCAGCGAACGGCGGATCGCCTGCACCTGACCGTCCATCGCGGCGGATGGCGCGATGAAATCAGCGCCGGCGGCCGCGGCGACCACCGCTTGCTTACCGAGGTTTTCCAGGGTCGCATCGTTATCGACGCCGTGCTCGCACAGCACGCCGCAGTGGCCGTGCGAGGTGTATTCGCAGAAGCAGGTATCGGACATGACGATCATTTCCGGCACCGCCTGTTTGGCGATACGGGTCATCCGCGCCACCAGACCGTTTTCGTTCCAGGTATCGCTACCGGTCGCGTCGGTATGATGGGAGATGCCAAAAGTCATCACTGAACGGATACCGGCGTTGGCGATGCGCTCAATTTCGCGCGCCAGATGTTTTTCCGGAATACGCATGACGCCAGGCATCGCTTCGATGGCTTTGTAATCGTCAATTTCTTCTTCAACAAAGATCGGCAACACCAGGTCGTTCAAACTCAGTGTTGTCTCTTCAAACATGGCGCGCAGCGAGGCGGATTGACGCAGGCGGCGTGGGCGAGTGATTAAATCTGTCATGGTTTGCCTGATTTTGTGAAATGAAAGAAGGTAGTGTACCGCAAACGACAGCGGGATGTTTCGCCAAAACGATCCTTAACAATCAGTGGCAAAACATCCCGCAACGATTACTGGCTGGCGGTTTCCATATTCGGCTGCACGCCGCTTAAGGCGCTGACGAGATCGTTGACGCCGTCGCTCATGGCGCTGAAACGGGTTAACGCGGAACGGGTCACCACCACGAAGACCCCGACGTTTGCCTGGGGGTTCATCGCCATATAGGTAATAAATCCGCCGCCGCCGCCGGTTTTCTGAATAATGCCCGGATGGCCGTTTTTCGGCTTCATGTACACCCAGCCCAGACCCAGCGCATCGGCTTTACCCGGTACATCCATGCCGATCACTCTGGTGAGCTGGGTACGTTGATAAATCAGCGTCTGCATGCGATCGGCCTGCTGGCCGCGGGTATAGAAATCTGAAGAGAGGAACTGCTGCATCCAGCGCATCATATCGCCCGGCGTCGAATACACGCCACCGCTGCCGATGGCCGCGAGGGTGTTATTACACGGGCTGGCGCCTTTCTCCGCCACCATCAGGCGCTGACACTGGTCCGGCGATGGGGTGAAGGTGGTGTCCTTCATGCCGAGCGGACGGGTGATTTGTTCTTCAAACAGCTGCGGGTAGGGCTTACCGGCGGCGGTCGATAGCGCATCGGCCAGCAGGTCGAAGGCCAGGTTGGAATAGGCCGCCTGCGAACCCGGCGTGGTTTTAAGCGTAGCCGTCGACAGCCAGTTCCAGCGCTGCTGGCGGGTCGGCCAGACGAAAACCGGGCGATGCGCCGCGCCGCCGGGCTGCTCGCGCGGCAAGGCGCTGGTGTGGGTCGCGAGGTTGACCAGCGTAATCGGTACGCCCTGGTAGGTTGGCACCCGTGCGCCAGGCGGCGCGTATTTGCTCAACGGATCGTCAAGCTTAACCACGCCCTGATCGAGGAGTTTCACCAGCATTTCACTGGTCATCAGCTTACTCAGAGAGGCGATACGGATAACGGAATCCAATTGTGGATGCTGATTGTTACCGGGGCGCGTTTCGCCGAAGCTGCGGAATACGCGCTGATTGCCGTCGATAACCACCATCGCCATGCCGGTGGCGCCGCTGCCGTAATAAATATGTTCGGCGAAGCGGTCGACCACATCAGAAGTAAATACCGGATCAACGCTCGGCTGAACCGCCTGGGCTGAGGTCCACGACGCCGCGCACAGCGCAGCAAAAATGAGCAAACTACGTTTCAACGGAGGCATCCATCGTTTATTAGGGGAATATACACTGTATTTATACTACGAAGTCGCAGCGAACAAAGTGGGAATAACGACAATATTCACAGAAAAGCGTAACGGTGCGTAAAAATAACTTTTTTCCGCTTTCAGATATCTGCTTTTCCGCCTGACGCGTATGATTAAGCTCTTATTCATCTTATAAAAGAGAGTGGTGATGGCATCTCAACGGGTTCTGATGGTAGTGGATATGCAAAACGGCGTATTCGAGACGCCGCGTGTCGATCGCGAACGCTGCGTGGCGCAAATCAATCGCCTGATTCACGCCGCCGATAGCGTTATTTTCATTCAGCACGCTGAAGCGGGTGGGCTGGAAGAGGGAAGCGAGGGGTTTGCGCTGCTGCCTGAACTGGCGCAACCCGCCGGGGCGCGCTACGTCACCAAAACGGCCTGCGATGCGTTTTATAAAACCGAACTTGAACAGGTGCTGCGCGAGATCGGAACTCACGCTTTTGTTATCTGCGGGTGCGCGACCGATTATTGCGTCGATACCACCATCAAAAACGGCGCCAGCCGCGGCTACGCCATCACCATCGCCGAAGATGCCCATACCACCGCCAACCGCGCCGCTGCCGAGGCCAAAACGCTGATCGCTCACTATAACGAGGTGTGGCGGACTTTCACCCTTCCCGATAATCCTTTACGCGTGAAACCCGTAGAAACAATTCTTGCCGAATGGCAGACGAACTAAGTCGCTGATATCCGGTCTCATCATGGGTCCGCTTTACTTCGCCGCCGCGCGTTGCGGCGGGCGTACGTGTGGTACACAGCAAAAACAGAACGATAAGAAGTTAGCAGGAGAGTACGATGTTTAAAGCTTTTTTCCCCAAACCGGGGCCGTTTTTTATTTCTGCCTTTATCTGGTCGCTGCTGGCGGTGATCTTTTGGCAGGCGGGCGGCGGCGACTGGCTGCTGCGGATAACCGGCGCATCGCAGGATGTCGCCATCAGCGCGGCGCGGTTCTGGTCGCTCAACTATCTGGTGTTTTACGCGTATTACCTGTTCTGCGTCGGCGCCTTCGCGCTGTTCTGGTTTATCTATAGCCCGCATCGCTGGCAATACTGGTCGATTCTCGGCACCTCGTTGATTATTTTTGTCACCTGGTTTTTGGTGGAAGTTGGGGTGGCGATCAACGCCTGGTATGCGCCGTTCTATGATTTGATTCAGAGCGCGCTGGCCACGCCGCACAAGGTCAGCATCAATCAGTTCTACCACGAGATTGGCATTTTTCTCGGCATCGCGCTGATTGCGGTGGTGATTGGCGTGCTGAATAACTTCTTCGTCAGCCACTATGTGTTCCGCTGGCGTACCGCGATGAACGAACACTATATGGAACACTGGCAGCATCTGCGCCATATTGAAGGTGCAGCTCAGCGTGTGCAGGAAGACACCATGCGCTTCGCGGCGACGCTTGAAGACATGGGCGTAAGCTTTATTAATGCGGTCATGACGCTGATTGCCTTCCTGCCGGTGCTGGTTTCGCTGTCGGCGCATGTGCCGGACCTGCCGATCGTTGGTCATTTACCGTATGGACTGGTGATCGCCGCTATTGTGTGGTCGCTGATGGGAACCGGGCTGCTGGCGGTGGTCGGGATCAAGCTGCCGGGCCTGCAATTTAAAAACCAGCGGGTAGAAGCCGCCTATCGTAAAGAGCTGGTGTATGGTGAGGATGACGCCAACCGCGCCACGCCGCCGACCGTGCGCGAGCTGTTCAACGCGGTGCGCCACAACTACTTCCGTCTCTATTTCCACTATATGTATTTCAATATCGCCCGTATTCTTTACCTGCAGGTGGATAACGTTTTCGGCTTGTTCCTGCTGTTTCCGTCGATTGTCGCCGGTACGATTACGCTCGGCCTGATGACCCAGATCACCAACGTGTTCGGCCAGGTACGCGGCTCGTTCCAGTATCTGATAAGTTCGTGGACCACGCTGGTGGAACTGATGTCCATCTATAAACGTTTGCGCAGCTTTGAGCGCGAACTGGATAACAAAGGGCTGCAGGAAGTCTCTTCAACCGTTAATTAATAAATGCAAGGAAGGTTTATGGCGCAGGTTTCTCGCGGTGTTTCACTCTCTTTTACGCTGCTGGCCGGGTTGGTGCTGAGCGCCTGTACCAGCCAGCAGGCGCCTAAGTTGAAAGAAGGCGAGAAGCCGGTGGATGTTGCCGCCGTGGTGCGGCAAAAAATGCCCGCCAGCGTCAAAGACCGCGAGGCCTGGGCGCAGGCGATTGCCAAAACCTTTGACAGCCAGAAGCTGGCACCGACGGAAGAAAACGTCTGTTCGGTGCTGGCGGTCGCGCAGCAGGAATCAAACTATCAGGCCGATCCGGCGGTGCCGGGCCTGAATAAAATCGCCTGGCAGGAAATTGACCGCCGGGCGGAAAAAATGCATATCCCGGTATTTCTGGTGCATACCGCGCTGAAAATCACCTCACCAAACGGTAAAAGTTACAGCGATCGCCTGGATAACGTCAAAACGGAAAAACAGCTGAGCGCGATTTTTGATGACTTCATTGGCATGGTGCCGATGGGCCAGAAGCTGTTCGGCTCTCTCAACCCGGTGCATACCGGCGGGCCAATGCAGGTAAGCATCGCCTTTGCCCAGCAGCACACCGATGGTTATCCGTGGAAAATGGACGGCACCGTGCGCCAGGAGGTTTTCAGTCTACGTGGCGGGTTGTGGTTCGGCACCTATCATCTGCTCAACTACCCGGCTAACTACAGCGTGCCGCTGTACCGCTTTGCTGATTTCAATGCCGGTTGGTATGCCAGCCGTAATGCCGCCTTCCAGAATGCGGTGGTTAAAGCCACCGGCGTTAAGCTGGCGCTGGATGGCGATCTTATTCGCTATGACAGCGATGAACCCGGAACGACTGAGCTGGCGGTGCGCCGTTTAGCCGGGCAGCTGGGGATGAGCGATGGCGATATCCATCGTCAACTGAAGAAGGGGGATAGCCTGGCGTTTGAAGAGAGCGATTTGTATAAGAAAATATTCAAAATCGCCGAGAAAAAGGCCGGGAAAACACTTCCGCGCGAGATGTTGCCAGGGATCCAACTGGAAAGCCCGAAAATCACCCGCAATCTCACCACCGCGTGGTTTGCTAAGCGGGTCGACGATCGCCGCGCCAGCTGTATGGCGCGTCGTTAACGGTTATGGTACCAGCGCAGGATAAGCCCCAGCGCGCCGACCAGCAGGCTACCAAACAGGAACGGAATTAAACCGAACAGGGTACCGACGCCGAGCCCAATTTCAATACGCGGGCGATTGGTATCCTGAATCTGAATGAGATGTTCGAATACGCCAGGCGCGTGTACCAGCATGCTCAACATTTGCGCGCCGGCCCAGATGCACAGCAGAACAAAAAGCGCGTAGGCAATGTTACCGCTGGTGATCGATACCTTCTTTTTGTTGCTCCCCATCAGCGTCTTTGAAAACGTAAATTCAGCCATATAAACCTCCGCAACACCTGTTCCGCTGGTTTTCCCCCAGCTCTATAGGCAGGAATTCTGGCAGCGGCGGGCGTTTCCCTGTATCAGATTGCTGGTAATTTCTGCCAGGAATAATCCTGTTTTGACAAAACTGTCGGCGGGCCCGCATTGCACAAAAGGGAGAGCGGCTTCGCATTGTGCGAACAATCTTGTTGGCGCGGCGGGCGGCTATGCGATGATGTTTTTTTTCTGCAGGAGTCGTTATGAAGCTGACCGACAAAATCCGCCGTGACTGGCACTACTACGCGTTCGCGCTGGGGTTAATTTTTATTTTGAATGGCGTGGTGGGGCTGCTGGGGTTTGACGCGCAGGGGTGGCAATCATATGCCGTTGGTCTGGCGACGTGGGTTGTGAGCTTCTGGCTGGCGGGATTTGTTATTCGCCGCCGTCCGGCAGAAGAGGCGTAATATCCCCGGCAAGACGTGGTAGTTATTATTATCGGTTTGCGATCGTTTCGACCTGGAAAAACGGTTGTTCTGTGCTGTTTCCAGGCACATTGCGCTCCTGATAATTCTTCTGCGTTATGTCTCTCATGGCGCAGGGAGCGCACAGAGGGCGGCCAGTCGCCGCCGCCATCCGGCGCGAAAGTGGCTTTTTACCCGCGGTTATTGCCCGGCGGCGCTACGCTTGCGCGGGCCTACAGATCACATGCCGGCGTAGATACTGTTATCGGTTTGCAACTTTTTAAGGGTTTTTCCCGGACGCGGCGCGTTGCGCCTTCATCCGGGCTACCAAATCGCAAAGCGCTGTAGCCCCGGTAAGCGGCAGCGCCACCGGGGGGTTGAGAGCACCAGTAGTGTCAGCCAGCGTGGTGAAGAAATTAACAGCAGGCCGCACGGACCGTAGGTCGGATAAGGCGTTAGCCGCCATCCGACAAAATAACGGCACCGCGGTAGCCCGGGTAAGGCGATACGCCGCTACCCGGGAAAGAGGCTTAGTTCATTGAGGTTTTCAGCGCGCGGTCGGCGGCGTGGCGTTCCAGCGCCAGCTCGATCAGGCGGCTTATCAGGCTGGTGTAATCCAGGCCGCTGGCCTGCCACAGCTTCGGATACATGCTGATGTTGGTAAAGCCAGGCAGCGTGTTGATTTCGTTGATCACTACCTCGTTATCTTCCGTCAGGAAGACGTCCACGCGGGCCATTCCGCTGCAGCCGAGCGTTTGGTAAGCGCGGACGGCGATATCGCGGATTTTGTCGTTGATCTCCGGGGCGATGGCTGCCGGAACCACCACCTGCGCGCCTTTGTCATCAATGTACTTGGTATCGTAGGCATAGAATTCGCTATTGAGAACGATCTCCCCGCAGGTGCTGGCCTGAGGATAATCATTGCCCAGCACCGCGCACTCGATTTCACGGCCCTTAATCCCTTGTTCAACTACCACTTTATGGTCGAATTCAAAGGCTAACGCGACGGCCTGCAGGTACTCTTCTTCGCTCTTCACCTTGCTGACGCCGACGGAAGAACCCTGGTTTGCGGGCTTCACGAACAGCGGTAACCCCAGCTTCGCTTTGACATCGGCAAAGCTGAACTGCTGGCGGTTGGCGCGAGTCAGGGTGATGAACGGCGCAATCGACAGACCGGCATCGCGTAGCAGGCGTTTAGTGACGTCTTTATCCATGCAGGCGGCGGAGCCCAGCACATCGGATCCGACGAACGGCAAATTCGCCATCCGCAGCATCCCCTGCAGCGAACCATCTTCGCCAAGGGTGCCGTGAACAATCGGGAAGATGACGTCGATGGCCGCCAGCGGCTGGCCGCTATCGGCATTGATCAACTGATGGGCATCGCGACCGGGAATTTGCGCCAGCGTCACGTCGGACGGGCGCAGCGCGATATGGGCGGGATCCTGCGGGTTCAGCAGATAGTTGCTGGCATCGTTGATATGCCAAAGCCCCTGTTTATCGATTCCCAGCAGCACAACATCAAAGCGCGTTTTATCAATTGCTTCGACGATATTTTTGGCTGACTGCAGCGACACTTCATGTTCTGCCGACTTACCGCCAAAAACGATCCCAACCCTCATTTTAGCCATTTCAACTTCCATCCTGATTACATCAAAACACATAACATAGCATGTGTTTTAGCGAGATGGCTGCCTGAATCTTTACCCTATGCTGCAGAGGGTTAAATGCTGCGCATTCGTCGCTATCCGCCGATGAGCCTCAGCACATCGCACTGACGAGAATGCGGTTATCTTCGATTATGTTTGTCTACTCCGCGGTCAGGGCGATAAAACACCAAACTCGCGGCATGCGCATCTCTGGTACTACGTGCGAAGACGGAAATTGCTAAGCTAGGTAATAATTTACGAAACACTAATGAATACGCGTAGTTATGGAATCCTGGAAGGTTAATCTCATTTCTGTCTGGTTCGGCTGCTTTTTCACCGGACTCGCCATCAGTCAAATTCTGCCCTTCTTACCGCTGTATGTCTCTCAGTTGGGCGTTACCTCACATGAAGCGCTGTCGATGTGGTCGGGCTTGACCTTTAGCGTCACCTTCCTGGTGTCGGCGATTGTCTCGCCGATGTGGGGGAGCCTGGCAGACCGCAAAGGGCGCAAACTGATGCTGCTGCGCGCCTCCCTTGGCATGGCGATAGCGATTTTGCTACAGGCTTTTGCGACCAACGTTTGGCAGCTTTTTATTTTGCGTGCGGTAATGGGGCTAACCTCAGGCTATATACCCAACGCCATGGCGCTGGTGGCCTCGCAGGTGCCGCGTGAACGCAGCGGTTGGGCGCTAAGTACGCTCTCGACGGCGCAGATAAGCGGTGTGATCGGCGGCCCGCTGCTTGGCGGTTTTCTTGCCGACCACGTCGGCCTGCGGGCGGTATTTTTCATTACCGCGATTTTACTGACTGTCAGCTTCCTCGTGACCTTGTTTCTGATTAAAGAGGGCGCCCGGCCGCAAATGAGCAAAGCTGAACGCCTGAGCGGTAAAGCGGTCTTTGCTTCATTGACCCATCCGGGGCTGGTGATTAGCCTGTTTTTCACCACCCTGGTTATCCAGTTGTGTAACGGCTCTATCGGGCCGATTCTGGCGTTATTTATCAAGTCGATGGCGCCGGATAGTAACAACATCGCGTTTCTTGCGGGGATGATTGCCGCCGTACCGGGGATTTCGGCGTTGATTTCCGCGCCTCGGCTGGGGAAACTCGGCGATCGCATCGGGACGTCGCGTATTCTGCTGGCGACGTTATGTTGCGCAGTGGTGATGTTCTTTGCGATGTCGTTCGTGACTTCGCCGCTGCAGCTCGGGGTATTGCGCTTCCTGCTGGGCTTTGCCGACGGCGCGATGTTACCGGCGGTCCAGACGCTGCTCTTGAAATACTGCAGCGATAACGTCACCGGGCGTATTTTCGGTTATAACCAGTCATTTATGTATCTGGGTAATGTCGCCGGGCCGCTCATTGGCGCTTCGGTCTCGGCAATGGCGGGTTTCCGCTGGGTGTTTATTGCCACTGCGTTGATTGTCCTGATTAATATCTGGCAACTGGCGATTATGTTACGCCGAAGCCGCCGCGCGGCCGTTTAAATAAAAATATTGGGCGCTCATAAGGGCGCCTTATATTAATCAGCTGATATAGCTATTAACTATTACCTTTAGTTATCCTTAAATAGTGCGACGCATATTCCATTTTATTATTTACTATTAAATTTGGTTATAGAATTATCTTTTAGCTATTAATTATAGGAGCTTTCCCTTTGTTGTCCGGCGGTAATAAAAACGTTTCGCTGAATATTATTGCAGGAATAACCCTATTATTTGAAAATAATTCTGGTATCGATATGCCGATGTATGACATAACTAGGCCATTATGGATGTTGCTTAAGGATAATGCGTAATGAAAAATCTCATTGCTGAGCTGTTGGTCAATCTGGCGCAAAAAGAAGAAGAGGCAAAAGAGCTGACGGTACAGGTTGAGGCGCTGGAAATTGTCGTCACCGCGTTGCTGCGCCATATGGCTGAGGATGCGCAGCAACGTTTGATTCAGGATATCGAAACTGCCATGGAGCAGGTCAAGCCCGGGCCGCTGGTGGACGACCGTGACACCCAGCTTCTGCAGCAATATATAAAAAAGCTGCTCCGGCATCCTCGTAACTAATCATGTGACCAGTAAGGATGCTGTCATTTTTCTGTCACACCACTTTTATAAAGTCTCCCTCGTTTTGTTTTTTAAGTATTTTTTACATGGAGACGACAAAGTGAAATTATCTGCCCTCTTTATTGCCCTGTTACCGCTGCTGGCTCCCCCGGTTATTCATGCGCAAACCACTTCTTCGCCGGTGCTGGAAAATCGCGCGGCGCAGGGCGATATCACGACCCCTGGCGGGGCGCGCCGTTTAACGGGCGATCAGACCGAAGCGCTGCGCGCTTCGTTAATCAATAAGCCGGCGAAAAATATTATTTTGCTCATTGGCGATGGCATGGGTGATTCAGAAATTACCGCCGCACGAAATTATGCCGAAGGCGCCGGCGGTTTCTTTAAAGGTATTGATGCCCTGCCGCTGACGGGCCAATACACCCATTATTCTCTGGATAAAAAAACCGGCAAGCCGGATTACGTGACGGATTCCGCCGCGTCGGCAACCGCGTGGACCACCGGCGTGAAAAGCTATAACGGCGCGCTGGGCGTTGATATCCACGAAAAAGATCATCAGACCATCCTTGAGCTGGCGAAAGCCGCGGGTCTTGCCACCGGCAATGTCTCAACGGCTGAACTGCAGGATGCGACGCCGGCGGCGCAGGTGGCGCATGTGACCTCGCGTAAATGCTATGGCCCTGGCGTGACCAGCGAAAAATGCGCCAGCAACGCGCTGGAAAAAGGCGGCAAGGGCTCTATCACCGAACAACTGCTGAATGCCCGTCCGGATGTCTCTTTAGGCGGCGGGGCGAAGACCTTTGCTGAAACGGCGACCGCAGGGGAGTGGCAGGGGAAAACCCTGCATGAGCAGGCGGTCGCTCGCGGCTATCAGATTGTGACCGACGCCGCTTCACTCGCCGCTATCAGCGAAGCAAATCAGGGTAAACCGCTGCTCGGTCTGTTCTCCGACGGCAATATGCCGGTGCGGTGGGAAGGCCCGAAAGCCTCTTATCACGGCAATATCGACAAACCGCCGGTAACCTGTACGCCAAACCCGAAACGCGATGCTTCCGTACCGACGCTGGCGCAGATGACCGAAAAAGCGATTGATCTCCTGAGCCGCAACGAGAAAGGTTTCTTCCTGCAGGTTGAGGGGGCGTCTATCGATAAACAGGACCACGCGGCAAACCCTTGCGGCCAGATTGGCGAAACCGTCGACCTCGATGAAGCGGTACAGAAAGCGCTGGAATTTGCCAAAAAAGAGGGTAATACCCTGGTGATCGTCACCGCCGATCACGCCCACTCCAGCCAGATTATCCCGGCAGACACGAAAGCGCCGGGCCTGACCCAGGCGCTGACGACCAAAGATGGCGCGGTAATGGTGATGAGCTATGGCAACTCTGAAGAAGAGTCGATGGAACACACCGGCACCCAACTGCGTATTGCCGCCTATGGCCCGCATGCGGGCAACGTGGTGGGTCTTACCGACCAGACCGATCTGTTTTACACCATGAAAGACGCGCTGGGCCTGAAATAACCCGCGGCCGGTAATGAATTTACGTTACCGGCTGGTTTTTTTGCTGATAGCGACCAGACTTACAGGGATCCACTAACAGAGGGATGGTGTGATGAAAATAACATTTCTGGTAACCCTACTTTTTGGTTTGGTCTTTGTTGCCGCGGTGAGTGCCGCAGATAAAACGTTAACGCCTCAGCAGCAGAAAATGAGCGCATGTAATACCGAAGCGGCGTCAAAGTCGCTGAAGGGGGATGAACGTAAAACCTTTATGAGCAATTGCCTGAAGAAAGATGCGCCAGCGGCCGGCAAGACGCTGACGCCTCAACAGCAGAAGATGAGCGCTTGTAGCAAAGAAGCGTCGTCGAAATCGCTGAAGGGTGACGATCGTAATAAGTTTATGAGTACCTGCCTGAAGAAATAAGATGACGGGTGGGGCGGTGGCGCCTCACCCGTAGTCTCTTTCAGGCTTATCAGGAACGACTCAGTTGCTCTGATTTTTCCATACACTTCGCCATCGCTTCGATAACGGCGGAACGGAAACCTTTCTCTTCCAGTACGCGAACCGCTTCAATGGTGGTGCCGCCTGGCGAGCAGACCATATCTTTCAGCGCGCCCGGATGTTCGCCGCTTTCCAGTACCATCTTCGCTGACCCCATGACCGCCTGCGCGGCGAATTTGTAGGCCTGCGCGCGCGGCATACCGCCGAGAACGGCGGCATCGGCCATGGCTTCGATAAACATAAAGACGTAAGCTGGCGCGGAACCGCTGACGCCAACCACCGGATGAATCATTGGTTCGGCGATGGTTTCCGCCTGGCCGAAGCAACGGAAAATGGTTAACACCTCGGCGATCTCTTCCGTGCTGACCAGCGCGTTTGGCGTCACGGAGGTCATCCCAGCGTTCACCAGCGACGGGGTGTTCGGCATGGCGCGAATAATTTTGCGATCGTGGCCCAACGCGCGCGCCAGCTGATCCAGCGTGACGCCTGCGGCTATCGAGACCACCAGCGAATCTTTGTTCAGACTGGAAGCGATATCGCTTAACACCTTGGTCATGATCCCCGGCTTCACCGCGCCGAAGACGATATCGGCGACCTGAGCGACTTCCTGCGCGCTTTCCGCCGCATTAATACCGTACTGGTCATGCAGGGCGGCAACTTTGTCCGGCGATGGGGTATAGACCCAAATTTGCGCCGGTTGCACTTGTCCGCTGGCGATCAGGCCGCCGAGAATGGCTTTACCCATGTTGCCGCAGCCGATAAAGCCAATTTTCTTATCCATTACCTTTCCCCTCTGCATTTTTCGTTACGATCTCACTAGCTTATCATCCTGGCGCTTTTCTGGGGGAGAAAAGCAGGCGACAATGTCGCAACCTTTGCCGACGACAGGAGCCGAAATGGCGATTTGGGTAGATGCGGACGCGTGTCCGAATGTCATTAAAGAAATTTTGTTCCGCGCCGCCGAACGCACGCAGACGCCGCTGACGCTGGTCGCCAACCAGTCGCTGCGGGTTCCGCCGTCGCGCTACGTCCGCGCGCTACGGGTGGCGCAGGGTTTTGATGTTGCCGATAACGAGATTGTCCGTCTCTGTGAACCGGGCGATTTGGTGATCACCGCTGACATCCCGCTGGCGGCGGAAGTGCTGGCGAAAGGAGGTGCGGCGCTGAATCCGCGCGGCGAGCGCTACAGTGAGGCGACCATTCGCGAGCGCCTGACGATGCGTGATTTTATGGAGACGATGCGGGCCAGCGGCGTACAGACCGGCGGCCCGGATAGTTTATCGCAGCGCGATCGGCAGTTATTCGCCGCCGAGCTGGAGAAGTGGCTGCTTGCGGTTAAACGCCAGCAGGATTAAACCCAGCTGTCATCATCGCTACCGAAATCATCGTCATTGCCGAAGCCGGCGTCGAAATCGGAGTCGAAGGTATTATTGTCCGCCAGGAAAGGGTCGTCCTGCTGGCGGAACGGATCCTCGGCGGCGTTATTATCCAGCGTCGGGCTGACATCTTGTTGCTGCTGCGGCTGCTGTTCATCGATGATGTTCACAATCTCCTGCGGATGTGAACCACTGAACATATTGGTCAGCATATTGCCCAGCACCACGCCGCCTGCCACCCCGGCCGCGGTTTGTAGTGCGCCCGCCATAAAGCCGCCGCCGCTGCGGCCTGCCGCCTGCGGGGCATAGTTTTGCTGTGGCGCATACTGCGGTTGCGCGTTATTCGTCTGCGGGCGGCCATATTGCTCGGCTCCTGGGATCGGATCGGCGCCGCGGGACTGGCCGCCACCGAACAGGCCCGACAGGAAACCGCCGCTGCTCGGTTTTGCCGCCTGCAGCTGGCTAACCTGCGCCTCCAGCGCCTGAATGCGGTCGTTAAGCTGTTTGATCGCCGCTTCCTGAATCAGGATAGTTTGCGCCATATAGTATGGGGCCGCCGGCTGTTGGGTTACGTGCTGGGCAATCCGCTCCTCGGCGCTGGCGTCGCGCGATGCGCTGTGCGTCTCGGCCTCTTTTAAACGGGAAAACAGGCCATCAATAAGGCGTTGTTCTTCAGATTGCATGATACATTCCTCTGTCACACGGGTCATTTACCGTCAGAGTGCGACGGTCTGCCGGTGTTGTAAATATGTTGCAGCGTAAAGCTGTGCAGAAATGTGTTACCGATTACGGCAAACGATGGATAAAAAATAATCCTTCGCCTTTAAGTAAAGCTGGCATAACACTAAATGCAATGATAAGTTTACATGCGGAATCCATTCAAACTCTGTGGTAAATAGGGTTCCCTAAAAAATGTAACGATTATTTTACGGTTATCGTGGCAGACATTTGCAGGTATCATGGCGTACTTTTCGCCTTTATTTCTCCGCGACACGCGGAACCAGGGGGTCTTCGGTAATGACACAACCAATTTTTCTCATCGGGCCGCGAGGCTGCGGTAAAACGACGATCGGCCATGCCCTGGCGCGCGCGCTGCATTTCCAGTTTTCCGATACCGATCATCGTTTACAGGCCCATGAGAAACGCACGGTAGCGGAAATTGTGCAGAAAGAGGGCTGGGAGCGCTTTCGTGAACTGGAGACGCTGTCGCTGAAAGCCGTTACGCTGCCGGATACGGTGATTGCGACCGGCGGAGGGATTATTCTTGCTGAACGCAATCGTCTGTATATGCGTGAAAATGGCATTGTGATTTATCTGCAGGCTTCTGTTAACGCCTTGATTGAGCGGCTGGAAGCTTATCCGCAGGCGGAACAACGCCCAACGCTGACCGGTAAGCCTGTCCGTGAGGAAGTCGGCGAAGTGCTGGCGCAACGGGAGGCCCTGTACCGCGAAACCGCCCATCATACCGTAGACGCCACCGCGACGCCGGATGCGGTGGTTGAACAGATTATGACCATGCTGTGCGATGTGACGGTAAGTTAGGATTTTACCTGGGTCAGGGAAGAAAGCGGGGCCTATACTTAATTGTTCTGACAGCCGAAAAAGGAAGAACAATGCCAAACAGACCTCCTTATCCGAGACAAGCCCGCGTTGTCGCCGTTGAAAAAGGCGCCGCGGGTCAGACGGTCACCTGGTATCAGCTGCGTGCGGATTACCCGACACCCGATTCGCTGATCAGCGAGCATCCCTCCGAGCAGGAAGCGTTAGACGCCAAACGGCGTTACGAAGATCCCGAAAAAACCTAATCCCCCGGCCCGGTTTGCGTCATGAAGATGGCAATACCGGGCCCAGCTCACATTTTTAATTCATCAATGGTACTAATGAATACCTAACACACGGATTTTTCAGGAGCGACTCTGAAGCTTCTGGAATCTTTACATTCCGCAGCGGCGCTGAGCTGCTACGCTTCTCGACGGTTGATTTTTACTCACCAGGGGGGCGGATGTCGTGTGTGAAAAGCCTGTGTTGAAGCAGTGGTAGTGAAAAGGTACATGATATGAGTGCAACGATGGCAATTTTGACCATTGGCGTGGCGCCGGTGGCGGAAGTTTTGCCGCTGTTAACCGAACATATCAGGGAAGAGCAGATCACCCATATTAGCCTGTTAGGTAAAATGACGCGTGAAGACGTTATGGAAGATTATGCCGTGGAATCCGGCGACCAGGGGCTGCTGACCTTACTTAATGATAACCAACTGGTGGAAGTCTCCCGCCAAAAGGTGGAGCGCGATCTGCGCTGCGTTATCGAGATGCTGGATCGGCAGGAATATGATGTCATTCTTCTTCTCAGTTCCGAACAGTTGAGCGGCCTGGCGACGCACAACGCTATCCTTCTTGAGCCTGAACGGATTATTCCGCCGCTGGTGGCCTCGATCGTTGATGGCCATCAGGTGGGCGTGATTGTACCTGTTGAAGAAGTCTTGCCTCTACAGCGGCAAAAGTGGCTCACTTTAGAAAATACGCCTTATTATGCGCTGGCGAACCCGATGGGCGGCAGCGACAGCGATCTGCTGGATGCAGGAAGAGGTTTAGTCGAACAGGGGGCGGATGTACTGGTGCTCGACTGTCTTGGCTATCATCAGCATCACCGCGACGTATTACAAAAGGCGCTGGATGTCCCGGTATTATTGTCAAATGTGCTGGTTTCGCGACTGGCGGCAGAACTATTAGTTTAACCCGACGTTATCGATTAATTTTGCGTGACAGGGGCAAGGAGCGCCCCCTATATTGAAGCTTCAACCAACGATGATAAGGTCTTGTTTATGCTTCAAAGCAATGAGTATTTTTCAGGGAAAGTGAAATCTATCGGCTTCACCAGCAGCAGTACCGGCCGCGCCAGCGTTGGGGTGATGGCAGAGGGTGAATACGCCTTTGGCACCGCCCAGCCGGAAGAGATGACCGTGGTCAGCGGTGCGCTGAACGTACTGTTGCCGGGTGAAACTGAATGGAAAGTTTACGCGGCAGGCGAAGTGTTTAACGTGCCGGGTAATAGCGAATTCCACCTGCAGGTGGCGGAACCGACTTCCTACCTGTGCCGTTATCTGTAATTTAAGCGCCTTCCTGCCGCGTCCACTTTCCGGGCCCGGCAGGAAGGTAGCGCGTTAGCGCTGGGCTTCGCCGCCCAGTCCTTCAACCAGGCTTTGAATCAATGCCGCCAGTTCGCCGGTCATCAAGATAAAGTCGGCGTCAAAACGCTGCGCAAAATCTTCGCGGTCAATATCTTCATTCTGGTCACGTAATTCGTCGCAGAACTTCAGACGTTTAATCGATGCGTCGTCGCAGATCACAAACTGGATACGCTGCTGCCAGTCGAGCGCCAGTTTGGTGACCACTTTACCCGCTTCGATATGTACGGCGATCTCATCGCTCACCAGATCCTGTTTCTTCGCGCGGATCACGCCGCCATCTTCCAGCATCGCTTTCAATTCGGCTTCGTCAAGCAGCTGGAAGCCCTGAGCCACGCTACCGGAGCGCACCCATTCGGTCAGCGTCAGCTCGATCGGATTTTCCAGCGTCAGCGGTACTACAGGCAGCGAGCCCAGCGTTTTACGCAGCAGCGCCAGCGTATCTTCCGCTTTCTTCGCGCTAGCGCAGTCCACCATAATCAGGCCGTTGACGGTATCGATCCACATCATCGTCTGGCTGAAGCGGCTAAAGGCGCGCGGCAGCAGCGAGTGCAGAACTTCATCTTTCAGCGAGTCTTTTTCCGTTTTCTTCAGCTTGCGGCCCTGATCGGCTTCGAGCTTGAGGATCTTTGCTTCCAGCGCCTGTTTGATCACCGGCGACGGCAGGATCTTTTCTTCTTTACGGGCGCAGATAACGATCTGGCCGTTTGCCGTATGCGTCAGCGCGTCGCTGTGCGATCCCATCGGCGATACCCAACCGGTTTTCGCCATATCCTGGCTGCCACAAGGGGTAAATGTCAGCTCGGCCAGCTGTTTTTCCATCTCTTCGGCGCGCAATTCGATATCGCGGCTCAGACGGTAAACCATTAAATTTTTGAACCACAGCATGATAATTTCCACGGCTTTGTCGTTAAATCAGGCGGGCATGATAGCGAATTGTCGCTATGCTTGCATTGTTAATCGGGGTGAGGAGCAGACTGTGCGTATTGGTATTGATTTAGGTGGAACAAAAACAGAAGTCATCGCCCTGAGTGAGCAGGGCCAGCAGTTATTTCGCCACCGCTTGCCAACCCCGCGGGAGGATTATCGCCAGACCATCGAGACGATTGCCTCGCTGGTGGAGATGGCCGAGCAGGCGACCGGGCAGCGCGGCACCGTCGGTATGGGCATCCCCGGCTCGATTTCGCCGTATAGCGGGGTGGTGAAAAACGCCAACTCGACCTGGCTGAACGGCCAGCCCTTCGATAAAGATCTCAGCCTGCGCCTCAATCGTGAGGTCCGGCTTGCCAACGACGCCAACTGCCTGGCGGTTTCGGAGGCGGTCGATGGCGCGGCCGCGGGTGCGCAAACCGTGTTTGCGGTAATTATCGGTACCGGCTGCGGCGCGGGGGTGGCGTTGAACGGGCGCGCGCATATCGGCGGCAATGGCACCGCCGGCGAATGGGGGCACAACCCGCTGCCGTGGATGGATGAAGATGAGCTGCGCTATCGTCAGCAAGTGCCTTGTTACTGCGGCAAGCAGGGGTGTATTGAAACCTTTATTTCCGGCACCGGCTTCGCCACCGACTATCAGCGGCTGAGCGGAAACCCGTTAACCGGCAGCGAGATTATGCGCCTGGTGGGTGAAGGTGACGAAAAGGCCGAACTGGCGCTGAGCCGCTACGAGCAGCGGCTGGCGAAATCGCTGGCGCATGTGGTGAATATCCTCGACCCGGATGTCATTGTGTTAGGCGGCGGGATGAGCAATGTCGAACGCCTGTATCAAACGGTACCGGGGCTGGTAAAGCAGTGGGTATTCGGCGGAGAATGCGAAACGCCGATTCGCCAGGCGATGCATGGCGATTCCAGCGGCGTACGCGGCGCGGCATGGCTGTGGCCGCTGTGATCTCATTCCCTCTCCCCTGTGGGGAGAGGGTTAGGATGAGGGGAAGACTTCACTCCACCGCAAACGCTTTATCCAACCGGCTGTATCCCAGACCGTTTATCTTTTTCACTTTAATCTGCACCGGGATGCGCTCTTTCATCGCCTCGACGTGGCTAATCACGCCAATCACTTTGCCGCTGGCGTTAAGCGCGTCGAGCGCATCCAGCGCGGTATCCAGCGTTTCGCTATCGAGGGTGCCGAATCCTTCATCAAGGAATAGCGAATCAATCCGCGTTTTATGGCTCACCAGGTCAGATAGCGCCAGCGCCAGCGCGAGGCTCACAAGGAAGCTTTCGCCGCCGGAAAGCGTGCGGGTATCGCGCACCGCGTCGGCCTGCCAGGTGTCCACCACTTCCAGCTCCAACGCCTCGCTGGCTTTACGTTGCAACAAATAGCGGCCATGCAGGCGGTTGAGCTGCTGGTTAGCCAGCCACACCAGATTATCCAGCGTCAGCCCCTGGGCGAATTTACGGAACTTATCGCCTTCTTTTGAACCGATGAGCGCATTCAGCCAGGCCCAGTCTTCGACCTGCTGCGCGGCTTGTTCCATCTGCTGACGTAATGATTGCTGGCGCTGTTGGTTATCGCTGTTTTGCTTCAACTGCTGGCGGATCTCACCCTGACGGGCGCTGTTTTCCCGCAACTGGCGTGCCAGTTGCTCCAGCCTATTCTCTAGCTGCTCCAGCGGCTGGTTAATATCAATATCGGCGGGCGGCTGTTGCTGATGGCGTTCAAGCGACGTCTGCGCCCGCAGGGCCAGCGTTTGGTTCTGCTGAACTTCTTTTTCCAGCGTCTGCTTGAGTTGTTCCAGCCGCTGGCGGGTTGCCTCGTCAAGCAAAGCGGCAAGAAAGGCCGCTTGGTCGGCAAACGGGCTGGCGGCCAGCGCGGCAGTAAACTGCTTTTCGCTTTCCTTCACCTGCGCCTGCTGCTGGCTTTCCTGCTGGCCCAGCGTTTGCCACTGGCTCTGTAGCGCCAGGCAATCATCATGCACCTGCCGCCAGCCCTCCAGCGGCGCGGGATCCGCGGCTTCCGTTGACTCAGGCAGGGTTTCCAGCAGCGGCGTTAGCTGCTGGCGCTGTTCCTGCAGCGCGGCGGCTTCATTTTGTTTCGCCTGCCAGCCGCGGGTTTCGGCTTCACGCTGGGCCAGCCAGTCGTTAGCCTCCGCGGCAGGCGGCAGCGCCAGGGTATAAACGTCCAGCTCCGCCTGCAGCGCGCGACGGCGCTGTTCGAGATCCTGCTGTAACTGCTGCAGCTGCAGTTGGCTCTCCTGCTGTTGCGCCTGCCAGGCCAGCCGTTGTTGATGCTGATACAGCTGCTGTTCATGCTGCTGTTGGCTATCCAGCCAGCCGGCAATATCGTCCTGCGGCGTCAGCGTAATCGCTAATTCCGTGAGGGTGGCTTGCCATTGAGAGGTGAGCGCTTGCTCCTGCTGCAGAAGCGATGTTTTCTCGTCAGCGTCTTTTTGTTGTTGTTTAAGCAGTGCTTCAAGCTGGCCGCGCAGCTGCGCGCCTTCTTCCGCCAGCTGTCGCACGTCACGCTCCAGCGCGTCGCGGCGGGTTTGGTTGATGCCGGGCACCAGCGCCTGGTATTCCGCGACCGCCGGATGATGTTCAGAACCGCACAGTGGACAAGGCGCGCCAGGCTGCAGGCGGGCGCGCTCGGCTTCCAGCCCGGCGATACGCGCTTCCAGTTCGCAGATGGCTTTTACATCGCTGAGCTGTTGATTTTTTTCCTTCCACGCCTGACGGCGCTGTTGTAGCGCGGCTTCAAGCTTCTCTTTTTCCTGCTGTGAGGCGTTTTCCGCGCTCTGTAGCTGCCGCAGACGCAGGAACAGCGGCTGCAGCTGGCGATGGAGGGTTGAGAGCTGCTGGCGCAGCGGGCGGGCGGCGGCATGCTGTGTCAGCTCGCGGCTAACCTGTTCTCCATCCAGAGTCAGCGCAGTGGCCGGCAATTCGCCGAGCTTACGGCTGGCATCCTGCAGGCGCTGTTGTAGCGTCAACTCTTGCTGAGCGTCGCGGTTAAGCTGCTGGAAGGTGGCTTTCCAGCCTGCCAGCGCCGTGCTCCACTGCTGGAATCGCTCGTGCGCTTTAAGCCACTCATTTAACGATTGCTGGCTGGATTCTAGTTGAGCCAGACGTTGTTGGGCAGCCAGGCGGATCCCGGCGCGACGGCGCAGGCTGTGCTGTAAGCGAGTATTTACTTCCTCAACCTGACGGCGAGTTTGCGCCAGCGCGCTACTGTGTTCCTGCAGCCGCGACCATAATGGACGCAGTTGCTCTGCCGGCTGCGCGGTTTGTAGCGCCGCCAACTGCGGCGCGGCGGCTTCCTGCGCCAGTAGCGCCTGCTGTAAAGCAGCCTGAGCCTGGGTGGCTTCCGCGTTTAGCTCCTGACGGCGGCGCAGCCACTGTAGGCCATTTTGCTGGCGGGTCTGTTCGGCAAGCTGCTGCTGTTCTTCAGCAGTAAGTACTTGCAAACTTTGCTGTAACGCCTGCTGCTGCTCATCATTTAACAGTACGACGCCGGAGGCCTGCGCCTGCAGCTTTTCCAGCTCAATGCGGGCGAGTTTATGTTTTTCAAAGACCTGCGCGGAAATTTGCCCGTAAATTTCAGTCCCGGTCAGCTCTTCCAGCAGCTCGGCGCGCTCTTTCGGTTTGGCATTGAGGAAAGCGGCGAATTGCCCCTGCGAAAGCAGCATTGAGCGGGTAAAGCGCCCATAGTCGAGGCCGGTAATTGATGCCGTCAGCTCCAGTTTATCTTTGACCTTGTCGGCAAGAATTTTCCCGTCGTCGCAGCGCGCCAGCTCAACGCGCGGCGCCTGTAGATTGCCATCCGGCTGGTTGCGGGCGCGGTTCTGGCTCCAGAAGGCGCGATAGGCGGTGCCCCGGACATCAAATTCAACTTCCGCCAGACACTCGGCGGTGTCGCGGGTCATCAGATCGTTTTGCGATTGCGATACGCTGCTCAGGCGCGGCGTTTCGTGGTACAGCGCGAGACAGATAGCATCTAACAGGGTGGTTTTCCCGGCGCCGGTCGGCCCGGTAATCGCGAATAACCCATTGCTGGCGAAGGGTTCAGCGGTAAAGTCGATTTTCCATTCGCCTTTCAGCGAGTTAAGGTTTTTCAGGCGTAGGCTCAGGATTCTCACAGGTGTTCCTCACCGTTCAGGCTATGCAGCGTTTCCGTAAACAGTTGCTCCAGCCGCTGTTGCTGCGGAGCATCAAGGGTTTCCAGCGCCAGACGGCGGGCAAACACCTCTTCGACCTGCAGTTCGCTCAGCGTTTCCATCTGAACGCCGGCCAGAATGCGTTCACGCTGGGCGCGACTGCGGCGCACCAGCAGCACTTCCACCGGCAGCGATTCGGTCTGCTGCTGAATTTTTCTTTGGATATCGTGCAGGTATTCATCGCTGGTGATTTCGATATCCAGCCATACCGGCGGCTGCTGCGCGCTATCCTGCCACTGCTGAAGTTGTTCGGTGATGCTGGCGAAATCGCCTTTCAGTACCGCCAGCGGCTGGGTGATCGGCACCGTTAGCGGGGTGACTTCACTGAGCTTGCCCTCGCTGAATGAGACCAGATTAACGCTTTTGTTTTTTCCGGTTTCATCAAAACTCAGCGGCAGCGGCGAACCGCTGTAGCGAATATGCTCGCAGCCGCCAACCAACTGGGCGCGATGAATATGACCGAGCGCGATGTAATCGGCGGGCGGGAAGCGGTTGGCCGGGAAGGCGTCGAGGGTGCCGATATAGATTTCACGGACCGCGTCGCTTTTGCTGGCGCCGACGGTGGTGAGGTGGCCGCTGGCAATAATCGGTAGTGCCCGTTCGCCGCGCAGATCGCAGGCCTGCTGATATTGCTGCTGATAGTAGTCGCTGATGGCGGTGAGCAACTGCTGCTGTTTTTCGCCGCTGGAGTGGCCAGCCTGGCTGACCACCAGTTCGCGCGGCCGCAAAAACGGCACCGGGCAGAAGACCGCGCCGGGCGCGCCGTCGCGCCGCGGCAAGATAAAGGGCGCGTGGCCGGCGTTGGCGACCACGGTGGTTTTCAGAAAGGCGAGAATTTCGCGCGACTCGTTTAACGTCGCCACCGAATCGTGGTTGCCCGCCAGCACCACCAACTGGCAGCCGGTTTGCTGCAGTTGAACGACAAAACGGTTATACAGTTCGCGGGCGTAGCTCGGCGGAGAGCCGGTATCAAAAATATCGCCAGCGACGATAATGGCATCCACCTCGTGTTCCTGCGCGCGTGCCAGCAGCCAGTCGAGAAAGGCGGCGTGTTCGTCCGCGCGGCTTTTGCTATAGAAGTTCTGGCCGAGGTGCCAGTCGGAGGTATGAAGGATGCGCATAAAAATTCCGTTGCGATAAAAGCCAGGCGGCCATTATAACGTTGATCCCGCCGCCCGTATTCCTTTTGCCCTATTACGGCGAGACAGGATGCGTTAAGTGCGTGTCATCATTCAAAATCCGCATTCATCAGACGGTCATTTTTTCATAAATCTGTCACAAATCTGACGCATAATGGCCGCGCACTTCTATACTGATGGCTAAAAAACACAGGGTAAATAATGGCGAGAAGAATTCTGGTCGTTGAAGATGAAGCTC
>OKVX01000013.1_pt1 | contig 124992 bp, 103 predicted proteins | sample 1606941 | NCBI WGS metagenome assembly OKVX01 (sample SAMN03281016, study PRJEB24777) | human gut metagenome | isolation source: fecal sample PR161 from 1 month old female Malay infant, caesarean... | reverse complement strand
ACGACCTCAATTCCACGGGATCTGGTGGCGTTTAAAGTGTATGGGCATTTTACGGTAAGGTTGCATTACTGTAAACATGATTGGATCTCTGTCAGTTCTGTGTTAGCGGCTTCTGCTTGGTTTGTCACATATGTAACGTAGTGTTACTTAATCGCTTGCAAAGCCTGATTTTCGCGGGATTGATAACGAAAGGGATAAGAAAAGGAGTGCTTAGCGGCTAATGGGCATAACCACCCACAAATTAGAACAATTGTTTAACATTTAATTATCAAATAAAAGACATTGTGAAAACGAAAAATAAAATCCCCGGAGCTGAATCGGTTAAATTATTTAAAGAATCGAACGAAAACTGTCAATAATTTCCAGAAATCAAAAACGCACAAAACAACAAATAGCGCGGCGGACAATATAAAAGCGTTAATAAGCCGTTATAATTACGTTTCGTAATTACAACGGCTAATAATGATGCTGGATCCTTAAATCAGGCGGGTTTTACGCAGCGCCAGATAGTCAAGCAGGCCGCCGAACAAAATCCCGCCGACGGCGGTGAGCGCGGCAACCTCCAGCAGGCCGGACAGGAAGGAGAACGACGTATAATCCAGCGCGTTGAGGATCAGCAGCGCCAGCCACACCGCGAGCAGCAGGCAGCCCAGTGTCAGGATCCCCAGCGCCAGCGCATAGGCCTGCGGGAACTCGCTACGCGGCATAAAGCTTGCGGTGCGTTGGGTATGCTCAAGCGTTTGCCGGCACAGCAGCAATAGGGCAATCCCCGGCACCGCCGCAACGACAGAGAAGAGATAGAAGGTCGACCAGCCGTGAGCCTCGACAAACCAGCCGGCAATCGGCCCAACGTATACGCGACCGACCGCAGAGAGCGCCGAGAGCAGCGCGAACTGGGTGGCGGAGAACGACTTATTACATAGCGTCATCAGCAGCGCGACAAATGCCGCCGTCCCCATTCCCCCGCACAGGTTTTCAAAGAATACCGCGGTCGCCATGGAATAGAGGTGCTTATCGGTAATCGACAGCAGCCAGTAGCCGGCGTTAGAGACCCCCTGCAGCAAACCGAAAATGAGCAGTGCCCGAAACAGCGTCAGCCGCTGCATCAGGACGCCGCCGTACAGGGCGCCGAGAATGGTGGCGAACAGGCCTAAGGTTTTGTTCACCATTCCCACTTCGCCAGCGTCAAATCCCACGCCGCGGATCAGGAAGGTGGTGGTCAGGCTCATGGCAAACGCATCGCCAAGCTTATAAAGGACGATGAGCAGCAGAATCAGCCAGGCGTTGTTGCGGCCGAAAAAATCGCGCAGCGGTTCGGCTACCGCCTGCTCGAGCGATCTGGGGACCGGGATAACGTCGCTCGGTTCGGGCGCCAGCAGCGTGGCGATAATGCAGGGTACCAGCAGCGCCGCCATCAGCCAGTACATCCCCTGCCAGCCGAGATAGCGGTCGGCAAGCCACAGGGCCAGTCCACCGGAGACCAGCATCCCCAGGCGATAGCCCAGCACGCTGATCGCGGCGCCGGCGCCACGCTCTTCTGCTGGCAACACGTCGGTTTTCCAGGCGTCGAACACAATATCCTGCGACGCCGAGCAGAAGGCGATCACCACCGCCAGCGCCGCCATCCAGCGTAATTGGGTGACCGGCTCAAGAAAGCCCATCGCCGCGATCGCCAGCAGGAGTAATACCTGGGTGGTCAACAGCCAGCCGCGACGACGCCCAAGAAACGGCGGCGTGTAGCGGTCCATCAGCGGGGACCAGAGGAATTTAAAGACATAGGCCTGGCCGACGAGCGAGAAAAAACCGATCGTTTTCAGATCGATATTTTCCACCGTCATCCAGGCCTGCAGGGTACCGGAGGTGAGAGCCAGCGGCAGACCGGAGGCGAAACCAAGGATCAGCAAAATGGCTGATTTCGGCTGCTGAAAAATGCGTAAGTAATGACTGGACATAGCATAAAGCACGAACCCGGCGGAGGCCGGGTTCGCGATAGCATTAACGCGCGTTTTGCTTGATGAAATCGTGGATGCTGGTGTCCTGCGCCATATCGGCGATGGTATCGGTCAGGACGCTGTTGACGGCATCAGCGATGTTTTTGTTCGAGGCCTGGAAGGCGCCTTCAACGGAGTAGCTGGCGCGGTAGTTTTTGGTCATTTTCGTGCCGTTTGCCGCGGTGGCGATGATGGCGATATCGGCTTTGGTGGCGATGTTATAGCGCACGTTACCCTGAGAGACGTCAGCATAGAGTTTGTTGACGATGATCTGCAGATCGACCGCGCCGTTCGGGCCAATCATGTAGCCGCGAGACGTCATCTGTTTCTCCAGCACTTCCTGCAGCAGGAAGCGCAGATCGCGGGAGGCGGTGAGAGTGACCAGCTGATTGTCACGCGTCACTTTCGCCAGCGCCTGGTCCGGACGCTGATCGGCGCCGTTGATGCTGACGGTCACGCCCATCAGGCTTGGATCCTGCTGCGGCAGCGTGATTTTCGGCGATACTTCAATGGTGGTCGGCGGCGTGGCGCATCCTGCCAGCATAAACATGGCGACCAACGGGAAAAGAATCTTCTTAAGCATGTTCAGGTCTCAACGCATGGTGTTGTTATAAGGAAAATTACCGCCATCATAGCATTGCCAACGGCAAGGGGAAGTGGCAACGCGTGTAAATCCATCGTGCTGGCGGTTTTCTGAGCGTCCCGCCACGGTTAATGGCTCGTTCCCCGACGGATCTGGCGACCAGAGCCAGTAAACGTGATACTTTTGAATGAAAATATCAGAACAATGCTAATTTTTTGTTGTTTTCTCCTAATGGAAGCGGTAAAAGCGGCTAACATTTAAATGGAGTGGCGGCATCTCAGCGTTGTCGGAGGAGAAAATTCATGATGATACGTGAACAGATCGAAGCAAAACTTAGAGCAGCGTTCGACCCGATGTATCTCGAAGTCGTGGATGAAAGTTATCGTCACAACGTCCCTGCGGGCTCTGAAAGTCATTTTAAAGTGGTGTTAGTGAGCGATCGCTTCACTGGCGAGCGTTTCCTCAATCGCCACCGTATGATCTACGGCACGCTAACCGAGGAGCTGTCGAATACGGTGCATGCCCTGGCGCTGCACACCTACACGATTAAAGAATGGGAAGCATTACAGGATACGGTATTTGCTTCGCCGCCGTGCCGCGGCGCAGGGAGTATCGCTTAGAAATCCCATTTGCAACCGCTGGCGCTTTTCCAGTATGTTGCTTGCAGATTTAGCAAAAACGGCCTACGGGCCGTTTTGTTTTGCCTGGAAAATGCGCAAAGTCAGCGCTTTTGCGGGCAAATTTGAGCGGGAAATGTGAAAAATGCCGCAGCATCAGGCGACAACCGTTCTCGACTCACAAAAGTGATGCCGCTATAATGCCGCGTCTTATATATGAATGTCTTCGGGATGATTCTGACGACAGGGAATGTGTTTCTGATTTGAAGAGGGCATCCCGGTTCTGCGAAGCCACCTACACGCGCTTCCAGAGTTGACCGAGCACTGTGATTTTTTTGAGGTAACAAGATGCAAGTTTCAGTTGAAACCACTCAGGGCCTTGGGCGCCGTGTAACGATTACTATCGCCGCTGACAGCATCGAGAATGCTGTCAAAAGCGAGCTGGTCAACGTAGCGAAAAAAGTTCGCATTGACGGCTTCCGTAAAGGCAAAGTGCCGATGAATATTGTTGCTCAGCGCTATGGCGCTTCCGTTCGCCAGGACGTGCTGGGCGACCTGATGAGCCGTCATTTCGTTGACGCGATCATCAAAGAAAAAATCAATCCGGCCGGCGCGCCGAACTACGTTCCGGGCGAATACAAACTGGGCGAAGACTTCACCTACGCGGTAGAGTTCGAAGTGTATCCGGAAGTTGAACTGCAGGGTCTGGACGCGATCGAAGTTGAAAAACCGGTTGTTGAAGTCACCGACGCTGACGTTGATACCATGCTGGAAACTCTGCGCAAGCAGCAGGCGACCTGGAAAGAAAAAGAAGGCGCGGTTGACGCTGAAGATCGCGTAACCATCGACTTCACCGGTTCTGTTGACGGCGAAGAGTTCGAAGGCGGCAAAGCCTCTGACTTCGTACTGGCGATGGGCCAGGGTCGCATGATCCCGGGCTTCGAAGACGGTATCAAAGGCCACAAAGCGGGTGAAGAGTTCACCATCGACGTGACCTTCCCGGAAGAGTACCACGCAGAAAACCTGAAAGGTAAAGCGGCTAAGTTCGTTATCAACCTGAAGAAAGTCGAAGAGCGTGAACTGCCTGAGCTGACCGAAGAGTTCATCAAACGTTTCGGCGTGGAAGATGGTTCCGTCGCTGGCCTGCGCGCTGAAGTGCGTAAAAATATGGAACGCGAGCTGAAAGGCGCTGTGCGTAACCGCGTGAAGTCTCAGGCTATCGAAGGTCTGGTTAAAGCCAACGAGATCGACGTTCCGGCTGCCCTGATCGACAGCGAAATCGACGTGCTGCGTCGTCAGGCTGCTCAGCGTTTCGGCGGCAACGAGAAACAGGCTCTGGAACTGCCGCGCGAGCTGTTCGAAGAGCAGGCTAAACGTCGCGTCGTTGTTGGTCTGCTGCTGGGCGAAGTGATCCGCACCAACGAGCTGAAAGCTGACGAAGAGCGCGTAAAAGCCCTGATCGAAGAGATGGCTTCTGCGTACGAAGATCCGTCTGAAGTCGTTGAGTTCTACAGCAAGAACAAAGAGCTGATGGACAACATGCGCAACGTGGCGCTGGAAGAGCAGGCTGTTGAAGCCGTGCTGGCGAAAGCCAAAGTGTCTGAAAAAGCCACTTCCTTCAACGAACTGATGAACCAGCAGGCGTAATTTCGCCGCTATCGTTTAAGGTTCGAGCAAAAACCCGTTGCCGAAAGGCGGCGGGTTTTTTTTTAAGATAATGATAGCCACAGGCACGGTGCGAAAACGCATTAACCATGATAGCGTTACAGCAAAAGCTTGTTATGCTTGAAATATGGCAACACCATCCCCATTACCGGGGGAGGCAACTGCATCCGCAATCGCACGCGTATTGAAGAGGCGGTGACGCATTCAGCGGATAGAAACTGTGGCTGATAATCCGTCCGTAAGGTTACAATCAGTGCAGCAGGTATTTTAAAATTACTCCAGGAGACGGAAATGTCATACAGTGGCGAACGAGACAACTTTGCACCCCATATGGCCCTGGTGCCGATGGTCATTGAACAGACCTCACGCGGTGAACGTTCTTTTGATATCTACTCCCGTCTGCTTAAGGAACGCGTCATTTTTCTGACCGGCCAGGTCGAAGACCACATGGCAAACCTGATCGTGGCGCAGATGCTGTTTCTGGAAGCGGAAAACCCGGAAAAAGACATTTACCTGTACATTAACTCTCCGGGCGGGGTAATCACCGCCGGGATGTCGATTTATGACACCATGCAGTTCATCAAGCCGGATGTCAGCACCATCTGTATGGGGCAGGCCGCTTCTATGGGCGCGTTCCTGCTGACCGCCGGGGCGAAAGGCAAGCGCTTCTGCCTGCCGAACTCCCGCGTGATGATCCACCAGCCGCTGGGCGGCTATCAGGGACAGGCGACGGATATTGAGATCCACGCCCGTGAAATCCTGAAGGTGAAAGGACGCATGAATGAGCTGATGGCGCATCATACCGGCCAGTCTCTTGAGCAGATTGAGCGTGACACCGAGCGTGACCGCTTCCTGTCTGCTGCGGAAGCCGTGGAGTACGGGCTGGTCGACTCTATTTTGACCCATCGTAATTGATGCCCAAGGCGCAAGGGTGCCGCTTTACGCTTCATCCTTCTCGCCACGTCTGTGCGAGCGGTTGGCTTTTATTCGGCCGCTTGTCTGGCAGGCTTGCGGCCGGTGGCTTCGCTACCGGCTCGATGTAGCGCGAAGGATTTTGTGTATATACTAATGAAGGGCGGCACAACGCTATATGGCGGCTTGCGCCTGAGAATGGCATTTGCGTCGTCGTGTGCGGCACAAAGAACTTAAAAAGAGGTTTGGACTCATGACAGATAAACGCAAAGATGGATCGGGCAAATTGTTGTATTGCTCTTTTTGCGGCAAAAGCCAGCATGAAGTGCGTAAGCTGATCGCCGGGCCATCCGTGTATATCTGCGACGAATGCGTTGATTTATGTAACGACATCATTCGCGAAGAGATTAAAGAAGTGGCGCCGCACCGCGAGCGCAGCGCGCTGCCGACGCCGCACGAGATTCGCCACCACCTTGATGACTACGTCATCGGTCAGGAACAGGCGAAGAAGGTGTTGGCGGTCGCGGTATACAACCACTACAAGCGTCTGCGCAATGGCGATACCAGCAATGGCGTAGAGCTGGGTAAAAGCAACATCCTGCTGATCGGGCCGACCGGTTCCGGTAAAACGCTGCTGGCGGAAACGCTGGCGCGCCTGCTGGATGTGCCGTTTACCATGGCGGACGCCACTACCCTGACCGAAGCCGGTTATGTGGGTGAGGACGTCGAAAATATCATTCAGAAACTGCTGCAGAAGTGCGATTACGACGTGCAGAAAGCGCAGCGCGGCATCGTTTATATCGACGAAATCGACAAAATTTCGCGTAAATCCGATAACCCGTCGATTACGCGCGACGTCTCAGGCGAAGGCGTGCAGCAGGCGCTGCTGAAGCTTATCGAAGGGACCGTTGCCGCCGTTCCGCCGCAGGGCGGGCGTAAACATCCGCAGCAGGAGTTCCTGCAGGTTGATACCTCCAAGATCCTGTTTATCTGCGGCGGCGCGTTCGCTGGCCTGGACAAAGTGATTTCCCACCGTGTGGAAACCGGCTCCGGCATTGGTTTTGGCGCGACGGTAAAAGCGAAGTCCGACAAAGCGAGCGAAGGGGAACTGCTGGCTCAGGTCGAGCCGGAAGATCTGATCAAGTTTGGTCTGATCCCGGAGTTCATCGGCCGTCTGCCGGTAGTGGCGACCCTGAACGAGCTGAGCGAAGAAGCCCTGATCCAGATCCTGAAAGAGCCGAAAAACGCCCTGACCAAGCAGTATCAGGCGCTGTTTAGCCTTGAAGGCGCAGAGCTCGAATTCCGCGACGAAGCGCTGGACGCTATCGCCAAGAAAGCGATGGCGCGTAAAACCGGCGCCCGTGGCCTGCGCTCAATTGTGGAAGCGGCGCTGCTGGATACCATGTATGACCTGCCTTCGATGGAAGATGTCGAAAAAGTGGTCATTGATGAGTCGGTTATCGCCGGTCAGAGCAAACCGCTGCTGATCTACGGCAAACCGGAAGCTCAGCAGGCATCTGGTGAATAATTAACCATTTCACTCAAGCAGTTAACAAAAAGGGGGGATTTTATCTCCCCTTTTATTTTTCCTGCATTCCCGCCGTTGAATGTGTGGAATACATCCCCATATACTGGATTACATATTAACGACGATGCAGTGGAGTGTGGCGTCGTCGGCTACCTGGCGGACTTTAAACTAAGAGAGAGCTCTATGAATCCTGAGCGTTCTGAACGCATTGAAATCCCCGTATTGCCATTGCGCGATGTGGTGGTTTATCCGCACATGGTCATACCCCTGTTCGTAGGGCGGGAAAAATCTATCCGTTGCCTCGAAGCGGCCATGGACCATGATAAAAAAATCATGCTGGTTGCGCAGAAAGAAGCGTCGACGGATGAGCCGGGTGTAAACGATCTTTTCACCGTTGGAACCGTGGCGTCTATTTTGCAGATGCTGAAGCTGCCGGACGGCACCGTGAAGGTGCTGGTCGAAGGGCTGCAGCGTGCTCGCATTTCTGCGCTGTCTGATAATGGCGAGCATTTCTCGGCGAAAGCGGAGTATCTCGACTCGCCGGCGATTGACGAACGCGAGCAGGAAGTGCTGGTTCGCACCGCTATCAGCCAGTTTGAAGGCTATATCAAGCTGAACAAGAAGATCCCACCGGAAGTGCTGACGTCGCTGAACAGCATCGACGATCCGGCGCGCCTGGCGGATACCATCGCGGCGCACATGCCGCTGAAGCTGGCTGACAAGCAGTCTGTGCTTGAGATGTCCGACGTTAACGAACGTCTGGAATATCTGATGGCGATGATGGAATCGGAAATCGATCTGCTGCAGGTTGAGAAGCGCATTCGCAACCGCGTCAAAAAGCAGATGGAGAAATCTCAGCGCGAGTACTATCTGAACGAGCAAATGAAAGCGATTCAGAAAGAACTCGGCGAGATGGACGACGCCCCGGACGAAAACGAAGCGCTGAAGCGTAAGATCGACGCGGCGAAAATGCCGAAAGAGGCGAAAGAAAAAACCGAAGCGGAACTGCAGAAGCTGAAGATGATGTCGCCGATGTCTGCGGAAGCGACCGTCGTGCGTGGCTACATCGACTGGATGGTGCAGGTGCCGTGGAATGCGCGCAGTAAGGTCAAAAAAGACCTGCGTCAGGCCCAGGAGATCCTCGATACCGATCACTATGGCCTGGAGCGCGTGAAGGATCGCATCCTTGAATATCTCGCGGTGCAGAGCCGGGTGAACAAAATCAAGGGGCCAATCCTTTGTCTGGTGGGACCGCCGGGGGTAGGTAAAACCTCGCTGGGTCAATCCATCGCCAAAGCGACCGGACGGAAATACGTTCGTATGGCGCTTGGCGGCGTGCGCGATGAAGCGGAAATCCGCGGTCATCGTCGGACCTACATTGGCTCGATGCCGGGCAAACTGATCCAGAAAATGGCGAAAGTGGGGGTCAAAAACCCGCTGTTCCTGTTGGACGAGATCGACAAAATGTCTTCCGACATGCGCGGCGACCCGGCTTCCGCGTTGCTTGAGGTGCTGGATCCGGAACAGAACGTGGCCTTTAACGACCACTACCTGGAAGTGGATTACGATCTCAGCGACGTGATGTTCGTGGCGACTTCCAACTCCATGAACATTCCGGCGCCGCTGTTGGACCGTATGGAAGTGATTCGTCTCTCCGGCTATACCGAAGATGAAAAACTGAACATCGCCAAACGTCATCTGCTGCCGAAGCAGATCGAACGTAACGCGCTGAAGAAAGGCGAGCTGACCGTCGACGATAGCGCCATTATCGGCATTATTCGTTACTACACGCGGGAAGCGGGGGTACGTAGCCTGGAGCGTGAAATCTCCAAGCTGTGCCGCAAGGCCGTTAAGCAACTGCTGCTGGATAAATCGCTGAAACACATCGAAATTAACGGTGAGAATCTGCATGATTATCTCGGCGTACAGCGCTTCGACTATGGCCGCGCCGATAGTGAGAACCGCGTCGGTCAGGTGACCGGTCTGGCGTGGACGGAAGTGGGCGGCGATCTGCTGACCATCGAAACCGCCTGCGTGCCGGGCAAAGGCAAGCTGACCTACACCGGCTCGCTGGGCGAGGTGATGCAGGAGTCGATTCAGGCTGCGCTGACGGTGGTACGTTCGCGGGCTGACAAGCTGGGCATTAACGCCGACTTCTACGAGAAGCGTGACATTCACGTGCACGTGCCGGAAGGGGCGACGCCTAAGGATGGTCCGAGCGCGGGTATTGCCATGTGCACGGCGCTGGTCTCCTGCCTGACCGGTAACCCGGTACGCGCTGATGTGGCGATGACCGGTGAAATCACTCTGCGTGGTCAGGTGCTGCCGATCGGCGGTCTGAAGGAAAAACTGCTGGCGGCGCATCGCGGCGGCATTAAGACTGTTCTGATTCCTGATGAGAACAAACGCGACCTTGAAGAAATTCCGGATAACGTTATCGCCGATTTGGATATCCATCCGGTGAAACGAATCGAGGAAGTTCTGACACTTGCGCTGCAGAACGAACCGTTCGGCATGCAGGTTGTGACCGCGAAATAGTGATTCTGCGCAAATTGCGCTAATAAAAATAGGGCTGGTAAGTCATTTCGGACTTGCCAGCCTTTTTTTGTGTAGCTAACTTAGATCGCTGGCAGGGGGGTCATCGACAACTGCTGTTGTAAGGGCATGACAGTCCTGATATAACTGCTGCGCGGTCGCACTATGAAGGACTCAGGTGCGATATAAATTATAAAGAGAGGAAGAGAACAGTGAATAAATCTCAACTGATTGACAAAATTGCTGCGGGTGCGGACATTTCTAAAGCTGCAGCTGGACGTGCGTTAGATGCTTTAATCGCTTCTGTTACTGAATCTCTGCAGGCTGGGGATGACGTTGCGCTGGTAGGTTTTGGTACCTTTGCTGTTAAAGAACGTGCCGCCCGTACTGGTCGCAACCCGCAAACAGGTAAAGAAATTACTATCGCTGCCGCAAAAGTGCCGGGCTTCCGTGCTGGTAAAGCGCTGAAAGACGCGGTGAACTGATCGGCTTTCCCGTCAGGGAATGTGACGAAGTACAAGGGCGCATCGTGAGATGTGCCTTTTTTATTGCCTTTTCAGACCACTTTATGTGTGTTTATCGCCACTTGTGGGCTGACAATCACCCTGTTTTCTTGTCAAAATACGTCCTCACGCGCGGCGGCCATCACGTGCTATGCTGCGCGAGCTAAAGTCATCTACAGCGGAGCGTTGTTACACCATGATGGACAACCTACGCACGGCCGCCAACAGCGTCGTGCTCAAGATTATTTTCGGTATCATTATCGTCTCGTTCATTTTGACCGGGGTGAGTGGTTACCTGATTGGCGGTGGCAAAAACTATGCCGCAAAAGTGAATGGCCAGGAGATTGGCCGTGGGCAGTTTGAAAACGCCGTCGCCAGCGAACGTAACCGTATGCAGCAGCAGCTTGGCGATCAATTCTCCGAGCTGGCGGCGAACGAAAACTACATGAAAACCATGCGCCAGCAGGTGCTGAACCGCCTGATCGATGAGTCGCTTCTGGATCAGTATGCCCGCGAGCTGGGCCTCAGCATCAGCGATGAGCAGGTGAAGCAGGCGATCTTCCAGACCCAGGCGTTCCAGACGAACGGTAAGTTCGACAACCAGCGTTTCAGCGGTATTGTCGCCCAGATGGGGATGACCACCGATCAGTACGCCCAGGCGCTGCGTAACCAGCTGACCACGCAGCAGCTGATTAACGCCATTGCGGGTACCGACTTCATGCTGCCGGGCGAGTCCGATCAGCTGGCGGCGCTGGTATCTCAACAGCGGGTGGTCCGCGAAGCGACCATCAACGTAAATGCCCTGGCGGCAAAACAGACCGCCAGCGATGAGGAAATCAACGCCTTCTGGCAGCAGAATCAGGCCCGTTTTATGGCGCCGGAGCAGTTCCGCGTCAGCTACATCAAAATGGATGCCGCCAGCATGCAGGAGAGCGCCTCTGACGAAGAGATTCAGTCATGGTACGACCAGCACAAGGATCAGTTCACTCAGCCGCAGCGCAACCGCTACAGCGTGATTCAGACCAAAACTGAAGCCGATGCGAAAGCGGTACTGGCCGAGCTGCAAAAAGGAGCGGACTTCGCCACGCTGGCGAAAGAAAAATCGACCGATATTATCTCTGCCCGCAACGGTGGCGATATGGGGTGGATGGAAGATGCCTCTACCGTGCCTGAGCTGAAAGATGCCGGGCTGAAAGAGAAAGGCCAGCTGTCTGGCGTGATCAAATCCTCGGTTGGCTTCCTGGTAGCTCGTCTGGACGACGTCCAGCCGGCGCAGGTGAAGCCGCTGGCTGACGTGCGTAATGACATTGCGGCGAAAGTGAAGCAGGAAAAAGCGTTGGATGCTTACTACGCGCTGCAGCAGAAGGTGAGCGATGCGGCCAGCAACGATAATGAATCGCTGGCGAGCGCAGCGCAGGTCGCCGGGCTGAAGGTCGTAGAAACCGGCTGGTTTGGCCGCGATAACCTGCCGGAGGAGCTGAACTTTAAACCGGTCGCTGACGCTATTTTCAACGGCGGTCTGGTGGGTGAGAACGGCGCGCCGGGCAGCAACTCCGATATCATTACCGTTGACGGCGATCGCGCTTTTGTTCTGCGCATTAGCGAACACAAAGCCGAGGCGGTGAAGCCGCTGGCCGAAGTGAAGGCACAGGTTAGCGATATCGTTAAGCACAATAAAGCGGAACAGCAGGCGAAACTGGAGGCCGACAAGCTGCTGGCGGCGCTGAAAGACGGCAAAGGCGATGAAGCGATGAAGGCGGCTGGCCTGAGCTTTGGCGCGCCGCAGACGCTTTCTCGTACCGGCCAGGATCCGCTGAGCCAGCTGGCATTTACCCTGCCGCTGCCGCAGCAGGGTAAACCGGTCTACGGCGTGGGCAGCAATATGCAAGGCGATGTGGTGCTGGTAGCGCTGGATGAGGTGAAAGCCGGCAGCATGCCGGAAGAGCAGAAGAAGGCCATGGTTCAGGGGATCACCCAGAACAATGCCCAAATCGCTTTCGAAGCGCTGATGAGCAACCTGCGCAAGGCGGCGAAAATTAAGCTCGGCGACAGCATCGACCAGCAGCAGTAATTTCGCGTCGTCTCGCAAAAATGAGCAACACGATGTAATCCTCAAGGGCCGCTTTCGCGGCCCTTTCCATTTCTGTGATTTGCCTTTTGTCGACCATCCGCACTGACGCTATCGTGACCTTGCTGTCTACACACAAGGAGATATCAGCATGAAATATGGAATAAAAGCACTGATGGCCGCGGGCGTTCTGGTTTTTGCGGTAGGGGTACAGGGGGCGCTGGCGGCACCCGCCAGCGGCAAAGCGGCGGTGAATAAAGAAAATGTGCAGGCGTCCTCTTCGGCGAAGGCGGAAGCGGTGCCCGGCGAGTCTGACATCGGGGCGACAAAGGTCAGCATTAACCGCGCCAGCGCCGAACAGCTGGCGCAGGCGTTGAATGGCGTAGGATTGAAAAAAGCCCAGGCTATTGTCAGCTACCGCGAAGAGTACGGGCCGTTCAAAACCCTCGATGATCTGAAGCAGGTCCCGGGAATGGGGAGCGCGTTGGTGGAGCGCAATTTAGCCCATCTGACGCTGTAAATTTTATGCCAGACCTTGCACAGCGGTGATTTTTTGCCAGGATAAAGAGGTTGCATCAAGTGGTGTGACCTCTTACCTCATAAACAACAATAACAGAAAGGCATTAGTGCTATGCAGACACAAATTAAAGTTCGCGGCTATCATCTGGACGTCTACCAGCATGTGAACAACGCTCGCTACCTGGAGTTCCTTGAGGAAGCCCGCTGGGACGGCCTGGAAAACAGCCCCGCGTTTCAGTGGATGATGGAGAAAAACATCGCCTTCGTGGTGGTGAATATCAATATTAACTATCGTCGTCCGGCGGTACTGGGCGATGTGCTGACGGTGAGCAGCAAACTGGAGCAACTCAACGGCAAAAGCGGCACCCTAAGCCAGGTGGTCACCCTCAACCCCAATGGCGAAGTAGTGGCCGATGCGCTGATTACCTTCGTTTGTATCGATTTGAAAACCCAGAAGGCGCTGCCGCTGGAAGGGGAATTGCGTGCGAAACTTGACCAGATGAACCTGCGCTGACAACCGTCGTGCGAGTGGCGGGCCCACGGCAGGTGATGAACCCGTAGCCCCGGTAAGCATCGCGCCACCGGGGAATTTGAGTCAAAGCTCCGGTAAATCGATCCCCGGAGATTATGCCTGCGCCAGTCCGGTTTTTTGCTGCATCACCGCCATTACCCCGACCTTGTCCGCCAGATACTGGTTGAGTCCGTTTGCGCGCAGGTTACAGGCGGCGCACTGGCCGCAGCCATCGCCCTTAATGCCGTTGTAGCAGGTGAGGGTTTCCCGGCGCACCAGATCCAGCTGACCCCAGTAGTCGGCGAGCGCCCAGGTCTCGGCTTTATTCAGCCACATCAGCGGCGTCTCAAAGCGAATGTCTTTCGCCATCCCCAGGCTGACGGCGTGGTGCAGCGCTTTGACAAACTCATCGCGGCAGTCCGGGTAGCCGGAGAAGTCGGTCTCGCACACGCCGGTGATGATGGCTTCGGCTTTTACCTGATAGGCGTAGATTGCCGTCAGGGTTAAAAACAGAATATTACGCCCGGGGACAAAGGTGTTGGGAATGCCCTCGGCATCAGGCTGATAGTCCGGTACCGGAATGTTATCGCGGGTCAGGCTGCTGACTGCCAGTTCGTTGAGCAGAGTGACGTCCAGCACTTTATGCGCGACGGCGCCCAGTTTCAGGGCGAGTTCGCGCGCAACGTCGATTTCCGCGCGGTGGCGTTGGCCATAATCAAAAGTGACGCAATGCACTTCATCATACTGTTGCAGAGCCTGCACCAGACAGGTGGTTGAATCTTGTCCTCCGCTGAAGACAACTACGGCGCGTTTCATGGCAATTCCTGACTAAATGAATAAAGGCGATATGGTAGCGCCAGACGCCCTCCATCACCAGCTCTCTCACGTCGACGAGGCCGGCAGCCAGGCGCTGGCGAAGTCGAACCAGCCCCGGGCGTTGAGGCGCAGACCATTGACCCCCGGTGGCGCGCTGATCCGATAGTTATACTTGAACAGCGGCGTCATGATGGCGTCTTCCATCAGGCTGTTAAATACGTTGCGCAGCGCATCGTTGCGGCTGCGAGCGTCGGGCTGAGACTGCACCGCGTCTAATGTCGCCTGCAGATGAGCATATTGCGCCCCGGTCAGCAAATTAGGCCACAGCATATCGCAGCGCAGCCACTGTTCCAGGGCGTACTCCGGCGCTTCGCCGATCAGACGGTCGCCCATCATCAGGTCGGCCTGCCCCAGATGCTGGCAGCCTTCCCAGTTTTTAGCGTCGTGGAACAGGAGCGTCAGCTCGCAGCCCAGCAGAGCCAGACGTTGCCTCAGCTGTTCGGCCATCGCATGTAGCTCGACCGGCAGATGATAGAGCAGGGTGAGCCTGGCCGGCAGCGGTACCGCGTTGTTTGCCGGTCCCTGCGGGATGGACCATCCCGGCAGCACCTCATGGCTTGGCGTAATCAGATCCTCCTCCAGCGGCAGCGTATCCAGTAGCGACGAGTGATGGATTATCGACACCAGCCGCTGGGCCTGCGCTTTGCTAAGCCGAGGGCTGTGGCGCAGGGTCAAATAGCAGAAGCCAAGGCTGATACGGTTGCTGACCTGACGCAGATTATGCAGCTCTTCGCGATCGCCGATGGTGATCTGCACCGGATGGCGGCAGCTGGTGCCGAGATCGCGGTCAAAGAGCTGAGGAGTGATCCAGTACTCCACCGCCTGGATCAGCGGATGCTGCAGGTGGTAGCGGGGATGGTTTTCCAGGCGGACGAGTTCCGGACTAAACCGCTTCAGGCGGAACGGTCCGCAGCCAATGGCCGGATCGTCGGGATGCGCCAACACGCTGCAGTAGCTGGCGAGGCGGAACGGCAGCCAGTAGTCAGGGCGATGCAGGGTTATTGTTAAACACTGGGCATGGGTGACATCGATACGGCTGATGCTGGCGAAGAGGGTCCGCAAGGCGGGCAGCTCAAGCAGCAGCAGTAACCGCTGTCGCAACTGCGCGGTTTCCACCGTATCGCCATTGTGCCAGCACAGCGTGGAGCGGATATAAAAATGCCAGCGCAGGCCGTCCGGGGAGACCTGCCAGTGGTGCGCCAGATCGCCGATCGGCATATTGTCGCCTTCGTCGAAGCGCGTCAGCCCGGCATAGATTTGTCCGGCCAGATGCTGCTCGGCGCGGCCGGGGAGAAAGCCGGGACGCAGCGGCTCCAGCGGGCGATAGTAAGGAATACGCAGCGTGGGGGTATTGTTTTGCCACTGACCGCCGAGGAAGGGATGGAGCAGGGCTTTCAGCTCCACCGGGGCAAGCTGCGCCAGCTCCAGCGCGGTTTGTTGCTGACCGTTGTTCAGCGCCTGCTCCATCATCTCGTTGCGCAGACTTTCCGGGGTTTTGTGAAATGAGAGCTGTCCGCGTTTGCCGCGCCCGGAGCTGGCCTGCCAGCTTAGCCACCCGGCCTCCTGCGCCTGACGCAGCAGAGTACGGACGTGGCGCTCGCTGCAAAAACAGCGCTCCGCCAGTTCGCCGACGGTGACCTGCTGCGGCGCCCCGGCTGAGGGTTGCCACAATCGCTGGTACTGATTTAAACGGTGTAAGAGTCGCATGGGGGCCGTCGTCCACCGGGCCGCTGTAAACCCGGAACAATTAATAATATCTATTCACTATTACTTCCGTATATCCCAGGTGATACTGCAACACAAGCGAAGCCCATCACACATCGGGGAATATACCATGGCAAAACTGGCGGCATTTGATATGGACGGCACCCTGCTGATGCCGGACCATCGTCTTGGAGAAAAGACGCTTTCCGCGCTGAAACGGCTGCGTGAGCGCGATATCACCTTGACCTTCGCCACCGGCCGCCATGTGCTGGAGATGCACCATGTGATTGGCGAATTTTCCCTTGATGCATTTCTGATCACCGGCAACGGGACGCGCATCCATTCGCTGGAAGGGGAGGAGCTTTATCGCCAGGATCTCGCTCCCGAAGCGGCGGAAGCGGTGCTGCACGGCAAATGGGATACCCAGGCCAGCATGCACGTCTTTAACGATGGCGGCTGGTTCACCGGCCAGGCAAGGCCTGAATTGTTGCAAGCGCATGTATTCAGCGGCTTTCACTATCAACTGTGCGATCTGAAGCGTATGTCGGCGCAGCATGTCACCAAGATCTGTTTCTGCGGCGATCATGACGATTTGCGCCGTCTGCGGATCCAGCTGAATGAGACGCTGGGCGATCGCGCATTTCTCTGCTTCTCGGCAATGGACTGTCTGGAGGTGCTGCCGGTTGGCTGCAATAAAGGCGCGGCGCTGGCGGTGCTCAGCCAGCATTTAGGCTTCACCCTGCAGGAGTGCATGGCCTTCGGCGATGCGATGAACGACCGCGAGATGCTGGGCAGCGTTGGGCGGGGGTTCATCATGGGCAACGCGATGCCGCAGCTGAAAGCCGAGCTGCCGCATCTGCCGGTAATTGGCGACTGCCGGAATCAGGCAGTCTCCCATTTTTTAACTCATTGGCTGGATAATCCTGATCTTCCTTATTCCCCCGAATAGAGAGACCCTTCCAGCAAGCCAGATAGGCTTCTATCTGGCTTTTTTTATCGCCTTTCGACCAGACCGGCGATCTCCGCCTGCCAGGGCGCAATATCGCCGATATTGTCCGCCACCCACTGCGGGTTGTAATAGCTTTCCAGGTAACGCTCGCCGCTGTCGCACAGGAGTGTCACTATCGAGCCGGTGCGACCTTCCTCGCGCATCCGCGCGGCCAGCTGCAATACGCCCCACATATTGGTGCCGGTCGAGGCGCCGACCTTGCGCCCAAGCTGCGTTTCCAGCCACAGGGCGGTGGCTACGCTCGCCGCATCCGGCACGCGCAGCATCTCATCGACAACGTCGGGAATAAACGACGGCTCGACGCGCGGCCGTCCGATGCCTTCAATTTTGCTGCCGACCGGGCTGCGCAGGCTGGCGTCGCGGGTCTGCCAGTAATCGAGGAACACCGAATTCTGCGGATCAACGACCATCAGCTGCGTCTCGTAGCCCTGGCTGCGAATATAGCGGCCAATGGTCGCTGAGGTGCCGCCGGTGCCGGCGCTCATGACGATCCATGACGGCTGCGGGTGCGGCTCATGGCTCATCTGGCGGAAAATACTGTCGGCGATATTGTTGTTGCCGCGCCAGTCGGTGGCCCGCTCGGCGAAGGTAAACTGATCCATATAATGGCCGTTCAGCTCGCGGGCCAGCGTTTCGGAAGCCGCGTAGATTTCGCCGGCGCTCTGCACAAAATGGCAGCGTCCGCCGTAGAACTCGATCTGTTCGATTTTGCGCTTGGCGGTGCAGGAAGGCATCACAGCGATAAACGGCAGCCCCAGCAGGCGGGCGAAATAGGCCTCCGAAACGGCGGTTGACCCTGAGGAGGACTCTATAATTGGCGTGCCTTCTTTGATCCAGCCGTTGCACAAGCCATAGAGAAACAGCGACCGCGCCAGGCGATGCTTCAGGCTGCCGGTGGGGTGGGTGCTTTCATCTTTCAGATACAGGTGGATGCCCGGAAAAGCGGGCAGCGGCAGACGGATCAGGTGCGTGTCGGCGGAGCGCTGATAGTCAGCGTTGATTTCGCTAATGGCATGTTTAACCCAGGCGCTATTCATCGTGATTTCCTGTTTGTCATTTTGTGCCTAGCTTAGCGGAAAGCGCAGGAAAAATTGTTGCCATTTAACCTGTGGATTACCATTATGAGAGCAAAATTTTCTCTGAGGATGCCCAATGCTAGATAAAATTGACCGTAAGCTGCTGGCGCTACTGCAGGAAGATTGCACCCTCTCTTTGCAGGCGCTGGCCGATGCCGTTAATCTGACCACCACGCCCTGCTGGAAACGCCTGAAACGGCTCGAAGACGAGGGCATTCTCCGCGGGCGCGTCGCCCTGTTGGACGCGGAAAAGGTGGGGCTGGGGCTGACGGCGTTCGTCCTGATCAAGACTCAGCATCATAGCAGCGACTGGTACTGTCAGTTCGTGAGCGAAGTGACGCAGATGGCGGAAGTGCTCGGCTTCTGGCGGATGGCGGGGGAGTATGACTACCTGCTACGGGTGCAGGTGGCTGATATGAAACGCTATGACGACTTTTATAAACGTTTAGTGAACAGTGTGCCCGGTCTGTCGGATGTCACTTCGAGTTTTGCCATGGAACAGATAAAATATACCACCGCCTTGCCTGTCGAATAACGGTATTGCGCCGTAACCCATTACAAAATCAGGATTTTATTGCTTGCGATTATTTGCTCAACTCAGCTGGTACTTCCGCCGGGAGTGGCGCCGCTATCTTGGCGCAATTGCCCTGCTGGTCATTATTGCCGTCCTGCAGCTTATTCCACCGAAGGTGGTGGGCATTGTGGTCGACGGCGTGACGCAACAGCATTACACCGCGGAGAAGGTGTGGATGTGGATCGGCGCGCTGGTGCTGATCGCGGTGATGGTCTACCTGCTGCGCTATGTCTGGCGCGTGCTGTTGTTCGGCGCTTCTTACCAGTTGGCGGTTGAGCTGCGGGAAGATTTTTACCGGCAACTGAGCCGCCAGCATCCGGCGTTCTATTTGCGCCATCGCACCGGGGATCTTATCGCCCGCGCCACCAATGACGTGGACCGGGTGGTGTTTGCCGCTGGCGAAGGAGTATTAACCCTCGTGGATTCCCTGGTGATGGGCTGTGCGGTATTGATTGTAATGTCGACGCAGATTAGCTGGCAGCTTACTCTGCTGGCGCTGCTGCCGATGCCGCTGATGGCCCTGGCGATCAAACGTAACGGCGATGCGCTTCACGAACGTTTTCGCGTTGCTCAGGCGGCCTTTTCCAGCCTCAACGATCGCACGCAGGAGAGCCTGACCAGCATCCGCATGATTAAGGCGTTTGGGCTGGAGGATCGCCAGTCGGCGCAGTTTGCTGCCGATGCTGCCGATACCGGCGCGAAAAACATGCGCGTGGCACGCATTGACGCCCGCTTCGACCCCACCATCTATATCGCCATCGGGGCCGCTAACCTGCTGGCCATCGGCGGCGGCAGCTGGATGGTGATCCACGGCAGCCTGACCCTGGGCCAGCTGACCAGCTTCGTGATGTATCTTGGCCTGATGATCTGGCCGATGCTGGCGCTGGCGTGGATGTTTAACATCGTGGAGCGCGGTAGCGCGGCCTATGGTCGTATCCGCACGATGCTTGAAGAGGCGCCGGCGGTGGATGACGGGACCGAGGCGGTGCCGGCAGGCCGCGGCGTCCTGCAGGTTGCTATCCGCGATTTCATCTATCCGCAGGCGAGCAAACCTTCGCTGGAGCAGGTAAATTTTACTCTCCAGCCGGGGCAAATGCTGGGCATCTGCGGGCCGACGGGCGCCGGCAAAAGCACCATTCTGGCGCTGCTGCAGCGCCATTTTGACGTCACTCACGGCGAGATCCGCTTTCACGATCTGCCGCTGCCGATTCTGCAGCTCGACAGCTGGCGCGCCCGGTTGGCGGTGGTCAATCAGACGCCATTTTTATTCTCCGATACCGTCGCCAATAATATCGCGCTGGGAAAACCGGACGCGACGCAGGCGCAGATTGAGCGGGTTGCACAACTGGCCAGCGTGCATGACGACATTCTGCGTCTGCCTCAGGGCTACGAGACCGAAGTGGGCGAGCGCGGCGTGATGCTCTCCGGCGGCCAGAAACAGCGCATCTCTATTGCTCGCGCCCTGCTGCTGGAGGCCGAAATTTTGATCCTCGACGATGCCTTATCGGCGGTGGATGGCCGCACCGAGCACCAGATCCTGCATAACCTGCGCCAGTGGGGGGAGGGGCGGACGGTCATTATCAGCGCCCACCGCCTGTCGGCGCTCACCGAGGCCAGTGAAATTTTGGTACTGCAGCATGGGCATATTGCCCAGCGAGGCCGCCACGAGGCGCTGGCCGTGCAGCCCGGCTGGTACCGCGACATGTATCGATATCAGCAGCTGGAGGCCGCGCTCGACGAGGTTCCGCAGACGCAAGAGGAGGCCCTGGATGCGTAGCTTTACCGAACTCTGGCCGACGCTTAAACGCCTGCTGGCCTATGGTTCACCGTGGCGCAAGCCGTTGGCCATCGCGGTGGCGATGATGTGGATTGCGGCGGCGGCGGAAGTGAGCGGCCCGCTGCTTATCAGCTATTTCATCGACAACATGGTGGCGAAACATACGCTGCCGCTGAAGCTGGTGGCCGGCCTGGCGGTAGCCTATATCGGCCTGCAGCTGCTGGCGGCGCTCCTGCACTATAACCAGTCGCTGCTGTTTAACCGCGCCGCGGTCGGCGTCGTCCAGCAGTTGCGCAGCGACGTGATGGATGCCGCCCTGCATCAGCCGCTCAGCGAGTTTGATACCCAGCCGGTTGGGCAGCTTATCTCACGGGTAACCAACGATACGGAAGTCATTCGCGATCTGTACGTGACGGTGGTGGCTACGGTACTGCGCAGCGCCGCGCTGATCGGCGCGATGCTGGTGGCGATGTTTAGCCTCGACTGGCGGATGGCGCTGGTGGCGATCGCGATTTTCCCGGCGGTGCTGATCGTGATGATTATCTATCAGCGCTATAGCACGCCGATCGTGCGGCGGGTGCGCGCCTGGCTTGCCGACATCAACGATGGCTTCAACGAAGTGATCAACGGCATGGGCGTCATCCAGCAGTTCCGCCAGCAGGCGCGCTTTGGCGAACGGATGCGCGAGGCCAGCTATGCCCACTATCTGGCGCGGATGCAGACGCTGCGCCTGGACGGTTTTCTGCTGCGCCCGCTGCTGAGCCTTTTTTCCTCGCTGGTGCTGTGCGGGCTGCTGATGCTGTTCGGCTTTAGCGCGGTGGGCACGATCGAGGTTGGGGTCCTGTACGCGTTTATCAGCTATCTTGGACGCCTTAACGAGCCGCTTATCGAGCTGACCACCCAGCAGTCGATGCTGCAGCAGGCGGTGGTCGCCGGCGAGCGCGTTTTCGAGCTGATGGATCGCCCGCGCCAGGCGTGGGGTACGGATGACGCGCCGCTGAGCAGCGGTCGGGTGGAAATTGACCATCTCTCCTTTGCTTACCGGGGGGACCGTCTGGTTCTCCAGGATATCACGCTGGATATTCCCTCCCGCAGCTTCGTGGCGCTGGTCGGACATACCGGCAGCGGAAAAAGTACCCTCGCCAGTCTGATGATGGGCTATTACCCGTTAACCCACGGCGAGATCCGCATCGATGGTCGACCGCTCGCATCCCTCAGCCACAGCGCGTTGCGTCGGGGCATCGCGATGGTGCAACAGGATCCCGTAGTGCTGGCGGATACCTTTTACGCCAACGTCGCGCTGGGCCGGGACATCAGTGAGGCGCAGGTTTGGGAAGCGCTGGAGGCGGTGCAGCTGGCGGCGGTGGCGCGCAGCATGAGCGATGGGCTGTACACCCAACTGGGCGAGCAGGGCAATAATCTCTCCGTCGGGCAGAAGCAGCTGCTGGCGCTGGCGCGCGTGCTGGTGGACACCCCGCAGGTACTGATTTTGGATGAGGCGACGGCAAACATCGACTCCGGTACCGAGCAGGCGATCCAGCAGGCGCTGGCGAAGGTCCGCCAGCATACCACCCTCGTGGTTATTGCCCATCGGCTGTCGACCATTGTGGAGGCCGATACCATCCTGGTTCTGCATCGAGGTCAGGCTGTCGAGCGGGGCACCCATCAGCAGCTGCTGGCGGCGAAAGGCCGCTACTGGCAGATGTATCAGCTGCAGCTGGCCGGCGAAGAGCTGGCGGCCAGCGCCAGAGAGGAGTCGCTCAGCGCCTGATGCACCACCAGCAGGCAGGGAACGCTGGGCGGCCTGCGATGGTGCAAAAACGTTACATCAAATGCACCGTTGTGGTGCATTTTTGCGCGCCAGGCGCCGTTGCGCAGGATATTGCCTGACCTGTCCCCTGTTTTTTGCCATCAAAGGGCCGCTTTGCGGCCTTTTTTCATTTCTGGCATAGCCCTTGCTTTATATCCATCGTGTTAGCTGCGGCCATTACCGAATACTGACTGGAGGGGACTTATGAAGCTGGTTACCGTGGTAATCAAACCATTCAAACTGGAAGACGTGCGTGAAGCTTTGTCTTCCATCGGCATTCAGGGCCTGACGGTCACTGAAGTCAAAGGATTTGGCCGTCAGAAAGGTCACGCGGAGCTCTACCGCGGCGCCGAGTATAGCGTCAACTTTCTGCCAAAAGTGAAGATTGATGTGGCGATTGCCGACGATCAGCTGGATGAAGTCATCGATGTCATCAGCAAAGCGGCTTACACCGGAAAAATTGGCGACGGCAAAATTTTCGTCGCTGAATTGCAGCGCGTCATTCGCATCCGTACCGGCGAAGCTGACGAAGCGGCACTGTAATTTCCAGACCACACAGTGATGGGGAACGAAACAATGAAAATGGCAACAATGAAATCGGGTCTGGGGGCATTAGCCCTTCTGCCGGGGCTGGCGATGGCCGCGCCTGCGGTGGCGGACAAAGCCGATAACGCGTTTATGATGATTTGCACCGCGCTGGTTCTGTTTATGACTATCCCGGGGATTGCGCTGTTTTACGGCGGCCTGATCCGCGGTAAGAACGTTCTGTCCATGCTGACTCAGGTGATTGTCACCTTTGGCCTGGTCTGCGTATTGTGGGTGATTTATGGCTATACCCTGGCCTTCGGCACCGGCGGCAGCTTCTTCGGCAGCTTTGACTGGGTGATGCTGAAAAATATTGAGCTGAAAGCGCTGATGGGCACCTTCTATCAGTATATCCACGTGGCCTTCCAGGGCTCGTTCGCCTGCATCACCGTCGGGCTGATTGTCGGGGCGCTGGCGGAACGTATTCGTTTCTCCGCGGTACTGATCTTCGTGGTGGTGTGGATGACACTCTCCTACGTGCCGATTGCGCATATGGTTTGGGGCGGCGGTCTGCTGGCGACCCATGGCGCGCTGGACTTCGCCGGCGGCACCGTTGTGCACATCAACGCCGCGGTCGCCGGGCTGGTGGGCGCCTATATGATGGGCAAACGCGTGGGCTTCGGCAAAGAAGCGTTCAAACCGCATAACCTGCCGATGGTGTTCACTGGCACCGCTATCCTCTACGTGGGCTGGTTCGGCTTCAACGCCGGCTCTGCCAGCGCAGCGAATGAAATTGCGGCCCTGGCGTTCGTTAACACCGTCGTGGCGACCGCTGCGGCTATCCTGGCGTGGACCTTTGGCGAATGGGCTCTGCGCGGCAAACCTTCACTGCTGGGCGCCTGCTCCGGGGCAATTGCCGGTCTGGTTGGCGTTACGCCGGCGTGTGGTTATATCGGTGTCGGCGGGGCGCTGATCGTCGGTATCGCCTCTGGCCTGGCGGGTATCTGGGGCGTGACTGCGCTGAAACGCTGGCTGCGTGTGGATGATCCTTGCGACGTCTTCGGCGTTCACGGCGTCTGCGGCATCGTCGGCTGTATCCTGACTGGTATCTTCGCGGCGACTTCTCTGGGCGGCGTCGGTTATGCGGAAGGCGTCACCATGGGCCATCAGCTGCTGGTGCAACTGGAAAGTATCGCCATCACCGTGGTCTGGTCCGGCGTTGTGGCGTTCATCGGCTACAAAGTGGCGGATATGACCGTCGGGCTGCGCGTGCCGGAAGAGCAGGAGCGCGAAGGGCTGGACGTCAACAGCCATGGCGAAAACGCCTATAACGCCTGATAAAAAAGCCATTCTCTCCTGATAGCGAAAAGCCTCCCGTCCGGGAGGCTTTTTTTATGCGTTGCGGTTGCGCATCACCCCTTCCTGAACCGTTGAGGCAACCAGCGTGCCATCCTGGGTGTAGAATTCGCCGCGAACGAAGCCGCGGGCGCTGGAGGCCGAGGTGCTTTCGACGCTATAAAGCAGCCATTCATTAATATTAAACGGCCGGTGGAACCACATAGAGTGGTCGATGGTGGCGACCTGCATGCCGGGCTCAAGGAAACCAACGCCGTGCGGCTGCAGCGCCACCGGCAGGAAGTTAAAGTCTGAAGCATAGCCCAGCAGATACTGATGAATACGCAGATCGTCAGGGACGGCGCCGTTGGCGCGCAGCCAGACCTGGCGCACCGGTTCGGCGATATGGCCTTTCATTGGGTTATGAAACTCCACCGGACGGATCTCCAGCGGTTTATCGCAGAGGAATTTGTCTTTCACCTGCGGCGGCAGGAGATGCGCCAGCTTGCGAGCGATATCGGTTTCCGAAGGCAGGCCGTCAGGGGAGGGGGCGGCCGGCATTGCTTTCTGATGCTCATAGCCATTCTCTGGCGCCTGGAAGGAGGCGGTCATATAGAAAATCGGCTTCCCGTTCTGGATGGCGGCGACCCGACGGGCGCTGAAGCTGTTGCCGTCGCGCAGCACCTCCACATCGTAAACGATCGGCTTCTGGCTATCGCCGGGGCGAAGAAAGTAGCTGTGAAACGAATGAACCAGACGCTCAACGGGCACGGTCTCTTTTGCCGCATACAGCGCCTGACCCACTACCTGGCCGCCAAAAACCTGACGTAACCCCAGGTCTTCGCTCTGCCCGCGAAACAACCCTTCCTCAATTTTTTCCAGATCTAATAATGCCAGCAGGTTAGAGAGTGCCTGACTCATACTTATCCTCAATTAACAATAGCGGCGCAGCGCGCGTAATGTGGCCAAGTATAACCTGGAATCGCAAGTGGTCCGATGGGTGTAATAATCTGAATAACGACCAGTTAACAGGAACAAATCTGAGATCTGTGCCACACTTATTGACGACACGAAAGTTCCTGCCGGCGAAGCGGCGGAACATCCTCCTGGGTATTAAGGGATGATAAGGAGAACATCATGAAATTTGCCTATATGTTTAGTGCCTTAGCCGTCGCCGCGACGCTGACCGCCTGTGCTAATCACCACTCGAACAATTCTTCGACGCAGGCGGCCGCGCCCGACCCTTACGGTATCGCGACGCTGAGCGTGGCGCAGCAGCAGCCGAGCGTCACGGGGACGATTAATATCCGCCAGAGAATCGCTTTACCGCCGGATGCGGTACTGACGGTGACCCTGTCGGATGCTTCTCTGGCAGATGCGCCAGCCCGCGTATTGTCGCAAAAAGCGGTGCGTACCGAAGGCAAACAGGCGCCATTTAACTTTGCGCTGCCTTACAACCCGGCAGATATTCAACCGAACGCTCGCATTCTGCTAAGCGCGGCGATCACGGTTAACGGCCAGTTGATGTTTATTACCGATACCGTGCAGACGGTAATAAACCAGGGCGGCACTCATGCCGACCTGACGCTGGTTCCGGTCCAGCAGACCGCCGTTCCTGTCGCCCAGTAAGCTCGCTACGCCCCCGGATGGGGGCTTTTTTTTGCCTTCAATAAACCCAGCGATAATGCTGGAGATCGATATGGCCGCTGCCGGAGACCTGCACACCCTCGGCCAGCAGCGCCTGACGCTGCCGCTGTAGATCGGGGCCGGTGAGGGAGATATCGCCATGGCGATTGACCACCCGATGCCATGGCAGGGTGGACCCTTCCGGCAGGCGCTTCAATACGCCGCCCACCTGGCGCGCCGCGCGCGGTGAACCTGCCAGCCGGGCGACCTCGCCGTAGGTCGTGACATACCCTTCCGGTATCGACGCCACGATGTGCCAGACGCGTTGGGGAAATGTGTCGTGCGGAGCCATTTTCTGTCCTGTTACCGGCAAAACGTCAGCATAAGCGCTAAGCCAGGAGCTGTACAGCCGGCCTGGGTCAGGCGGCCTGTTCGACGGTGAACGTCAGAGCGAGGCCGAGGATCTGCATGCCATGGACATTGTCGGAGGCTGAGCTGGCGATGAGACTCTCAAGAAATTTCAACCGCTGCGAAGTGGCGTTGATGATCAGCCTCGCGCGCAGGCCCGGCATGGTTAACGACGAGATAGGGTACACCACCCGACCGCTGATATAGACCGGCAGCTTGCGTAGCTCCACCTGGCGCAGCACGCCGACGGTGGAATAGAGCAGCGCCAGCGGCGTAACCGCCCGCACCGGCGCGGGACTGATGGTCGCGAAGTCGAGCATTTTTTCAGGACGCAGGTAGTTTACGCCCTGAAAGGCGATGGTCATCCCTTCAATAGCAGGTAAAGGCAGAGTGATGGTCTGTGGTGATGAGTCAGTCATTCGATTACCGTCGAGACAATGTACTGGTGATAAAAGAGGACGAAGAGGATAAGTATGGTGGATAACCCGGATGTGTGCTGAGCGCGGGCTCGCAATCTCACAGGCTGACCGTGAGTGGCTGGTTTTATTCGCGTTATTGCGCAATAAACCAGCAGGCGGACGGTGTGAGCTTGCAATTCACCAGGTCAGCAGGGATAATGCGCCAGCGCGTTAGGCAACTAACGCTCTCAATGGGGGCTCTGTTGGTTCTCCCGCAACGCTACTCTGTTTACCAGGTCAGGTCCGGAAGGAAGCAGCCAGAGCAGACGACGTGTGTGCCGGGATGTAGCTGGCAGGGCCCCCACCCATTTCTCCCGCCTGGTGTTTCCCTTATATTTGTCCGGTTTTTACTCCTGCAATAATTAATTTCTGATAAAGATCGCATATTAGTTTTTGTTGTTAAAACCCCCTTCTTTTATTCCATAATATTTACTTGTCATAAATCTGAAATACTACTGAAATATTAATGTCATTTGCATGTCATAAATAAAGCGCATCTTACTGATGGGAATTTGTTGCCAGGCTCATGCTGTAAAATATATCTCTGGATCAGCATGTTAACTTCGTGTATTAATTATGATGATTTTATTGCACGGGAAGCGTAGCTATGACCACAGTGGTTTTGAATGTAAAAATTGACGCAGAGCTAAAAGAAAAGTTGCGTCATTTTGCGGAAGTTAATAACGAGAACCTGGGAACGGCAACGGAAAAGCTGCTGCAGCTGGCTTTTCAGCTGGAGGAGTCAGCAGGTGAGGCGGGGGTGACGGAAGAGGACATTGACAGCCAGCATACCGAAGAGGAAGCGACGCCACTTACCCCTAAAGAAATCAAAGCATTAAGAAAACTTCTGAAGAAGAAAAAATGAAACAACAATTCTCTACAGCCAGCAACTATAGCGAAGCTTGCGATATGTTGCGCTCAGGATACGTAAAACACGTCCGCCTGAACTGGAATATCGGTAGTGATGAGTTCTTTCGCATTGCTTCCGACTGGTGTGACACCGGCGCTAAAATCAAAAAAGATGAAGATGGCTTTATTATTTCCCTGAAAGGGTTTCCTATTCCGCGCCAGCATTAATGAAATTGCCTTCTTTCTGTCATTGGGTTGCCATAACCAGAGGGCAGGATAGCCAGGCAATTTTATAAAAACATCTCATATACCTCATGGATGAAGGTCATTTGACGGGCTGAAGTCAGCCCGTCGCTATTTTCTTATATTATTTTTCGCAAACGTGTATTTTCCTTCTGTTCAGCAAGGCTTTGCCACAGCGGTTGTAGCGTGGAGAAGGCCCGGCGCAATGCTTCATCCGGCAGCGTAAACGGCAGACGTAAATAGCGATCGAACGCCCCTTCCAGCCCAAACCGCGTACCGGTGCCGATATGGATCCCCTGGCTTTCCGCACGCGCAGAGAACAGGGTGGCCAGCATGTCAGGAAGTTCCACCCAAAAAGAGAGCCCACCTTCCGGTGGCGAAAACCGCCAGCGGGGAAAATATTCCGCCATCAGCGTTTCGCACATGTCCCGGCGCGCCTTGAGCATATCCCGCCGCGGCGGCAGCAGTGTGGCGGCATTTTCCAGTAGCCAGCTGCAGGCCAGTTGCTCCAGCAGCGGCGTACCCAAATCCAGCGAATCGCGGGCCTGAATAAGCGAGGCGATGGTCCGCGCGCTGGCGCGGATCCAGCCGATACGTAGTCCCCCCCAGAAGCTTTTCCCGGCCGAACCAATGGTGAGCACCGCGGCATCGGGATTGAAGCTGGCCAGCGGCGGGGGCGGCGGCGCGTTATACCAAAGGTCGGCCATGGTCTCGTCGATTACCAGCGTTGTTCGCGTCCTGGCGGCGATGTCCGCAACCCGCTGGCGGGTGGGGGCATCCATACAGCGTCCGGTGGGGTTGTGAAAATCCGGCATCAGCCACGCCAGCCGCGGCGCAGTCTGCGCAATAGTCGCCGCCAGTCCATCGCAGTCCCATCCCTGCTGCGGAAGCGCAACCCCGACGGGGCGGCAGGAGGCGCCCTGAATGGCGCTGATGGCCATCGGATAGGTGGGGGCGTCAATAACCACCCGATCGCCCGGCCCGGTGAACAGGCGCAGGATCAGCGCGAAGGCGCTGAGGGCGCCGTTGACCACCATCACCTCATCGGGCCGCGTCGGCAGACCGCGTTCGCTGTAGCGCCGGGCAATCGCCTCCCGCAGCACCGGCAGCCCCTGCTGGTCATAGCCAGTCTGTGCGAGATAGGGCGGCAGCAGGGTCATAGCGTGCTGGAAGGCCTGATGGACCTCCGGCCCGGCGCTGAGGGCGGCGGTAGATAGATTAAGCGTAGATGAGATGCCGGCAGGCAGAGGAAGATCGGCGGGGCGTTCCGGCAAAACAATGCGTGACCCGCTCCCCTGGCGGCTGTAGAGAAAGCCCTCCTCCCGCAACTGGCCGAGGGCGCTGGCGATGGTGGTCCGGCTGACGTTCAGGGCCGCCGCCAGCTCGCGCTCGCCGGGCAGGCGCGTTTGCAGCGTCAGGCGACCATCAAGGATCAGCAGGCGGAGCGCTTCCGCCAGCTGGCGCCATAGCGGCGTGCGTGAGCTGGTCTCCTGCCAGTTGCCGAGCAGGCGTACCAGCGATTGGGTTCCAAAGCGTCGGGCTGACATAGCGATCCACTTTTCCAAAACTGGCCATTAATTATCAGTCCATTTTTGCTGATGATGAGGGCATTCGCAATGATGTTGAGGAAAAAATATGCTTCGTCGCCTGCTGCAGTTATATATTGGTCTGGTGCTTTACGGCGTGTCCACGGCGCTCTTCGTGCATGCCAATCTCGGCGCCGATCCGTGGGATGTTTTCCATCTCGGGGTGGCTAAACAGCTGGGTATCAGTTTCGGTACGGTGATTATCCTGACCGGCGCGGCGGTACTGCTGCTGTGGATCCCGATCCGGCAAATGCCGGGGCTCGGCACGGTGAGCAATGTCATCGTGCTGGGACTAGCGGCGGACGCCACGCTGGCCGTCCTGCCGCCGCTGGAGTCGATGGTGGCGCGCAGTGCGCTGCTGGTAGGAGCGATTGTGCTGAACGCTATCGCTACCGGAATGTATATTGGCGCGGGCTTTGGCCCCGGGCCGCGCGATGGCCTGATGACCGGTCTGCATGCTCGCACTGGTTGGTCACTGCGCGGTATCCGGACGGCGATCGAGCTTTCCGTACTGCTGATTGGCTGGCTGCTGGGGGGCAAATTTGGCGTCGGAACCGTCATCTACGCGCTGTCGATTGGGCCGCTGATCCAGCTGTGCCTACCGTGGTTCAGCCAGCCCGTCAGCCGCAACGCGGTCAGCCCTCCCCGGGAAATAGTCTCCTGAATTAACCCATCGCCCTCTTCATCATGGAGAGGGCCTTTCATCGCTTACAGGCCGCTCAGGCCATGAAGCATCATGTAGATCCCCACCACAATAATCAGTAAGCCTGAGAACCAGGGCGCCTTGCGCGAGAGGTCGTTAAGCCACGGCCAGCGGCGGGTGGCATGTTTAAGGCTCAGGGCGGCGATGGCCCCGGAAGCCACCAGCGTCAGCGCCAGACCAACGCTAAAGCCCAGCACCAGCGTGGCGCCCAGGGAGAATTTCTTCAGCTGTAAACAGATAAGCAGCACGGTAATGGACGCCGGGCAGGGGATCAGCCCCCCGGTCAGGCCAAACAGCACGATCTGCCCGGTCGTCACCTGGCGGCCATCAAAGCGCCGGTTGATCTCCTGAGCATGGGCCCGCTGATGCGCGTCCTGCCACTCCTCCGCCACCAGCGGCGCGGCGGATGAGGACGCATGGTGATGGTCATGGCGGTGATCATGGTCATGGCGGTGATCATGGTCATGGTGGTGATCATGTTCATGGTGGTGATCATGTTCATGGTGGTGCTCATGTTCATGGTGGTGCTCATGTTCATGGTGGTGCTCATGGTGCGTGTGAGGCTGCGATTCGCGCCAGGTGCGCCAGAGCATCCAGCAGGCAATCAGCACAATGACAATCCCTGAGACCAGCTGAAACCAGGGTTCAGAGGTTTGGGCGTTCCAGCCGCGGCCAAACCACAGGCCGGCCATGGCGATCAGCCAGACCACCGCCGTATGGGAAACCGTGGCCGCCAGCCCCAGCAGTACCGCCTGTTTTAAGGTTCCTCGCACCGCCACGATAAAGGCGGCCATCATCGTTTTTGAATGGCCCGGTTCGAGGCCGTGCAGCGCGCCGAGCAGTATTGCGCTGGGTATAAACAGCCAGGCATTGCCCTGCTGCAGAAGGGAAGTGAAATCGTTCATATCGGGATCCTTGCCAAAAGTGCGTTTATCCTACTCCCCCCCAGTAGTAAAATACTACCCCCCAGTAGATAAAGCGGCTAATAAAAAGGATCATGGTATGCTGGCAGGCGTTGCTGACCACGCAGGTCGGTAATCCCGGACAGAATGAAACGGTGGATCGTGCAATGTCACATACAGTTCGACACAAAAAGATGTTACTGACCCGGCTGAAGAAAATTCAGGGGCAGAGTACCGCGTTAGAGAAAATGCTTAATCGCGAGCATGAGTGCGCTGAAATATTACAGCAGCTGGCGGCGATCCGCGGCGCGGTCAACGGCATGATGCTGCAGGTTATTCAGGGGCATCTTACCGACCATGTGGTGAAAGAGCCTGACGAGACGCAGCGCGAAGCGGATCTGGAGACGGTGATGCAGGTGATTAAATCCTATCTGAAGTAGCGCCCCCTGACGTTCCGCTCAAGCCACCCGCCGCTTAATGCGCATGGAGGTTATGCTCTGCCCACAGAATGAACTGCTCTTTTGGCAGCGCTTTGCTGTAAAGCCACCCCTGGGCGTACTGAACGCCATGCTGGCGCAGCCAGTCGCGCTGGCTTTCGGTTTCCACCCCTTCGGCGACGGTGGCCAGATTGAGCGCTTTGGCCATTTCAATAATGTGCGGCGTCAGCGGCCGGTACTCGAGGGTATCGACAAAAGATTTATCGATTTTCAGCGTGTCGACGTCCAGTTTCTGCAGATAGCTCAGGCTGGAGTAGCCGGTGCCAAAGTCATCAATCGAGATACGATGCCCGGCCTGACGGTAGTGAGCGATCACCGGCATGGTGGTCTCCGGGTCGACAAACCCGCGCTCGGTGATTTCAAGGATGATCTGTTCGGCGGCGATCCCCCAGTGCTGTAGCTGATTGTGCAACAACGTCGGCAGGGTGGGCGAGCGTAAATCATCTACCGACAGGTTGATGGAGATGTGCACTTCCGGCCGCTGCCGCAGCCAGGGGCCGAGATCGGCAAAAATTTTCCTGACGATATCTTCCGTCAGCTGCGTAATCAGCCCGGTCTGCTCGGCCAGGGGAATAAAGATATCCGGCGATAAAAAAGTGCCATCGGGCTGCTGCCAGCGGGCCAGGGCCTCCGCCCCGGCAATTTTCCCGTCCTGCAACGAAATAATCGGCTGATAGTGAACCTGAATCGCTTCGGAATTGAGGGCGTCCAGCATGCTGTTGCGCGGTGAGCGCAGGTGCCTTAGCAGACGCAGCAGCAGCCAGGTGGCGAGCAGGCTGGTGAAAATGCCGGCAGGGAGCCAGAAGAACAGCTGCTGTCGAATGCGCTGCTGCAGCGGCAAGGTTGAAGACCAGGTTACGATGCCAGAGCCCAGCTCGGGAATGCGCTGGATCCGGTAGACTGTGTTATCCAGAGTAAGCATATCCACATGCGGATCTTTAATGCGTTGCCAGACTTTCGCCGGCAGCGGCTGACTGCTGATCACCATTTTCTGGTGGTCCAGGCCAAACAGCATGGTATGGATCTTCTCTTCGCTGGCGGGAACGACATCAATAAAGGAGACGGGGTCGATCATCACCATGTGCTGCCGGCTGCCCATGGCCGTCATCTGATGATCGAGGCCAAGATCGTTAATTGAGGTCAGCCAGGTGCGATAGCCGTCGGGGGCAATATGGTCCGGCGGGGGGAAGGTGACCGCGACGCTATGGTCTTCCAGGGAGGAGCATTGCGGCACGGAATCACGCAGCCAGAGCACTTCCTGAATGTAGCGATGGGTATAGGCGATGCGGCGGAGCGTAAGCAGATGTTCAGGGCTACAGGAGGCGGCGGTGTGTGCGTCAGCCTCTCGTAACGCTTCCCGGGCCTGGTCGGCAACCTGCAGCGTCCGAACGACGATACGGTTGGAATAGTCATCCAGTTCACGATAGAACTGCATTTTGGCCTGCCGCGCCGCCTGCCAGATGCTGAGTGAAATGGGCAGGATGATGGCCAGTATCAGCACTCCTGTAAACAGCGCCATCAGATGCCGGGTCCTCATGCCTGTGTCCTTATCGTTCGCCGGGTGTCATCAGTATATGCGAAAGATAATTCGGGCGCAGCGGGAGAAAACGCGTCGTTTGGGGAAAAAGCCGGCATCACAACAGGCTGCGATGCCGGGAGAGAAGGATGATTCCGATGTAGCAGAATAAAAATGAGGGTGTGAATGCCGGGCAGGGTGTGTTCCGGCATTCAGTCGCAGCATACGCTGCGCAGATGACAGCAATATGTTAGCTAGTGTGCATCCGGCGCCGGGATATCAGCGCTGATGCGCAGGTCGTTCTCATCAAACACCATGCAGAAGCGCTCATCGAAAGCCAGCTTAATTTTCTGCCAGGGGCGGAAATGGACGTCGCCGGGCAGCAGAACCTTGACGTTGTCGTGGCCGTAGCACTGGCCGAACAGATAGGTATTGTTGCCCAGACGCTCCACCACTTCACATTGAAACTCCACCACGGTACCGGTGGCGACTTCCGGGGTGAGGTGCTCCGGCCGGATCCCCAGCGTCACCGCAGCGCCGGGCTTCAGCGGCTGGGTGGCGATATTCAGGGCCAGCTGATGGTCCTGCGCGAGGGTGACCGTTAAGCGTTCCGGCTGCCAGTCGCTGACGATAGCCGGCAGAAAGTTCATCTTCGGCGAGCCGATAAAGCCGGCGACGAATTTGTTGACCGGATTGTAGTACAGCGCCATCGGCGAACCCATTTGTTCGACTTTCCCGTAGTTCATGACCACGATTTTATCGGCCAGCGTCATCGCCTCCACCTGATCGTGCGTGACATACACCATAGTGGTCTTCAGCTCCTGGTGCAGACGGGCAATATGCAGGCGCATATCGACGCGCAGCTCCGCATCAAGGTTAGAGAGCGGCTCATCGAACATAAACACCCGGGGATTACGCACGATCGCCCGGCCAATGGCCACGCGCTGCCGCTGGCCGCCAGAGAGCTGCTTCGGTTTACGATCCAGCAGGTGCGAGAGCTGCAGCGTTTTAGCCACCATTTCCACCTGGCGACGGATCTCCGTTTTCGGCACTTTATTCACCTTCAGCCCGTAGCCCATGTTCTCTGCCACCGTCATGTGCGGATAGAGCGCATAGGACTGGAAGACCATCGCCACGCCGCGGCGGGCGGGCACGACATCATTCATCACCTCATCGCCGATCAGTACTTCTCCTTCGCTGACCTCTTCCAGCCCGGCAATCATGCGCAGTAGCGTCGATTTTCCACAACCGGAAGGGCCGACGAAGACGGCAAACTCGCCATCTTCAATATCGAGATTGACCTGGTGCAGCGTCACCGTGCTGCCGAACCTTTTGGTGACATTCCTCAGTCGTATATTGGACATCCACATTCCCCGGAGTGAGTAGCTGTTATTTGCCGTTGGCTTATCGCTATGTTGAGTGTGATTTGTATTACGTGTAACAAATCAGTGTGACGATGTTCAACAGCAGTAAAATCATGCCCTGACTATAACTTCCGCGGATTTTGCGCCATACAGGGACGTTTCATTTCTGCAAGGATGATCACACAACTGGCAGCTTATGGTAGTTTTATCAACGATCAAAGCGTAGCGTATAACAAAAGCGCATCAGAACATGTTTTCCACGTAATACGGCAGTTTGAAAAGATTTATTTTTCTAACTGGCAGACGGAATTCAAATAAAAACCATTAAATTGTTATACCTTCACATGAGGTTGATAATGAAAAAGAACACGCTTGCTGCACTGATCCTTACCACCCTGGCGGCGGGGCAACTCGCCAGCCTGCAGGCGCATGCCGCCGGGCAGCTCAACGTCTGGGAGGACATTAAAAAATCCGCTGGCATCAAAACCGCGGTTAGCGATTTTGAAAAGCAGTACAACGTGAAGGTCAATCTCCAGGAGATGCCCTACGCCCAGCAACTGGAAAAACTGCGCCTCGACGGCCCGGCGGGCATTGGGCCGGACGTGCTGGTGATCCCGAATGACCAGCTCGGCGGCGCCGTGGTTCAGGGACTACTCTCGCCGCTCAGCGTCGATCAGGCGAAACAGGATGCCTTTACGCCAGCCTCCATCAATGCCTTCCGCATGGACAACGCGCTGTATGGGATCCCGAAGGCGGTGGAAACCCTGGTGCTTATCTACAACAAGGACCTGATCGACAAGCCGCTGGACAGCCTGCAGGCCTGGCTGGACTACTCGAAAACCCAGCGCGAGCAGAACAAATACGGCCTGCTCGCCAAGTTTGACCAGATCTATTACAGCTGGGGGGCGATTGGCCCGATGGGCGGCTATATCTTTGCTAAAAACGACAGCGGCGGCTTTAACCCGCAGCAGGTGGGTCTCAATACCCCCGGCGCCGTCGAAGCCGTCACCTTCCTGAAAAAATTCTATGCCGAGAAGGTCTTTCCGGCGGGGATCCTCGGCGATAACGGGCTGAATGCCATCGATTCCCTGTTTACCGAGAAAAAAGCGGCGGCGGTGATCAACGGCCCCTGGGCCTTCCAGCCGTATGAAGCCGCTGGCATTAACTATGGCGTGGCGCCCCTGCCGACCCTGCCGGACGGCAAGCCGATGAGCTCCTTCCTCGGCGTCAAAGGCTATGTAGTATCGACCTGGAGTAAAGACAAAGCGCTGGCGCAACAGTTTATCGAGTTCATCAACCAGCCGCAGTATGTGAAAGCCCGCTATGTCGCCACTGGCGAAATTCCGCCGCTGAAGGCGATGATTGACGATCCGGTGATTAAAAACGACCAAAAGGCCAGCGCCGTCGCCATCCAGTCGGCGCGAGCGGTAGCGATGCCGGGCATTCCCGAGATGGGGGAAGTGTGGGGGCCGGCCAACGCCGCGCTTGAACTGAGCCTCACCGGTAAGCAGGCGCCGCAGGCCGCGCTCGATAACGCGGTGAAACAGATCACGATGCAGATCGAAGCGATGCAGGCCAGCAATCAGTAATTCACCGTCACGTGAAGTCACCGAGCGGGAGGGGGACCTCCCGTTTGTAGAAGGAGTCGAGTGTGAGCATCCATTCCAGCGAAAATTTTAGCGACGCACGCGGGCCCGGGCGCCATGCATGGTGCGGCCTGCTGCTGGCAATCGTGCCGGGTTTCGGTCAGTTTTATCATCGCCAGTGGCTGAAAGGGCTGGTCTTCCTGGTGCTGCTGAGCAGCTTTCTGGGGATTTTTTATGATTTCCTGCGTGAGGGGTTGTGGGGGTTATATACCCTGGGTGAAGAGGTACCGCGGGATAACTCTATCTTCCTGTTAGCCGAGGGGATTATCAGCGTGCTGATCGTCGCTTTCGGCGTGCTGATCTATTTTCTCTCGCTGCGGGATGCGTGGCTCAACGGCAAAAAACGCGATGAGGGGATCGCCCTCAACAGCGTGCGTAAGCAGTACCAGATGCTGCTGAGCGACGGCTTTCCGTACCTGATGATCACCCCGGGCTTTATTCTGCTGGTGTTTGTGGTGATCTTTCCGATTCTGTTCGGTTTCGCCATCGCCTTCACCAACTACAACCTGTACCACACCCCGCCGGCGAAGCTGGTGGACTGGGTGGGGCTGAAAAACTTTATTAATATTTTCACCCTCTCCATCTGGCGCTCCACTTTCCTGGATGTGCTGCAGTGGACCGTGGTGTGGACGCTGCTGGCGACCACCCTGCAGTGTACGGTGGGCGTGCTGCTGGCGATTCTGGTCAACCAAAAAGATCTGCGCTTTAAGCCGCTGATCCGCACCATCTTTATTTTGCCGTGGGCGGTGCCGGGGTTTGTCACCATTCTCGTTTTTGCCGGCATGTTCAACGACTCCTTCGGGGTCATCAACAACGCGATCCTGTCCTTTTTTGGCATCAGTCCGAAGGCATGGCTCACCGATCCGTTCTGGACCAAAACGGCGCTGATCATGATGCAGACCTGGCTTGGCTTCCCGTTTGTCTTTGCCATGACCACCGGCGTGTTGCAGGCGATCCCGGACGATCTGTATGAAGCGGCGACGATGGACGGCGCCAGCGCCTTTACCCGTCTGCGCACCATCACCCTGCCGCTGGTGCTGTATGCGATCGCGCCGATCATCATCACCCAGTACACCTTCAACTTTAATAACTTCAACATCATTTACCTGTTCAACAACGGCGGCCCTGCGGTGGCAGGCTCTAACGCCGGCGGGACGGATATTCTGGTGTCGTGGATCTATAAGCTGACGATGTCTTCGTCGCAGTACGCCATCGCGGCGACCATCACGATCCTGCTGTCGATCTTTGTCGTCGGCCTGGCGCTGTGGCAGTTCCGCGCCACCAAATCCTTCAAAAATGACGACATGGCGTAAGGGAAGCAACATGGCTCAATCACCCAGTATTAAACGCGAAAAGTGGATCCGGCTCTCTCTCACCTGGCTGGTGGTTATTCTGGTCTCAGTGGTGATTATCTATCCGCTGGTCTGGACGGTCGGGGCGTCGCTGAACGCCGGCAATAGCCTGCTCAGTACCTCAATCATTCCGGAAAATGTGTCGTTCCAGCACTATGCCGATCTGTTCAATGGCAATGTGAATTACCTCACCTGGTACTGGAACTCGATGAAAATCAGCTTCCTGACCATGGTGCTGACCCTGATTAGCGTTAGCTTTACCGCTTACGCCTTCTCCCGCTTCCGCTTTAAAGGGCGGCAGAACGGGCTGATGCTGTTCCTGCTGCTGCAGATGATCCCGCAGTTTTCCGCGCTGATTGCCATCTTTGTCCTGTCGCAACTGCTTGGCCTGATTAACAGCCATCTGGCGCTGGTGCTGATCTACGTCGGGGGAATGATCCCGATGAATACCTGGCTGATGAAAGGGTATCTCGACGCGATCCCTAAAGACCTGGATGAGTCCGCTCGCATGGACGGCGCCAGCAGCTTTCGCATCTTTATCGAGATCATCATGCCGTTGTCGAGGCCCATCCTCGCGGTGGTGGCGCTGTTCTCGTTCACTGGGCCGCTGGGGGATTTCATCCTCTCCAGCACCATCCTGCGTACCCCGGATAAATACACGCTGCCTATCGGTCTGTATAACCTGGTGGCGCAAAAAATGGGTGCCAGCTACACCACCTACGCGGCGGGGGCGGTGCTGATCGCCGTACCGGTGGCGATCCTCTACCTGGCGCTACAAAAATACTTCGTCTCCGGCCTGACCTCGGGCAGTACTAAAGGATAAGCACATGAAAAGATTCACACCCGCATGGCTTGCGGTTTGTCTGGCATGCAGTTTCTCCACCTCTTCTCTGGCCGCGGACGCGCTTGCAACCCGCGCGTTTCAGGGCATGCCGGCGGACTTTATCAAAGGCGCGGATATCTCCACGCTGCTGGACGCCGAAAAGCACGGGGCGACGTTCTACGATCAGAATAATCAGCGCAAGGATCCGATCGCTATTCTGAAAGAGAACGGCGTCAACTATGTCCGCCTCCGTCTGTGGGTGGATCCGCAATCGGCGAGCGGCGAGGACTATGGCGGAGGGAATAACGATCTGGCCACCACCCTGGCGCTGGCGAAACGGGCGAAAGCCCAGGGGATGAAGCTGCTGCTTGATTTTCACTACAGCGATTTCTGGACCGATCCCGGCAAGCAGTTCAAGCCGAAAGCCTGGGAAAAGCTGGATTACCCGCAGCTGAAAACGGCGATTCATGACTATACCCGCGATACCATCGCCCGCTTTAAGCAGGCGGGCGTGCTGCCGGATATGGTGCAGATCGGCAACGAAATCAACGGCGGCATCCTGTGGCCGGAAGGGAAAAGCTGGGGGCAGGGCGGCGGAGAGTTCGACCGGCTGGCTGGCCTGCTGAACGCGGCTATCGCTGGCCTGAAGGAGAACCTGCGCCAGGGCGAGCAGGTGAAAATCATGCTGCATCTGGCCGAAGGGACCAAGAACGATACCTTCCGCTGGTGGTTTGATGAGATCGACAAGCGCCATGTACCGTATGACGTGATTGGTCTGTCGATGTACACCTACTGGAATGGCCCGATCAGCGCCCTGAAGGCCAATATGGATGACATCAGCAAACGCTATAACAAAGACGTCATCGTCGTCGAGGCGGCCTATGCCTATACCCTGGCCAACTGCGATAACGCGGAAAATAGTTTCCAGGCGAAAGAGGAAAAGGATGGGGGATATCCCGCCAGCGTACAGGGGCAATATAACTATATTCACGATTTAATGCAGGCGGTGGTTGATGTGCCAGACCAGCGTGGCAAAGGTATTTTCTATTGGGAGCCTACATGGATTGCCGTGCCGGGAAATACCTGGGCCACCCCGGCGGGGATGAAATATATCCACGACGAGTGGAAAGAGGGTAATGCACGTGAAAATCAGGCGCTATTTGATTGCCAGGGAAAAGTATTGCCGTCGGTAAAAGTTTTTAATTAATTTTTTTGTCGTCTTTTTCAGGAAGTTTATTATGAATAAATTTGCACCTTTACATCCGAAGGTTAGTACGCTGCTGCATGGCGCGGATTATAATCCGGAGCAATGGGAGAATGACCCCGATATTATTGATAAAGACATTGCCATGATGCAGCAGGCAAAATGCAATGTGATGTCGGTGGGAATATTTAGCTGGGCGAAACTGGAGCCACGCGAAGGGGTATTTAATTTCGCCTGGCTGGATATTATCCTCGATAAACTGTATGCCGCCGGCATTCATGTCTTTCTGGCCACGCCGAGCGGCGCGCGTCCGGCGTGGATGTCGCAGCGCTATCCGCAGGTTCTGCGGGTGGGGCGCGATCGGGTGCCGGCCCTGCACGGCGGCCGTCACAACCACTGTATGTCGTCACCGGTCTATCGCGAGAAAACCCTGCAAATCAATACCCTGCTGGCAGAACGTTATTCCTCACACCCGGCGGTGCTGGGCTGGCATATTTCCAACGAATATGGCGGTGAATGCCATTGCGATCTCTGCCAGAACCGTTTTCGCGACTGGCTGAAGGCGCGTTACCAGACCCTGGAGAACCTCAACCAGGCCTGGTGGAGCACCTTCTGGAGTCATACCTATACCGACTGGTCGCAGATTGAATCGCCTGCGCCGCAGGGCGAGATGTCGATCCACGGTCTTAATCTTGACTGGCATCGCTTTAACACCGCTCAGGTGACCGATTTCTGCCGCCATGAAATTGCTCCGCTGAAGGCGGCGAATGCCTCCCTGCCGGTGACTACCAACTTTATGGAGTATTTCTACGATTACGACTACTGGCAGCTGGCGGAGGCGCTGGATTTCATCTCCTGGGACAGCTATCCGATGTGGCACCGCGATAAAGACGAAACCGCGCTGGCCTGTTACACCGCGATGTATCACGACATGATGCGCAGCCTGAAGGGCGGCAAACCGTTTGTGCTGATGGAGTCCACCCCGGGCGCCACCAACTGGCAGCCGACCAGCAAACTGAAGAAGCCGGGAATGCATATTCTTTCCTCGCTGCAGGCGGTGGCGCATGGCGCCGACTCGGTGCAGTATTTCCAGTGGCGGAAAAGCCGCGGTTCGGTTGAGAAATTTCACGGCGCAGTGGTCGACCACGTCGGACATATTGATACCCGCATTGGCCGCGAAGTCTGCCAGCTCGGCGAGATCCTCAGCAAGCTGCCGGAGGTGAGGGGCTGTCGCACCGAGGCGAAAGTAGCGATTATCTTCGACCAGCAGAACCGCTGGGCGCTGGATGACGCCCAGGGGCCGCGCAATCTTGGGATGGAATATGAGAAGACGGTCAACGAGCACTACCGCCCGTTCTGGGAGCAGGGCATCGCCGTCGATGTGATTGACGCCGATGTCGATTTAACGCCGTATCAGTTAGTGATTGCCCCGATGTTATATATGGTGCGCGACGGCTTTGCCGGTCGGGCGGAGGCGTTTGTCGCCAACGGCGGCCACCTGGTGACCACCTACTGGACCGGTATCGTCAATGAGTCCGATCTCTGCTATCTCGGCGGCTTCCCGGGCCCGCTGCGCAATCTGCTGGGGATCTGGGCGGAAGAGATCGACTGCCTGAATGACGGCGAGTTTAATCTGGTGCAGGGGCTTGCCGGGAATCAGTGCGGTCTGCAGGGCCCTTATCAGGTGCGCCATCTCTGCGAACTGATCCATATCGAGAGCGCCCAGGCGCTGGCCACCTACCGGGATGATTTTTATGCCGGACGGCCGGCTGTGACGGTGAACGCGTTCGGGAAAGGCAAAGCCTGGCATGTGGCCTCCCGCAACGATTTAGCCTTCCAGCGCGATTTCTTTACCGCCCTGAGCAAGGAGCTGGCCCTGCCGCGGGCGATAGCGACGGAGTTACCACCCGGCGTGGTGGCGACTGCGCGCACCGACGGTGACAACGCATTTATCTTCCTGCAGAACTACAGCGCGCAAAACCATACCCTGACCCTGCCGCAAGGGTATTGGGATTGCCTGACCGACGCGGCGGTATCGGCTCCACTGACCCTGTCGGCATGGGATTGCCGTATTCTCCGTCGTCACGCGTAATTTCTTCTTCTCCACGCCTGCTCTGACGAGCAGGCTTTTTTTTATCTTAAACCTGGAGTTTATTATGGTGAGTTTAAAATCCTTCCTGCACTATTTCTCCCCAGCGCGTCCGGCACAGCCATTAAGCGAGGCGGAAAAACAGCAAATCGAGGCGCTGATTCAGGCCTTTGGTGGCGAAGCGAATATTACGCAAGTGGACGCCTGTATTACCCGTCTGCGGGTTAGCGTTCGCCATCTTGCGGCCGTGGACTCCGAAGCATTACAGCAGCAGGGCGCGCTGGGGGTTATTATTCTTGGTCAGCAGGTGCATGCTATTTTCGGTAAACAGTCCGATGCGCTGCGTCAGCTTCTGGATGAACATTTTGCCGCCCGGAAATAAATAAAACGGGATAACCTGAAAGCAGGTTATCCCGAAAATAAGACAAAGACAGCAGTGGCAATAAAGTTTACCGGAAGATAATTAACAGTCTTACAGCAGGAGATAAAAATAACGTATGAGTCTTAGCCGTGCGCAATTACCACCAGGCCTCAACCTGCACGCCGAAATTCCAGGTATTATTCGCCGTCTGGTCTTCAAACGGTTTACCATCTTCGGAATCATTCAAATATGAAGCAAAAATGCGTAATTCCGGACGTGACATAAAGTCTGGCCCGTCCGCCAGGCCCAACGCAATGGTGTATTTCTCACCGGCCTGTTTGTAGCTGGTGCCATTGTTGTAGCTGTCTTTCTGATAGAAACCGCCGACTTCGCCAATCAGGCGCACGTAGTCGGTGAACTGGTACTGCCCGCGGGCGACCAGCGACAGCATCCGCGTTTTGTCGGTATAGTCGGTAATGTCATCCGCCGAGCCCCAGGTCAGAACGTGGTTGATAGAAAACTTCTCAGTAATCGGGATCAGGCCGGTGTTAATCACGCGATAACCGGTGGCGTCGTTCACGTAGTTCCACATATCGTACCAGCCGCCGCCCTGGGAGACCATGTTCTGCGCCAGGCCTTTGTTGGCGTACTGCAGCACGGTTTTGTTATAGCCGCCCAGCATATCCTGACTGATTTCACCGGTCAGCATGACGCCGTTGTCAGCATCGTACAGTCCGCCGTAGCTATCCTGTTTTTTGGTGGTGTTTGGCATCGCGTAGTCGATACCGAATTCGGTCCACGAGCCCGCCCATGGCTTCCAGCCCGCGTAGCGTAAATCGATATAGTTGATATTGACGTTGCTGTCGCCATCGACGCGATAGTCAACATCGTTGGCATCGCCGCGGATCCAGGCCAGCGAGACGGCGCCCGGGCCGAGGGTGTAGTTTTCCACCCCGGCTCCGGAGCCGGAAATGTTCCAGTATTTGGTATCGATGATATGCAGATCATGGCGCTGGTAGTAACGTTTACCGCCCCAGATCACCGCATTCGGATCGCCAGGGATCAGCCCCTTTATCTGCAGGTTCAACTGACGTAAGCCGAACTGTGCATCATCGTTCAGCGTGGTTTCATTATCGTTAGAGCCGTCGGAGACCATGCTGACCATACTGTCGAGATAGAAGCTGACGTCATCTTTCTTATAGACCTCAGAGCCCAGCTCCAGCTCGCCGTAGGTATCCGACTCGTTCCCCAAACGGCCCAGCTTATTTTTTTGCCATTCCGCTTCGCTACCGTCGCCGGAGACCCCAACCCCGGCGCGCATATAGCCATGGAAATCGATCGTTGGGATCGCGGCGGTGGCCGCAAACGCGGAAGGAGCGATTAGCGCAGCGGCTAACGCGACTGAAAGGGCGCGCAGTGTAGTGTTCATCTCTATCCTCTTATTGTTTTGTATTACGTTCACATAACTGGTGTCATAAAATGCCTAAATGTAACTTCAGGCAAATGAGATATGATTATTGTGTGACTAACTGCAAATAATCACGGTGGTTTTTGTTGCGATGGGTGAGATGATTCACAATTCGTTGTATTGTGAACGTAATACTTTTATCGCTATTGTTTTGCAGTGAGAGGTGGCGGTGAGCGTTTTTTCAAATGGCCCCTGTTACAATCATGGGATAACAACATAAGGAACCGGACCATGAAGTCTAAAAGCGCTACTCTGGAAGACGTCGCACGCCATGCGGGCGTCTCTTACCAGACCGTGTCCAGGGTACTCAACAAATCAGCTAATGTATCCGAAGCGACGCGTCGCAAGGTGGAGAAATCGATAGAGGCCTTACGCTATGTGCCAAACCGGCTGGCGCAGCAGCTGGTGGGGAAGGAGAGCCAGACGGTCGGGCTGGTGACTATTTCTCTGGCCTGGCATGCGCCTTCCCAGGTGGCGGCGGCGGTAAAACGCTATGCCAACCTGGAAGGTTACCAGGTTCTGATTTCGATGATCGATGAGAGCGTCAACCAAAGCATCCAGGATTCCATCAATGAGCTGAAATCTCAGCGGGTGGATAAAGTCATTATCAACGTGCCGCTGGAGACCGAACAGGCGCAGAAAATCGCTGCTGACAACGATGATATCGTCTGCCTGTTTCTCGACGTTGATCCCTACAGCTCCGTGTTTAACGTTTCGTTTAACCCGGCGGACGGCACCCGGGCCAGCGTCAAATATCTCTATGAGATGGGGCATCGGGAGATCGCCCTGCTGGCGGGGCCGGACAGCTCAGTCTCGGCCAAACTCCGGTTAAAAAGCTGGCTGGAGACCCTGGATGGTTACGGTCTGAAGCCGGTGACCGTCCTGCACGGCAACTGGGATGCGCAGAGCGGCTACGCCGGCGCGCTGCAGATGCTGCGCGAAACGCCTAATTTCAGCGCTGTGCTGGTGGGTAATGATCAGATGGCGCTGGGGGTGCTCAGCGCCTTCCATCAGCATCAGGTGGCGGTGCCGGGTGAGAAGTCGGTTATTGGCTATGACGATACCTACGAAAGCTCCTTTTTCTATCCGGCGCTGAGTACCGTGTCGCTCGACCTCGACCTGCAGGGGAAAGAGGCGGTGCGGCGGATCCTCGCCAGCACCAGCGGGGCGCCTCATACCTCATCCATTCTGCCGGCGCGCCTGGTGATACGCCATTCCAGCGGCGCCCGAATCGAGCAGGGAAAAGATCTGCAGGCCATTGCGGAACAGCTCCGCGCCATCGCCCACCGTCTGGCACCCTGACGCCAAAGGCGGGGAAACTCGCCTTATCACCTTACCCTTAAATTGAGCAGGGTTGATCTTTGTCACAGCACGGCGTAACCTTATTGTTATGTTATAACGTAATAAAGAGGTCATCATGAAAGCCCATATCCATCCTCCCTATCGTACGGTGGTGTTTCACGACACCAGCGCGAATGAGTATTTTAAAGTCGGCTCAACTATCCGCACCGATCGCGTGATTGAACTCGATGGCGAAACTTTTCCGTATGTGACGATCGACGTCTCCTCGAAATCGCATCCGTACTACACGGGCAAACAAAAAACCTTCGCCAATGAAGGCAGTGCAGCCCGATTCCGCCAGCGCTTCGGCGGCTTTATTGATGCGAAAAGGAAAGCATGATGCAGGTCGTCAACTCATTACGTAGCGCTAAACAGCGCCACCCGGATTGCCAGCTGGTTAAACGCAAAGGGCGGCTGTACGTTATCTGTAAGAGCAACCCCCGCTTCAAAGCGGTGCAGGGGCGCAAAAAACGCCGTTAACGGAAACTCTCCAGCGAGCGGCGCTGTTGGCCGTCGGCGGTAAAATTGTCGGCGGCCAGCCATTGGCGCATGGCGTTATCCAGCTCCGGCCATTCGCCGTCTATCACCGAAAACCAGTCCGTGTCCCGGTTGTGTCCTTTACTCACCAGCGCCTGGCGAAAACGTCCTTCGTACTGAAACCCCAGCCGCCTTGCCGCCCGGGCTGATGGGATATTAAGACTGTTGCATTTCCATTCATAGCGACGGTAGCCGAGCGTATCAAAGACATACTGCATCAACAGCCAGTGCGCTTCGGTGGCCATGGCCGTTCGGCTCAGTAACGGTGAAAAATGCACATGCCCCACCTCTACCACACCGTGAGCGATATCGATACGCATTAACGCCAGCGAGCCGACCGCTTTCCCTCGCTGCTGGTCAACGACGGCAAAATGAATCGGGTCTGCCAGCGTGGCGACCTGCTCCACCCAGGCACTGAATTCTGCAAGGTTGCTCTCAGGTTCACGCAGCAGCCACGTCCAGCTGCGGGCGTCTGGCGCCAGCTGGTGAGCGGCGAACAGATCGCTGGCATGAGCAAGAGTCAGCGGTTCGAGTCGACAACGGCTGCCCTGTAATACCTGTCGTGTCGGCCAGGGGCGCGGCTGCCAGTCAGGCAGCGCGACGCCGAGCGCCTGGCCAAACTGATTATATTCGCACATTGCGGTTTCCTTATTGGGGATTTACAGGCAGCGTACGCGCTCGCTGGTTCCATAAAAAGTGCCATTAGAGTATGTTTTTATGGGGCCACGAGGAGGCAATATGAATATACCGGACGAGGGGTTTTTTACGCTGTTGACGCAGGGGATGCGGAACCGCACGGTCGAAACCTTACAGCGCGCCCTTTACCACACCTTACGTGACGCTATCCTGCAGGGAACCCTGACGGCCCGCTGCCGTTTACCCGGATCGCGGGTGATGGCCGAACGGCTACACCTGTCGCGGAATACGGTCAATGCCGCACTGGAACAGCTGGCGCTGGAGGGGTACCTGACACGGAGCCGTCAGGGAACGCAGGTGGCACCACTCGCCTCCTGCCGCCAGGAGGCGGGTCAGATGCCGCCCGTCGTGCTGCCTGAGCGGCTGCAAAGGCTGCCAGCCGCGATGCGCCGCGACTCACCGACGCTGGCATTTACGCCAGGCATGCCGGCGGTAAACTATTTCCCGCTGCCGCTGTGGCGGCGACTGATGGATAACGTGCTACGCGAAGATGGTAGCGCGCTGCTGGGTTATGGCGAAGCCGCGGGCGATCCTTTGCTGCGAGAGGCTATCGCTCGTCATCTGGCGCTCTCCCGGGGCATCCGGTGCGATATCCGGCAGATCGTCATCACCGAAGGCGCGCTGGAAGGCGTCAACTTATGCGCCTCGCTACTGACCAACCCGGGCGACAGCGTGTGGCTGGAAGAACCGGGGTACCTGGGGGCGAGGAGTGGCTTTCAGCGGGCGGGACTGCGGGTCAGAGGAATGGCTGTCGACGATGAAGGGATGTGTATTGCCAACGGCGTCGCGGAGCCGCCCCGGCTCATTTTCACCTCTCCTTCACACCAGTATCCCTGTGGGAGCATCATGAGCGCCGGGCGCCGTCTGGCGCTCGTGGAATATGCCCGCCGGCACGGGGCGTGGATTGTGGAGGATGACTACGACAGCGAGTTTCGCCATAGCGGAGAACCGATCCCGGCGATGCTGGGAATGGTGCCTGATGCCCCGGTGGTCTATCTCGGCACCTTCAGCAAAACGCTGTTTCCGGCGTTGCGTATCGGTTTTATGGTTATGCCGCCCGCGCTGGCGGATGCTGCTCAGGACGCCATTGGCGCGCTGCTGCGCGGGGGACACCGTGCTGAACAGCGGGCGCTGGCCAGCTTTATCGAGAAGGGACACTATGCGCGCCATCTGGCAGCGATGCGCCGCCTGTACCGTAAACGTCAGCAACAGCTGCGCGAGGCGCTGGCGCAAGAGATAACCGTGCCGTGCGACGTTCTCGGCGGGGGAGGGGGGATGCACCTGACGGTGGCGATGGAGGGCGTTAATGACCGGACGCTTGCGCAGCAGGCGCGCCAGTTTCAGCTGGCGCCCGCCGCGTTAAGTCATTTCTATCTCGACCCGCAGCGAGCGCGGAGCGGACTGGTGCTTGGGTATGGCAATACCTCTGCTTCTCGCTATCTCCCGGCGCTGCGGACCCTAAATCGCCTTATTGCGCAGCACCGGCGCGCGTGAGGGTAAAGACATCGTAGAAGGAGAGCTCGCCTTTGGTGGCGACCATCTTTTTGAGCTGCGCCTTCTGCTCGCTATCGACGTCTGGCGACTGCAGGATACGGTCGATCAGCTGCCGGGGGACAAAGCGGGTGTTGTACCATTCCCCGTTGTAGCACACGCGAAAGTCGAGGACATCGATATCCTCGTAGCGATAGCGTGGATAGACGTCAAAGAAGAAAAAGGCGTTGAACAGAATGAACAGCACCACCAGCAACCAGACCGAGTCTACCAGCGTTTCAGAGCGCAGCATGACCACCAGCGTCGCCAGAAACGCGGCATACATGGCAACAAACAGTCCCGGATGGTTGCGGATAAAACTGATGCTAAAACGCGGGCGATTATCGCGTTTTTCCTGGACGTTGAGTTCGTCAATGGTGTGAATCAGCAGGCGTTGTATTTCTGTCATCTTGGTCCTCGAATTCTGCAATGAGCCTGCCGCGCCCGGCGGACCAGGCGCGGCAGGCTCAGCCTGAAGGCTATTTTATGTTGCAATATTCTGCGGAGAAAGTAACAGATCAGTTACAGAAAAGCATAACAGTTACGGATTTGTCGGCGGAAGGCGCTTAATGATCTGCGCCGGGTTACCGCCGACGACGGTACAGGCAGGGACGTCTTTGGTGACCACCGCGCCGGACGCAATGACCGCATTATCGCCAATGGTCACGCCGGGATTGATCACTGCCCGACCCCCAATCCACACATTGTGGCCAATAGTTACCGGCTTGCCGTATTCCTGGCCGCTATTACGCGCATCGGCGTCCAGCGGATGAGTGGCGGTATAAATATGGACGCCTGGCGCCAGCATACAGTTATCGCCAATATGGATAGGGCAGACGTCGAGCATCACGCAGTCAAAATTGGCGTAAAAACCGGCGCCGAGAAAAATATTATAACCATAGTCGCAGCGAAAGCTTGGCTCGATATACGCATCGCCGGCGCGAGCGAACAGCTCGGCCAGAATATGCTGACGTTGTTCCTGGTCATCCGGGGCGGAATGATTATAACGGTGCAACAACTGTCTGGCGCGCAGGCGATCGGCGCGAAGCGTTGGGTCGCCAGATAAATAGAGCTCACCGGCGATCATTTTGCGTTTTTCTTCACTCATGGGTCTTCCTTATACCTGACTGTTGATGGCCGTAGCAGTATAAAAAAGAAACCGGTTACAGGGTTGCTGTTGGCTGAATGATGTGATGTCTATCACAAAGATACCCTATGGCGGCTGACCCGTACCGTCCGGCCAGCAGACCACGTAGTACGCGTAAATTAGCGGATAAATTTCCAGACAGAAGTCGGGATTTTATCGTATAGCTTATTCATGGTCAGTTCCGCCAGACGATGGTCGGCAGCTGAGTAAAATACCGCCAGCTCATTATCAGACAGTTCATATTTATTTTTTTCAATGACGCGCTCCAGCGTGTCAATTGTCTGGCAACGACGTAAGCGCATCAAATAGTCTGTTTTAGTTAATGGCTTATCAGACATAATTCCACCTTTTGATTGTAATAATTCTAACACGATAGACTGGCCGGGTTTTCCCGGCTGGCGTTGACAAAGCAACGAAATAGTCGGTTACCGGATTTTTTCCACTTTTGCAAATCCGTAGAGTTAATGCCGTAGTTACTGAACAACGTAAAAGTGTCGTCCAGATATTCGTCAACCTGAGCGATCAGCTTATTATCCTCTGCATACTTAATTTTATAATTAAGAGCGAATGTGGCAATGTGCTCGATCAATTCATTTAACTGGAGATTGACAGCCGACGTCGGGTCGTTGACCCAGCCATGGTTGCTCTCTTCCAGGTTTGCAAGGCAGTCATGATACAGCGTTTCGCAGAGAAAGCGTAGCTGTGCAATATCATGTCTTTTTGGCGAGTATTCGTCCATAACGCATCCCCTTTTGAGTGGTTTAAACGACGACTAGCAAACACCGTTGTGGGATGAACACGACTAACTGACCTGACACTAACTGAGTAATCCTGCTGATTTAACTATAATCCACTCTCCAACAGATTTCATCGTGCTATTACGAAAAATTACAATTATCAGCGAGAAATTATCTTAAAAATAGACGAATTAATTTCGCAGGCGCTGGCCCACAGCCGGAGAAATAGAGAAATCTTATGAATCATTGGTTTAAGGCAGGCAGCTGTCGCGTTCAGAAACCGCCGACCCGTGGATAATGATAGTAAGATTATTCCTGGTAAATGAGTGTTTGCCGATCCCGAGTTGTTGAACAAGCTGCTAAAAATAGCCTGCGCCATATCAATATATATTAAATGCAGAACGAAAAATAAACAATGGCAATATGTGCCTTGCCAGCCAGTGATAAAAAAGGGCCGCGGTAGCGGCCCTTTGTTCAGGAGTGAAGATTAATGATGCTCAACCTGATGGCTGTGCTCTATATCTTCCGATTTTTTGCTAAAGCGGCGACGAACCACCACAAAGAACACCGGCACGAAGAAGATCGCCAGGATCGTCGCGGTCACCATCCCGCCCATTACGCCTGTACCGACGGCGTTCTGCGCACCGGAGCCGGCGCCGGAGCTGATAACTAGCGGCATTACCCCGAGGATGAACGCCAGAGATGTCATCAGGATTGGACGTAGACGCATACGTACTGCTTCAAGCGTCGCCTCAATCAGCCCTTTGCCCTCTTTCTCCATCAGGTCTTTGGCGAATTCAACGATCAATATTGCGTTCTTCGCCGACAGGCCGATGGTGGTCAGCAGACCCACCTGGAAGTAAACGTCGTTGGTTAGCCCGCGGAAGGTGGCGGCTAACAGCGCACCGACCACACCCAAGGGGACGACCAGCATAACCGAGAACGGAATCGACCAGCTCTCATACAGCGCCGCCAGACACAGGAAGACGACAATCAGCGAGATGGCATACAGGGCAGGGGCCTGGTTGCCGGACAGTCGCTCCTGATAAGACATCCCGGTCCAGTCGTAGCCGATACCGGAAGGCAGTTTACCCGCCAGCTCTTCCATCAGCGCCATCGCCTCACCGGTACTCTTGCCTGGCGCGGCCTGACCGAGGATTTCCAGTGACGGCAGACCGTTGTAGCGTTCCAGACGCGGCGAACCGTATTCCCAACGCGAGGTCGAGAAAGCAGAGAACGGCACCATCTGACCATCGCTGCCGCGAACATACCACTTGCCGATATCTTCCGGCAGCATACGGTATTTCGCTTCGGACATGATGTACACTTTCTTCACGCGGCCGCGGTCGATAAAGTCGTTGACATAGCTTCCGCCCCAGGCTGCGCCCAGCGTGGTGTTAATGTCGCTGATGGAGACGCCCAGCGCCTGAGCTTTCTCCTGATCGATATCGATTTTAAACTGCGGTGTATCTTCCAGACCGTTAGGGCGCACGCCGGTCAGCACGTCAGGATGCTGCGCCACCATGCCAAACAGTTGGTTACGCGCCTGGGTCAGTTTTTCGTGGCCCAGACCGCCCTGGTCAATCAGCTCGAAGTCAAAGCCGGTCGCGGTACCCAGTTCAACGATAGCCGGCAGGTTAAAGGCGAAGACCATCGCATCTTTAATCTGCGAGAAGTAGCCCATTGCTCTCGCGGTGATCGCTTCAACTTTGTTTTCCTCACCCGGACGCTGGCTCCAGTCTTTCAGCGAAACGAACGCGATACCGGTGTTCTGGCCGCGGCCGGCGAAACCGAAGCCGTTAACCGCAAACACGGATTCCACGTTGTCCTTCTCTTTGGTGAGATAGTAATTCGTCATCTCATCCAGCACTTTCTGCGTACGCTCCTGGGTGGCGCCGGCAGGCAGCTGCGCCATACTCAGGAATACACCCTGGTCCTCGTCCGGCAGGAACGAGCTCGGCAGACGGACGAACAGCCATGCCATACCCACCACGATGATCAGATACAGCACCAGATAACGACCGGTGCTGCGCAGAATGTTGCCTACGCTGTCGGTGTAATGGTGCGTGCTCTTATCAAACATGCGGTTAAACCAGCCGAAGAAGCCGGTGGTCGCGCCATGGCTGCCTTTCTGAATGGGTTTCAGCATCGTGGCGCACAGCGCCGGCGTCAGGATTAACGCCACCAGTACCGACAGCGCCATCGCGGAAACGATAGTGATGGAGAACTGGCGATAGATGGCCCCGGTTGAGCCGCCGAAGAACGCCATCGGGATAAATACCGCCGACAGCACCATAGCGATACCTACCAGCGCGCCCTGAATCTGTCCCATCGATTTACGCGTCGCTTCTTTCGGCGGCAGACCCTCTTCCGCCATCACGCGCTCGACGTTCTCTACCACCACGATGGCGTCATCCACCAACAGGCCGATGGCGAGCACCATCCCGAACATCGTCAGGGTGTTTATCGAGAAGCCAAACGCCGCCAGCACCGCGAAGGTGCCTAACAGGACCACCGGTACCGCGATGGTGGGGATCAGGGTGGCGCGGAAGTTCTGCAGGAACAGATACATGACCAGGAACACCAGGATGATCGCTTCCACCAGCGTTTTAACCACTTCGTGAATAGAAATTTTCACGAACGGGGTGGTGTCATACGGGTAAACGATCTTCATCCCCGACGGGAAAAACGGCTCCATCTTCGCCAGTTCAGCGCGAATAGCGTTGGCGGTATCCAGCGCGTTCGCGCCGGTAGCCAGTTTAATACCCAGACCGGATGCCGGCTGGCCGTTAAACTTCGCCACTACGTCATAGCTTTCGCCGCCCAGCTCAATTTTGGCGACATCACGCAGACGAACCTGGGAACCGTCCTGGTTCACCTTCAGCAGGATGTTGCCAAACTCTTCCGTATTGGTCAGACGCGTCTGCGCGATGATCGAGGCGTTAAGCTGCTGGCCTTTCACCGGCGGCGTACCGCCTAACTGGCCCGCGGCCACCTGGGCGTTCTGCGCTTTCAGGGCGCTGATCACATCCACCGGCGTAAGCTGGAAGTTGTTCAGTTTGTTTGGATCCATCCAGATACGCATCGCATACTGGGAACCGAATAGCTGAACGTCGCCGACGCCGCTGGTACGGCTAATCGGATCCTTCATGTTGGCCGCCACGTAGTCCGAAATATCGTCCTGGTTCATGGTGCCGTTGGTGTTAATGACGCCGACAACCATCAGGAAGCTGCTGGACGCTTTCTCAACGCTAATCCCTTGCTGCTGTACTTCTTGCGGCAGCAGAGGCGTCGCCAGCGCCAGCTTGTTCTGAACCTGAACCTGGGCGATATCCGGATCGGTACCGGATTCGAAGGTCAGCGTAATGGTTGCCGTACCGGTGGAGTCGCCATTTGAGGACATGTACATCAGGTGATCGATACCGTTCATATTCTGTTCGATAACCTGAGTTACGGTGTTCTGCACCGTTTCGGCGTCAGCACCGGGGTACATGGCGGTAATGGAAATTGCTGGCGGCGCAATCGTCGGATATTGCGCCACCGGCAATTTGAGGATCGATAATCCCCCAGCCAGCATGATGATAATGGCGATCACCCATGCAAATATGGGGCGATCGATAAAGAAATTAGGCATGTCTTAACGGCTCCTGTTTAAGTTAAGACTTGGTTTGTTCTGATGGCGCGTTGCCTGCGGCTTGCTGTTTATCATCAGAAGCTACTTCCTGCGCTTTTACCTGCACACCTGGTTTGATTTTTTGCAGGCCGGTGACGATAACGCGATCGCCGGATTTCAGACCGTCAGTGACCAGCCATTTATCGCCGATCGCCTGAGAAGCAGTGACCTGGCGGACTTCGACTTTATCGCCTTCCCCCACTACCATGACGCTGGCGTCGCCGCGCGGCGTACGGGTAACACCCTGTTGCGGTACCAGCAGGGCGTCAGGGTTAATCCCTTCTTCCAGACGGGCACGGACGAACATCCCCGGTAGCAGGGTGTGATCCGGGTTCGGGAAAATAGCGCGTAGCGTGATTGAGCCGGTGGTCTGATCGACGGTGACATCCGAGAATTCCAGCGTGCCGGACTGCGGATACTTAAGACCGTCATTAGTCACCAGCTCCACTTTCGCTTTGCCGTTTTCCTGTTTCAGGCGGCCGTCGGCTAGCTCCTGCTTCAGGCGCAGGAAATCATTGCTCGACTGGGTGACGTCAACATAGATCGGATCCAGCTGCTGAACGGTTGCCAGGGCGGTCGTTTGACCATTCTGTACCAGCGCCCCTTCGGTCACGGCGGATTTACCGATCCGGCCGCTGATCGGCGAGGTGACTTTGGTGTAGGCCAGATTGATGCGCGCGGTTTCAACGGCCGCTTTCGCCGCGACCACGGCCGCATTGCTCTGCTGCGCCGTCGCAACGGCGGTATCGTAGTCTTGTTGACTAATATATTTGGTGCCCAACAGTTTCTGATAACGCTTGACCGTCAGTTGATCCATGTTTGCCGCCGCCTGGGCTTTTGCCAGGTCGCCTTTGGCGCTGTCATAGCTGGCCTGATAGGTGGCTGGATCGATCTGATACAGGGAGACGCCGGCCTGGATATCGCTACCTTCCACGAAGTTACGTTTTAAAATAATGCCACTGACCTGAGGACGGACTTCCGCAATGCGATAGGCGCTGGTGCGGCCTGGCAGTTCGGTGGTTATTTGTAGAGGTGCGGATTTGAGCGTCACAATACCGACTTCCGGCATGTGCTGGGCTCCCTGTTGAGCCGGTTTATCGTCACATCCTGTTAGCGCTAAGCTGCCTGAGAGCATCAGAACGACCGCCAGAGGCGTTAACCCTCTGTTTTTGTTCATATGTAAACCTCGAGTGTCCAATTTCAAAATGTTCAGTGGCTCAAACAACCACAAACCCACTACAGTCTTTCTATTATGGTCATGCTATGGTACATACATTCACAAATGTATGTAAACGTAACCTCTGTAAAGTCATTAACCTATGGCACGAAAAACCAAACAACAGGCACGTGAAACCCGGCAACTGATTCTGGATGTTGCTCTGCGTCTGTTTTCGCAGCAAGGCGTATCATCTACCTCGTTGGCAACAATTGCAAAAGCTGCGGGTGTAACGAGGGGGGCTATCTACTGGCATTTCAAGAATAAATCAGATTTATTCAACGAAATTTGGGAGCTGTCAGACGCCAGTATTAGCGATCTCGAAATTGAGTATCGGGCAAAATTCCCCAACGATCCACTCTCAGTTATCAGGGAGATTCTAGTCTATGTTCTTGAAGCGACAGTGACAGAAGAACGTCGACGATTAATGATGGAGATTATCTATCATAAGTGTGAGTTCGTCGGTGAAATGACCGTGGTGCAGCAGGCCCAGCGGCAGCTCTCCCTGGCGAGTTATGAGCGTATCGAGCAGACCTTGAAAGAATGCATCGCGGCGAAGCTGCTGCCCGCCAATTTACTCACCCGGCGGGCGGCCGTGTTAATGCGCAGCTACCTTTCCGGGCTGATGGAAAACTGGCTGTTTGCCCCCGATTCGTTCGACCTGCATGCGGAAGCGCGGGACTACGTCGCTATTCTGCTGGAGATGTATCAATTCTGCCCGACGCTACGCGGCCCGGAGAGCTTGTCAGCTTAAAGGTAGCGCGCGGATGGGCGTGAATTTTTAGCGCCGTCCGCCGCTATTCGCCAGCGCTGAGAAGTGCTATTCTGCGCGCTTGCGACGACCCCCGGTATTCTCCGGCATTTGCATTCATTCATATTAACTATGCTGCACACGATCTCCAGGCAACGCGCCACGTTCATCTTTATTATCACGCTGCTCTGTTTTATTGGCCTTTTCAGCCCAGTCCAGGGCCGCGCCGCGGATCTCCCCGATCGGGCAGAGGTGCAGAGCCAGCTCAATACGTTAAACAAGCAAAAAGAACTGACTCCGCAGGACAAACTGGTCCAGCAGGATCTGACTCAGACGCTGGAAACGCTGGATAAAATCGAGCGTATCAAAAGCGAGACGGCACAGCTGCGACAGCAGGTCGAGCAGGCGCCGGCGAAGCTGCGCCAGGCGGTGGAGAGCCTCAATAACCTGAGCGATGTCCCGAACGACGACGCGACGCGCAAAACGCTAAGTACGCTCTCCCTGCGTCAGCTGGAGTCGCGCGTCACCCAGACGCTGGACGATCTGCAGAATGCGCAAAACGATCTGGCGACCTATAACAGCCAACTGGTTTCCCTGCAAACGCAGCCGGAACGCGTGCAAAATGCGATGTTCAACGCCTCCCAGCAGCTGCAGCAGATCCGCAATCGTCTGAATGGCACCTCGGTGGGCGACGAGACCCTACGCCCGACCCAGCAGGTGCTGTTGCAGGCTCAACAGGCATTGCTCAACGCGCAGATCGAGCAACAGCGCAAGAGCCTCGAAGGCAACACTATCCTGCAGGATACCCTACAGAAGCAGCGTGACTACGTCACCGCCTGGAGCAACCGGCTGGAGCATCAGCTACAGCTGCTGCAGGAGGCCGTGAACAGCAAACGGCTGACCCTGACCGAGAAAACCGCCCAGGAGGCGGTTACCCCCGACGAAACGGCGCGTATTCAGGCCAACCCGCTGGTCAAGCAGGAGCTGGATATTAACCATCAGCTCAGCGAGAAGCTGATCCAGGCAACAGAGAACGGTAACCAGCTGGTGCAGCGCAATATCCAGGTCAAAAACTGGCTCGACCGCGCGCTGCAGTCTGAACGGGATATTAAAGAGCAAATTTCAGTTCTGCGGGGGAGCCTGCTGCTGTCGCGTATTCTTTACCAACAGCAACAGACATTACCGTCGGCGGATGAGCTGCAGGATATGACCAACCGCATCGCCGACCTGCGGCTTGAACAGTTTGAGGTGAACCAGCAGCGCGACGCGCTGTTCCAGAGCGATGCCTTTGTCGCCAAACTGGAGGAGGGGCACAGCAGCGAAGTGAACGATGAAGTCCACGCCGCGCTACTGGAAGTGATCGACATGCGTCGCGAACTGCTTGATCAGTTCAACAAACAGTTGGGTAACCAGCTGATGATGGCCATCAACCTGCAGATCAACCAGCAGCAGCTGATGAGCGTCTCGAGCAGTCTGAAGGAAATTCTGACCCAGCAAATTTTCTGGGTGAACAGCAATAAACCGATGGACTGGGAGTGGATTAAGGCCTTCCCGGAGGCGCTGAAAGGTCAGTTTAAGGCGATGAAAATCACCGTGAACTGGGAAAAAGCGTGGCCTGCGGTGTTTGTCGCTTTCCTGGCCGGTTTACCGCTGCTGTTGATTGCCGGCCTCATCCGCTGGCGTCTGCAGTGGCTCAAGGATTATCAGGCAAAGCTTGCTTCCCAGGTGGGACAGCTGCGCAACGATACCCAACTGCATACGCCGAAGGCGATCCTGATCGATCTGATCCGCGCCTTACCGGTGGTGCTGTTGATTCTGGCTATCGGTCTGATCTTACTCACCATGCAGTTAAATATTAGCGGACTGCTGTGGGCGTACAGTAAAAAGCTGGCTATGTTCTGGCTGGTGTTTGGCCTGTGCTGGAAAGTGCTGGAAAAGAACGGCGTCGCGGTCAACCACTTTAATATGCCGGCGCAGTTGACCAGCCACTGGCGGCGGCAGATTGTTCGCGTCAGCCTGGCGCTGCTGCCGCTGAATTTCTGGTCGGTGATTTCCGAACTGTCGCCGCTGAACCTGATGGACGACGTGCTGGGGCAGTTGGTGATTTTCTTCAACTTACTGCTGATCGCGGTGCTGGTTTGGCCGATGTGCCGGGAAAGTTGGCGCGATAAAGAGTCGCACAGCCTGCGCCTGCTGACGATCACGGTGTTGTCTATCGTTCCGGTGGCCCTGATGGTGCTGACGGCAACCGGCTACTTCTACACGACGCTGCGTCTGGCGGGACGCTGGATCGAGACCGTGTATCTGGTGATGATCTGGAACCTGCTGTACCAGACCGTGCTGCGCGGCCTGAGCGTGGCGGCGCGGCGTATCGCCTGGCGCCGCGCGCTGGCGCGCCGTCAACATCTGGTGAAGGAAGGGGCGGAAGGCGCCGAGCCGCAGGAAGAGCCAACTATCGCTCTCGAGCAGGTCAACCAGCAGACGCTGCGCATCACCATGTTGGTGATGGTCGCGCTGTTCGCAGTGATGTTCTGGGCGATTTGGTCTGATTTGATCACCGTTTTCGCCTACCTCGACAGCATTACCCTCTGGCACTACAACGGCACCGAGGCGGGGGCCAGCGTGGTGCGCAGCGTGACGATGGGCAGTTTGTTGTTCGCCATTGTGGCGTCAATGGTCGCCTGGGCGCTGATCCGCAACCTGCCGGGTTTGCTGGAGGTGCTGGTGCTGTCGCGGCTCAACATGCGTCAGGGGACCTCCTACGCCATCACCACCATTCTCAACTATGCGATTATCGCTATCGGGGCGATGACGGTATTCGGGGCGCTGGGCGTCTCCTGGGATAAACTGCAATGGCTGGCGGCCGCGCTGTCGGTTGGTTTAGGTTTTGGTCTGCAGGAGATCTTCGGTAACTTTGTCTCCGGCCTAATCATTCTGTTCGAACGTCCGGTGCGCATTGGGGATACGGTCACTATCGGAACCTTCTCGGGGACGGTAAGCAAAATCCGTATTCGCGCCACCACCATCACCGACTTCGATCGCAAAGAGGTGATTATCCCGAACAAGGCGTTCGTTACCGAGCGCTTGATCAACTGGTCGCTCTCCGACACCGTGACCCGGGTGGTGATCCGCCTCGGCGTCGCCTATGGCTCAGACCTGGATAAGGTGAAAGAGGTGCTGCTGAAGGCCGCGCACGATCATCCGAAAGTGATGCAGGAGCCGGCGCCAGCGGTTTTCTTCACCACCTTCGGGGCCAGTACCCTGGATCATGAACTGCGTCTGTATGTTCGAGAACTGCGCGATCGCAGCTACACGGTGGATGAGCTCAACCGCGCCATCGACCGCCTGTGCCGGGAGAATGACATCAACATTGCCTTTAACCAGCTGGAAGTTCATCTGCGCAATGAAAAAGGCGATGAAGTCACCGAAGTGAAACGGGACGGGAAAGGCGACGATCTGGCGCCCACCACCGCGTCCTGATCGAAGAGGGGCGGCGCAAAGCCGCCCCTGCTGTATCAGGGCGCCAGCGCGGCGAGTTCTTCATCGCTCAGCCCGGTGAGCTCCTGCACGGTTTGACGTTCGAGGCCGCGCGCCAGCATTCTGGCGGCGATGCTGCGGGTAGCTTCCTGCTCACCCTCTTGCTGTCCCTGTTTACGGCCTTTCTCTTCCAGCCATTCGGCAATGGTCATCATCAGCTCCTTATGCCTGGGCGACTGCGCCGCCAGCGTGCGGATCAGCGCCCCCGGATGTTCCGTAGTTCCCGCCTGCAACATATAGCGCAGCAGCGTATTCAGCTGCGCTTCTGTCAGATAGCCTTGCGTCATCAGCGCAATCAGCGGCACCTGCAGCTCGGCCAGATCGCGATGGCGGATATGCTTTTGCAGCAGCTCCAGCATGGCCATCCGCCGATGACGGGCGATCTGATTATCTGGCATTACGGTGAGGTCCACCAGCGGAAAATCATTGCTATAGAGCGCCTTCGCCAGCGCCGGATCGGCGAATAGCTGTTGCCAGTTGCGGGCCCAGGGCCAGGGGCTCACTTTGCCGTGATAAAACAGAATCGGCACCACCAGCGGCAGCGTGTCGTGGCCGGCGTCCAGATGACGCTGCATGGCGGCCAGCGCATAGCGCAGCAGGCGAAACGCCATCAGCTTGTCCGGGGTACTCTGGTGCTCAATCAGCGCGTACACATAGCCCGGTCCATGACGCGTGCGCAGTGAGTAAAGGATATCGGAATAGCTGGCGCGCAGGTCCTCTTCAACAAAGCTACCGGAGACCAGCTGCAGCGAATCCAGTTCGCAGATCGCCAGAAACGGCGCGGGGAGGTACAACTGCAAAAAATCCTTCGCGACCGCCTGATGCATGAGCATCTGGCGAAACACCGCGTCGTGTGGGGTTTGACTGACTTTTTCCATCAATATTGTCTCCAGTGGCGTCATGCGCAGAGGACCAGACTGCCAGCACACTGCCGGAGACAACATCCTACTTCTCTGGGTTTTGCGACCCGCTTTCCGCGTTTTTTAACTTGTTTGCATAATCCCGCCGGACAATTTCCAGCGCGCTCAGCACGGTTTGCGCCGGGATCTGATGCGATTCCAGCAACATGATTAAATCGACGGCCAGTTTGACCTCATCGGATGCATTTTCCAGCGACATCGGGCTCTCCTGTTAGCGCGTCAGCCGCGCCAGTACGTTTTCAATCTTGTCCAGCGCCTGTCGGCAGCGCGCCAACCGGCCGCTGTAGGCTTCAACTTCTTTCCCCAGCCGCTGCTGCTCGTCAAGGCTGGTCGCCTGCGCCAGCTGACGCTGGCGTTGGTCGCGCATCGCCAGCAGGCGGCGCTCATACTCCTGATGCTGCAGGCGACGGCGCTGCCAGCGGCTCAACGTTGGCGACGCGTGGTCCCAACTGCGCAAGGACCAGGTGGCGGTTTCACGGCGCAGCGCGGCGATTTGTGCCGCCAGACGCTCGGCAATCCAGACCACCTGCGGCAGCTGCTGGCGCTCGACGGCCTGGCGGAGCTGGTTAAAGTTGTGTTGGGCTTCCGCCAGATAGGCCTGCATCAGCGTGCTGCGGGTGTGGAAGAGCTGGCGGTCAAAGCGCGGGCTGAGGGTCGCGTGCTCCGCCAGCGGCGCCACCAGCGCGGCCAGCTCACTCAGCTGGTCGTTCAGCGTTTGTAAAAGTTGAGCAGTTTTCACCAACCCCCTCCATTTTCCGTCAGCCAACTGTGCTACAGTAGCCTCATCTGTTTGATAACGATTCGCATTATGCCACCTGTTATTTTAACCATTATCGGCTGGCTGGCGGTAGCGCTGGGTACGCTGGGCGTCTTCTTACCGTTGCTGCCGACGACGCCGTTTATTCTGCTCGCCGCCTGGTGCTTTGCCCGCTCATCGCCGCGCTTTCACCAGTGGCTGCTGTATCGCTCCTGGTTTGGCGGCTATCTTCGCCACTGGCAACAGTACCGCGCCATGCCTCGCGGCGCTAAACCGCGCGCCATTGCGATGATCGTGGTGACTTTTGCTATTTCGCTATGGCTGGTTAAGCTTACGTGGGTGCGCATCATGCTGTTGGTCATTCTGGCCTGTCTGCTGATCTTTATGTGGCGCATTCCGGTGGTTGACGCAAAGCAACAAAAGCACTGATGCGCAATAATGCCTGTTGCAATTGTTGCCGACAGCCAGTAAATTCTGGCGTTTTCGAGCGCGGGCAAGCCTGGTCAAAGGTTAAACAAATGTTTCTTTGGCCCCTTTTGCACGCCCGTGGGTAATACCGTTTCAATCAGGCATACACTTATGACCGCAACTGCACAGCAGCTTGAATATCTGAAGAACAGCATCCAGAGTATCGAGGATTATCCAAAACCTGGCATTCTTTTCCGCGATGTCACCAGCTTACTGGAAGACCCGAAGGCCTACGCGCTTAGCATTGAACTGCTGACCGAGCGCTACAAAGACGCGGGTATTACCAAAGTGGTAGGGACTGAGGCGCGTGGCTTCCTGTTCGGCGCCCCGGTCGCGCTGGCGCTGGGCGTGGGCTTTGTTCCGGTACGCAAGCCGCGTAAGTTGCCGCGTGAAACCATCGCCGAGACCTATGAGCTGGAGTATGGCACCGATCAGCTGGAGATCCACGTTGACGCCATTAAACCGGGCGATAAAGTGCTGGTGGTTGACGATCTGCTGGCGACCGGCGGCACTATCGACGCCACGGTCAAACTGATCCGCCGCCTCGGTGGCGAAGTGCACGATGCCGCTTTCATTATCAATCTCTTCGATCTGGGCGGCGAACAGCGCCTGGAGAAGCTGGGGATCCACTGCTACAGTCTGGTGCCGTTCCCGGGCCACTAAGCAAATCCCTCCACATAGCCTCGCCGATCGGGCGGGGCTGTGATAGCATGACCCCTTCGTGATTTCACCTTCCAGCGTTTCAGAGCCAGCCCATGAGTTATCAGGTCTTAGCCCGTAAATGGCGCCCACAAACCTTTGCTGACGTCGTCGGCCAGGAACATGTGCTGACCGCACTGGCGAACGGCTTATCGTTAGGGCGCATCCATCACGCATATCTCTTTTCCGGCACCCGCGGAGTAGGGAAAACCTCCATCGCCCGTCTGTTGGCGAAGGGGTTAAACTGCGAAAGCGGTATTACCGCGACGCCGTGCGGCGTCTGCGATAACTGTCGCGAAATAGAACAAGGCCGCTTTGTCGATCTGATCGAGATCGATGCCGCCTCGCGCACCAAAGTGGAAGATACCCGCGATTTGCTGGACAACGTCCAGTACGCGCCGGCCCGCGGCCGCTTCAAGGTCTACCTGATCGATGAAGTGCATATGCTGTCGCGTCACAGCTTCAACGCGTTATTGAAAACGCTGGAGGAGCCGCCCGCGCACGTCAAATTCCTGCTGGCGACCACCGATCCGCAAAAGCTGCCGGTGACGATTTTGTCCCGCTGCCTGCAGTTCCACCTCAAGGCGCTGGATGTCGAACAGATCCGCCATCAGCTTGAACACATCCTTGGCGAAGAGCAGATCGCGTTTGAGCCGCGCGCGCTGCAGCTGCTGTCGCGCGCCGCGGATGGCAGCCTGCGCGATGCGTTAAGCCTGACCGATCAGGCAATCGCCAGCGGCGATGGCCGCTTAACCGTGCAGTCCGTCAGCGAAATGCTCGGCACCCTCGACGACGATCAGGCGCTATCCTTGATAGAAGCGCTGGTGGCCGCCGACGGCGAGCGCGTGATGGCGGGCGTCAGCGACGCCGCCTCGCGCGGCGTTGAATGGGAAGCGCTGCTGGTGGAAATGCAAAGTCTGCTGCACCGTATCGCGATGGTTCAGCTCTCGCCATCGGCGCTGGGGGCGGATATGGCCGCCGTCGAGCTACGAATGCGCGAGCTAGCGCGTACCGTGCCGCCGGCCGACGTGCAGCTTTACTATCAGACGCTGCTGATTGGCCGCAAAGAACTGCCTTATGCGCCAGACCGGCGTATGGGGGTTGAAATGACGCTGCTGCGCGCGCTGGCTTTCCATCCGCGTCAGCCGCTGCCGGAGCCGGAAGCGAAGCCCATGCAGACCGCTGCGCCTGCGCCGCAGCAGCAAACAGCGCCGCCGGTCGCATCGGCTCCGCCGCCGCAGAATCTGCCGCAAAGCACCAGCCAGGTGCTGGCGGCGCGCAGTCGGCTGCAGCGAACCCCGGGAGCAACCACCCCAAAAAAGAGTGAACCGGCAGCCGCATCCCGCGCGCGGCCGGTGAATAACGCTGCGCTGGAACGACTGAGTTCGATTACCGAGCGCGTACAGGCTCGTCCGGCTGCGGCCGCGCTTGAGCAGGCCCCGGCGAAGAAAGAAGCCTATCGCTGGAAATCGACGGCCCCGATTGAAGAAACCCAGGTCGAGGTCGCCACGCCGAAAGCGCTGAAAAAAGCGCTGGAGCATGAAAAAACGCCGGAGCTGGCGGCGAAACTAGCCGTGGAAGCGGTCGAGCGCGATAGCTGGGCGGCGGAAGTGAGCCAGTTGGCGGTACCGAAACTGGTTGAACAGGTGGCGCTGAACGCGTGGAAAGAGCAGGACGGCAATCGCATATGTCTGCATTTACGCCCGAGTCAGCGGCATCTCAACTCCACCGGCGCACAGCAGAAACTTGCTGAAGCGCTGGGCGTGTTGTACGGTGCGCCGGTTGAATTGACTATCGTTGAAGATGATAATTCGGCGATGCGCACGCCGCTGGAGTGGCGACAGGCAATTTATGAAGAGAAGCTCGCGCAGGCGCGCGACGCGATTATTGCGGATAACAACATCCAGACCCTGCGACGATTCTTCGACGCCGATCTGGATGAAGAGAGTATCCGCCCCATTTGAGCGCCAGTCTGACTGGCGTTCAGTACCTTAACGATGACTTACTGAGAGAGAAGCCTATGTTTGGTGGAAAAGGCGGCCTGGGTAACCTGATGAAACAGGCCCAGCAGATGCAAGACAAAATGCAGAAAATGCAGGAAGAGATCGCGCAGCTGGAAGTGACCGGTGAGTCCGGCGCGGGTCTGGTAAAGGTAACCATCAACGGCGCGCATAACTGCCGCCGCGTGGAAATCGACCCAAGCCTGCTGGAAGACGACAAAGAGATGCTGGAAGATCTGGTGGCTGCCGCATTCAATGACGCAGCGCGCCGTATTGAAGAGACCCAGAAAGAGAAAATGGCCTCCGTTTCTGCCGGCATGCAGCTGCCGCCAGGCTTCAAGATGCCGTTCTGATGCAAACCAGCCCGCTGTTAACTCAGCTTATGGAAGCGCTGCGCTGTCTGCCGGGCGTTGGCCCGAAGTCGGCGCAGCGCATGGCGTTTACGCTGCTGCAGCGCGATCGCAGCGGCGGTATGCGTCTGGCGCAGGCGCTAACGCGCGCGATGTCGGAAATCGGCCACTGCGCCGATTGCCGCACCTTCACCGAGCAGGAGGTGTGCAATATTTGCAGCAACCCGCGTCGCCAGGAAAACGGTCAGATCTGCGTGGTGGAGAGTCCAGCGGACATCTACGCCATTGAGCAGACCGGGCAGTATTCCGGCCGCTACTTCGTGCTGATGGGCCACCTGTCGCCGCTTGACGGTATCGGGCCGGATGACATCGGGCTTGACCGCCTCGAGCAGCGCCTCGAAGCCGAGTCAATCAGCGAGTTGATCCTCGCCACCAACCCAACGGTTGAAGGCGAGGCGACGGCCAACTACATCGCTGAGCTCTGCGCGCAGTATGGCGTTGACGCCAGCCGCATCGCCCACGGCGTACCGGTTGGCGGCGAGCTGGAAATGGTCGACGGCACCACGCTGTCGCACTCACTGGCCGGGCGCCACAAGATTATTTTCTGAACAAATGGAGGCGGCGTTCGCTGCCTCCGCTTGAAATTTCCCGCACCTATCCCCATCTCCTCCCCAACACGTTATTTCCATTAATAATAAATGGCATTGTTGAGGTCGACTTACATGAAAGGACAAGAAACCCGTGGTTTCCAGTCAGAAGTGAAACAGCTTCTGCACCTGATGATCCATTCTCTTTATTCCAACAAAGAAATCTTCCTGCGCGAGCTCATCTCCAACGCCTCGGATGCGGCGGATAAGCTGCGTTTCCGCGCGCTGTCCCAGCCGGATCTGTATGAAGGCGACGGCGAGCTGCGCGTACGCGTATCGTTTGATAAAGACAACCGCACGCTGACCATCGCTGATAACGGCATCGGGATGAACCGCGACGAGGTCATTGACCATCTCGGCACCATCGCCAAATCCGGCACCAAAGCGTTCCTCGAATCTATGGGTTCCGATCAGGCGAAAGATAGCCAGCTGATCGGCCAGTTCGGCGTCGGCTTCTATTCAGCCTTTATCGTTGCCGACAAAGTCACCGTGCGCACCCGCGCCGCGGGCGACAAGCCGGAAAACGGCGTGTTTTGGGAGTCCGCTGGCGAAGGCGAATATACTGTTGCCGATATCACTAAGGCCGATCGCGGAACCGAAATCACGTTGCATCTGCGTGAAGGCGAAGACGACTTCCTCAACGACTGGCGCGTGCGTTCGATCATCAGTAAATATTCTGACCATATCGCGCTGCCGGTTGAGATTGAAAAACGCGAAGAAGTGGACGGCGAAACCGTTATTTCGTGGGAAAAAATCAACAAGGCGCAAGCGCTGTGGACCCGCAGCAAATCTGAAGTCAGCGACGACGAATACAAAGAGTTCTATAAGCATATTGCCCATGATTTCAGCGATCCGCTGACCTGGAGCCACAACCGCGTCGAAGGTAAGCAGGAGTACACCAGCCTGCTGTATATTCCGTCGCAGGCGCCGTGGGATATGTGGAACCGCGATCATAAACACGGCCTGAAGCTGTATGTGCAGCGCGTCTTCATCATGGATGACGCCGAGCAGTTTATGCCGAACTACCTGCGTTTCGTGCGCGGCCTGATAGATTCCAACGATCTGCCGCTGAACGTGTCGCGTGAAATCCTGCAGGATAGCAACGTCACCCGTAATCTGCGCACCGCGCTGACCAAACGCGTGCTGCAGATGCTGGAAAAGCTGGCGAAAGACGACGCCGAAAAATATCAGACCTTCTGGAAACAGTTTGGCCTGGTGCTGAAAGAAGGCCCGGCGGAAGATGCCTCCAACCAGCAAGCGATTGCTAAACTGCTGCGCTTCGCCACTACTCATACCGATTCTTCCGCGCAGACCGTGTCGCTGGAAGAGTACGTTTCGCGCATGAAAGAAGGGCAGGAGAAGATTTATTACATCACCGCCGACAGCTATGCGGCGGCGAAGAGCAGCCCGCACCTCGAGCTGCTGCGTAAAAAAGGTATCGAAGTTCTGCTGCTGTCCGATCGCATTGACGAGTGGATGATGAGCTACCTGACCGAGTTCGACGGCAAGGCGTTCCAGTCGGTTGCCAAAGCCGACGAGTCGCTGGAGAAGCTGGCGGACGAAGTTGACGAATCCACCAAAGAAGCCGAAAAAGCGCTGGAGCCGTTCGTTGAGCGTGTTAAGGGCCTGCTGGGTGAGCGCGTGAAAGAGGTGCGTCTGACGCATCGTCTGACCGACACTCCGGCGATTGTCACCACTGATGCCGACGAAATGAGCACCCAGATGGCGAAGCTGTTCGCCGCTGCCGGTCAGGCGGCGCCGGAAGTGAAATACATCTTCGAGCTGAACCCGGCGCATCCGCTGGTGAAACGCGCCGCCGATACCCAGGACGACGCGCAGTTTGGCGAGTGGGTCGAACTGCTGCTGGATCAGGCGCTGCTGGCGGAACGCGGTACGCTGGAGGATCCTAACCAGTTCATCCGCCGTATGAACCAGCTGCTGGCATCCTGACGCGAACTTGAATGAGTAGCCCGGCCGAGCGACGCGACGCCGGGAACGGAATAAATGCCCCGTCTGAGTGATTTGCTCATACGGGGCATTTCACATTAGATTGCATAAAATATCTGACCATTAACCGTTTCAGCCGCACCGCCTTCCTTGAGCCATGGCCGTTCTGGTGGTATGGTTTAGCGTTTTTTGAAAAATTGAAACGACATTTGAGGGGATTTTCGTAATGCGTATTATTCTGCTTGGCGCTCCGGGCGCGGGTAAAGGAACTCAGGCTCAGTTCATCATGGAGAAATACGGTATTCCGCAAATCTCCACCGGCGACATGCTGCGCGCCGCGGTAAAATCCGGCTCCGAGCTCGGTAAACAAGCGAAAGACATTATGGACGCCGGCAAACTGGTTACCGATGAGCTGGTCATCGCGCTGGTGAAAGAGCGTATCGCCCAGGAAGATTGCCGTAACGGTTTCCTGCTGGACGGCTTCCCGCGCACTATCCCGCAGGCTGACGCTATGAAAGAAGCCGGCATCGCCGTTGACTACGTGCTGGAGTTCGCGGTACCGGACGAACTGATCGTCGATCGTATCGTGGGCCGCCGCGTACACGCCGCTTCCGGCCGCGTCTATCACATCAAATTCAACCCGCCGAAGGTTGAAGGTAAAGACGACGTGACTGGCGAAGAGCTGACCACCCGTAAAGACGATCAGGAAGAGACCGTACGCAAGCGCCTGGTGGAATACCATCAGATGACTGCGCCGCTGATCGGTTACTATCAGAAAGAAGCGCAGGCGGGTAACACCCAGTACGCGAAAGTCGACGGCACCAAAGCGGTGGCTGACGTGCGCGCCGATCTGGAAAAAATCCTCGGCTAATTAAGCCATTTCTCATCCTGCTGCGGCAGGATGAGAACACCTCTCATTTCTACCTTTTGCTATGATTGGTTCCGTTTAACGCCATTTACGCTACAATTGTCAGCGATTCAAATGGTTAAGAGGCGGTAATGCATCAGACGAAAACAGGTATTTTGCTAGCCAATTTAGGCACTCCCGATGCGCCCACGCCCGATGCGGTGAAGCGCTATCTGCGACAATTTCTTAGCGACAAACGGGTAGTGGATACGCCTCGTCTGCTGTGGTGGCCGCTACTGCGCGGCATCATACTGCCGATTCGCGCTCCCCGCGTGGCGAAGCTCTATCAGTCTGTGTGGATGGCGGAAGGCTCGCCGTTGATGGTGTATAGCCGGCAACAGCAGCAGGCGCTGGCGGCCAGGCTACCCGATGTTCCAGTAGCGCTGGGGATGAGCTATGGCTCGCCGTCGCTGGCAAGCGCGGTCGATGAGCTATTGGCCCAGGACGTTGACCATATCGTGGTATTGCCGCTGTATCCGCAATATTCGTGTTCTACCGTGGCGGCGGTATGGGATGAACTGGCGCGGATCCTCGCGAAAAAGCGCGCCATTCCGGGCATTTCGTTTATCCGCGACTATGCCGACGACGCTGACTATATCCACGCGCTGGCGGCCAGCGTACGCGCTTCATTTGCCGTTCACGGCGAACCGGATGTGCTGCTGCTCTCCTATCACGGTATTCCGCAACGCTACGCCCATGAGGGTGATGATTACCCGCAGCGCTGCCGGGTAACGACTCGCGAGCTGGTTTCAGTGCTCGGGCTGCCGCCGGAGCGGGTGATGATGACCTTCCAGTCGCGCTTTGGTCGCGAACCCTGGTTGACGCCATATACCGACGAAACGCTAAAAATGCTTGGCGAGAAGGGCACACAGCACGTACAGGTTATCTGTCCGGGCTTCTCCGCCGACTGTCTGGAAACGCTGGAAGAAATCGCGGTGCAGAACCGGGAGATTTTCCTTGAGGCCGGCGGTAAGCAATATGAGTATATTCCGGCGCTTAATGCCGATCCTGCACATATTGAGATGATGGTGAACCTGACCGCGTCGTATCGCTGATCGCGCGCGTGGCGGGGAATATGCTACTATTCCCCGCTTGTTCCCTGTCATTAAATCGCCACTATGAAATTTCCCGGTAAACGCAAATCTAAACACTATTTCCCCGTTAGCGCTCGCGATCCGCTGCTGCAACAAATTCAGCCAGAAAATGAGTCCAACGTCTCCTGGGTGGTTGGCATCGACCAGACGCTAGTGGATATCGAAGCGAAAGTGGATGAGGCGTTTATCGTACGCTACGGCCTGAGCGCCGGTCATTCGCTGGTAATTGAAGATGATGTCGCCGAAGCGCTGTATCAGGAACTGGTACGCGACGGCCTGATCACCCATCAATTTGCCGGCGGCACCATTGGCAATACCATGCACAATTATTCGGTGCTGGCGGACGACCGCTCGGTGCTGCTCGGCGTGATGTGCAGCAACATCGAGATCGGCGGCTACGCTTATCGCTACTTGTGCAATACCTCCAGCCGTACTGATCTGAACTACCTTCAGGGCGTTGATGGCGCCATTGGCCGCTGTTTTACGCTGATTAGCGATAGCGGCGAACGTACCTTTGCCATCAGTCCTGGCCACATGAACAAGCTGCGTCCGGAAAGCATTCCGGAAGAGGTGATTGCCGGCGCTTCCGCGCTGGTGCTGACCTCCTACCTCGTGCGCTGTAAGCCGGGCGAGCCGATGCCGGACGCGACGATGAAAGCCATTGAGTATGCCAAAAAGCATGATGTGCCGGTGGTGCTGACGCTGGGAACGAAATACGTGATTGCTGACAACCCGCAATGGTGGCAGCAGTTCCTCAAGGAACACGTTTCGATTCTGGCGATGAATGAAGAAGAAGCGGAAGCGCTGACCGGTATCGCCGATCCGCTCACCGCGGCGGATAAAGCGCTGGACTGGGTCGACCTGGTGCTGTGCACCGCAGGACCGGCGGGTCTCTATATGGCGAGCTTCACCGAAGAGGAAGCGAAGCGTAAAACGCAACATCCGCTCCTGCCGGGGGCGATTGCCGAGTTCAACCAGTATGAATTCAGCCGCGCGATGCGCCATCAGGATTGCGTTAATCCGCTGCGTATCTATTCGCACATCGCGCCTTATATGGGCGGCCCGGAGAAGATCATGAACACCAATGGCGCAGGCGATGGCGCGCTGGCGGCGTTGTTGCATGATATCACCGCCAATAACTACCATCGTAATAACGTGCCGAATTCCAGCAAACATAAATGCAAATGGCTGACCTACTCATCGCTGGCGCAGGTGTGCAAATACGCCAACCGCGTCAGCTATCAGGTGCTGAATCAGCATTCGCCGCGTTTAACCCGCGGCCTGCCGGAGCGGGAAGATAGTCTGGAAGAGGCCTACTGGGACCGTTAATCCCGTGGATAAGAGTACGCCCCGCGAGCGGGGCGTCGGATCAACCGGTAACAATCTCGCCAGCCGGCGGCGTTTCCAGCAGACGTAACATCGCCCGCGCGATTTCGCGTTCCCCCATCACCACCTGATTGGCTCCGCGTTCGGTAATATAATCGACCTCATCGTCGTAATGGGCGCGGGCGATAATCTCAATGTTCGGGCATTTTTCCCGCGCTGAGGCGACAATTTCACCGGCTTCATAGCCGTTAGGGATGGTCAGCAGCAGCCAGCGGGCGCAGTCGAGATGCGCCAGATTCATGATCTCTTCGTTGGCGGCATTGCCCAACACGGCGCTGATGCCGCGCTCACGCAGCTCATCCACGCGGGTGCGGGAGGTTTCAATCACCACCAGCGGGATCCCCTGGGCCATCAGTTTCTCGCCAAGCAGGCTGCCGACGCGGCCAAAGCCGACCAGCAGCGCATGGTTGCAGATATCCACCGGCACCTGTTTTTCGTCTTCCAGCACCTCTTCCAGCGTCTGCTCGTCAAGGGTTTCGGTTTTATCGAGATATTTTTCCAGCAGGGTAAACAGCACCGGGTTAAGCATAATCGAAATTATCGCCCCAGCCAGCACCAGGTTCTGCCCGGCCTGCGGCAGCAGATCCAGCGCCATGCCGAGACCGGCAAGAATAAAAGCGAATTCCCCGATTTGCGCCAGGCTGGCGGCGATGGTCAGGGCGGTACGCGGCGAATGGCCGAACATACGTACCAGGAAGAAAGCGGCGGCGGATTTACCAAAGATGATAATCGCCAGCGTCGCCAGCACCGCCAGCGGCTGTTCGACCAGGATCATCGGGTCAAATAGCATCCCGACGGAGACAAAGAACAGCACCGCGAAGGCGTCGCGCAGCGGCAGCGTATCGTGAGCGGCGCGGTGGCTGAGTTCGGATTCGTTAAGCACCATCCCGGCGAAGAATGCGCCGAGGGCGAAGGAGACGTCGAACAGCTCAACGGCGCCGAAGGCGATGCCGAGCGCCAGCGCCAGTACCGACAGGGTAAATAGTTCGCGTGAGCCGGTTGCCGCGCTGCGCGACATGATCCACGGCACCAGACGGCGGCCCACCAGCATCATAATGGCGATAAAGGCGACGACTTTACCGATGGTAATGCCCATGTCGAGCGCCAGCGACGCCAGCCCAACATCGCCTTTTTCGACCATTCCGGCGATAGCGGGCAGCAGCACCAGCGTTAGTACCATCACTAAATCTTCAACGATCAGCCAGCCGATGGCGATTTGCCCACGCTGGCTATCAATAAGCTGCCGTTCCTCCAGCGCGCGCAGCAGCACCACGGTACTGGCGGTGGAAAGACACAGGCCAAAAACGATGCCGGTCATCAGCGACCAGCCGAGCAGGGAAGAGAGCGCCATCCCGAGCAGCGTCGCCACGGCTATCTGGGCGATGGCTCCGGGAATGGCTATCGACTTTACCGCCATGAGATCTTTCAGCGAAAAGTGCAGCCCGACGCCAAACATCAGCAAGATGACGCCAAGTTCGGCCAGTTCAGGCGCAAGCTTGGTATCCGCAACAAAACCAGGAGTAAATGGACCGGCCAGCACGCCCGCTAATAAATATCCTACCAGTGGTGAAATACGTAGCTTATTGGCAATCATGCCGAGGATAAAGGCGAGCACAAGGCCGCCGACAATGGTGGTGATTAGCGGTGTTGCGTGATGCATTCCGTCTCCTTGCGTGTGGTGAGCCGATCCATTTTCGCTACTTAAAGCAAAAAACCGATTAATAGTTTATGACACTTTTGCTCGTTTTGTTTATGAATAATTATTGAAATTTGCGAAAAATTGGAATTACGGCAGCAAAAAGCACAGACAGGAAAATGGCGACAGGTCATGGCGGCGTAATGCTGATGGGATAAGGGGTTGTGGCGGCCAAACTTTCACTTTGGCCGCCAGATACTCAGGCTTTTTGATGGTTATTAGGCAGGAATATCGTCAGAATGCCGAGAAGCGGCAGGAAAGCACAGATTTTATAAACCAGATCGATGCTGGTATGGTCGGCTAACAACCCCAACACCGCGGCGCCAAGGCCGCCCATGCCAAACGCGAAGCCGAAGAACAGGCCGGAAACCATACCGATTCTCCCCGGCAACAGCTCCTGGGCATAGACCAGGATAGCGGAAAAGGCTGATGCGAGGATAAAACCAATTATCACCGTCAGGATCCCGGTCCATTCCAGCGATGCGTACGGTAAAATAAGGGTAAATGGCGCCACGCCGAGGATAGAGCCCCAAATTACATATTTACGACCTATCTTATCGCCAACAGGCCCGCCAATCACCGTTCCTGCAGCCACTGCAAACAGGAAGGCGAACAAGTGAAGTTGGGCGTTTTGCACCGATAATCCGAATTTGTGTATCAGATAAAAGGTGTAATAGCTGCTAATGCTCGCCATGTAGAAGTATTTGGAGAAAATCAGCATTAACAGAATGCTGACGGCCAGGATGACCTTGTTACGCGGCAGCGGATTAACGATAACCGGCTTCGGTTTGCCTTTATTCATTCTGTGTTGCGCGGCATACCAGCGGCTGATTTGCGACAGCACGACGATCGCCAGCAGCGCGGCCAGCACGAACCAGGCGACGTTGCCTTTGCCGTAGGGGGCGATGATTACCGCCGCCAGCAGCGGCCCCAGCGAGCTGCCGAAGTTGCCGCCAACCTGGAACAGTGATTGCGCCAGGCCGTGACGGCCGCCGGAAGCCATCCGCGCCACGCGTGAGGACTCCGGATGGAAGACCGAAGAGCCAGTACCGACCAGCGCGGCGGCCAGCAGCACCATGCCGAAGCTGCCGGCCAGCGCTAACAGAATTAAGCCGCAGAGGGTGAAACACATCCCCACCGGTAATGACCACGGCATCGAGCGTTTATCGGTGATGTAACCAATCACCGGCTGGAATAGCGATGACGTCAGTTGGAAGGTGAGGGTGATCATGCCGATCTGCACGAAAGTTAACGAGAATTCCGCCTGCAGCAGCGGATAAATCGCCAGGATGAGCGACTGGATCATGTCGTTTAGCAGATGGGAAAGGCTGATTGCCCCCAGGATGCCAAATGAGGTGCGCGCTTTTTGCGGCGGCGCGCCGGTACCGGGTAAGGACTGAGCGGATTGGTTGGTTGTCATAGGTTCACTTCAGCGAGTTCTATTTGTTGTAGAGAATGCAGGTTGAATTATTATCCGACTAACATACCTGTCCCTAAGGTTTGAAGGAAGTCGCAATTCTGAAAACATATTTGTCAAAGCGGCTGACTCGCTATACTTTCGGCACTTGTTATTAAGTCAGGGAGTGAAACATGCATTATTTAAAACGCGGCGTAGCGCTGGCGTTATTCGCCGCCTTATCGCTGGGCAGCCTGTCAGCGCAGGCCTATGAGCAGGACAAAACCTATAAAATCACCATCCTGCACACTAACGACCACCACGGTCATTTCTGGCGCAACGACTATGGCGAATATGGCCTTGCGGCACAGAAGACGCTGGTGGACGGTATCCGCAAAGAGGTGGCGGCCGAAGGCGGTAGCGTCCTGCTGCTGTCCGGCGGCGATATCAATACCGGGGTGCCGGAATCTGATTTACAGGATGCAGAACCTGATTTTCGCGGCATGAACCTGATTGGCTACGATGCCATGGCGGTTGGCAACCATGAGTTTGATAACCCGCTCAGCGTGCTGCGCCAGCAGGAGAAGTGGTCGAAGTTCCCTTTCCTGTCGGCCAATATCTATCAGAAAAGCACCGGCGAACGCCTGTTTAAACCCTGGGCGCTGTTTAAGCGCGGCGGGCTTAAAATTGCGGTGATTGGCTTAACGACCGACGATACGGCGAAAATCGGCAACCCGGAATATTTCACCGATATCGAATTCCGTAATCCGGCGGCAGAAGCCAAGCTGGTGATTCAGGAACTGCAGCAAAATGAAAAGCCGGACGTGATTCTGGCGACCACCCATATGGGCCACTATGACAACGGTAATCACGGCTCTAACGCGCCTGGCGACGTTGAAATGGCGCGGAGTTTACCTGCGGGATCGCTGGCGATGATCGTCGGCGGCCATTCGCAGGATCCGGTCTGCATGGCCTCGGAAAATAAAAAGCAGGTCGATTATATCCCCGGCACCCCGTGCGCGCCGGATCGCCAGAATGGCATCTGGATCGTGCAGGCTCACGAGTGGGGTAAATATGTCGGACGCGCCGATTTTGAATTCCGCAACGGGGAGATGAAGCTGGTGCACTATCAGCTGATCCCGGTCAACCTGAAGAAGAAAGTCACCTGGGATAACGGTCAGAGCGAGCGCGTATTGTATACGCCGCAAATTGCTGAAAACCCGCAGATGCTCTCGCTGTTAACGCCGTTCCAGAATAAAGGCAAGGCGCAGTTACAGGTGAAAATAGGCAGCGTCAACGGCCATCTTGAAGGCGATCGCAGCAAAGTTCGCTTCGTACAAACCAATATGGGGCGTCTGCTGCTGGCGGCGCAGATGGCGCGCAGCAATGCTGATTTCGCGGTGATGAGCGGCGGCGGTATTCGCGACTCTATCGAAGCGGGTGATATTACCTATAAAGACGTGATGAAAGTGCAGCCGTTCGGCAACGTGCTGACTTACGTCGATATGAGCGGTAAAGAGGTGACTGAGTACCTGACCGCCGTCGCGCAGATGAAGCCGGATTCCGGCGCTTATCCGCAGTTCGCCAACGTCAGTTTCGTTGCCAAAGATGGCAAGCTTAACGATCTGAAAATCAAAGGCGAACCGGTGGATCCGGCGAAAACTTACCGTATGGCGACGCTGAGCTTTAACGCCACCGGCGGTGACGGCTACCCGCACATCGATAATAAACCGGGATACGTCAATACCGGCTTTATCGATGCCGAGGTGCTGAAAGAGTACATCGAGAAGAACTCGCCGCTGGATGCGGCGGCTTACGAGCCGAAGGGCGAAGTCAGCTGGCAGTAAGCTATCGCTTAACGGATCCCGGATAAGGCGCGTGTGCCGCTATCCGGTATCCGGTCTCTCAATCGCGGCGGGCGATATCGGCGAACTTCGCGTCCAGAAGCTTCGCCAGATCGCTTGCCGCCAGTTCGATGTCGAGCCCGCGTTTGCCGCCGGAAATATAGATGGTGGCAAACTCCTGCGCCGGAGCATCAATCACCGTCGGCAGGCGCTTTTTCTGCCCCAGCGGGCTGATGCCGCCGACCAGGTATCCGGTGATCCGCTGTGCGACCATTGGGTCGGCCATATCTACCTTCTTGGCGCCCAGCGCTTTGGCCACTTTCTTCAAATCCAACTGTCCGGCAACCGGGGTGACGGCGACCGCCAGATGTTTCATATCGCCGTTAACGGCCACTAATAGCGTCTTGTAAACCTGATCCGCATTGAGCCCCAGCTTGCGAACCACTTCATCGCCAAAATTGGTCTCTTGAGGATCGTGTTCGTAGCTGTGGATCTGAAAGGTAATTTTGTTTTTTTCGAGTAATTTAACGGCGGGAGTCATAGTAATCCTTCTTACCAACCGACCTAACGTATGACCAGCATACGCGTGAGGGTTGTATAAAAAATAGTACCATCTTGCGCAATAGTATTGGCAGTGATGGTCACTTTGAGCGACAATCAGACGATCCGGGATGTATATCCCGGGATAATAATAATGATGAAATTCCTCTTTGACGGGCCAATAGCAATATTGGCCATTTTTTTACGTCAACATATCCGGCAGGTTCCCTTCGCCATACAGATGCAGCGCGCCGACGGCGACCACATAGCGCCCCGGCGGCAGAGCAAGCAGCGTGTCGCGCCAGGCTATGTTGCGCTGATGCATCAGTACATCATATAAAGACTGGCTGAAGGTCGTCGGCAGTGTTTCCGCGCCGCGCGACGGCGGTTGCTCCAGCCACCAGCCGATCATCACCTGCAGTAAACGGGCGTTGGTGCGCCAGTGGGTCAACGTATCTTCCAGCAGCGCCTTACCAGCGTCTGGTAGATTGCGCAGGAGCGCGATTTGGCTATCGGCGCCTTCCAGCTCCATCACCCTTATGTTGCTCTCGCGGGCAGCCATCAGCAACTGATAATCAATGCCGTAATCGGGCCGTAATCCCAGTTTTTGCGCCTGAGTGGCTTGTAGCACCATCGCCACCTGCCACAGCGGCTGGCTATCGAAAAGATCGACCGACAAACCCAGCTCGCCGGCGCGCGAGCGTAATTCTGCTAATTGCGTTTCGCTCAGACGTTCAGCCAGCGGGGGATAAGAGGGGAGATTACTGAAAGGCGTTTCATTACCGGTGATGTCCGCTTCGACGATTAAGGCGTCGGCCTGACGTATTTTTTTCAGTAGCTTGGCCGGCGGCGGCGCCATGTCGCGGGTGCCCATATGAATGCTGCCGACGAGATGTAAATAACGTTCGCCGGGCAGGACGATATCCATTGCAGGCCAGGAATAAGACGAGCCGACGGCGGCTCGCCACAGCATTTTTATTCGGTTTAACAGGCCCATACGCGCTCCGAAGTGTGAGGCATTCATGCTAGCGCATCTGGTGGTGGCCGTCATCTTTCCCGCGGGTTTTTATTGTCGCCAGGAAATAAACGGGCGCTGAGTAACCTCAGCGCCCGTTTTCCTGTGATTGCGCTAATCTTTCGGTTTAAAGCGCAGCAGGCGGTTAGCGTTACTCACCACGGTGATTGACGACAGCGCCATTGCCGCGCCGGCGACCACCGGGTTCAGCAGGGTACCGGTCAGCGGCCAGAGGATCCCGGCGGCAATCGGGATACCCAGCGAGTTATAAACAAACGCGCCCAGCAGGTTCTGTTTCATGTTGCGTAACGTCGCTTTCGAAATCGCTAAAGCATCGGCTACGCCGTTAAGGCTATGGCGCATCAGGGTGATCGCCGCAGTTTCAATAGCGACATCACTGCCGCCGCCCATGGCGATACCGACATCCGCCTGCGCCAGCGCCGGGGCGTCGTTAATACCGTCGCCGACCATCGCCACTTTGTGCCCCTGGCTCTGCAGACGTTTAATGGCATCGGCTTTGCCGTCCGGCAGCACGCCGGCTATCACTTCATCAATGCCCGCTTCTTTGGCGATGGCATTGGCGGTAGTAGGGTTATCCCCGGTCAGCATCACCAGCCGGTAGCCCTGACGATGCAGGCGCGCCAGCGCGTCGATGCTGTCTTCCCGTAACGGGTCGCGGATGGCGAACAGCGCGGCGGCCTGACCATCGATCGCCAGCAGTACCGGCGTGGCGCCGCGCGAGGCCTGTGCCGTCATCTCGCTTTCCAGTTCAGCGGTAGCGATATGCTGCTCGTTAAGCAGCGCCTGGTTGCCGAGCAGCAGGCGATGGCCTTCCGCTTCACCGCTGACGCCGAGCCCGCGCAGGGTACGGAAGCCGCTTACCTCCGGTAAAGTACTGTCGGCGGCTTTATCGAGGATCGCCCGCGCCAGCGGATGGCTTGAACCCTGCTCGAGCGCGGCGGCAAGCCGCACGACAGTGGATTCATCAAAGCTGGCGAAGGTTTTCACGGCCACCACCTGCGGCTTGCCTTCGGTCAGGGTACCGGTTTTATCAAACACCAGGGTATCGAGCTCGCTGGCGCGCTGCAGAGCATCGGCGTCACGCACCAGAACGCCATATTCTGCCGCCCGGCCGACGCCGGAGATGATCGACATCGGCGTCGCCAGGCCTAACGCGCATGGACAGGCGATAATCAGTACCGTGGTGGCAATGACGAGGGTATAGACGATTTGCGGCGCCGGGCCGAAGAAGTACCAGATAGCGGCGCTAATCAGCGCAATGGCTACCACTGCCGGAACAAATACCGCCGAGATTTTATCGGCCAGTTGGCCAATTTCCGGTTTGCTACTTTGCGCCTGGCGTACCATGCGAATAATCCGTGCCAGCGTGGTCTGGCTGCCGACGGCGCTGGCGGTAAACAGTACGCTGCCATCCTGCACCACGGTACCGGCATGAATGGCGTCGCCATCGCCTTTTTGCTGCGGCACCGGCTCGCCGGTGAGCATCGCTTCATCAAACCAGGCTTCGCCCTGGCTTATCACGCCGTCAACCGGAACGCGATCGCCAGTGGTCAGGCGCAGGGTCATGCCGGCCTGGACTTCGGCGAGCGGCAGATCTTTTTCCCCTTCAGGCGTCACGACGCGTGCCGAAGGCGGCGTCAGGTCGAGCAGTTTTTCCAGCGCTTTCGAGGAACGCTGGCGCGCGCGGGCCTCCAGCATATGGCCGAGGTTAATCAGACCGATAATCATCGCGCTGGCTTCGTAATACAGGTGGCGCGCTTCCATCGGAAACCACTGCGGCCACAGGTTGACGCTCATTGAATATAGCCAGGCGACGCCCGTTCCCAGGGCGACCAGCGTATCCATGGTGGCGGTACCGTTTTTCAGGCTTTTCCAGGCGCTGCGGTAGAAGTGACCGCCGGCGAAGACCATCACCGCGAGGGTGACAAGGCCGATGACCAGCCACAGCGATCGATTGTCGTCGCTGACCATCATGTTATCGCCGATCATGCCCCAGACCATAACCGGTACGCCGACCAGCAGGGCGACAATCGCCTGCCAGCGAAAACGTTTCATGGTGGCGATGGCGGTTTCCTGCTGCCGTTCGCGGCGTTCCAGATCGTCTTCGATCGCCTCCGCGCCGTAGCCGGCTTTTTCCACCGCCTGCACTAATTCTGCGGCGGACGCACTGCCCATCACCAGCGCCGTGCGTTCCGCCAGGTTTACCCGCGCCTGTGAGACTCCCGGCACCGCGGCAAGCGCGTTTTGTACCCGGGAAACGCAGCTGGCGCAGCTCATGCCGTTGATCAGCAGCTGTTGACTGTCATCCTCGTCATGGGCTGCCGGAAGCTCAGGAGTGGCCGCTGTCAGTGCTTCCGACGGGATTGATGATTCTGCCAGCGGTTTAGCCTTTGGGTGGCTGAGCTCCGCGCCGTATCCGGCTTGTTTGATGGTCTCAATCAGGGCTTCAGCGCTGGCGCTACCCGTGACGTGGGCTTCGGTAACGGTTACATCAGCCTGTTCAACGTCGGGACGTTGTTCGAGGCTCTCTTTCACGCGTTTAACGCAGTGGCCGCAGGAGAGGCCGTCAAGCGTCAGGTCGATAGTGTTAGACATAAAAAACTCCTGAATAATTTCCGGTTAATGATTGACCGAACACACTCTTTCATCGAGTATTAAGAAGGTTAAACCTTCCAGCAAGGGGAAGGTCAAGGGGGAAAAATGAATATTAGCGATGTGGCGAAAAAAACCGGTTTAACCAGCAAAGCGATTCGTTTTTACGAAGAGAAAGGGCTGGTGACGGCGCCGCTGCGCAGCGATAACGGCTACCGTACCTACACTCAGAAGCACCTTGATGAACTGACGCTGCTGCGTCAGGCGCGGCAGGTGGGATTTAACCTGGAAGAGTGCCGCGAGCTGGTGACGTTATTCAACGATCCGTCGCGGCACAGCGCCGATGTGAAAAAACGAACGCTGGAGAAAGTCGCGGATATTGAGAACCATATCCGCGAGTTGCAAAACATGCGTGCGCATCTGCTGGCGCTGGCGGACGCCTGCCCCGGCGATGAGAGCGCGGATTGCCCGATTATTGATAATCTTTCCGGCTGTTGTCACCGCAAAGCGCAGGCTTAGCGGACGGCGGCTCTTACCCGCAAGGTAATCCCTTCTACGGCGACCACCTCCACCTTGCTGCCCGCCGCGAGGTCTTCATCGGCAAGCACCGGCCAGGAGCTATCGCCGACGCGGACGTGGCCGCGGCCGTTTTCCAGCGCGCTGTCGAGAGTAAAACGGCGACCAACCAGCTGCTGGCCGCGCTGGTTAAGCTGTGCGTCGGCGGGGCGCTGCTGCCTCATGCGTTTACGCAGCCATTTTGACCACAGCCACGCCGCCAGCAGGGTAAGGACGGCAAACAGCGTCCCTTGCCATTCCCAACTGAGTGGAATAGCCCAGGTCAGCAGGCCGGTGACGACGCCAGCTACGCCGCTCCACAGCAGGTAGCCGTTGCTGCCGAGCATCTCCGCCGCCAGCAACAGCCCGCCGAGAGTCAGCCAGAAAATATGCGGATGGGCGAGGATCAGGGCGATCATGATTTTTTCCGCTCGGCGCTACTCTCTTTCAGCAGTTCGCCGATCCCGGCTATCGAGCCCATCAGGCTGCTGGCATCCAGCGGCATCAACACCACTTTGCTGTTGTTGGCGGCGCCAATCTGCTGCAGCGCGTCGGTATATTTCTGCGCCACGAAGTAGTTAATCGCCTGAATATCGCCTGAAGCGATTGCCGATGAGACCATCTGGGTGGCGCGGGCTTCCGCTTCGGCGGAACGTTCGCGGGCTTCCGCTTGCAGGAAGGCAGACTGACGTTCGCCTTCGGCTTTGAGGATCTGCGACTGCTTTTCGCCTTCGGCTTTGAGAATTTCCGCCTGGCGCACCCCTTCAGCCTCAAGGATATAGGCGCGTTTGGTTCGCTCGGCTTTCATCTGGGCGTTCATTGAGGAGATAAGCTCCGCTGGCGGGCGAACGTCGCGGATTTCGACGCGGGTGATTTTCACCCCCCACGGATTGGTGGCGTCGTCGACGATATGCAGCAGGCGGGTGTTAATGCTATCGCGCTGGGAGAGCATTTCATCCAGCTCCATCGAGCCGAGTACGGTACGAATATTGGTCATCGTCAGATTGACGATCGCCAGCTCAAGATTGCTGACTTCATAGGCGGCTTTTGGCGCATCGATCACCTGAATGAAGCAGACGGCGTCAATAGTGACGTTGGCGTTATCGCGAGAGATGACTTCCTGCGAAGGGATATCCAGCACCTGCTCCATCATGTTCACTTTACGGCCGATGCGGTCCATAAACGGCACCACTAAACTTAAACCCGGCTGCAGCGTCTGCGTGTAGCGGCCAAAGCGTTCGACGGTCCATTGATATCCCTGCGGCACGATTTTTACTGCCGCCCCCACAATGACCAGTGCGACAAAAATAAGAACGGGGATAAAAATCAGCATCAAAAACCTCCTGTCTTGTTGCCTGATGGGCGCCGCAGCGAAATGGCGCATGTTTAAACAGAGTATAACTTTCTCCTTGTTCCGGTGAAAGAAAACTGGAGTAAACTGTCTGGGTTTTAGGAAATAAACTGGACATATAATGAAGGAAAATAACGCGATTTTGCGCCTCGAGGGCGTCGGTTTTAAAACCGACGACGCGGTCATCCTGAATAATATCGATCTCCGGATTGCGGCCGGGGAATTTAAGTTGATTACCGGGCCATCCGGATGCGGCAAAAGTACGCTGCTGAAAATTATCGCCTCGCTGCTGAGCCCGACCAGCGGAGAGATTTTTTTCAACGATAAAGATATCGCCACGCTGTCGCCGGAAAACTATCGCCAGCAGGTTTCTTATTGCGCGCAAACCCCGGCGCTATTTGGCGATTCGGTCTATGACAACCTGGTCTTCCCATGGCAGATCCGCAACAAACAGCCGGATCCTAAAGCGCTGGTTGCCGATCTCGAACGCTTCGGGCTGGCGGATAATACGCTGGAGAAATCCATTAATGAGCTTTCCGGCGGTGAAAAACAGCGGGTCTCGCTCATTCGTAATTTGCAGTTTCTACCGCAGGTTCTGCTGCTTGATGAAATTACCAGCGCGCTGGATGAAAGTAATAAGCGCAACGTTAACGAGATTATTCATCGCTACGCGACGGAAAAAGGGGTGGCCATTCTGTGGGTCACTCACGACCAGAACGAAATCGCCCACGCTGATGAAGTGATTACGCTACAGCCTGCCGGCGGGAAAATGCAGGAGGTAAAAAATGAACGGGCATAATATTACTAACGAGTCGCTGGCGCTCTCGATGGTGCTGGTGCTGGTGGCAATCGTCGTCAGCTATCGGGAAAAATTGGCGCTGGAAAAAGATATCATCTGGAGTATTTGCCGGGCGATAGTGCAATTGATTATCGTCGGCTACGTGCTGAAATATATTTTTAACGTCAATCATGCGGTGTTGACGCTATTGATGGTGCTGTTTATCTGCTTTAACGCGGCGTGGAATGCGAAGAAGCGCAGTAAATATATCGATAAAGCTTTTGTTTCATCGTTTATCGCTATTACCACCGGCGCCGGACTAACCCTGGCGGTGCTGGTCTTCTCGGGGTCGATCGCCTTTGTGCCGATGCAGGTTATTCCGATTGCCGGCATGGTGGCCGGTAACGCCATGGTGGCGGTAGGGCTGTGCTACAACAATATGGGCCAGCGTTTTAACAGCGAGCAGCAGCAGATTCAGGAGAAGCTAAGTCTTGGCGCGACGCCGAAGATGGCCTCCGCGCGGCTGATCCGCGATAGCATACGCGCATCGTTGATTCCCACGGTAGATTCGGCGAAAACGGTCGGGCTGGTGAGTTTACCGGGCATGATGTCGGGGTTGATTTTCGCCGGGATAGATCCGGTGAAGGCGATTAAGTATCAGATTATGGTCACGTTTATGTTGCTATCGACCGCTAGTCTGTCGACGATTATCGCCGGTTATCTGACCTACCGGAAGTTCTTCAATGCCCGCCATCAATTGGTTGTGACGCAGTTGAAAAAGGGCCCGTAAGTATTCCCGGATGCGGCGCGTTGCGCCTTCTCCGGGCTACCACGGCGTAATCTGTAGCCCGGATAAGCGTAGCGCTATCCGGGTCAGCGCCTCTGATTAATACAGCAATGAATACAGCTGGCGGCGGTATTTCGCCGCCAGGGCGTCGCCGGTGCCGAGCGCCGCGAGGATCTCCTGCAGCATTTTGCGCACCTGGCCATCGCCGGCGCCTAAATCTTTTTGCAGATGCGTGAACAACAGCGCCAGCGCTTCTTCGTTGCGCCCGACCTGGTGCAGCTGCAACGCCAGCTGAGACGCCAGCGCCGCGTCGTCCGGGTTCTGCTCGACCTGCTGCTGCAGTTGCTGGATTTCCGGGGTATCAGCCGCTTGTTTAAGCAGTTCAATCTGCGCCACCAGCCCCTGATAACGGGTGTCCTGATCCTGCAGCGGCACAGTTTTCAGCACGCTTTCAGCTTCATCGGAACGCTGCAGGGCAATTAGCGTTTCCGCCAGCAGCAGGCCAATCTGGCTATCCTGGTTAGACAACTGCCAGGCGTCTTTCAGCAGCGGCAGCGCGTCGGCGTATTTTTCTTCCTGCATCAGCGCCAGTGCTTCCTGCGCTTTCAATTCTTCTTCGCGCGGCAGCACTTTATCCAGCAGGGCGCGGATGGCCTCTTCCGGCTGCGGGCCTTCAAAACCATCTACCGGCTGGCCGTTCTGGAAAAGATACACCGTTGGGATCGCGCGCAGACCAAACTGCGAAGCCAGCATTTGCTCCGCGTCGCAATCTACTTTCGCCAGCGTAAACTGACCGTGGTATTGGGCGGCCAGGCGCTCAAGCACCGGCGTCAGCTGTTCGCAGTGCTGGCTGCGGGCGGACCAGAAATAAAACAGCACCGGCGCGTTCATGGATTGCTGCAGCGTCTGCTGCAGATTAGCTTCGGTAATATTGACAATATTCTGTTCGGACATGAGCGTATCTCGTTGGTCGATTTCTGTTTTAGATGGGGGCGACATTCAGCGCTTCAACTCAGCCCTGGATAATTTTGTCCATCGCACGGGCCGGTAGCAGGCGTTTTAACCAGCCTACCGCGTGGGTGACCAGCGTCACCGGATAGCGCAGTTTCGGCTTGTCGCTGACGAAGGCGTGACGCACTTTTTCCACCACCGCCTCCGGGCCGAGCGTAAAGCGCGCGGCAATACCGGGGTTTTCTACCGTCTTGTCGCCGGTCTGGTTAACATTGTTGGTAAAGCGGGTGCGGATTGGTCCAGGCTCAATCAGGCTGACTTTTATGCCACTGTGGCGGAGTTCCATGCGCAGGGCATCGGACCACGCCTCCAGCGCGTATTTACTGGCGGCATAGGCGCCGCGGCCGGGGCTGGAAATCAGCCCCATCACCGAAGAGGTCATGACGATGCGGCCCTCGCCGTGCGGCTGCATAGCGGGCAGCAGCAGCATGGTGAGCTGGTGGGCGCCGAAAAAGTTGGCGGAAAACTGCTGTTCCATCTGCTGACGGCTGATGGTGGTGAGCGGGCCGTAGACGCCGTAGCCAGCATTATTGAACAGGCCGTACAGGCGGTTCTCGGTCAGCGCGATGACCTCGGCGGCGGCATTTTCGACGCTTTGCGGGTCATCGAGATCCAACAAAATACCGGTCAGACCCAGTTCCTGCATACGGGCGACATCATCCCCCTTACGGCAGGCGGCCAGTACCCGGAAGCCCTGGCGCTTTAAATCCAGCGCGCTTTCGAGGCCAATTCCGCTGGAACATCCTGTAACTAAAACCGATTTTTGCATAACTTTACCTGTGAATGACTCCCGGCGTTCAGGAGTCATGATTAACTAAGGGAGCCAACCGGGTAGCCATCCAGTCGGCAATAAACGGTTGCGCATCGCGATTAGGATGAATGCCGTCGTCCTGCATCCATTGTGGCTTGAGATAAACCTCCTCCATAAAAAAGGGCAGCAGAGGAATATCGAACTCTTTGGCCAGTTGCGGATAAATCGCGCTAAAGGCTTCATTATAACGGCGCCCATAGTTGGCGGGCAGGCGTATTTGCATCAGCAGCGGTTGGGCCTTCGCCGCTTTGATATCCTGAATAACGGTGCGTAGCGTCTGCTCCGTTTGCTGCGGCGGGAAACCGCGCAGCCCGTCGTTGCCGCCCAGTTCCACCAGCACCCAGCGCGGTTGGTGCTGCTTCAGTAGCGCTGGCAGGCGCGCCAGGCCCTGCTGCGATGTATCGCCGCTGATACTGGCATTGACCACCGTCGTTTTGGCCTGCCACTTATCATTGAGCAGAGCAGGCCAGGCAGTATTCGCCGCCATCCGATAGCCGGCGCTCAGGCTATCGCCAAGCACTAACAGCGTATCCGCCGCCATTGCGCGGCAGGTAAACAGAACCATAAACAGGAAAGGCAAATGCCAGCGGAAAACATACTTGAAGTTCATCATCTTAAGAAATCCGTCGGTCAGGGAGAGCATCAGCTGTCCATCCTTACCGGAGTTGAGCTGGTTGTCAAACCGGCGCAAACCATCGCCCTGATTGGCGAGTCCGGTTCCGGGAAATCCACGCTGCTGGCGATTCTCGCCGGGCTCGACGATGGCAGCAGCGGCGAAGTGTCTCTTCTGGGGCAGCCGCTGCATCAAATGGATGAAGAGGCGCGCGCGAGGCTACGCGCAAAGCACGTAGGCTTTGTCTTTCAATCGTTTATGTTGATTCCGACGCTAAACGCCCTTGAGAACGTCGAGCTGCCAGCATTGCTGCGCGGCGCCAGCGATAGCCAGAGCCGTGGCGATGCGCGCGCGCTGCTTGAACAGCTGGGGCTTGGCAAACGGCTGCACCATTTGCCGGCGCAGCTTTCCGGCGGCGAGCAGCAGCGAGTGGCGCTGGCCCGCGCCTTTAACGGCCGTCCGGCGCTGCTGTTTGCCGATGAGCCGACCGGCAATCTCGACCGTCACACAGGCGATAAAATCGCCGATCTGCTGTTCTCGCTCAACCGCGAACACGGCACCACGCTGATTCTGGTGACCCACGATCCGCTGCTGGCGGCGCGCTGCGATCGTCGCTTACGCCTGGTGGATGGCAAGCTGCAGGAGGAAGCATGATAGCCCGCTGGTTCTGGCGCGAATGGCGCTCGCCTTCGCTGCTCATCGTCTGGCTGGCATTAAGCATGGCGGTGGCCTGCGTGCTGGCGCTGGGCTCAATCAGCGACCGTATGGAAAAAGGGTTGAGCCAGCAAAGCCGCGAATTCATGGCCGGGGATCGCACCCTGCGCAGTTCACGCGAAGTACCTGCCGAGTGGCTCGCCCAGGCGCGTACACTAGGGTTAACCGTCGGCGAACAGCTGAACTTCGCCACCATGACTTTCGCTGGCGATACCCCGCAGCTGGCGGATGTGAAGGCGGTTGATGATACTTATCCGCTGTACGGCACGCTGGAGACCGCACCGGCGGGATTAAAACCACAGCGCGGCAGCGTCCTGCTGGCGCCAAGGCTGATGGCATTACTGAACCTGAAAACCGGCGATAACATTGACGTTGGCGACGCCACCTTGCGCATCGCTGGCGAGGTCATTCAAGAGCCGGACGCCGGATTCAACCCCTTCCAGATGGCGCCGCGGCTAATGATGAATATCGCCGACGTGGCGAAAACCGGCGCGGTACAGCCCGGCAGCCGCGTCTCCTGGCGCTATAAATTCGCCGGTAGCGCACAGCAGCTGGCGGCTTACGAGCGGTGGCTGCTGCCGAAGCTTGGCGCGGAACATCGCTGGATTGGCCTGGAGCAGGATGATAGCGCGTTGGGTAAATCGCTGGAGCGCTCGCAGCAATTTTTACTGCTGTCCGCGTTACTAACGTTGCTGCTGGCGGTCGCCGCGGTAGCGGTAGCGATGGGCCATTACTGCCGCAGCCGCTACGATTTGGTCGCCATCCTTAAGACGCTGGGCGCCGGGCGGGCGCAGCTGCGTAAACTTATCGTCGGTCAGTGGCTAATGTTGCTGGTGCTGGCCGTGGTGGCGGGGGGCGCGATGGGGCTGCTGCTGGAAAAAGCCCTGCTGCTGATGCTTAAACCGGTGCTGCCCGCCGCGCTGCCGCCCGCCAGCGGCTGGCCGTGGTTGTGGGCTATCGGCGCGATGGTGGTGATTTCGCTACTGGTCGGCTGGCGGCCGTACCGGCTGCTGCTGGCGACTCTGCCACTGCGGGTATTGCGGCAAGATGTGGTGGCTAACGTCTGGCCGCTAAAACACTATATTCCGGTGGTTTGCGCGGTGGTTGTCGGCGGACTGGCATGGCTGATGGGCGGTAGCCCGCTGCTGTGGTCGGTGTTGGTCGGGGCGCTGGTACTGGCGCTGTTGTGCGGGCTGGTAGGCTGGGCCTTGCTGTGGTTGCTCAAGCGCTTAACGCTGAAAGCGTTACCGTTGCGCCTGGCGGTGAATCGCCTGTTGCGCCAGCCGTGGTCAACGCTGAGCCAACTGGCGGCGTTTTCACTGTCGTTTATGCTGCTGGCTCTGCTGTTGGTGTTACGCGGCGATTTGCTCGAACGCTGGCAGCAGCAGCTGCCGCCGGAAAGCCCGAACTACTTCCTGATTAATATCGCACCCGAACAGGTAGTGCCGGTGAAGACATTCCTTGCCGAACACCAGACCCGGGCGGCGGAGTTTTACCCCATCGTGCGCGCGCGGCTGACGCAGATTAACGGTCAAACCACCGAGGGCAATAAAGACGAAGCGCTAAACCGCGAACTGAATCTCACCTGGAGTGCACAGCGCCCGGATCATAATCCGCTGGTGGCCGGCAGTTGGCCGCCGAAGGCAGGCGAGGTGTCGATTGAAGAGGGGCTGGCGCAGCGGTTGGGCGTCAGGATCGGTGATAGCGTCACCTTTACCGGCGACACTCAGCAATTTAACGCTAAGGTGACCAGCGTGCGCAAAGTTGACTGGGAGAGCCTGCGGCCAAACTTCTTCTTTATTTTCCCGCCAGGGGCGCTGGATGGGCAGCCGCAAAGCTGGCTCACCAGCTTCCGCTGGGATAATGGCAACGCGATGCTGACCCAGCTTAATCGCGAATTCCCCACCGTTAGCCTGCTGGATATCGGCGCCATCCTGCGCCAGGTAGGCCAGGTGTTGACGCAGGTAAGTCGCGCGCTGGAGGTCATGGTGGTGCTGGTCACCGCCTGCGGCGTCCTATTGCTGCTGGCTCAGGTACAGGTCGGGATGCGTCAGCGGCATCAGGAGCTGGTCGTCTGGCGGACGCTGGGGGCCGGTAAAACCTTGCTACGTACCACGCTGTGGGCGGAGTTCGCCCTGCTTGGCGTGGTGTCGGGGCTGGTGGCGGCCATTGGCGCCGAGGTGGCGCTGGCGATGCTGCAAACCAAAGTGTTTGATTTTCCATGGACGCCGGACTGGCGGCTGTGGGTTATGCTGCCATTATCCGGCGCTATATTATTATCGTTGTGCGGCGGATGGTTGGGATTACGCTTATTAAAAGGAAAAGCGTTATTCCGACAATTTAACCAGTAAATAGATTTCATTTTTATGAAGCGCCGCGCAATTTCGCGGCGCTTTTATTTTAACGGCACAAAATGATAATTTCTTGATTTTTAAGCGCACAAAACATTAAAAACCCAACAACACGTCGTGCTAATTCGCAGTTAATATTCAACTGGCAAATATAAGGTTGCTTATTACTCAAGGAAAAAGCATGGCACATAAAATAAAAGCGCTGGCGATCTCGATCGGCGCAGCATTAGCGTTAACCTCTTTTGCATCCCAGGCTGAGATTACGCTGCTGAAACAAGATCCGCAGGCGGGCGATCCGTTAAGTCGCCTTAACTTTACCGTTGGCGGTAGTATTCGTCCGCAGTTCAACATGATGACCGGCGATGGCGATAAAGGTTCCTACAAGCGTAACGGTTTCGACGGCGGCACCCGTTTCCGCTTTGCGGCTGATTACTATCTGTTTGATGATATTAGCTGGATCAGCTACTACGAATTGGGCGTGAATATTCCGGCGCTGTTCGATTGGGACAATCACTACGCGGAAGGGGCGAACAATACCACTCGTCGTATGCTTTATACCGGTCTGAAGAGCGATACCTGGGGGACATTAACCTACGGTCAGCAGAACAGTATTTACTATGATGTCGTCGGCGTGAAAACCGATATCTGGGACTACGATATGATCGGTCAGGCTCCGGGTAACGGTATTAACGGCGACTACGATGGTTCTTATCGTTCACGCAATATGTTGAAATATAAGAAAACCGTCGGTGATGTCGATCTGTACGGATCCTATCTGTTTGAAGATAGCGAGTATCTGCCGGGCGATGGTCTGCGCTACAAACGTAAAGGCGGCGGGTCTATCGGCGTGGATTACCACATCATGAAGGACCTGACCTGGGGTACCGCGTGGAACTACACCCGCGCCGAGATGCGCGACCCGTCAAGCTCCGATAGCAAAACCTACGACCAGAATATTGTCGGTACCGCGCTGAGCTGGACTCCGGATAACTGGACCTTCTCCTTCGGCGGCGGCTGGTATCAGAACTTCCTGACTACCAAGAAAACCAATGTGCATGATTACTTCGCCGGCGATGCCTGGGGTATTGAATACTTTGCCGGCTATAAATTCCCGATCAATCAATACGCTGTTAAATCTATTCAGCCGTACTTTATGGGCGACCGTCTGGAGTACGTGAATGGCCGCAACTACCAGCGTATTGATAACGGTTTGGGTGTTAGCTTCCAGCTGGATTACGGTTTCCGTGTTGATTACGAGCACGTGTTTACCTCCAGCACCGATGATCTGGGCGATATGAACCTGGTGCGTCTGCGCTACGACTTCTGACGATGAGCCGCCGCAAGCCGGGAATTTCCCCGGCTTGCGCTGCGCTAAGCGGGAGTAGATACTGTTAACGGTTTGCAACCTTTTAGCTTGAGAAAAGCGTTTATCTCGTTTCGCTCCAGAGTATCTTGCGCTCCCGGTTAATTTTTCTGCAATATGTTTTCCGTGGCGCAGGGAGCGCACAAAGGGCGGCCAGTCGCCGCCGCCCTCTGTACTCCCGGGCTCTGGCCGCCAAAATCGCCGCTACGCGGTTCCCTCGACTTATCCCGGCAGGCTTCGGGTCGGGCCGAGGCAGCGTCCTTGCAAATCACGGCCCTCAGCCCGCATCCATGCGGGCTGCCCCGGCCTGCCGGGAACGTCTCAGCGATTTTGAGGCCACCAACACCGGCAGTTGCAGCCAGCATGGTGAATAAATTAAAGGCAGGCCGCACAGACCGTAGGCCGGATAAGGCGAAGCCGCCATCCGGCGCAAAAGCGGCGCCTTATCCGCGGATATTGCCCGGCGGCGCTGCGCTTGCGCGGGCCTACAGATCCAGTGCAATGGGTGGCCCAGTGCCATGGGTAGCCCGGGTAAGGCGCCCGCCGCTACCCGCGAAGCCGTCTGGTTGGGAGAGCTACTTCGCCAGCCAGGCGGCGACCTCCTGCCAGTTGCCGCGAAAAATAATTTTCCCGGCTTTTTTCCCCAACTGATAGCGATACATTGGGTCGTAGTATTCATTTAACAGCGGGATCAGCCAGGCGAAGTGAGCTTCGGTACTGGCGGTACGCTGTTGCTGCAACAATGCCGCGTCGAGTAGTTCGGTTAACTGAGCAAAGCGCTGTAGCCCCAGCCGACGCCGGATGGCAAACAGCCCGTGATGCAGATACTCGCTATATTCGTGCCAGCCTTTCTCTTCGCCATAGGCGGCAATAAAGTCGCGGTGCATACGATCGAAGTACTCTTCGCGCAGTCGCTCCAGACGAACGTCAAACGGATCTTCCACCACCGCCAGCGGCGATTGCGCCATGCGGATACGCAGACACTCCGGCAGGTGGTTCGCGCCAATCATATGGCCTTCATCTTCCAGCACCCAACGTGTTTGTTGTTCAGCCTTTTTAAGCAGGGAGACCGCCAGATGGTTTTCGAATGTCGCCTGCGGGTGTTGCTGCTGCAACGTACGGCCAAATGACGAACCGCGGTGGTGGGCGTGACCTTCAAGATCGATACCGTCCGGGCGCGAGCAAACCAACTGGGTTTTGCCATTGCCGGTGCAGCCGCCAATCAGCACGATAGGGCGCTGTACCAGCTCCTCGGAAGCCTGGATTGCCGCCTGGCGTAGCGCTTTGTAGCCGCCGACAATCAGCGGATAATCGACGCCTGCTTCACGCAGCCACTGCTGCACGATATGCGAGCGCTGGCCGCCGCGGGCGCAGCACAGATAGCCTTGTGGATAGCGGGCGCAGGCCGACAGCCACGCCTTGAGGCGGCTGGCGCGCAGGTCGCCATCGACCAGTTTATGTCCGAGGGCTAATGCCGCTTCCGGCCCCTGGCGCTTGTAACAGGTGCCGACGGCGGCGCGTTCATCATCGTTCATCAGCGGCAGGTTAATCGCCGCGGGCATCGCGCTTTGCAGAAATTCCACCGGCGCGCGGACGTCGATAAGCGGCGTATCCGCGCTGAGGATGGCGCGATAGTGTGTCCCATTTTCCATGGGTCGTCCTTTTGAGTTAAAACCGGGATGTGCTTACTGCGAGGTGGGGATTCTACGCGCCGAAGGGCATGCCGGGGAAGGGGATAGATCAAATCCCCGGCACGAATGGCTTAATTAAGCTGCGACTGCGCCCAGAAAACGCCGCTGGCGTATTCGGCTGGCAGGAGCGGTTTCAGCGCTTCCAGCGTGGCGCTCAGGCGATCGGTATCGCTGTCGGTCAGATTCAGGTGCCCGACTTTACGCCCCGGACGAACTTCTTTGTCGTACCAGTGCAGATGTACCAGCGGCAGTTTCAGCCAGTCGTAGTTCAGATCGCTGCCGATTAGGTTGATCATCACCGATGGGCTGTTGACCACCGGCGGCGGCAGCGGTAAATCGGTAATGGCGCGCAGATGCAGTTCAAACTGGCTAATGGAAGCGCCGTTCTGCGTCCAGTGGCCGCTGTTGTGCACGCGCGGCGCCAGTTCGTTGATCAGCAGTCCCTCGGCGGTGACGAAGCACTCCATGGCCATCACGCCCACGTAGTTGAGCTCGTTCATGATCGCCGTCAGCATGCTTTCGGCCTGCGCCTGCTGGCGCGCATTGGCCTGCGGGAAGGCGACGCTGGCGCGCAGAATGCCGTCCTGGTGCAGGTTGCGGGTCAGCGGATAAAACACCGTGCTGCCGTCGCGGCCGCGGGCACCAACCAGCGACACTTCGCCGGAGAAATTAATCCCCTGCTCGACGATACACTCGCCGTAATTATCATCCGGCAGTTGTGCGGTTTCGTTCTCGCGTAGACGCCACTGCCCGCGGCCATCGTAGCCGCCGACGCGGCGCTTGACGATAGCCAGTTCGCCCAGACGGGCAAACACGGCGGGCCACTCGCTTTTATCCGCCAGTAGCTGCCACGGCGCGGTGGCGAGGCCAAGTTTGTCGAACAACTGTTTCTGGGTCAGGCGGTCGGCGATGATCGGAAAAACGTCGCGGTTGACGAAAGCCGGATGGCGCGCCAGTTCGCGGGTCAGGGCGGTTTCCGGCCAGCGCTCGATTTCAGCGGTGATGACGCTTTGCTGGAATGGCACCGCTTCCGGGTCGGCTTCCAGGCCGACCGGCCAGACGGCGATGCCCAGCGGTTCACCGGCCTGACGCAGCATGCGGCCTAACTGTCCGTTACCGAGGACGCAAACCTGTTTCATGCCGCACCTCGCGGGTCCGGGTTATCCAGCACCTCATCGGTTTGCGCCTGACGCCAGGCGCTCAGACGCTGGTGCAGTTCGGCATCATGCTGGGCGAGAATTTGCGCGGCGAGCAGGGCGGCGTTAGCGGCGCCGGCTTTGCCGATGGCCAGTGTGCCGACCGGGATGCCGCGGGGCATTTGAACGATAGAGTAGAGGCTGTCAACGCCGCTTAACGCCGCGCTCTGAACCGGCACGCCAAGCACCGGCACCAGAGTTTTCGCTGCAATCATGCCCGGCAAATGCGCCGCGCCGCCCGCACCGGCGATGATCACCTGATAACCGTTGCTTTCGGCGCTTTCGGCGAAGCTAAACAATTTATCGGGCGTACGGTGGGCGGAAACCACTTCAACATGGTGCGGAACGTTCAGGGTATCAAGGATTTCTGCGGCGAACTGCATGGTAGCCCAGTCGCTTTTGGACCCCATCACGATGGCGATACGCGCCGGATTATTGCGGGAAGACATGCGTCTGAAAACTCCTGTGGGTGTGCTTCACACTGCTTTAGAGGCCACAGAGAATAGCACGATATCCCGGCAAGGAAAACGGTTGCGTCGGCGGAAATACAGGGAAATCGTTGGCGAAATTAAAACGGGAAATGGATGAGTTCGACGCCATCGGCGCTGACTTTCACCATTGACCCTTCGCTGTGCCACGCGCCGAGGACCACGCGCCATGCGGGCTGACCGTTGGCCAGCAGTTCATGGACGGCCGGGCGATGGGTATGTCCGTGAATCAGCCACTGCACCTGATGCCGCTCCATCGCGTCAACGACCGCCTGCGGATTCACATCCATAATTTCCATCGATTTGCTGCTGTTAGCGGCTTTGCTATCGGCGCGCATTTTAGCGGCGATGCGGCGGCGGATAAACAGCGGCAGGGCGAGAAACAGACGTTGGATCCACGGGGTATGGACTTTAGCGCGAAACGCCAGGTAACCGGGGTCGTCGGTACATAAAGTGTCGCCATGCATAATCAACACTTCACGGCCATAGAGATCCAGCCGCTCTTCTTCAGCGAGCAGGATCATGCCGCTCTGGCGGGCGAAGCGCTGACCGACGAGAAAATCGCGGTTGCCGTGGATGAAGTAGCAGGGTACGCCGGCGTCGACGACGGCTTTGATGGCCGAAGCGATTTGCTGATGCAGCGGGTTCGGATCGTCATCGCCGATCCACGCCTCGAACAGATCGCCAAGGATATACAGGGCGTCAGCCTGACGGGCTTCCCCCTGTAAAAAACGCAGAAAACCGGCGGTGATCGCCGGTTCTTCTGTTTGCAGATGCAGGTCTGCAATAAAAAGTGTCGCCACGAATTATTCGCTGACGGTGACGCTTTTGATGACAACATCTTCTTTCGGCACATCCTGGTGCATGCCGCTGCGGCCGGTGGCAACCGCTTTGATTTTGTCGACCACGTCCATGCCTTCAACCACTTCGGCAAAGACGCAGTAGCCCCAACCCTGCAGGCTTTCGCCAGAGAAGTTCAGGAAGTCGTTGTCTACTACGTTGATGAAGAACTGCGCGGTGGCGGAGTGCGGGGCCTGAGTACGGGCCATCGCCAGCGTACCACGGGTATTTTTCAGACCGTTATTAGCTTCGTTCTGAATCGGAGATTTGGTCGCTTTCTGATTCATGCCCGGCTCAAAGCCGCCGCCCTGAATCATGAAGCCGTTGATAACACGGTGGAAAATGGTGTTGTCGTAGAAACCTTCGCGGCAGTAGTCCAGGAAGTTTTTAACTGTTTCCGGCGCTTTGTCGTCAAACGTTTTGATTACGATATCGCCATGATTGGTGTGGAAAGTAACCATTTTTGCATCCTGTTCCGATGATTGTAGTGCTGAACCCAAGGTTGGGTATGACATAGGTGGCTGTTATAGCATAACCGCGGGGGTCGATGCACCTTGCAATGTGTGCTGCTTCCGGTTTGAATTAGGGTTAGAATAAGCGACTTATATCCACACACGTCTACACGGAATCTTCGATGTTAAAAATTTTTAATACACTGACGCGCCAAAAAGAAGAATTTAAACCTATTCATGCCGGGGAAGTTGGCATGTACGTGTGTGGAATTACCGTTTACGATCTCTGTCATATCGGCCATGGCCGCACCTTCGTCTCCTTCGACGTTGTCGCTCGCTATCTGCGTTTCCTTGGTTACAAGCTGAAGTACGTGCGCAACATTACCGATATCGACGATAAAATCATTAAGCGCGCTAATGAAAACGGCGAAAGCTTTGTTGCGCTGGTCGATCGCATGATCGCCGAAATGCATAAAGATTTTGACGCTTTGAACATTCTGCGCCCGGACAACGAGCCGCGCGCCACCCACCATATCGCTGAAATTATCGAAATCACCGAGCAGCTGATCGCCCGCGGTCACGCTTATGTCGCAGATAACGGCGACGTGATGTTCGACGTGCCGACTGACCCGAACTACGGTCTGCTGTCGCGCCAGGATCTCGACCAGCTGCAGGCGGGCGCTCGCGTCGACGTGGTTGACGTCAAGCGTAACCCAATGGACTTCGTCCTGTGGAAGATGTCAAAAGAGGGCGAGCCGAGCTGGCCGTCACCGTGGGGTGAAGGGCGTCCGGGCTGGCACATTGAATGCTCGGCGATGAACTGCAAACAGCTGGGTAATCACTTTGATATTCACGGCGGCGGTTCGGATCTGATGTTCCCGCATCACGAAAACGAAATCGCGCAATCGACCTGCGCCCACGACGGCGAATACGTCAACTACTGGATGCACTCCGGAATGGTGATGGTCGATCGCGAGAAAATGTCGAAATCGCTGGGTAACTTCTTTACCGTCCGCGACGTGCTGAAGTACTACGATGCCGAAACCATCCGCTACTTCCTGATGTCCGGCCACTATCGCAGCCAGCTGAACTACAGCGAAGAGAACCTCAAGCAGGCGCGTTCGGCTCTGGAGCGTCTGTACACCGCGCTGCGCGGGACCGACAAATCCGCGCAGCCTGCCGGCGGCGAAGCCTTCGAAGCGCGCTTTATTGAAGCGATGGATGACGACTTCAATACCCCGGAAGCCTACTCGGTGCTGTTCGATATGGCGCGTGAAGTGAACCGCCTGAAAACGGAAGACGCGGCGGCCGCGAACGCGCTGGCGGCCCATATGCGTAAGCTCTCTTCGGTGCTGGGGCTGCTTGAGCAGGAGCCGGACGCTTTCCTGCAGAGCGGCGCGCAGGCCGATGATGGCGAAGTGGCTGAAATCGAAAGGCTTATTCAACAGCGTCTGGATGCGCGTAAAGCGAAGGACTGGGCGGCGGCGGATGCGGCGCGCGATCGTCTTAACGAGATGGGGATTGTGTTAGAAGACGGCCCGCAGGGCACTATCTGGCGCCGTAAGTAAACCATAAAAAACGCCCGGTTAGCCGGGCGTTTTTGTTCATGCGATCACAGTAATGCTTTGACCGTCAAAGGTCACCGTTTGCCCGGCGACGATTTTACAGCGTTTGCGGGTTTCCACCGCGCCGTCGACTTTCACCAGCCCTTCGGCGATAAAGATTTTGGCCTGCGCGCCGCTTTCGCTCCAGCCTTCCAGCTTCAGCAGGTCACACAGTTCAACATGCGGGTGTTTGCCCAGAGAAAAATTCGCCATCTTAGGCCTCCTGAATGTCGTGATACTCTTCGCACGCCTGCAGCGTATTCTGAATGAGGGTCGCTACGGTCATCGGGCCGACGCCGCCTGGGACTGGCGTAATGTAGGACGCGCGTTCCGCCGCGTCTTCAAACACCACGTCGCCGACCACTTTGCCGCTTTCCAGGCGGTTAATGCCGACGTCCACCACGATGGCGCCTTCTTTAATCCACTCGCCCGGGATAAAGCCCGGTTTACCGACTGCGACAATCAGCAGATCGGCATTTTCAACGTGGTGGCGCAGGTTTTTGGTGAAACGGTGGGTGACGGTGGTGGTACAGCCCGCCAGCAGCAGCTCCATGCTCATCGGACGACCGACGATGTTAGAAGCGCCAATCACCACCGCGTTGAGGCCATAGGTATCGATATTGTAGCGCTCAAGCAGGGTAACGATACCGCGCGGCGTACATGGACGCAGACGCGGCGCGCGTTGACACAGACGACCAACGTTATACGGATGGAAGCCGTCGACGTCTTTGTCCGGCGCAATGCGCTCGAGGACTTTAACGTTGTCGATACCGGCAGGCAGCGGCAGCTGTACCAGGATGCCGTCGATAGTATTATCGGCATTCAGCGTGTCGATAAGTTCCAGCAGCTCGGCTTCGCTGGTGGTTTCCGGGAGATCGTAAGAGCGGGAGACGAAACCCACCTCTTCACATGCCTTGCGTTTGCTGCCGACATAAATCTGCGACGCAGGGTTGCTGCCGACCAGCACAACGGCGAGCCCGGGGGCGCGTTTTCCGGCCGCTACGCGCGCCTTCACTTTTTCCGCGACCTCAGAGCGCACCTGCTGCGCAATCGTTTTACCGTCAATAATTTTTGCTGCCATCAGAGAGAGGATTCCATCTGTCACTTTACGAAAGGGGGATGTGGATATTTTGTCAGAAGCCAGCCTCGCTGTCAGTTATCGTTTGCGTTTTTATCGGTTTTCCGCCGCGAGAGAGGGCGAAACAGGCTATTTTTCCGCGCCATGGCGGCGTAGGGGGCCAGTCGCGAACGGACGGGGCGAACAATCCTTAACCAGACATCGCGTTAATAATCGACAAGCTCGCTATGCTGCTGTCTTTTCCCGGCAAAATGCATTGACTCACCGGAGGTTGACCGTATAATTTCACGCGATTGCACCTCCCGAAGCTCCCGCTTCTCAGTGCGCCCTTAGCTCAGCTGGATAGAGCAACGGCCTTCTAAGCCGTAGGTCACAGGTTCGAATCCTGTAGGGCGTGCCATTTAAAATCAACAACTTATCACCCCCCTCAATCACTGATTTTTCCTTATATGACATATTTGGGACATTTTCTTCAAAAATCGAGTCAATTTGTCGCGTGGGTTCCGTTATCCATGCTGCAACTGAACGTTGGCCATCTGTTCTGACAGCGCTACACATCAACGTGCCGGACCACCGAGGAAACACTGAGCCTACCCGACCTGTGGCGGTAAATGAGGTCCGTCGAAACCGGATGTAACGTCAAGGATGTTCGCCGTGAAGCGGGTATCTCAGCTTGATTTGTGGCGCATCGCTTAGGTGCCGGCCAGATTTTGCCATCAGATATGCGGCGATTTCTTCTGACGTCAAATCTACATGAAGCATGTCTTCATTCTGAAACCATTCGTTAGGCCAATAGATGAGATCGGATGGATTGGCATCAAAGTTTTTCTCCAGTAATCCCAGCGCGTAGCTTTGTTCCGATTCCTTGCCTTCTGCATTGCATAAGAAACTGATTATCTGAACCAACTCATGCCAGGTTAAATCTGCTAAGTATTTCTCCTGATTAAATGCCATTCGGGTAAAGTCCTTTGCACTGGTCCATGAGGAAAAGTCCCGGAAATCAGAGAATTCATAAGGCTTAACAACCTGGTTGTTCCAGTCATCAATCATCGCTTTTAGCCCTTCATCATCTTCGTCGGCGCCGTTATCAATTTGCGAAAGTATCACATTGGCCATATCCGCCAGTTCTTTAAGTTTCTGACGGCTGATTTTGGCTGGTTTCATGCGTTCAGGTAATGGCATCATGTCTTCCTTGTTAGTTGAGATTCACCAGTGATAAGTCATTAAGCAATCTTCGTTAAGTACTCGCCAAAAGTCTATAAAATAATCAATTTTATTTATGCTAACGATCGAATTTATTTTTTCAGTAATCACAATATTATCAATAATCGTTTCATTTTATGAAATTATAAAAAGTAACTATGAAAGCATATATCACTGACGAAGAGCTGCTTCAGCAAGTTCAAAAACTGGCTGATAAATTGCCACCTGAAGAACGACTACTCATTTTAGAATTACCCCTGCGTTAAAACGCTGTATACAGCGTTGGACAGAATGCGCGAGATGATCCGTAAGCGGCGCGAAGGTATATGGGGTAATACACCGTTTATTAATGACCTGTTTGAAAGCTAATGCTGGTTTCCCAAAGCCTAAAGAATGAGACAGAAACATTTTAAGATAAAACACCAGCAGTTTCCAGTGCTGGAGTCAGCGTACTGGGAAGTGTGTGATTCCGTTAATTAATATAGTCAAACAAAATCAGTTTGTTACGTGTTTATATCGGATCCTATAGGCCGTTCGATTCCTTCATCTAACATCAACACGTTGGTGTCGTTTCTTATTGACATTCCAGTTAGTTGATAACGAAAAGTTTAATTTTATTTCCCATCGCGCTGACTATAGTGATGACACATTCACTTGCTTATTAAGGTCATCGCTCATGAAGTTAATTATCGCTTCCGTTATTTCATTGTTGAGCTTCAGCGCGCTTGCGGCCCCGGAAGGGACATTAAGCGTACATATTCTCAATCAGCAGACCGGTCTGCCTTCTCAAGGGGTGCAGATTGAGCTCGATAAGCAGCAGGGCAGCGGCTGGCAGCATATCGCCAGCGGTAAAACGGATGCCGATGGCCGTATCAAGTCGCTTTATCCGCAGGCCGATAATATGGAGCCCGGGGTGTATAAAGTAACCTTCAAAACCGGTGACTACTTTAAAAGTCATAATATGAGCACCTTCTTTCCCGTCATTCCGGTTATTTTCAGCGTAATGGAACAGAACCAAAAGTTACATATCCCGCTGTTGTTGAGCCAGTATGGCTACTCTACCTACCGCGGTAGTTGATCCTCGCCCATCTGCAGGCCGGGCAAAGCGAAGACCGCCGTGTCTTGCTTTGTCCGGCACGTGTCACCGAATCCACTAAAACATCTGTCTAACATTTCATCCTACCCCTGATTGCCGCAACAACGTGGCTACACCTCCCTTTTGTTTTCAATAAACCATCTGTCGTTCGATTTCTTTTTGATATGTGATGACGGTAACTAAAACGCTGTTTTGTTTTCATTGAATCATTATTTCACATGATCAATGATAACGGCATGGTATCAGTGTGGTGCGCACAACCCTGAGACTCCTGACTTTTCTCATCTGTTCGTAATGCAATGAACAGTAAGAATTTTTTCAAACGATATTGAAAGAATAAGTCACATCCTTGCCGTTCAGGTGGGGTGGAGATGAGGATAAAAAATGAAGATCAAAGCAACCATTGAACGTATCCCTGGCGGCATGATGCTGGTTCCATTGCTGCTTGGCGCGGTGCTTAATACCCTGGCGCCGGATACCGGTAATTACTTTGGTTCATTCACCAAAGGCATGATTGGCGGCACGGTACCGATCCTGGCGGTGTGGTTTTTCTGTATCGGCGCATCGATCGATTTGCGCGCCACCGGTACCGTATTACGTAAATCCGGCACGTTAGTGATCACCAAAATTGCCGTCGCCTGGATCGTCGCTTTTATCGCCGCGATGGTCATTCCGGAAAACGGCGTCCAGACCGGTTTCTTTGCCGGACTGTCGGTGTTGGCAATTGTCTCGGCAATGGATATGACCAACGGTGGCCTGTACGCCAGCCTGATGAATCAGTACGGCAGTAAAGAAGAGTCCGGCGCGTTTGTATTGATGTCGCTGGAGTCCGGGCCGCTGATGACGATGGTTATCCTTGGCTCCGCCGGTCTGGCTTCCTTCGAGCCTCACCATTTTATCGGCGCGGTGCTGCCATTCCTGGTGGGCTTTGCCTTAGGTAACCTCGACCACGATTTCCGCGCCTTCTTTAGCAAAGCCACTCCGGTGCTGATTCCGTTCTTTGGCTTTGCGCTGGGCAACACCATCAATCTGAGCGTGATTCTGGATACCGGACTGCTGGGGATTGTGCTTGGCGTGGCGGTCATCATCATTACCGGCATTCCGTTGATTATTGCTGACCGGGTTATCGGCGGCGGTAACGGGACAGCTGGCGTCGCGGCTTCTTCCGCAGCGGGCGCGGCGGTTGCGAACCCGGTGATCATCGCGCAGATTAATCCGGCCTTTGAACCGGTGGCCGCTTCGGCGACGGCGCTGGTCGCGGCAAGCGTCATCGTCACCGCGATTTTAGTACCGATTATTACCGCCTTGTATGCCAAACGCTTTGGCAACGCGCAGGTGGTGAAAGCGCCTGGCGCCAGCGTGGCGCCATCGGCAAATCATTAATCTATTTTTGCCCTCCGCAGGAGGGCTTTGTCATTCAAGAATCTGCCTGGAGGCTAACGTGGACGTAAGACAAAGTATCCACAGCGCGCATGCGAAAACTCTGGATACCCAGGGGCTGCGTAATGAGTTTTTAGTTGAACGAGTGTTTGTGGCTGATGAATACACCATGGTGTACAGCCATATTGACCGCATTATTGTTGGCGGCGTTATGCCGGTGCAGCGCGGGGTGTCGGTGGGTGGCGAAGTTGGTAAACAGCTTGGGGTAAGCTATTTCCTCGAACGCCGTGAGTTAGGGGTGATTAATATCGGCGGCCCGGGTTGTATTACCGTTGATGGCCAATGCTATGAAATCGGCCACCGTGAGGCGCTGTACGTCGGTAAGGGGGCGAAAGAGGTGGTGTTTACCAGCGTCGACCACGCAAAACCGGCGAAGTTTTACTACAACTGCGCCCCGGCGCATACCACTTATCCAACGAAGAAAGTCACTCCTGCCGATGTAGCGCCGGTGACGCTGGGTGACAACCTGACCAGCAACCGCCGCACCATCAATAAATATTTCGTGCCGGATGTACTGGAAACCTGTCAGCTCAGCATGGGCCTGACCGAACTGGCGCCGGGTAACCTGTGGAACACCATGCCTTGCCATACCCATGAGCGGCGGATGGAGGTCTATTTCTATTTCAACATGGATGAGGATGCCTGCGTGTTCCACATGATGGGGCAGCCGCAGGAGACCCGTCATATTGTGATGCATAACGAGCAGGCGGTGATTTCACCAAGCTGGTCGATTCACTCAGGGGTGGGTACCCGCGCTTATACCTTCATCTGGGGGATGGTTGGCGAGAACCAGGTCTTTGACGACATGGATCACGTTGCCGTGCGCGATATACGTTAAAACGCCCGCTCAAGCCCGGATTGCCGGGGATGGAAATGCAGCGGAGTTCACACTATCAGTGTTTAGAGGCGGGGCGGAAGGGGGAACCCATCGCCCCGTCATTGTTGACGTCGCTTCACTCGCAGGCTTTATTAATGTGTCAGACGCATCAATAGATGCGCAAAATGCGCTTATTCCTGGCTACAACTTCCCGCACTCTTACGGTTACCTAAATGTTAATGAGAGTTAACTATTCAGTTAGTCAGGGAGAGTGTGATGTCCGCAACTGCCGCTACTTCAGTGTTTCGCGCCAGGGCCAAAGTGATCCTGCAAGTGACCTCAGGGAATTTTCTTGAGCAGTTTGACTTCTTTTTATTTGGTTTTTACGCCACCTATATTGCCCATACTTTTTTTCCTTCCGAAAATGAATTCGCTTCCTTAATGATGACCTTCGCCGTTTTCGGCGCCGGGTTCTTGATGCGGCCCGTTGGCGCCGTGGTGTTAGGCGCCTGGATTGACAAGGTCGGCAGACGTAAAGGTTTAATCGGCACGTTGTCGATTATGGCGATGGGGACCATCCTGATCGTGCTGGTGCCAGGTTATCAGACTATCGGTTTGTGGGCGCCGGCGCTGGTGCTGTGCGGCCGACTGTTGCAGGGCTTTTCTGCTGGTGCGGAACTGGGCGGCGTCTCGGTTTACCTCGCAGAAATGGCGACACCTGGACGTAAAGGGTTCTATACCAGTTGGCAATCTGCCAGTCAGCAGGTCTCGATTATGGTGGCCGCTTCATTGGGCTATCTGCTCAATATGCTGCTCAGTGAGTCGAGTCTGCATCAGTGGGGATGGCGAATTCCGTTCGCGATTGGCTGCCTGATCGTGCCTTTTATCTTCTTTTTACGCCGCAACCTGAATGAAACCGCGGAGTATACGGAGCGTAAGGAACATCCGACCTTAGGACAATCGCTGACTATTCTGCTGGCAAACTGGCGGGTGGTGATTGCGGGGATGCTAATGGTGGCCATGACCACTACCGCGTTCTATTTGATCACGGTCTACGCGCCAACCTTTGGCAAAAACGTGCTGTTATTAAGCGCCTCGGATAGCCTGCTGGTCACGCTATTGGTGGCTATCTCCAATTTCATCTGGCTGCCTATCGGCGGCATGCTTTCCGATAAGTTTGGTCGTAAACCCGTGCTGGTCAGCATGACGCTGCTGGCTATTTTCACCAGTTGGCCTGCGTTATCGCTGCTGGCCCGCATGCCGGACTTCGCCATGATGTTGTCCGTGCTGCTGTGGCTCTCCTTTATTTACGGCATCTACAACGGCGCGATGATCCCCGCGCTGACGGAAATTATGCCCAGGTCGGTCAGGGTCGCTGGTTTTTCCCTGGCTTACAGCCTGGCTACCGCTCTGTTTGGCGGTTTTACGCCGGCGATGTCCACTGCGTTAATTAAAATCACCGGGGATAAGGCGGCGCCCGGCTACTGGATGAGTTTTGCGGCAATCTGCGCGCTACTGGCGACGCTGTATCTCTATCAACGCGTTTCCCGACAGGCATTGAAAACGCAAAATTCTTTAGGTTAAGAGGTGAATATGCAACGTAAATCATGGGTTTTCTCGTTAGTGGTATTCACCTGCGGCTATGCGCATGTTGCCGTCGCGCAGGAGATCACGGTGATGATTTCCGGCGGCTTCTCCGCGGCGTTGGATAAACTGGCGCCCGACTATCAGCAAAAAAGCGGCAATACCTTACATATCATTCATGGTCCCTCGATGGGGAAATCCGCGGAGGCGATACCGAACCGCCTGGCGGCAGGGCAAAAGGCGGATGTGGTGATTATGGTGGGATACGCCCTGGATGATTTGCAAAAGCAGGGCAAAGTGATGCCGGGGACGCGTATTGAACTGGCGGATTCACGTATTGGCGCCGTCGTGCCAAAAGGGGCCCCGGTACCGGATATCAGCAGCGTCGCCGCGTTGAAACAAACATTGCTGCAGGCGAAATCCATCGCCTATTCGGATAGCGCCAGTGGGCGCTATGTTGAAAAGGAGCTGTTCAGCAAACTGGATATTGCCGCGCAGGCGAGCCCCAAAGCAAAAATGATCGAAAAAATCCCCGTTGCTTCGCTGGTGGCAAAAGGGGACTACGCGATAGGGTTTCAGCAGGTTAGCGAACTGTTGCCGGTCAGCGGCGTGACGTTCGTTGGCCGTTTGCCGGATGAAGTGCAATACGTTACCCGCTTCGCGGGCGCCGTAGTTGCCGATTCATCCGCGCAGTCGCAGGCGAAGCAGTTGCTGTGCTATCTGGCTTCAGTCCCGGCGCAGGCGGAAATCCGTCGCACAGGCATGGACCCTTTACCCTTCAACGCCTGCGAATTACCGGAAGAGGGCTAATTATGCGGTGGGATGGTAAAAATCGGTAATGGCTTTTTCGAGTTCGGCGGCCAGAGGAGGTAATGCTTTGCCCGCTTTTTTTATCAGCCCCACCTGCCTTTTCACCTCTGGTTCCACTAGCGGAATACTGGCTAACGCGTGGTGTGCATAGGCCGGCAGCGCCATCGCCGGGATGGCCGCAATACCGAGGCCGGCATCAACCATACCCAGCATGGTCGTCACATGGCGGGTTTCACAAACTGCAGTGCGTCGTGGCCCTACGTCGCTCAGGGCGCCGTCCAGCAGGTGGCGATTGCCGGAGATCTTATCAAGCCAGATGTAATCGTGGTTAAAAAATTCTTGCCAGCTGAGGCTGTTACGCTGCGCCAGCGGATCGTCTCGTCGGCAAACCGCCAGGTAGCGTTCATGGACCAGCGGCGTAAATACCACCTCGGACGCGATTTCGGAGAGAAAACTCAGGCCGAAATCCGCCTGGTGATTCTGCACGGCGCTATAAACATTTCCGGCGCTGGTATCAATGACCTTGATCCGCGCTTTGGGAAAACGCAGACGGAATTGGCTGATAACCTACGGCATAAAATAGTTGGCGGCTGAGGGGACACAGGCAACCGTCACCAGCCCGTTGCCGAAGGCGGCGCGGTCGCTAATACCGTCCAGGGCATCTTCGAATTCGGAAAGCAGATGCTGCGCCTTTGGGGCGAAAGCTCTGCCGGTTTGCGTGAGGGTCACCCGGCGAGTGGTTCTTTCAAACAATCTCACCCCTAAAGCGGTTTCCAGCTTTTCAATTCGCCTGCTTAACGCCGATTGCGAAATGCAAATCGCCTCGGCGGCATAGCGAAAGCTGCCGTGCTCGCTGAGGGCTAAAAAGGCGTAGAGATCCTGCAGGTCAAAAAGGGGCAAGTGGCGCTTCTCCTGGATTTAACAAAAAAACAACAATCAATTGTACTGTTTATTTGGTTTTCCAGGAAGAAACAACACCGACCAGCCGCAGGTTAAATAGATGACCTGCGGCCCGGCATCAGGCGTGCGCCAGCAGCGGGAACATCAATTTGTTGTCGTGGAAGATGTTCTCTTTAGTCGAATAGATAAACAACATATCGTCGCCGTCTATTTTTTCGTACTCGCCCAGGCGCGCTTCCTTCGGCGTAAAACCTAGCACCGCCTGTTGCGATTGCGGCTGGGCGAGTTCATTGATAATGGTCGCCATGGATTGTCCGGCATCGCAAAAAATATCAAAGCAGATAAGCTCATGGGCGCTTTGCATCGCAATGGCGACGGCCTGGTTTTTCTCCGAGTAGTAGACAAAATGCTTCATAAACGCCGAACAGTAAAACATCAGCAGGCCGAAGTTATTCTCCACTCGTAGCTGTGAAAAGGGGTTGGATTTCTGGTAGTAGTGCTTAAGCAGGGCGATATCCTGCGCACTATCCATATCCAGTTTACGGAAGTCGCCGGGAGTAGGCGAAACGGGTGCCACATATTGATATTCGTCGGTCCGCGTAAAGCCAAATTTGGGATAGAAGTCGACGGTAGTAGAGTTGGCGAACAGGAAAAAAGCATCCGCTTTGTCACGCCAGTCATCAAGGATATGTTGTATCAACTGTCCGGCAAGCCCTTTATTACGGTAATCAATATTGGTCATTACCGTACCTATTTGAATATAGCGTCGGGGTTGGCCTTGCCAGACCAGATCAATAATATTCGCGGAGGCGTTGGCGATAACTTTATTCTTATCAACGAAAGCGTAAGGGATATAGGATTCGCTCCAGTACCCTTGCTGATACCAGGCGTCAAAGGATAGATCGAACGTTTTGATGGCTAAATCAATAAAGCTTTTTCTTAATGTATTATCATCTTTGAGTTGCTTAACCAATTTGTAGTGCATCGCAGTCATTCCTTTCTTATTCGTTTTGCTATCCGGGATTGCTACAGGCAAATTTTACCCCTTGAAAATCACAGGTTTTGTGCCTGAGTATGGCGGTTTTCTGCGGTTTGTACAGCATTGGAGGAAGGGCATTGCTCAGGACGTTGCCTGGCTCACAATTAACCGCAAACATTCTACGTGGATAAGGTAAGTAAGGCGTAAACGCAGTGGTTTAAAAATGAGCGCGCGGGGCATTTGGTTTATTCTTTTTTCTCAGGGAATAATCTGAAGAAATGTATTTGAGAGGAATTTATAGTAAAGCCTGAGTATAAGGAATAAATATTTTAATTATTCCTTCTGGCCATAACTGTTTGATATTTATCTATAAAATCAAAGGTATCGAAAAGTTGTATTTTATCAATAGGTAATATGCACTAACGCTAAACGGTACAAAGCGTATTTTAGTTTCTGCGATGATATTAAATTGCTGAGGGATGAGCTAAATGAGCCATCATCTTCTACACTTTGTGGCGCCGTTGCCATTGAGGTTTTTCGCAAGTAAGGGAAAAACATCATATCAGCGCTGAATGTAACCAATTGAATGTTAATGAGAAGTTGTCATATTTTCAATAGAGGAGTTCGTGATATGGCATTCGTAACAACTAAAGATGGCGTTAATATTTATTTTAAAGACTGGGGGCCGAGAGAAGCTCAGCCAATCGTGTTCCACCATGGCTGGCCGTTAAGCGCTGATGACTGGGATAACCAGATGCTGTTTTTCCTCGCACAGGGTTTTCGCGTCATCGCCATCGATCGCCGCGGGCATGGGCGCTCCGATCAGGTAAGTGAAGGTCACGATATGGACCACTATGCGGCCGATGCTTCCGCGGTAGTGGAAAGTCTGGATTTACATAATGCTGTTCATGTTGGTCATTCAACCGGCGGCGGCCAGGTCGCGCGCTATGTGGCTAAATATGGTCAACCGCAGGGTCGTGTAGCCAAAGCAGTATTAATTAGTTCCGTACCGCCGTTAATGGTGAAAACCGACAATAACCCCGGCGGTACGCCCATCGAAGTATTTGACGGTTTCCGCAAGGCGCTTGCTGCTAATCGCTCACAGTTCTATCTCGATGTTGCCAGTGGCCCGTTCTATGGTTTTAACCGAGATGGCGCAGAGGTTTCGCAAGGTACCATTCAAAACTGGTGGCGTCAGGGGATGACCGGTAGCGCGAAAGCCCATTATGAAGGGATTAAAGCCTTCTCTGAAACCGATCAGACCGACGATCTAAAAGCGATTACGGTGCCGGTGCTGGTGATGCAGGGCGACGACGACCAGGTTGTTCCTTATAAGAATGCCGCCATTTTGCAGGATAAACTCTTAGCGAATAGCGAGCTGAAAATTTATCCGGGCTTACCGCATGGTATGCACACGTCACATGCGGATGTGATTAACGCCGATCTGCTGGCTTTCATTCGTTCATAACCTCTTTGCCCCCTGAGAACATTCACAGGGGGCGATTGCTTTTCTAAAGCGTGTTTTCAATAACATTTTTTGGCGACGATAAAGTATGAAGAAAATGTGTTTTTACTTTAAAAGTACTCTTTAAAAAAACAATGTTGAATCATTCTTAAAATATAATAGAATTATAAAGGATAAGCGTTGTTGCTTATCTTTTAGTTGCTTAAAAGAAAAGTAGTTAAAAGCACCGCCAGGAAGGTAGTGCTTTTTTACGTTCATGGTGTTGCAATAACGTTTGTTTTTTGAAAACCTGATTTTGTATTTTTTATTGCAGTCTTAACGGTTTTAAGTACAATTAACTTTGTAGGCCAATATATGTTTTTCAGCAAGCTGATTGGCATTCTTCCCTTGTTTCGATATGTCTTATGATATCATGGTGCCATATCTTTTTTCCTTTTTAACCACCAGGTTACTGGTGGTTTTTTCTTTTAAAAAATAGCGCAAAGTGATTGCAACATATCTGAAATGATTTTTTCTTCCGCATATGATTTGTGATAATGGATGAAACACTCATAAATCATTTGTAACTCCGGCGGTGGGGTGAAAAGTTTAATTGGAATTTTGCCAAGCAGTTGGTTAGCGATCACTTCAGGCATTAGTACAACATGTTGGCTATATGCTGCCATCAGTATCATATTGATCGAGTTACTGGCTTTGCAGACAATGTTTCTTAAATTCATGTGTTTATGGAACAGATTCACGTGTTCAAAATCATCATGAAAAAGATGCATGCCTCGACCCCATATGATATGGGTTGCTTTTTCCCAATCGCTAAGACTAAATTGGTCATTTGACAGAGGATATTGCTTGTTTGCAACTATTTTAACCCCGCAAGAAAATAGTCTTGATTGAATGATATTATTATCAGGCGTAAGTCGGGTGCCAATATCAATGTCAACCTCTTTATTTCTCAGCCTTTGCAGGCGCTCGGAGTCATCGGTAGGCAAAGGGGTAAAATTAATTTTTCTGGTTTCAGAGCGATGATTAAAGGAGATGCCTATTAACAATTCAAGGATTGCGTAAGAGCTGAGTGTGATGTCTCTACTGGAGAGATTAATCGCTTTACTGCTAAAAGAGCTATTATTAACGATACTTAAATATCGTTTTGAAAGTTCCCTGGCTATATTATCTGGCATCATCCCATTCTTTGTTTTAAAGAACAGTGCAGTGTTGGTCGATTTTCTGGCTTTGTTTATGTAATAGCTAATTGCACCGGGGGTGACATTAAGTAACTCTGCAGAACGCGTGACGCTACCGCAATTAACCAGTGTATGTATCACTCTCAATGATTTGATATCTAAATTATGCATGGAGATTATCGATTTAAAATAATCTCGCATTTTATCAAAACTGGTATAATAGTGTGGTTTAACTACACCAAAAATAAATTTTCTATTGTAATTTTATGTTTTATATAGATTTAGTTGCGCTCATGGATTTGGCTGCTAAGGGATATTGTTTATCATAGTTGATACTGAACGGTGTACTTTGGCGGGGTCAAGACCGGATGAATGTTTGGTACGTTTAATATGTGCCAGGCAGTAGTTTCTCCGTCTTCTTACCCAATCCTGTTCTTCTGCGGTGTGACAATGGTCCATAATCGATAGCCAGCAAGTAGCGGCTCTACGCCATAACCCTTTTTTCTCAAGGTTTTCAGCTGTACGATTTTTTACCATAATGATATCCCTTCTATATAATAAGTTTGATAAGAATGTTATGGAGTGACGTTTTCAACAGTTGTAATTTGATGCAGTTTATCCAAAATCATCTGAAGTGCATTATCACCTGATAACGAGCGATGATAATGAAGAAAACACTCAAAATTCATTTGCAACTCTGGAGGTGGGATAATGGACTTCAGCGGTAGATAATTCTCCAGGTTTCTCGACAGCACTTCAGGCATTAACATAATGTGATCTGTAAAGGCACACAGCATTACCATATTTAATGAGTCGCTTGAAATCATTGAGATATTCCGCTCCTCCATCAACTCGTGGAACCTGTTAGCATGTTTATAGTCATTGCAGGTAAAATTCATTCTCCTTGACCATCTAACGTGATGGCTTTCCTGCCAGTCTTTTAGGGTGAAGTTGCTATTGGCTTTTTTATTATCCCTCCTCATAAGAATGTTCAACTTACATTTAAATAATGAAACTTGCACTATGCTTCGGTCTTGCTGTAAGCCAGTGCCGATATCAATATCTACCTCTTTACTTCTTAAGCGGCGCAGGCGTGTTTCGCAATCCATTTCTGGGGGAGAGAAATGAAACATACCCGGGAAGTTTTGCTTATCGGAGATTCTCATGGAAATCATAAATTCGAATAACGAATAGGTACTAATGGTGACCATTCGGTTTTCAAGCTTTTTCGTACCAGAGATCTCGGAGAGTTCTCGTTTGATGTTTTGATAGCGAAGGCTAAGTTCCCTGGCAACATTGTCAGGCACCATCCCATTGCCCGATCTGGAAAACAGTGCTGAACCGGTAAAATGTCGCGCTTTATTGAGCATATAGCTCACGGCTCCAGGAGAGACATTTAACAACTCAGCTGTTCTGGTCACACTCCCGTTAGTCACCAGAAAATGAATAACTCGCAATACTTTCAAATCCAGTGATTCGTTCACGATATTTTCCTTTTAGTCTAATTATTTAATAAACATATCGTTTTTTTATTTCCCACTGATGGATGGAGAAATAGTAATCAACATCAACGACAAAGCAATTAAAAGTGCTTTTTAAGAACATTAAAAACCATGTGTGCTTTGTGGTCTGCAGGCAATAGGAATGATGCCAAATGGTCATGTATCCCATTGTTTTTGTATGGTTACTGATTTTTTGGAAATCTATTTCTTTTCAGCCTAATTGAAAGTTATTCAGCTTTTTTAAAAGGTGTTTTTAGTGGATGTGGGGTGGATTGAACAATAAAGTTTCACCACTAAAGTAATGGTAACAGATCCTTATGACGCTAAGGCATTGAAGGTTAGTTTATTTTTAACTGTTTATTAGAAGAGGGCTACAACTCTTTATTTCATAAATACCGCGTGAAAACAGGATAAATAACAGATGAATAAATCGTATAAAATTATTTGGAACGAATCATTGCAGGACTGGGTCGTTGCAGGAGAATTTGCCGCTGGAAAGAAGAAAACCAAAACGTCCCGCCTGATTCGCGCCTGGGCGGCAGGCCTGCTTGGTAGTGCTTCGCTGATATCTTCCTCAGCCTTTGCTGCAGATAGGGAGGTTACGCCTTTTACCCCCACCTCTGACACCATTGTTATTTCCGGCAACGATAATCTGATCCAGGGAAGCGGAAAAGGGTTTGCTGAGCTGCTGGGGAATGATATCGGATTTCGAAATATCTCCGTTAAAGACGCCTTTGAACAAGGAATTTTGACCAAAGGTACTGAATTTGTGAATGCGTTTAATGTCCAGCAGGGTGGGCTAAGCGATACTACAACAGTTATCGACCCTGTTACGGGTAATAAACGAACGATTAACGTGTTCGATAATGATGACATGTTTACAACTTCTCTTGCCGATTTTACTTTTGCTAACCACTATGATGTTGGCCCAGAGGGTCAGTATGTCGATAAATTTATTTACGATATTTCCTCTGATTCGACGCTAAATGTCGATGTCGGAGACAAATCTTCAGAGTGGGTCAATAATCCGGCTAACTTTGTCAATATCATCATGAAGAGCAGCGGTACCGAGTCAAAATTTACCTCGGCGGTTTATAAAGTTGAAGATGGCGGGACGTTAAATTACAACGGGAAAACGATTGTCTCGCTGGGAAATATCGCCAGCATAGGTAGTACCACTCCACGTTCCGTGGCCGGTTTTCAGGTCCCTGTAGGGGGAACCATTGACTCTAAAATTGGCTCATTCACCATTAATAATCTGGATGACATTAAGGCCTATAACACTGCGCTGATTAAAGCGCTGCAGGAAAATCGTCTCTCACCAGCGGATTATGAATCCGAGTTTTACAAGGCGCTAACTCCAGGGTCTATTGAAGCGATTGACAGCGTGAGTGCAGGTGACCCGGTTGTTCAGACAATTAATAAAAATCGGGTTGCCTATATTTATGCCACTGGCCCGGGTGCTAAGGTCAATATCGCCGATGGCGCCAATATTCAGACGTTCCGCTCTGATGCTAGTTTGGTCCGGGTTGAGAATGGGGCACAGCTGACCAACTCTGGGGACATTGGGGCTTTCTACAGCAATATCACCAGCGGCGGGTATGTTATTTCGGCGGACAACAGTTCCGTCCATAACATGGCCACCGGCGTGATTGATGCGGGCACTAACCAGGAAGTGGGCGCCTTTAATTACAATGGCCAGAATATGGCTAATTTAGTACAAGTTGGCCGGATTACCGCCATTACAGCAAGGGATAGTGACATCATTAACGACGGGGTGATCAACGTCACCTCCCCACAGAGTTATGCTCAACAACTTGGCATTCAAGCTCTGGGCGATAGCACCGTTACTAACAATGGCGCAATCAACGTCGCATCGAACACGCAGACCTCCAGCGTGCTGGGAAATGGCGTTGCTAATATCGGGGTCAGTCTGGCTGGGCGGGGGTCTGATGACCGCAGCGTCTCGATGGTGAATAACGGCACCATTTCTATTGGTCGATCAGCGCAGCGCAACCTGACGGATGTCAGTGAAGATGTGGCGGTGGACTGGGTCGGGGTGACGGGCGTGGCGGTCACGAACGCTAACTTTACTAACAACGGCGATATTACCACCGGCGCGCTGACGCACGGCGTTACCGCCATCAAATCCGTAGGCGGCACCGTCAACCAGGCAGGGACGATCACTATTAACAGCGCTTATTCTCCTGAAGGCAAGGTGCCTGCGCAGTCCATTGCCATGGATATCTGGGTATTCTCTCAGGCGGAAAACAGCGGGACCATTACGCTGAACGGCGTTAACGGCGTGGGGATGAACGTGCGTGAGAGGGCCGAAGCGACCAACTCCGGTACCATCGTGGTCGCTCAAGGGATCGACGGTCAGAGCAAGACGCCCAACTACGGTATTGTGTCACAAGGGAAGGGGGCGAAAGCCACGCTCACCGGGAACGTTGATCTGACCGGAGACGGCGCGATTGGCGTGTATGTGAAAGAGGGCGGTGTGGCTGCCGTTGATGGCGGTAACGTTAATTTCGTCAGCGGGGTTAACCAGACGGGTTATGTCATCCATGGCGCCGATTCGTCTATTACTAACAGCCACAGCGTGCAGAGCGTCAGCACGGATGGCTCCACGCTCTATCGCATTTCCGGCGGGGCCGCCTATGCCGCGGCTGGCGGCGATCTGACGGCGTCCGGCGCCGGCAGCACCATTCTGCTGGCGACCGGCAGAAATGACGAGAATACTGTGGCCAGCAACATCAATACGGCCGGTATGACGCTGCGTGTGAATGGCCAGGATGCGACGGCGCTGCGCGTGGAAGGCGGCGCGGAAGCGACAATTGACGCCAGTACCAATATTAGCCTTGCGCAGAACGGCGCGACGGCAGGGATCGTCCGTGGCGGCTCGACGACGATCACCGGCGAAGAAGGCGCTACCGGCGCATCCGTTCTGAACAGCGCGGCGGTACTGAACGGGGATAACGTCGCTGTCGGGGCCCTGGGCTACAAGGTACTGACCGGCGGTACGCTGAACCACAGCGGGACTATCGATCTGGCGGCGGCGGACAGCACGGGTGTACTGATCAACGGCGGGACGCTGAATAATACCTCTTCTATCAGCGTGAATGGTACCGCCGTCGATATTATCGGCGCGAATTCGACGGTCAACAACACCGGGGTGATTACCGCAACCGATGGTCGGGCCGCATTCAGACTGTCTGATGGCGCGTCGCTCAATCTAACCGGTAGCGGCGTTACCCATGCTACCGGGTCGGCGCACGGTATCCTGCTGGATGACGGCGCTACAGGACTTACGGTCAAAGATGCCACCATCAACATGGATCCGATTAGTACCGGCAACGGCATTGAAAACAAGGCTGAAATTGCCGGTATCCATCTCGATAACACGACGATCAACGCCCATAACGGCGCGGGTGTCCGTACTTCGGCTTCGCTGGCGCAGAGCAACAGCGGCGTGATAAACGTCATCGGCAGCGGTACCGGTCTGTTGTTCCAGAATGCCGACGGCTCGATGACCGACAACGCCTACGATATGTCGCAGTCCCAGGCCCTGGTTGTGAACGTCAACAGCGCCGAAGGGCGCGGGATGACCACCAATACCTCCGGGGATATTAAAACCGGCGTCAGCGTCAATGTGAATGATGCCAGCGGCGGCTCTGCGCTGGTCATCGGCGGGCAGACGGCGCACGTTGAACAGTCGGGTCTGCTGGCATCGGCATCCGCCACCCAGGTGGTGGATATCAACAATGGCCACACCACGGACTTTGTGAACAGCGGCACCATTGCCTCAACGGCCGCTGATGCGCTGGTGATGAATGTGGATAAGCAGGCGGTGCACTTTACCAACCAGGCTAACGGTAACCTGACCGGCGCCGTCAATCTGCTGAGCGGCAATAACACGGTAACCCTGGAGCACGGCAGCCAGGCTAAAACCGCGTTCACCACCGGCGCGGGCGATGACCTGTTCGAACTGACGAATATCACCGCAGAGGAAAACCCGGTGTTGTTCACCACCCTGGATGGCGGCGCGGGCCACAACACGCTGGCTCTCAACAATTCGGTTTATACCCTGAAGGATGCCGACAAAATCCAGCACATGTCCGATGTGGAGCTGAAGAATAACTCCACCTTCACGCTCGATCATACCCAGCTTGATTTAACGGCTGCGGATGCCCGCTGGAACATCGACAGCACCAGTACGCTGGCGATGCAGGACAGTACGGACCTCGATTTCGCCAGCCACCTGCAGGGCGATGGCCTGGTGACCGTCGATCTCGGGGGGCAGGACCATACCTTTGCCTTTACCGATAACAACAAGGCCGACGGCTTCGCCGGGACGGTGGAACTGACCAACAGCCACTTCGTGCTGGATGGCGCAACGACCGCCAATAACCAGGCATTGTCAGACGCCACCCTGAAGCTGGGAGAAGGCAGTATCACCGACGTAGCAAAAGGTACCCAACAGATTGGCGGCCTGGCGTTCAACGGCGGTACGGCGGTATTTGATACTGACACGGTCGGTAAGTCGGTATCGGATGCCTATATCACCACCACCGGCAACCTGGATATCAGCGGTACCGGCAACGTGCAGGTGAACACCGACAGCCCGGTATTTAACGGCCCGACGATGCCTGATAACGCGGTCAATTTGCTGGCGCAGGATGACGGCGATATCTCTCTGAAGCTGGCCGGCTCCACCGGCACCGTATCGGCTTACGGCGGCAACCTGACCCTGCTGGACCGCAACGGCAATGCGGTCACGGATGCGGTGAGCAGCGCCGTGATGCAGAACGGGGAAACGGTGGCCAACGCCACCTACGATTACCGTCTGACCTCCGGCGACAACAGCGATGGTCTGTACATCAACTATGGTCTGACGAAAGTCGAGTTGCTGACCAGCGGTGATAATGCGCTGACGCTGAATGCGCAGGGCGCCACCGGCGCGGCGGCAGATCTCAGCGCCCAGGTCACCGGCGCAGGCGATCTAGCGATTGATGGCGGCGCGGGCAATACCGTCTCGCTGTCGAATCTGGCGAACGACTATACCGGGAAAACCGACGTTCGCAGCGGTACGCTGCTGGCGAACAATGACAACGTAGTGGGGCAAACATCGGAACTGCATCAGGCGGCGGATACCACCGTCGACCTGAATGGCCATAGCCAGAGCGTTGGCCTGCTGAATACCGATGCCGGGGCGAATACCGACTTTAATGGCGGCAGTCTGACCACTGCCAATGGCGGTACCGTGAACGGCGGGCTGACCGGGAACGGGGCGCTGGCGGTTAACGGCGGTACCCTGACGATTAATGGCGCGAATGCGCAGATGAACGCGGCAACGACCATCGCCAACGGCGCCACGGTGGAACTGAACGACATTGCCGGTTTGGGCTCTGCGGCAATCGTGGATAACGGTCTGCTGGCGCTGAACGAAGGCGTACAGGGCCTGCTGAGCAATAGCCTTACCGGCAGCGGCGATGTGGACAAAAACGGTTCCGGTCTGGTCACGATGACCGCCGACGCCGCGCAGTACACCGGTACCACCAACCTCAATGCCGGCGGCCTGCAACTGGGCAGCAACGGCAATGATGTCATCCTGGCTTCCTCCACCGTGAATGTGGCGCAGGGCGCGCAGTTTGGCGGCTTTGGCGGTACGGCCGGCGATGTGAACAACCGCGGTACGCTGACCATTGGCGCGCTTGATACAAGCGCGAGCGCAGGCCATACCTTTACCATCGGTCAAAACCTGAGTAACAGCGGAGTGATCAACGTCAGCGCGCCGGGCGCAACGACGGCAGGTAACACGCTGCATGTCATGGGGGATTATGCCGGTAACGGCGGTACGCTGAACCTCAACACCCAACTCGGCGGCGATAACTCGCTCACCGACAAGCTGGTGGTGGAGGGCAATACCAGCGGCACCACCCAGGTGGCGGTGACCAATGTCGGCGGCAGCGGCGCGAAAACCCTGAATGGTATTGAGGTGGTTTCCGTCGGTGGAAACTCTGCCGGTGAGTTCACTCAGAAAGGACGTATTGTTGCCGGCGCCTACGACTACACCCTGGCACGTGGGCAGGGTGGTAATGCCGGTAACTGGTACCTGACCAACAACGGGGAAACGCCGGTAGATCCGGTCAATCCTGTCAATCCGGATAATGGCGGAGACACGCCAGACAATGGCGGTGGAGATAAGCCGCATACCCCGGATATTCGCCCGGAAGGTAAGGCGTATGCCAGCAACATGCAGGCGGCGAACACCCTGTTCAACATGACGCTGCACGATCGCCTCGGTGAGACTCACTATGTCGATGCCCTGGGCCAGGAGCAGACCACCAGCCTGTGGCTGCGCCAGGTCGGCGGCCACACTCGTTCTAATGATGGCAGCGGCCAGAACAAAACCCAGGCGAATCGCTATGTTGCGCAACTGGGGGGCGATATCGCCCAGTGGAGCAGCGACGGGGCCGATCGTTTCCATCTTGGCGTCATGGCCGGCTATGCGAATCAGCACAGCAACACGCGTAACCACCGTAATGGTTACTCTGCGGACGGCAGCGTCAACGGCTATAGCACCGGTCTTTACGGTACCTGGTTCCAGGATAATGAAGAGAAAACCGGCGCCTATGTCGATACCTGGATGCTGTACAACTGGTTTGATAACAGCGTGTCATCGAAAGGAGCTTCTTCAGAAAGCTATAAATCGAAAGGTCTGACCGCATCGGTGGAGACGGGGTATACCTGGAAAGTGGGTGAGCGCAACGACCACGAAAGTTATTACGTGCAGCCACAGGCCCAGGTGACCTGGATGGGTGTCAAAGCGGACGATCATAAAGAGCAGAACGGTACGGTCGTACAATTCGGTGGCGATGATAACGTTCAGACCCGTCTGGGCGCCCGGTTCTTTATCAAAGGACACAATGCCAAGCTGGATAATGGTAAGGACCGGACGTTTGAGCCGTTTATCGAGGCGAACTGGATCCACAATACCAAGGACTTCACCGCAGGCCTGGATGGCGTGCCGGTAAAAGTCGCGGGAACACGCAATATTGGTGAACTGAAAACCGGTGTTGAAGCGAAGCTGAATAAAAACGTGAACCTGTGGGGCAATATCGCCCAGCAAATTGGGGACAAAGGTTACAGCGATACTCAGGCGATGGTCGGGTTTAAAGTTAATTTCTAAAATCATGCCCCCTCCGGGGGGCTGTTGAAGGTTTATTATGCGTTTAAAGTATTTTAATGTTGTACGCAATATATTTATTACTGGCCTGATACTGTCAACATTATCAGGTTGCGACCAGGGAGATAAAATGCAGCAAAAAATTGCTTACCTTGATCCAGGGAAGGTATTAACAGAGTCGGTTATTGGCAAGCAGGAACAGGCCCGACAGCAAAAAGTGCATGATATTTTGTTGCAGGCAGGTAAGGATGCAGAAGCGCGTTATGCGGAGATGACGCCGGAACAGAAACAAAAAAGTGCGCTGGCAGATCAAACGATACTTAATAACCAGTGGCAGGCAGAGCAGCGTCACGCCAGGGAAATCAGCATGAAGACGATCGCTGCCGCCGTTGAGGCGTACCGGGTCAATCATAAAATAGATGTGGTACTGAGCCAGAATCAAGTGATTGCAATAGATTCGAGAAGTAATATCACGAAAGATATTATTGATGAGCTTAAAAAAGTTCACGTTGATTATGGTTCTTTACCTGTGATAACAATAAAGCAAGAAGAGAGTAAAGATGCAGGGACGAATAAGAAAGTAGAAAAGCCAACACCACAGGGAAGTGATAAATAGTTGCAAAGCCAGGCCCTGGCGGCCTGGCTTCTTATTATAAAAATGACAGTATGATTTTTAAACTACACAGGAGCTAATAAAATGGATGAGTCTCTCAGAGGATATTGGGATTATTGTGGATTGAATTTACTTTTTGTGTCCAGATTACTAGAGGAGCGTCTTGAAAGTAGATTGGCCACTTATGGGGTTACCCTTCGCGAGTTTATGGTTTTACGACTTATTGCGGATGACGCTTTTATTAAGCAAAAGGAATTAGATTTATATGTTGGTCATTTTCATGAACCGATAAGAACAACCCTGGATTCGCTTGAGAGCAAGTTGCTTATCAATAGGGAGCATAAACGACGCTGTGGCAAGAGGGTGTCTCTGGCGGATGTTACTGAGAGCGGTATTGCACTGCTAAAGAAGGCTGATACCATTTTACGAAGACAAGAAGAGATTTTTCTGGGGCATCTGCCGAGAGCAACAAGAGTTGGTGTAAATTCCACACTCGAAAATGTACTGAAAAAAACGCTCACACACTGAAAAATAGAAAAGGGGAATGGTTGATTAAAACCATTCCCCGAATGCTTTAAAAATCAAGAAAATAATCCATGCGATTAGGGATGGAAGTGCGAAACCTAATCCAGAAACAAAAATTAACACATTGAAGTATCGAACATCATAAAATTCAAGCCAGACAATAATAAATGTACTCCAGTGAAGATAATGAAAAGAAAGTCCGCACCAAAGCAATACTGCAGCGCCACCGCTATAAAGTGAGATAACCAGAATAGCAAGCAGTAGTATTGTTGTTAGCGTTTTTTTGTGATGCCCCATTGTTGCTAAGCGTTATGGGGCGCTGTGCCAGAAGTGGCGGTATCCATCACCGCTTTCGGCGTAATCATAGGTAAAAACTGCGCTACCAGGTTTGCGGCGCCTAAAATATCGGTGCCACATTTCTCTGCAAGAGGCTGGAGCTCAGAAAAATCTATAAACTCAAGGACCTGAGCCGCATCAATGCTGAGTGCCTTGTTATTGCTTTGCCATGAAGAAACAACGTGGGTAAGGTTATGTTCATTCATTTTTTGTAAGATATGTTGTATTCCACCCAAACTATTTACCCATAAAGCCACATGCTCAAGATGCGATTCAGACTGTTCATAACCAAATAGCTTTTTAAGAAAAATAGCGAGGCGCATATTTACTCCATTTTTATTGTAAATGATATGTATTGTTTAGCGTCGATTGTTAAACAGGAAGCATTCAATTAAATTGGAAGACATATATAGGTGGCGGACACATCAGCGACGAAAACTACAACGGAGGAATTTGATGTGCCCGCCGTGTTTTGCATAAGTTAATCTAATAAAAATGTCTATGAACTCAATTATATTATTATTTTCAGTCCTGATAGACAATGCTAATTCATTTAAATGGTTATTTAATAATGTGAGTTCTTTAAATTTTCTTTTTAAATTATTTATGTTGCATGTTTGTATTATCAAGATACAATAATTGTTAAATCAATAAAAACTAATGCTGTTCTAACATCACTTATTAGGCCACTTGATATGAGTGGCTTTTTTTTATCATTGACAGCAATAATTCTTAAAATTACAAACGAGATTTATGATAATAAAAAATCTTATGGTTTCTTTAGTCATGCTTAACTCAGTAGCAGCAATGGGAAATTCCGGGGTTCGCTTATCGTGTCATTTCAGGGAAAATGTTTTAATATCACGCTTTAGTTATCATCTTAGTACTATGTTATGGGGGGATAACTTCGAAGTGGCTTCAGGTAGCCTCAAAGGACGGACCAATAGCGGACTTAGATTTGAAGTGACTGCATTTCGCAATGGTGATGATTTGGTTTATCTGGTGGATAAAAAACAATATCAGTTTTTCTATGGGGGAAAACCTCCGGCTGATAGATGTGAAATCATTGAGCGGGTCAGTTATCCCGTGACTAGCCTTCCTTATCATAGCGCGCGTTAATCGAAATGCCGGAGATATGAAGTGTATTCTCCCTTTTCTTATTCTCCTGGCACTCGATGTAAAATGAGGTCTCCGGAAGTTCTAAAAAAATAGACCAGCTATGATGATTACTAATCCACACCAAATGATTCCGCATAATGAAAATGCCATGACCCACACGGTTGCTCGGTATCCCATTATTAATTCCCCAATGATTTACATTCTTCTGGTGTAAATTTTCGTTACAGCAACTTGTAAATGATCTATCTATGATAGTAACTATATCTTTATATTTACTATGTAATGTTCGGTTATGGCAACATAAAAAATTCAATTGTTATTTTGTAATATCTTAAAAAGTTGTTGTTAAATATGGTGTTGTGAGCCTATTTAATAATTTTAAATAGAGTATATAAAATGATAGGATTCGCTAGCATAGCGTTTTCCACATCGAAATCTTCTTTCGGTTGTGACGGAGAGAGATAGTTCATGCATGAAGTTAAAAAAACAGTTAAATGAGGAGAGTGATTTTTGATATCAATTGTCAGTCAGAGTGATTGAGTGGGCTTGCTTAACCTTCTCACTGCCGGTACACACGGTTGTAATGGTTCAAATTTGGATGTGGCGAACTTGATGAAGCGTGAGTCTACAAACTAATGTTAGTAAGCGTTTATTTTCAAATGAGAAAAAATCTTATATAATCCTCCATATCACCATCAGGTTAATTAATAATAAATTTGTTACACAGTTCGTTTAATACCAGGGCAGTGTAGAGGTTATAGTCTACACTTGTATGCGTATTACCGCACGAATAGGAAAAAACTAAATGTTGTGGATCGGGTACCTTATCCGCAAATTCGGACTGAGGCCTCCCACTGGCATGTAAATCAAGGATCCTGAAGAGCAATAGTCAGATGTCGCATTTACCCAAATTCTCTCTTTCATTATTACACCCGCGTTACTGGCCGGCATGGCTGGGCATTGGCTTATTGTGGCTGGTGGTACAACTTCCTTATCCGCTGATCTATCGTCTGGGCCATGGTCTGGGGCGTTTATCTATGCATTTTTTGCGCGGAAGGGTACGTATTGCGCAGCGCAATCTTGAGCTCTGCTTTCCTCACCTCAGCCCGGCGCAGCGTCATGAAATGTTGGTTAAGAATTTTGAATCTTTGGGCATGGGGTTGATGGAAACCGGCATGGCATGGTTCTGGCCAACCCATCGCGTCGAGCGCTGGACCGAGACCAGTGGCGTCAATGAAGTCGTTGAACTGCAGGAACAGAAGCAGGGTATTTTGCTAATTGGCATTCACTTTCTGACCCTGGAACTCGGCGCGCGGATGTTTGGCATGTTCACGCCGGGGATTGGCGTTTACCGGCCAAATGATAATCCGCTGATCGACTGGCTGCAAACCTGGGGACGGCTGCGTTCTAACAAGACGATGCTGGATCGTAAAAACTTGAAAGGTATGGTTAAGTCGCTGAAAGAGGGCGAGATCCTCTGGTACGCTCCGGATCATGATTATGGTCGCGCCAGTAGCGTATTTGTTCCCTTTTTCAATGTGGATAATGCTGCGACCACCACCGGTACCTGGATGCTGGCGAGAATGTCAAAAGCCACCATCGTTCCTTTTGTTCCGCGAAGAAAGCCCAATGGTGCCGGGTATGAGCTGATTGCGCTGCAGCCAGAGGCGACGCCGCCGCTGGATTCCCCGGAAACTACCGCCAGCTGGATGAACAAAATTATTGAGCAATGTATCCTGATGGCGCCGGAACAGTACATGTGGCTGCATCGTCGTTTTAAGACCCGTCCGGAAGGGGTACCGTCGCGCTACTAAGCGCGGTGAACGGTGAAAAATAATCCGATAAATAGCGCGCTTATTAATCTAGTGTCTATACTGAAAGAGCCTCAATTAGGCTCTAATCCAAGGAGAATGTAGGATGAAAAAGGTATTAGTCGCTTTAGCTCTTTCTGCTGTTGCCTTTGGCGCCTCGGCAGCGCAATTAATTACTAAAGAAGAAGCTTCGCATTTCAAACTGACTCACGTGGGCAGTATTTCTGTGGGGCCGTCTGGCGGGCAATTCTCTTCACCTTCTGACCTGCACGACCAACTTTCTAAGTTGGCAGATGAGAAGGGCGGTAAATATTATATTATTACCGCGGCGCGTGAACATGGGCCGAACTTTGAAGCAACGGCGGAAGTGTATAAATAATTAATCACATTGATTAATTATACATAAACGTCGAAAGTCTTATTTTTAACCCGGCATGCCACAGCGCTGCCGGGTTTTTTATTTAAGTGCTATGAAGCGATTTGCTGCGTTTACTTCCCATCGACGGTAGGGTAGTCGAGGTAGCCCTCTTTACCACCGCCGAAAAACTGCTCTCTGATTGGCTGGTTCAGCGGCAGGTTGTGTTGCAGGCGATAGGGCAGATCCGGGTTGGCGATAAACGGACGGCCAAAACCAATCAGGTCGGCCCAGCCCTTGGCCAGCGCCTCTTCGGCACGTTCTACGGTGTATTTCCCTGAATAAATCATCGTGCCGCGGAACACCTGGCGCAGCGCTTCTTTAAAGGCGGCGGGCATCACCGGCGCATCGTCCCAGTCGGCTTCGGCGATATGAATATAGGCGATGCCGATATCATTAAGGACGCTGGCCGCCGCCAGATAAGTGGCTTCCGGCGTATCGTCTTTCGACCCCATTAAGGTGGTCAGCGGCGCCAGGCGGATACCCAGTTTCTCTTTCCCAATCGCATCGGCAACGGCCTGCGCGACTTCTTTGAGGAAACGCAGGCGATTGGTTAATGAACCACCGTACTCATCGGTGCGCTGGTTTTCTCGAGAATCAATAAACTGATTAATCAGATAGCCATTCGCACCGTGTAGTTCTACGCCATCAAAACCGGCGGCCATAGCGTTACGCGCGGCCTGCGCATATTGTTCGATGATAGCCGGGATCTCTTCGCGAGTCAGAGCGCGCGGCATCGAGTGCTGCACCATTTCACCGACGCCGTTTTCCGGGCCGCGGCCTTCGACATCGACAAAGACCTTCACCCCTTCAGCCTGAATAGCAGACGAGGAAACCGGCGCGGCATTGCCCGGCTGCAGTACAGTATGGGAGACACGCCCTACGTGCCAGAGCTGGGCAAAAATTTTGCCTCCCGACTGGTGTACCGCAGAGGTGACTTTTTTCCAGCCGGCGATCTGCGCTTCATTATAGATGCCCGGCGTCCAGGCATAACCCTGTCCCTGTTGGCTAATCTGCGTGCCTTCGCTGATAATTAAACCGGCGCTGGCGCGTTGGGCGTAATACTCCGCCATCTGATCGGTAGCGACATCACCGGCTCCGGCGCGGGAACGCGTCATCGGCGGCATCACGATACGGTTGTTTAACGATAGGTCCTGCAAGGAATAGTGGTCGAATAACATAATGCGTCTCCTTAACGACTTGATGGACGCAGCATAGACCCTGGCTATTGTGGATTAAATGACAACGATGTTCATAGACTGTTAACTGATTTGTATATAAAGGGAGTAGCTTATGCCAAACGTGTGGGGTATTGACCACCCGCATAATTAGGTAGGCGAAATGTGGTATTATCGCGCCTTTCCCTTTTCGTCCTGGGGTTTTTTTATGCAACAACCTGTTGTTCGCGTTGGGGAATGGCTCGTTACTCCTTCTGTAAACCAAATTAGCCGGAACGGACGTCAGCTTACTCTCGAACCGCGTTTAATCGATCTTCTGGTCTACTTTGCTCAACATCCTGGCGAGGTACTTAGCCGGGACGAGCTTATCGATCACGTCTGGACGCGCAACGTGGTGACCAGCCATGTCGTCACCCAAAGTATTTCCGAGTTGCGTAAGTCACTGAAAGACGGCGATGACGGCAGCATGGAATATATTGCGACGGTGCCCAAACGCGGCTACAAGCTGACGGTCCCAGTGATTTGGTGTACGGAAGAGGGCGAAGAGTTGGCGCCGGTTGTCCCGCCAGTGGCCCCTGTCACCGTTCCTGAAACGTCGCCACCGACTATTTCTCCTTCATCTGCTGCGCCAGCGGCGGCGGCAGTGCCGGAAAAACGTAAACGGATCACCACCTTCTGGGTATGGACGCTGTTTCTGCTGGCGTTGGGCAGTTGCGTCGCGTTAGTCGCTTTGTCGTCGATAGAATCGCGGCCGCCGGAAACCAAAACTCGCCTGCTGCTCAACCCGCGCGATATCGACATACACCTGGTAAACGGCAGTTCATGCAACAACTGGGCATCGCAGCATGCCTATGCGGTAGGATTGGGCAGCCTGGTAACCACCTCGCTCAACACTTTCTCGACCTTTATGGTCCACGATAAAACGAACTACAACATCAACGAGCCCAGCAGTTCGGGTAAAACGTTGACCATCGAATTCGTTAATCAGCGCCACTATCGCGCCCAGCAGTGCTTTATGTCGGTGCAACTGGTCGATAACGCCGACGGCTCGACGATGCTCGATAAACGCTACTTTATTACCATGGATAACCAGCTCACCATTCAGAATGACCTGCTGGATAGTCTGTCAACCGCGCTAATGCAGCCGTGGCCGGATCGCATGAAAGCGATGCTGAAACAGTATCAACCCGCGCAAAGCCCTTCATTAACCCGTCTTTATCAGGCCCATCAGCTGTTAATGAAAGGTGATGTCGATTCATTAGGTAAAGCCAGCGATATACTCGATGACGTCATTAAACAATCGCCGGACTTTATTTATGCTTACGCCGAAAAAGCGCTGGTGGATGTATTACGTCATTCGCAGCAGCCGTTGGATGAAAAACAATTAGCGACGCTGTATGCCGAGGTTGAAAAAGTAGGTGAAATGCCCGGCATTAAAGATATGGCGATTTTCTACCAGATAAAAACGGTAGATATGTTAGGCAAAGGGAAAATAGATGAAGCGTACAGCGCGATCAACACGGGCATTGATTTAGAAATGTCGTGGATGAATTACGTGCTACTCGGAAAAGTCTATGAGATGAAAGGACAGAACCGCGAAGCTGCCGATGCCTACCTGACGGCGTTTAATTTACGCCCTGGCGAAAACACCTTGTACTGGATTGAAAACGGAGTATTCCAGACCTCCGTCACCCGTGTAGTACCGTATCTCGACAATTTCCTCGCTTCAGAATAAGTAAACCCTCATCATGCTCATGGTTTTGAGTATGATGAGGTTAAATTTATGTATCTCATGAGCACTCTGATTGTTACCTGAAATAAGCGTTATTTTCCTGCCTGGTAACACAATTCCAACACCGGAATGTCTCTCTAACTCTTTGTAAGTATTCGATGTTTATCTTTTTTTGATATCAACATGTCATGTTTATATGTTAATCGAAAAAGGTCAAAATATCATTTGTCTGATGTTTGTAGTTATTTCACTTTATCTTTAGGATTTATCTCGTACGAATCAGTAATCTTGTTGGCAGTTGGTCGGGTCAATAAATGGTTCTCTATCATGATCTGTACCTCCCAAATAAACTTAGGAGAAAAACAACCATGAGTTCTGCCAAAAAGATCGGGCTATTTGCCTGTACCGGCGTAGTCGCCGGTAATATGATGGGGAGCGGTATTGCACTATTACCTGCGAACCTCGCCAGCATCGGTGGTATTGCCATTTGGGGTTGGGTGATTTCTATTATTGGCGCGATGTCTTTGGCTTATGTTTATGCCCGACTGGCGACCAAGAACCCGCAGCAGGGTGGTCCAATTGCGTACGCAGGGGAAATTTCTCCGGCCTTCGGTTTCCAGACCGGCGTCCTTTATTATCATGCAAACTGGATTGGTAACCTGGCAATCGGTATTACCGCCGTGTCTTATCTCTCTACGTTCTTCCCAATTTTAAATAACCCGGTGCCAGCAGGTATTGCCTGTATTGCCATCGTGTGGAT
>OKVX01000009.1_pt1 | contig 135423 bp, 143 predicted proteins | sample 1606941 | NCBI WGS metagenome assembly OKVX01 (sample SAMN03281016, study PRJEB24777) | human gut metagenome | isolation source: fecal sample PR161 from 1 month old female Malay infant, caesarean... | reverse complement strand
CCGGCGAAAAAGTGGCACTGGGTAAATCCTCTGAGGTCGTCAGGTGTGACATCTTCAATACTCCGTTCGTCAACTTCACCAGGGGCGATATGCCCGGCGGCTATGAGGTTACGCAGCCATTGCGCCGCGAATGGGTCGATCTCGTTGTAGTAAGCTGCCGCGCTCATGCTGCCTCCGTCTTCACAACGTCAATGGCGCAGCCGGGTATCAGCTCAACGGAAGTGGCGCATTGGTTCCCCCAGTGGCTCCAGCCTGGCGCTGCGCTGCGACTGAACAGCTCAATCCGCGGCACGTCGCCGTAGAGCAGCTCCAGTCGGTGCCGAACTTCCCAGGGTTTCTCGCTGTGCGCGCCAAGCGGGCTGTAGACCACCTGCTTAATGCCGGCATGCTTGCGTTCCAGTCCGACGCCGCGGGTGGCGATCAGCACGTCTTCGGTATTGGCGCGGGTGTGGTTGCCACCGTTCATGCGCGTCTCGGCATTCAGCAGGTCGAGGAAGTCGTAAAAATCGGCGACGTCTCCCTCTGTCAGAGCCTTGGTAATGCGCAGCTCGGCCAGTTGGTTCAGCTTCACCCAGGTGAATAGCTTCATCGTGCGCACCGTAAAACCCCACGACTCTGCAAGCGCGACCGCCTCCTGGTTATGGGTGCCGGTGTACCACATCGCCAGCACAGCGTTATCCGCAGCGAGTTCCCATACAGGGAGCCGTTTCATATCGAGCAGACTCATAGTGGGGTAGTGGTCAACAGCAGCACCGTTGCTGATCTGGTTCCCGTAAGACCAGGCAGGGTCGGCATAGATAAGTGAGTAGCGGTTCATAGGACTGACTCCATCTCATCGATATAGAGGCCAGATGCGATAAGCCGGCGGCGCCGGGCCGCTTTATCAATGCATTTCTGGCGGTTACCAGAAGCGGCCTGAGCTATAGAGCGTTTAGTGAACAGGCGCGTTTTGCCCTGCGGGGTGATGACCTTTGGCCTTGTAATGAGGTCAAAGGTGCGATCGCAGATTCCGTCCTCGTTAAGCCAGGTTTCTGATGCGACCAACTGAGCAATACGGCCTTCTCCCCTGGTTATGCTGTTCGCAACGCGGTTAAATTCGACAAGCGACACGCCAAATTTCTCCGCTATTTCGCTGCCGGTTACCGGGCGGCCTCGCGTCTGAATCATCCAGATCACGCGTTCGCGGAGGCCGGAGAATTTCCCGACTTTTCCGGGCCTGCGGTAAAATGGAGTGCGTTTCATTTCCACTGCTCCCCGTAGGTAAAGCCGATCTCTGCCAGCGATTCGTCCATCTTGCTGATGAACTCCGGTACCATTTCGTTGAAGTCGGACATGTATTTGTCGTCGCGCTCAACAACCACGTGATGAATGCCTTCTCGCTTCATGCGAGGGTCATAATTCGCGAAATACCAGGCATCCTTGCCGGTTACCCACATGCTGAATTGCACCTGGGCCATATAGGCGGATTTGATAGCCTCGAAACCGCCAAGCCGGAATTTCATGAAGTCGCGAGAGGTGAAAGGGCACTTCAGCTCAAGGCCGCGGCCATCACTACACAGGCCGTCAGGTGAGCAGGCGGTACGCATGCCTTCGTCGCGGAACAGGATCGGAGACTCCATGACTTTCACGTCAGTGGTGAACTCAAAAAGAGTGCGGGCGTCTTCCTCGTACTGCTTACCCCAGGCCAGCGCCTTGGCGTTTATCTCTGGCGCGACGCCGGTGCATACCTCGGCGAGTAGGGTGTGGAAGTAGGACATTTTCATGTCTGTCCACTTCTTCCCAGATCTTGGCTTGGCGATGACGTTATGCACTTCGGAGGCAGTGATGACGCCGAGGCGCAGCCGGTGCCACGCCTCATCGCCCTGTTGGATGTTGGTTACGTCAATGCCGGTCCTGGCCAGGATAATTTCAGGTGTCATGCTGCCACCTGCGCTTTTTTCTGGAGGAAGCTAAAGCCTTTCTGCGCTTCTTCTTCGGTGAGTTGTGATGCCTGGATAATTTCACGCTTGAAGATGTTGCTGCACAGAGGCAGGAAGTCCTGCTCCCAGTCCTTATTCAGTGACGATAAGAGATCGGTGATTGCCTGCAGCGTTTCATCGCTGGCCACTAGGGGGAGCGCCTCTGTAGTGCTGCGCGGTGTAACGTCACGCATATCCAATTCCAGCGTTTTACCTTCCATTTCTTCGGCTGTAGGCTGCTGTCCAATCTCAGGCCATGCCTTACGCAACGCCTGGGCTTCTGCGCATTTCGCCAACTGGCCGTATGGGCGCTTTTTCCACATGGCGTTCGGCGCTGTGGTGTCGCGACCGCCGGTGGCATAGTTTTCAATCCAGTATTCTTTGGCGCTGAATTCGACGATCTCGCCGCTTGGCATGCGCTTGAAAACGGTGTATTTGCACCACTGAGGGAAGGTAACCTCGACACCAGTAAGCGTCTGAGTTACGTCGGGACCGAATTCTGGCTCCCGCGCCCCAGCATAATCGCCGGAACGGTCTGCCTGAATGCGGTAAAGCCCGATTCCCGGCATGACCACGTCGCGCCATTCACTTTTCCCTGTTCTCGAATCTTTGACGCTCATCGGCACGAGGTGGACAGGCTTCAGTAGTGGATCCAGTTGGCGGGCGCGGCAATAATCGAGCGCCATCATCACAGATTCGTCTTTGGCGCCAGGGTAGATGCTGTTCTTCAGCGCGCTCCAGGTAGCGACGTCGATGCCTTTTTCCTGCAGCGCGCTCGCTGTGATTGTTAATTCGTTTGCCATCGTTAATCTCCTCAAAAATTAAAACGGGCAGCCGGTACGGTGTTCCCAGTCGTATTCCGCCTGGGAGTAAGCAACTGCCGAAATGAAATCGTTATATGCCTCTCCGGCGGCATCGCTGCGGAGACCTTCGTATGGGTTTTTGTCCATCGGTACCGAGAAGAGGAACAGACCTGATGGCTCTTTCGGCAGGGCGTCGATAATTTCCTGCGCCCGGTCGTCAATCCATTTTTCTTTATCCTCGGAAAGCTGTTGCTCAACCCAGCGACGATCTTCAATGCGGTCGTAAGTGAGGTATGCATTCATGGATGAACTCCTGAAATTTGGATGTGCAGATCCCGGCTGCGTGAAGCCAGCCCGGTATTTCAATGTGAAGCTTGATTAAACAGCGGAACGGATCAGAATGAATGAAGCGCAGCGGAAACAAGCAAGGTGACTAAATGCTGATAAATAAAAAATGCTCTTCCCCAATGTACTCAACTAAAGAAATGGGTAAGCGCTCGAAGCGGAATCATTGGTTTGTGAGAGAAAAGGGAAGTGACCAGCCGCATGATCAGTCTTGGTATGACTGGTGGAAATCTCGTTCGCTAGGCTTGGGTAAGAATGGTCATATCGCTTGGCGTTCGACGTGTATTCGCGAAAACGCACCAGACCCATTTAACCCACCTCATTCATTTGAAGTCGATTTCAAAGCACCAGATGGCAAAATTTACAGTCTCGAATTTAAGCTCGCGCCTCACGGGCCAAATAAATAACAGATTAGTTACTTAAGCCGTTTCCACGTCCATCGAGGTAGATCTCGATAAGCAGGGCTTTGGTGTAGGTACGTTCGCAGCCGCGGTGAAGATACAACTTGCCGCGTTTGTGAGCTGATGCCGTCCAGGTGCCGTCGCGATGCTTAACCAGCATGCCAGGCTGAACGGCGCCGCGGTTAACGGTCTGGGTACCGTAGTGCTGACTAATCATGGAAGACCTCCATCACAAACAAGGCAATCAGCAGGTATATGGCTATCAAGCCAATGCAGATGCGTGTCAGGTTTCGCCAACACCGGCGCGACATACCGCAACGACCATCATCAAATTCATCGTGATTCATATCACCCTCGTTGCCTTATCGCCGGCCAGCGGAACAAGAAAGACTTCTGCGCTTAATCTCTGGCGGTGGATGGCCGCCGGTTGTCATAAATGGGCAGACTCGAAAATCTGCCTATGTATGGCCAATAAAAAACCCGCCGGAGCGGGTCGTTTGTTCTTGTGGGTGTCATCGGGCGGTAATTTGCTTAGTTTTACGATGCCCAGCAGCGTATATCGCCACATCCGGTAAGCACATTCCGTTTTCTAATGGACGATGACCAAACTCATTGCTGTAGACGACTGCTGCACGCTCAATCTGACGCTTGTACTCTTGGCGTTGCCATACTGCGTCCAGAGCAACGAATTTAATTGGGGTAGCATCTTCGATTCGCTCTGGTGTGTGGTGTTTACCCTTGGCCTGAACCTCAGCGCGACTGAGGGTTGGGCGATGCATTGTCTCAGAGCTTGATGTAATAGCGTTCTGAAGCGCAGCTCGGCGCTCACGTCGACGACCAGATGACGAACCATTGAATGCTGTCCTGCGTGTCATATAGACCTCCTGATGAACTTTGGTGATTGGATGGCTGAATTCGAACCAGCGACAGCACTTTGAGGAAGTACAGCGATCAGACTTGCAATCCATCACGCTGAACTGCTGGCCAGCACTCCATAGCCCGCTTTTTCCAACTGAGCTACATCCAATCCCAAAGTTCACTTTGGTTAGTTCGGCTTTTCAGCCGCGTAGATTCATCGCTGAATCGTTGTGTTTTCACCGTCCTGGTGAGCGTTAAGTCCTGTCGATGGATACAATAATCACCGCTAGTGGTATTTAAGTCAACACCGCAAGAGATAAAATATTACCGCAAGTGCTTAAGTCGTTGATATGTAGAAACATTTATTTTTTATGGTTGTAATGTGCTCAAAATATCAACAGGGAAAAGAAGTGAATCGAGGTGAACTGGAAGAGATGGCCGCACAACTTTTATTGCCAGCGAGATTGCGATCAGCAAAGATGCGATTGCTGATGGCTTAGAGGCAAAGAGCAGAGCTTTAGGGAATGTCATCCACAAGGGATTGTTGCGTGACGCTGCAGAGATGGTGAGGAAAGGGAGGTAGGGCAATAAAAACCCGGCGCGGAGACCGGGTTATAGCTTAAAATATTTATTTTTTAGTGATGTAGAGGTGAATTTTTCGGTTTTAATTTTTTTTTGTTCATCAGAAATGCTAATTAACTCAACTGCTGTATAGGGAACCGCTAATGCTGCATCGCGTCTGCGAGGCAACTTACTTACTCCCTCGCATTTTTTCATAATCAATTATCCTTTAGTAACTTATACAACTTAGCATGGGTGCAGCCTGAAGTGATAGCTAAATCCGTTACGCGTCTTTGTCGGCTATCAGGATATAAACGCTTGCCGGTTGTGGATGCGCTTTCTGAGTCAAACACTAGAGAGAGTATAGCGCCATCAAGTTCTTTTTGCCATTCATATGTCCCATTAACTGGTTTGGCTGTCTGCAAACGCCAATCAAGAGCACCATCATTTATTGCTGAAAGATCGTTAAGAATATCTAGTACAGATTGATATCTTTGATTTGGGTCTATATGAATACATTTATTTACTATGCTTATCAGCTTTTTATGTATATTGGCTGGAAATTGTCTCAAAGGATATGAGCCATCTATTATAGCGTTTTTGAGTTGTTCAATAGTACTAAAGACTGCTCTCTCAGCCTCGAATTGATGATATCCAACACACATCCTATATAATGTTAGACCGGCCTGATATATATCAAAGGTAAAATTATAATCATTAGACGATAATGCAAAGTATTCAGGCGGCATATGGAAATTATAGCCAAATTGAGGAGTCGCTCTCGATTCTTCATTAATTAATTGAGACAAGCCAAAGTCAGATAACATAGCCTCATCTCTATTGGAGAGCATAATATTGTTTGGCTTTATGTCAAAATGCATAAGCCCCTTTGAGTGGATATGATACAGTCCACTTAAAAAGTGAATGGAGTAACGAATAATCTCTCTGCATGTAAGGTTTTTTATCTGCATTAATTGGTTTAAAGAACCATTATAATAGAACGGCATCGCTATATAGATGTTTCTATCACATTGAGCTGCATACTGTACTTGGACAATGTTTGGGTGGGCGTTTTTGTACAGCATTCTCGCCTCCGAAAAATAGTCATCGGGATTTGTGTTTTCCTCTTTTTTTATTTCTTTAATAACAAGGTCGTAATCTAAATGCTCATCATGGGCGAGGTATACTCTTGAAAAACATCCTTGCTCATCTAAGTCACGAATCCACTCGAATGAGACGTCAGCTTTCTTATATGGGTTTAGCATCCTTTCACCTCCGCAGTTAATGCAGCCAAAAATGCTTCATTTGTTTCAGCAGTAAATTCAGAATTATCAATTCCATTTATACTTCTTTGTGATTTCAATATCTCTTTATACGCACTTTCTGATAAGCTCAGCGATGACTTCATGCCAGATTTTCTAATTGTGTAATATTTGTTGAGTTCACTACTCGAGAAAGCCTCTTGTATTACGGCCTCTATATAAAGTCGGTCTATGCTAAGATTTTCTGCATTAGTTTCAGTGACACGGATTGCTGCTAATTCTACGTTATACAAATTAAGAATGTCTAGAATGTTATTTCTTACATACTTTAGTTTTTCTGGAGTATCCAGAATTGCAGGTATTTTAATAACGTCAACACATTTTAGTACTGATTCTTCCGTACAATAGACAACAAATGAAGTAACTTTTGGCGCAGCCCTTACCCCTAAAATTCTCATTTCTCAATCCCATATAGTTTCAAAGAATGCCATCAGTCTTATTAAGACTATGCTCTAACTCAATCAAAGTCATCCCGCTCATCCCTTCGCTTGAAGAAAATCTTATCCAGTCTGAGCACGATCCCAACAAGCCCGATAATCAGTAAAGTAATCAGTATGGGGATAACCAAGTCAGACATGCTTCCTCTGCGTTTATATGGGCTTATCCAAACGTCTCATCAGGCCATTGGCTCGCGACTACCTTACCTACAACCCGGCAATGTTCGTTGCATGGAATCATAGGGAACTGTGGATTAAGGGGTTGCAGGAACACTTGCCCGCTATCCTTGATCAACCTTTTGAAGGTGAATTCATCACCTCCCAGTCTAGCAATACAAAAATCTCCTGGATCCACCGGCTGTTCGGGGTCAACCAATATCAACATTCCTTCTGGAAAGCTTGGTCGAGAACCAGTTGGAGCCGTCATGGAATGACCATCAACTTCTAACCAGAATGAATAATCACTGGCCTTTTTGGTTGTACTAACCCATCGTTCCGCATCGCGGGAAGTGAAAGTACGAAACTCCGGAGAGAACATCCCTGCTTGAACGTGTGAAAAAACTGGGTATTCGTAATCATTACCTGAAGGAGGAACGGCTGAAACTGATTTGTACATCTCCTCAATTTCTTTGGCAAGCGAAGGGCTAAATTCACCTACGCTAACCTGTAGTATTTTTGCTAGAGCGGCGGCATTGCTGGCGTTAAGTGCATTTACACCATTCAGGAGAGCGGCAATGGCTGATTGTCCGACATTAAGGGCATCGGCGATGGACTCTTGCGAGAGCTTAAGTGTTGACTTTTTGCTCTCATAAATCAGCTTAAGTCGCCTTGCGTCTTCAAGTTGATCGGCAGTTAACGGTTTCTTTTTTATGCTCATAGTTAAAATTTAACACCGGGAGGGATAATTTGCTAACACCGCATGTGTTGACATGATTACCTCCTGCGGTGATAATCAATTTCATACTCATAGGAGGTAGTATGGAACAGCGCATAAAACTTAAAGATTACGCTCAGCGCTTTGGTCAGACTAAAGCTGCTCAGGATCTTGGCGTTTACCAGAGCGCCATTTTCAAAGCCATCACATCTAAGCGCGATATCACTGTTATCGTTCATGCCGATGGCTCCGTTTCCGCAGAAGAACTGAAATCATTTCCGAGTAATCGCCGCGAATCTAACGCAGCATAAAGATTGCCAACCACAACGGCGACCCCGCCTACGTAGCTGAAAAGCTAATCCTAATAAAAGTCAAATCAGGCTTTGCACCTTATGTGCAAGGTCCATCTATATATTTGTGTTTCGAAAAGGAAATCACATGCAATCACTTACGTATCAACACAATACCGGATTCGTTCCGGCCGCGATGATAAATCGCGCTCAAACAAAACAGGATCACGATCATGAGCTGATCCGAGATGCAGTAAGAGCCTGGGCGTCGGCAATCGACAATCAGGACGTGGTATCAGCTCTGATTATCAACGAGTACCGGGAGCAGGGCGGCGATTCAATCAGCTTTCCTGGCGACATCAGCCGGGCCCGGCAGAAACTCTTTCGCTTCCTGGATAACCGGTTTGATTCCGATCAGTACCGCGAGAACGTTCGCCAGCTGACTCCGGCAATCATGGCCGTATTACCGCTGGAATTCCGCACAAAGCTGGCGCCGCAGAACGACACCATGTCGCTGATAGCTTCGGCAATGAAAGAGTGTGCAGAGGCCAAGCAGGCAGTGCTTCTTAACGCGCCTGAGCATCAGAAACTGAAGGAGGTAAGCGAGGGTATCGCTTCGCTGTTTCGCCTCATGCCGGAGCAGGTAGGCCCACTGATGACGATGGTGACATCGATGTTGGGGGTTATGTGAAGACGTTAGGAATGGGTGAAGACTGTTGTGCGCCAACACAGCCAGCCTTCGATGCAATAACGCGAGTCAATTGCGAGGTCATTATGACAAACGCTAATCAAAAACGCCAGGCGCAGGAGGTTTAACTGTGTCGAACGTAGCTTACGCCAATTTCGCGGCACACTCAGCCGCTAGGAGCAACAGGATGGAGAACCAGAAGTCTGGTTACGTCCCGTTGTACCGGAGCATCAAGAAGAAGTCATGGGCTAAAGACGTGTTCCTGCGCACATTGTGGGAAAACCTTCTCATTGACGCAGCCAGGCAGCCATATGTGGCCTTCTTCAAGGGCAAACAATGGCCTCTGCAACCCGGTCAACTGGTCGTCACTGCTGCAGATCTTGGGCTTCAGTTGTGTGACCGTCAGGGTAATCCGACAAGCCGTGACGCAGTGGAGAGAATGCTGTCTGTTTTCGTTCGCGAAGGGATGATCACCATCGAGGGAGAGAAGCGAAAAGGCAGGGTGATCACCATTAAAAACTATGTCGAATATGCTCAAAAAATGGACGATTTACCCGCACATAAAGCCGCACATATAAGCGCACATAACGAAGCCAGTAATGGCGCGGGTTCGGAAGGGTATGCCGCACATAAAGCCGCACAATTCCCCGCACATCATGAACAAGAAGGTAATAACAAGAATATAAATAACTCTTCGTCCGAGAATTCTGACGAATCCTCTGACAAGCCCGGAAAGAAAACTCCTGCTTTGAGACCAGAAGCAGCGATCCAGAGCGGAACCAAATGGGGCAACTCTGAAGACCTCCGCTGTGCTGAATGGCTGTTCACCGTCGTACAGGGCATCGCCCCCTCTGCAAGAAAACCGAACTACGCCACCTGGGCGAATGATATCCGCCTGATGCGAGAGCGTGACAAGCGTACCCACAAGGAAATCGCCTCGCTGTTCAAGTGGGCCTGTGAAGACAAGTTCTGGAAGGGCAATGTCCTGTGCCCATCAACCCTTCGCGAAAAGTGGACCCAACTCGATATCAAGCGAGGCAAGCAGACCAACGGATCTGCCGCCGACAAGCCAAAGGTTGACCTGACCAACACTGACTGGATTTACGGAGTGCAGCTATGAAAAGCCTTGCAGAGCAGTTGCATAACTTTGACCGCGAGCAGATGCGCCGTGTTGCGCATAACCTGCCGGAGCAGTACGACGAGAAACCGCAGATTGAGCAGGTGGCCCAGGTCATCAACAGCGTTTTCAGCCAGTTGCTGGCCGCGTTCCCGGCAACCACTGCTAACCGTGACCAGACCGAGATGAACGAAATCCGGCGCCAGTGGGTTCTGGCATTCAGGGAAAACGGCATCACTACCATGGAGCAGGTTGCAGCTGGTATGCGGGTAGCCCGTCGTCAGGAACGCCCATTTCTCCCGTCACCCGGCCAGTTTGTCGCCTGGTGCAAAGCTGAAGAAGCCGCGGCGGCCGGGTTACCTAACGCCGATCAACTGGTGGACATAATTTACCAGTACTGCCGTACGCGCGGACAGTATCCAGATGCCGAATCTTACCCATGGGAGTCCAACGCGCACTACTGGCTGGTTACATCCCTGTACCAGAACATGCGCGCAAACGGCCTCAGCGACGCTGAGTTACGCCGTAAGGCATCAGAAGAACTGGCGCGCATGGCTAACCGAATTAACTCAGGAGAGACAATTCCGGAGCCCGTTAAGCAACTTCCTGTTCTTGGTGGTAAGCCGTTATCACGCATGCAGGGGCTGGCCAGGCTGGCTGAAATTCGCGAGAAGCACGGACTGAGGGGGCGCAAGCAATGACCGGCAAAGACGCAATTCTGAAGTACCTCAAGACACACAAAACCTGCAGCTCACCGGATGTGGCTGAAGCCTCTGGCATGTCGCACACCTGTATCAATCAGGCGGCCAACATTCTGGCAAAGCAGGGCGTACTGGTAGCAGTAGCGAAGGTATGGCGAACGGTTCACTACCGTCTGGCCACTGAGGAAGAAATATCCGGCCAGAAGAGCACCAATCAGATTTTCAACGAGTGCCGGCAGAGCCCGGTTATGAAACGAATTTTAGCGGTCTACGGGAGGGCACAGGCATGAATAACGAACTCACAGCAGCACTGGCAACGAGCAAGAAGAGTAAAGTTGGCGATCATTTCTTTGAGTTCCCCGCATCACGTGGAACTCAGGGGGGGTCAATTGTCCTGATGCTGACTGTTCCTGCTCGGACACTAACGCGAGTCCTTGCCAGTGATAATTACGGGGACACTCTTGAACGTTCACAGCGAGAACTGAACCCAACCCGGGCGAAAAAGTTTTATCAGTATCTCGTTGAAGCATACGAAAACAAAGAGCCATTTATCATTCCACCGCTGGTAGGTAACTGCGACTCGTATGTTGAATTCGAAGAGTTCGGAAACACGAATGTCGGGGTGGCCCGATTCCCGATGGATGCAGAGATTAAATTGTTTGATGGTCAGCATCGCGCAGCCGGTATTGCGGAGTATTGCCGCACCATTGATGAGCCGATCCACGTACCGATGATGCTTACTCTCCAGTTGCCACTGAAGACAAGACAGCAGTTTTTCTCGGACATAAACAACAATGTTTCGAAGCCATCTGCGGCTATCAACATGGCCTATAACAGGCGTGATAAGAATGCGCAGGAGATGGTTAATTTTATCAGCTCACACGATGTCTTTTCTGAAGTCACCGATTTTGAGCATAACGTCGTTCCCGCTAAAAGCGATAAGTGGGTAAGTTTTAAAGCCCTTACTGATGCTACTGCGAAATTCTCTGGTTCCTGCTCACAAGATGATCTGGAGGGCTTATGGAATGCGTGGCTAATGCTGACCGGGTTAGATGATATTCGCCGAGGCACGAACCAGGCTGAGTACAAACGCGAGTATATCCAGTTCCATGCAGTAATGATTAATGCCTTCGGCTATGCAGTGCAGAGGTTAAGCGAAGGTCGGGGAGTTCGCGGGGTCACATTGATGATTGAAGACCTGGTAATGTATACCGGCATCACTGATCGCGAAGATTTTTTCCTCATTTCATCCTGGGATGGTGTTTGTGCTAGCTGTGAAAAATCCAGGCCAACGGTCATTGCTAATGTCTCCGCTCAGAAAGCAGCGTCTTTGCGTCTGATGGATGCCATCGTGAACAAGAATCTGACTGCGACTAATAGTAAGGATGCCTGCCATGACTGATCTCACTCGACTGTTAGCCAGCCTCAAGCGTCGCGCTGCCCACGCAAAAGAGTTTGGCCACGATGTTCTGTTTGTAAAGATTGAAGACATTGATGCGCTGGTAGAGGCGCTGGAATCGAGTTCATCATCGTCAGATTCACAGGGTCGACCTGGAAAAAAAAGATGCACTCTTAGCGATCAGTGCGCTGAAACATCCTTGAACTGCGTCGATAGAGCACCTCTAAAAACATCGTAGATGTGACCAAATCAACGATAACACAAGTGTTATTGAATGCTTTAATCTCAGTAAGTTAAGCGTAGGGAAGTCTAACAAGTGTCACCATTTCTTTAATCGATAGTGAAGTTGACGTACGTAAAAATCAGGACTATAAGTACTGTATAAATACACATGTGTATTTATACAGTATGGGTTTTAGTAATCGACAAGGAAAAATGGAAATGGTTGACCAAAAAAGCAATGCACAAGTTTCAAACGGTGTTAACGACGATATTTCAGAAATGAAATCACTGACCACGTTGCGCAAGCGTGTGGTTTCCGATGGTGAGGTGGTTTCTAAATCACAGAGCGCTTTTCGTCTGGCAGGTGGTAAAACGGGAGTCATCCTGCGCAATGACGGTAATGACTTTTATGCTCTTGTAACTCCAGAAGGTCAGGCGCAAGACGGACAATGGAACACCCTTCGCCCATTATCTTTCAATCTCAAAACTGGTCGAGTTTCTCTTCGTAATGGCGTGGACATTTCTGGTGGGGCAGTAGTTTCGCATGATGCAGGCATTTCGGCGCGTACGACCGGCCCGTCGCCGATCATAAATGGACAGACCTATTCAGCCCCATCCATTCATACTGATTTTACCAGCGGTAATATCACGACCCAGATGATGATGGGCTCCAGGGTAGAAGCAGGCAAGCAAGATTACGGTCTGCTCTCTTATCGTGACTGGCAGGGGAGATGGAACGAACTGCGCGTTCGATCAAATGCCGAACTGGATGCTGGGCAGTTTACCAAACGTAACGCTGATGGCTGGTTCTGGGCTGGCGGGAATAAGACTCAGAATGGCTCTGAGCGGATAACCACCGGGTTGCATCTTCAGGGAGCCGGTGACCTTTTCACCAATCTTTATCATTACGAGCGCATTGGCAAACACCATTTTATGGGTGTTCATGTCGGAAATGGTGGTGCTAATGGCTTCTATGAATTCCGTAACGACGGACATGCCTACACCAACGGAGGCTGGAACAGCAGCTCCGATGCGCGAATGAAAACCCAGGTCGAGAAAATCGATAATGCGTTAGAAAAGCTCGATCGTATTAGTGGTTACACATATCTGAAGCAGGGCGTTACCGAAGCTGGTGTAATCGCTCAGGAATTGGAGGAAGTCCTTCCACAGGCTGTTTCAAAGACGGAACTTACACTCAATGACGGCAGCGTGCTGCCGGATGCACGCAGTATCAACATCAACGGCGTGGTGGCATTACTTATTGAGGCGCTTAAGGAAGAGCGTCAGGCTCGACTTGTCCTAGAAAAGCGTTTAGCCGCTTTGGAAGCTCGTAGTGGTCAGGAGACAGAGTGATGGCAGATAATCAACCGGTTCCTCTTACCCCCGCACCACCTGGAATGGTGTCACTTGGTGTAGATGAAGATGGCGTAGAAGTGATGACTGTCATTGGTGGAGATGGCAGTGGCACAGGGTTTTCTGGGAATGAAGCACCTATTATTCCTGGAAGTGGTAGCCTCCAGGCCGACTTAGGTAAAAAGTCTCTAACCCGACTACAGGCTGAAAGTTCAGCAGCAATTCATGCGACTGCAAAATGGACTACAGAGAATCTTGCTAAAACGCAGGCTGCGCAGGCTGAAAGAGCCAAGGCTGCCATGCTTTCTCAGCAAGCAGCAAAAGCAAAACAGGCCCAACTCACGCAACATCTGAAAGATGTGGTGGATCGCGCGCTTCAGAACAACAAAACACGGCCTACGGTTACTGATCTTGCTCATCAGAATAACCAACAAATGGCCGCAATGGCCGAGTTTATAGGCCGTCAAAAGGCAATTGAAGAAGCTCGTAAAAAGGCTGAAAGGGAAGCCAAAAGAGCTGAAGAAGCTTATCAGGCTGCTTTGAGAGCCCAGGAAGAAGAACAGCGCAAGCAGGCAGAAATTGATCGGAAATTGCAGGAGGCAAGGAAGCAAGAAGCAGCAGCAAAAGCAAAAGCAGAAGCTGACAGAATTGCGGCTGAGAAAGCTGAAGCAGACGCAAGAGCTAAAGCGGAAGCTGAGCGACGGAAAGCAGAGGAGGCTCGAAAGGCGCTTTTTGCAAAGGCTGGGATTAAGGACACGCCCGTTTATACACAGGAGATGACAAAAGCAGCCACTACATTGTTTTTAACACCGGGTGTTAGGTTACTGAATCGTGCTCCAGCGATGATTCAGTTATCCGCTTTGGCTGCAGAAATTAATGGCGTCTTAACTACTGCTGCTAGTGCAGTAATGACGGCCACTGCTGAATTCTCAGGTTGGATTGCCTCAGCGTTATGGCGAGGTGTAGCTGGTGTTGCAACAGCCAGTACTGTTGGTCCCATGGTTGCCGCAGCATCGACGCTATTCTTTTCACCTCGCGCAGGTGGCGGAAGCGACAGTAAGGTTCCCGGTAGGGATATCGAGATGTTGGCTGCACAAGCCCGGTTGTTCACGGCGGGTAAGCTGAGTATCGAACCGGGTATGAAGAGCGTCAACCTCCCGGTACGTGGCTTCATCGCTTCGGAAACTAATGGGCGCCAGTCTCTGATTCTTGTAAAAACCGGTACTGATGGAGTGCCTTCCACTGTTCCAGTATTAGATGCTGTACGTGACAGTACTACTGGTCTTGATAAAATAACGGTACCGGCGATGTCTGGTGCGCCGTCGCGGACCATCCTCGTGAATCCGGTTCCAATTGGCCCTGCTGTACCGTGGCATACCGGCAATAGCGGGCCAGTGCCAGTAACACCTGTTCACACCGGTACAGAGGTGAAGCAGGCTGACAGTATCGTCACGACAACTTTGCCGATTGCAGACATTCCGCCACTGCAAGACTTCATATACTGGCAGCCGGATGCTTCTGGGACAGGTGTTGAGCCAATTTATGTTGTGATGAGTGGTATTTATGGTGAAACAAACGCTAAAGGTAAATCCAGCGGACGCCCATTTAATACTGACAGAGCAGGCGGTCCCATTCAGAGCTTGGACTGGAAAGCAGCAGTTATTGACCGAGAAGGTGTAAATAAGGTGAAACTGCATACCGGCCGATTTACTGAGTCTGATGCCAATAAAGTAATGATAGAGCGGCTGGAAAAAATTCTCTCCGGCGAGTTAAATGCAACAGATACCGATAAGCGATACTACACACATGAAATCAGAGAGTTGGAGCGGTATCGGAATCTTGGTGTAGCAGATGGGACCCTTCCTGCTAACGCAGCGGAAGTGTGGAATAATACCCATACGGCTACTCTGGAGGACTATAAATTAGGTAACAGTGAAACTCTTTTATACACTCCAGAGGCACTCAAGGCAGCGGAAGAACAAGAACTAAGGGAGTTAAAATGATTGATTTTGAACGTATGGTAGCAGAACAAAATCTCGTTGATATTATCCTCTTCCTGGTAAGGAAAGAGAACGGCTTTGGTTACCCTCAAATGGATCGTTTTTTCAGTCGTCATAAGTTTTCAGTCATAGAGAACGGTGAGTTCATGAGGACATTTGAACAGATGCGACTAAAAGGAGAAGTTGAATTGGGAGAGAAAATGCTTGTTGTAAAAGGGCCGAACTGGAAAGAGCCGAGATTTGTTACCGAAAAAAAATACGGTATTGAATAACTTTTTTCTTACACTTTTTTGCACTATGTCCGGTAAATTAAAGGTGCCGGACATTCATTTGTGATCTCATAAACTTTCAGCAATAGCGTGCTTCGTTTACGTTAGTGTCATTATAAACGCAGGCTGTTCGGTAAACTCCCATGATCTGTGTAAAATCGAAATCCATGATGGGTTGATGCCTAATGAGTTTCATCTCAAAATCAATTAAATAGATAACGTAATGATTAATAAAGTTATTTCTGATTTTACCGAAGCTGAATTTTTAGCTTTCGTAAAAAAGATATTTAACCCAAATACTACAATGGAAGACGAAGACGTACAAAACGTATTAGAGTTTGAAAGGCTTACTGAGCACCCTGATGGTTCTGATGTTATCTTCTATCCACCAAAGGACCGAGAGGATAGTCCAGAGGGGGTTGTCAAGGAAGTAAAAGAATGGCGTGCAAAAAATGGCAAGCCAGGATTCAAGGATAGTTAACTTTCTGAGCCGTTCCAAAACAATCTAAACCCGCTATGGCGGGTTTTTTTTGAGTCTGTGTGTTCCGCAAGCCGTCTTTTAAGAGAAAACTAGCATGTCAAAGATTCTCACTGATGAAGAGTTAAATGCTCTCATCGAAAAAGCACAAGCACATTCAGAGGTGATGTCTGAATTGGGTTCAGAACAGGAAGCAGAGGAGTCAGCTCAGATACTAAGCGCACTATCTGAGTTGAAGCGGTACAGGGAAAGGGATGCTCCACTGGAGGATAGCGATGCGTAAACCCTCTGAAGTAAGCAGCGTTTGACATCGGCCTTGACGCTAGTGGTTTTACGCATTAACAGTGCCTTAGTTTGTGAAAATAGTTTGGGTTGCGTAAAATTACCAACATGATAATTTAAAAATAATTACTGGTATGTTATGTCATCTTAGCATGATTCAGTTAAGATTAAATGAAGAAGGTTAAATGGGGAATTATGAAGTCTAGAGGACTCTTCAAATATACTTTTATATCAATTATGTCCGGAGTTTTTCCTATTGTATTAATATTTGTAGTTTACTTTTTTGATAAAAGTTCAAATTTATTATCAGTCCTCTTTGAAATGGCTAAGGGATATAATAGGGATTATTCTGAGCGTCATCTTGTGGTAAGTACAATAGCTTCTTCATACTCAAAGCTAGCACCCCTATTTGTAATTTCAATGTATGTTCTTTGTTGGAATAAGCTTGGTGTAAAACTTAAAGATTTTGATTTGAAAAAATGGGTTAAACTTCTTCCGGGGTTTATTGTTCTTATGGTGGGCGTGTATTATTTGACATATGTTGGAGTAGAGAATATGTCAAATAGTCTATACCGGGCGAAAAGGATTATTGCTGATAATGAGTTTTTCTTACTGATATATTACATATGCTTGTTTTTAACAAACTATGTTTTTATATGGATGTTCTTGCTTTATTTGTATGCCATAAAAGGATTGCCGTACTTTAAAAAGCGGGCCTAAACCCGCTTTATATTAAATTCAAATCTTATTTGAATAAATTAGCTACGGCGTTGTTCAGTGCCTTGGCTGTATCAGCGTTGATATACGACGTGGCAATAGCAATACCAATAACGGCGGTTACGGTCAGGGCTGTGACAGCTAAAGCAGGTATAGAAATAAGGGCTGCTAATCCACTAATCATACCAGTAACAATGCCCAGTGCCACGCTCCCGGCAACGCCGCTAAGATACATCGCCTCCACCTCTAATGCCAATGGTTGCCAGTTCCCGGTGGTAACACCAGTAACGACACCGTCTTTAATTTTTTGAGCCTTGAGCAAACGATCTGCCCAGGTGAAGGCTCGTTCCAGCCCTTTAAAACGGTCTGCCAGCGTTGATAAATTAACCTGATTGAGAGCATTAACCAGAGCTGCTTTATCTGCTTGGTTCAGCTTCATGTTAGGATTTTTAGTGAATTGTTCAAGGGATGACATTGCATCTTTAAAGCTACGGATTTTCTTACCCTGAAAATTACGGATATCGTTAGCTACGCCTTGCGCCAGACCTTTATATTTTTCGCCAAGCTTCCCGCTAATCGTTTCTCCAGAGCTGGAAATAATCTCCGCCGCAGTAGTGATTACATCTTTTTCCTTTTCGTTGAGAAGATAAAGCTGCACAACCGCAATAGCCTGATCTTTCATGCTGTGTTCAGGTTTGGTTGCACCACCATCAACGTAACCGCTAGTGAATGAATCTTTTTTACGGTTATACATAACGTTATATTTTTCTTTGCCAAAGCTAACGGCATACGTATCAACGTCTCCAGAACTGCTGGACTTGTTAACTGCCGGACTATTTAAAGAGCCCTGAGTTCCAGATTTATAATTTTGAATATTGGCCTTAAATTTTGCAGGCTTGCTCTTATTTGCATTGAGAGCGTCAACTGCACTCTTATTACTCTTATCATCAGACCATGGCGCACCACCAATCCCGGGGTTAATAGGATGAGTACCGTCAACGATCATTGTAAAGCCATTACCCAGTTCAACTTCCATGGTTCCACCCAAAGCTACGTTTGCGCCACCATTTGAGCCAGCACCTCCATTATTGCCATTACCAGAGCCACCACCCCAGTGAACGCCGCTGCCAGCATTACCATTAACTGTCATTGAATCTTCGTTAGCCATAACATGCTCCTTGTTAGATTATTTTAACTGTATGTATACACAGTATTTAAAAAGTATATTTTGGCTTTGTTGAAGTCAATGTTAAATCCTGGTGTTTGTTAATCATTGATTTTAAAGGGTTAATTTCAACTTCCATCAATCGGTGATAAAAGTGATGTTCAAGAGTGATGGTCTTAAGAGAGATTCGGATGAAAATTGAAACGCATATCATGTCTCTTAGAGTTAGGCTTGAAAATCAACGTGGGTAGCCTGCTTTCGCATCCATATATCTAATCAATTGAACTTTGATTTTCCGTTATCAACCAGCCATAATCATGTCATCGGAGCCTGAACAACTCCGGTGACTTCTGCGCTTTGAGGGGACTCAAAGTGCAAACGACAATCAGAACACCTTTCAACCAGTCACAGATGCAGAAATGCACCTGCGATTTTCTGCATTCTGCGGTTTCCGTTAAGGAGGCCGTATGACTCTGCCAGTAGACGGCATAAAGCTCCATCGCGATAACTTCGCGGCCATCGGTCAGCAGATCCAGCCACTGCTGGATGCCGGCCAGTGTTTCCGCTTGCAGGTTAAGCCCTGGCGCGAGAAGCGCAGCCTTTCTCAGAACGCGCTCAGCCATATGTGGTACAGAGAAATCAGCGAATACCTCATCACCCGCGGCAAGACCTTCGCTACTCCTGAGTGGGTCAAAGACGCGATGAAGCACACCTATCTCGGCTACGAAAGCAAAGACCGCGTGGACGTCGTGTCAGGCGAGGTCACCACCGTGCAATCCCTCCGCCATACGTCCGAGTTGGAAACAGGCGAGATGTACATTTTCCTGTGCAAAGTCGAAGCCTGGGCGATGAACATCGGCTGTCACCTGACCATCCCCCAAAGTTGCGAGTACCAGCAGCTGCGCGATAAGCAGGAGGCCTGATGTCTACTCCACTTTCCCGCGTCATCACAAACGAAATCTTCCGCGTTCCGGCAAGCCGCAAGCGCAAGCAGGAACCAAGCCCATCAGAAATACCAACACTGCTCGGATATACCGCCGGTCTCGTTGATAAGAAATGGTTGCGCCTGGCGGCAAGGGGGAAGCGTGGTTAAGAAACCTCAGCGCCGCTGCAAAATCTGCCGGGCTAAATTCTTCCCAGCATTCGAAAATCATCGCTGGTGCTGTCCTGAGCATGGCGCTGAATATGCCATGCAGGAACTTGAGAAGAAACGCGAAAAACAGGCTCAGGCGAAAGCGAAGAAAGAGCGAGCCGAATGGCGCAAACGCAAGGCCGCGGTGAAACCTCTCAGGCACTGGGAGGATATGACCCAGCGTGTCGTTAACGACTATATCCGCGAACGAGACCATGATCTGCCGTGCATCAGCTGCGGCACGTTCGACACGGTTCAGTGGGAAGCCGGCCATTACCGTTCCCGCGGTAAAGCATCGCACTTGCGCTACAACGAGGACAACATTCACAAACAGTGCCATCACTGCAACGTGCAGATGTCAGGAAACCAGCAGCAGTACCGCATTAGTCTGGTAGAGAAAATCGGCGCTGAGCGCGTCGAGACGCTGGAAAACAACAACACCCCTCACCGATACACCATCGAAGAACTGGAAGGCATCAGGCGCCATTACAGCGCGCTACGCCGTGCGCTAATAAAACAACGGGAGGCCGCATGAGCAAAATCCAATATCCAATGTCCACTGCTGCTGTTTTTGATGACGTGGTTTATCCCATCCACCTGAACGGACCGCATCAGATTGAGAGTGAGGTTATGGGCGCGATCAAATGGTTCTGCAGGTGGAACAACGAGGAAATGGCGGTCGTTAAGGCGCATGTGCTGTTTAGCTGCTGGGGACTTTACCTGACGTATGACCAGCTTATGGTGGAGGACGCATGAGCCGTGACGTAATCGAACGCATCCGCGAACGTTGGCAAAAGCTCCGCCTCTGCCGGCACCGCGGAACCATCTTAGTTGACTACCGAATTTTGAAGAATTTCGTTCGCATCTATCAGACCCTGGGAGAGACAGCATGAACCTCGAATCTATCGCCAAATACTTCGCGCCTAAATCACCAATGCTGAGCGACTCGCCACGGGCTACTGCATCGGATGGTCTAACCGGCACTGACATCATGGCCGCTCTTGGGCTGGTAAACGCCAAGTGCGGATTCGGCTTCGACCTCTATCTGGCAAAGATCGGGGTAAGCACACCAGACCGAGCAATGGAGCTACTTTATGAATCAGCAGAGCGATTATCAAACCGCTTTAACATCGTTTCAGAACTCAGCCAGGACGTTCGCAAAAGAGTTCTCGAAGTTCTGTGTGCTTTTGCATACCAGGATTACACGCGAAGTGCTGCCAGCGTTAGAAAATGCACTTGCTGCGATGGGGCTGGCTTCACAGAGGCCCAGGTGTTCACCAATAAATGCTCATATCCGTGGGGTAAGCCACCTTATTGGGCAAAGATGTCCCGAGCGGTTCGCCCAAGTCACTGGGAGTGCTGGAGCGAAGTGCGCGAAGTGGTCAAAGTTAAATGCTCAGCCTGTAACGGAAAGGGTGTTATCAGCAATTCGTGTCGCTGCAATGGGAAAGGAAAGGTACTGGATAAAGAGACCAGCGAGCGCCTTGGGCTACCGGTAATGAAGGTATGCGATCGCTGCAGCGGAAGAGGTTATGCGCGCATGAAGTTTTCGACTGTGATGGAAGGGGTAAGGGCCGTGGCTGACATTAAGAAAACGGCAGCTTATGAGCAATTGAAACCTTTCTTCGAGGAGCTGGTATCCGAATGTCACAAACAGGAATCCTACGCTGATGTCATTCTCTCCCGGGTGACGAAATAATGAGTATTTTCTATAAAAATTGAATTTTGTGGAAAATAGCTATTGCAATCTCCGGAAAAACTGGTTAGATTCATCCCTAACGCTGGGAATCCGTTCAGTCGTTCCGAAGCAAAAAATTCAAGCCCGAGGTTAACGCCTTGGGCTTTTTCATTTCAGGGTCAGAAGCACAGCGGTTGTGCGTTCGGCTGTTAACCGAATGGTCGAAGGTTCGAATCCTTCCTGTCCCGCCAGATAATGGCCTGACCTGATGACGGGCTCATAATCCAATCCATCAGGGCGTTGTTGTCGCAACGCAACAGGCCACCAGAGATGGAGCACGGGCATTATCGCCTAAAATAAGTCCTCCCCCGGTGCCAGATTGATCGCCTGGCCGTTGCTCCACGAAACGGAGCACACAACAGGTAAGGGCGCTCTCCCTGATGGGGCTTGGCTTAAATGCAATGAGCGCTCTTTCCGTTGTGGTTTTCCAGATGCTAGTTGGTTCGGTTGCGGCGGATACCAAGGCGACGACGGAAATGCTGACGCACAGCACCACAACCCATCCCTCTACCTTGGGACCATTACGGCTACCGCGCCGTCGCTTTTACCCTTGGTATTTCTTCCCGCTTTGAGCGGGTTTTTTATTTTCAGGGTCGCGGGAATCACCCTCGACGCTTTGTTGGTAAATCAGCCCGACGGTCCTGATCCTTTCAAACACACACAGCACCCCGTTAACCCGGAGGTGAAACCATGGCTAAACGTATGCAAGACAAAGAGAGCATTGCCGGGATTACCTGGCTCGCTCTGCTGATCATTGCGGGGTGGGGCGGGCTGGTCCGCTTCCTGATTGATGTGAAGCAGGGCAAAGCAAAATGGAGCTGGATAAATGCTCTGGCGCAAATTGTGGTTTCTGGATTTACCGGGGTTATCGGTGGGTTAGTTAGCATCGAGAGCGGTCTGAGCATCTACATGATTTTAGCTACCGCCGGTATAAGCGGGGCGATGGGCTCTGTTGCGCTTACGTACTTTTGGGAACGCATTACCGGAGTGAAAGCACAATGACAGCAGACCAGATCATTGAAGCCATCCTCGGCAAAGAAGGTGGTTACGTTAATAACCCGAATGATAAAGGTGGCCCTACTCGCTGGGGTATCACGCAGAACACAGCGCGTGCATACGGTTACAAAGGCGATATGAAAGAGCTCACTCGGGAAGCTGCGAAAGAAATCTATATGCAGCAGTATTGGCTGGAACCAAAATTTGACAAGATCGCCGAACTGTCACCATCAATCGCAGAAGAGTTATGCGATACCGGCGTCAACATGGGGCCGCGTGTTTCCACAACGTTCCTGCAGCGTTGGCTGACGGCACTGAACCAACGCGGCAAACTGTATCCCGACCTGAAGCCGGATGGCGTCATTGGGAACATCACGATCGCCGCGCTGCGCAGTTACCTCGCCGTACGGGGTAGCGAAGGGGTCACGGTGATACTGAAAGGGTTGAACTGCAGTCAGGGCGCACGGTATCTCGAACTTGCGGAAGCGCGGGAAGCCAATGAAGAATTTCTCTTCGGGTGGGTGAAGGAGAGAGTAAACCTATGAAGCTAATTATCTTCTTCCTGCTTGCGCTGGTGGCTGTTTTAACGTTGTTGCTGTTAAGAAAGTATACCCGGCTTGAGTTTGTGGGGCATGCTCGCCTGTTACTTAGAACTTGGTCTGTTCGTCTGGGAGCTGCTGGCGCGCTGGTCGGTGTATGGGCGCAGTCGTTCCCGGATGCAGCACTTCATGCATGGGCAATGCTGCCCCCGGATATCAAAAACATCCTTCCGCCAAATATCGTTGCACTAATTAGCCCTGCGCTGGTAGTGCTGGCGGTGCTCTCACAATACGTACGCCAGCCGGCATTGAAAGATAAGGCAGACGAACAGAAGGAGCCGCAGCAATGAGTTTTGAAATTATTGCTGGGCTGGTGGTCCTCATCCTGGGTGCTATCGCTGGTGCATTCGGTATTGGCCATGCTCGCGGTACCAGTAAGGCAGAAGCCAAATCAGCACAAGCGCGCACTGAAGAGAAAGCCGCTGCTAGCGTAGCTGCAGCTGAACGGAAAGAGAAAGCCACCAGAGAGGCCAGCAATGTACAGCAGACTGTTAGCCATATGCCTGATGACGATGTTGATCGGGAGCTGCGCGCAAAGTTTACCCGCCCCGGTGGTGGTTGATACGGCCTGCAACTGGGTACGAATTATCTACCTGACAGACCACGATATCGATGTGCTGGATAAGCAGACCAAGCGCGACATTCTGGCGCACAACAAATCAGTGCTGGCCAACTGCCAGAGCATTACCCCTACTCATTGAGTTAAATAAATGGCCTCATCCTTGAGGTCCGCGGGTTAGTAAACGCAAGGTCTTTTATGTAATGGCTCTTTTAGCCTAGGAGCCAGCTCAGAAACAACAAGCGTAAGCGGTAGATATTTATGATTTTTTATATTCTGCTTATCAGCAACATGCCAAGAGGCTGATTGTTATGCATTACAGAGGCCATTCCATAGAGTGGCTTCGATAATGGGTAGTTCAATGCGCATTACTTTGCTGGTAGGATTACTCTGAAAAGGGGTGATTATGAGCCTACTGAAGAAAGTTAAAGACGTCGTGTCTCCTCCCGTTCCGGAAGAGTGCAGAGAAGATGATTACGATTCGGTGCTGAAAAACCTTGATACCCTGTCCAAAGAATCATCTGAGCTGAAAGCCCTGATGGCTGAGTTCAGAGAAGGAAAGATAACTCAGGAGCAGTGCATTGCCACTGGCGTAGCAATTGTCACCAAAGAATTACTCGAATTCCGCTACGTCCAAAACAAGATTGATTCTCAGGCCTGGTAATCTGCTGAGGCCGACAGCAAAGCAACATACAGCCACCAAAACAAAGGCCACCTTCGGGTGGCTTTTTTAATGGTTGTTGCACAAGAGCGCACCATGTCGAACGATGAGAGCAGAAGGCCATATCCTCCGGTTAACTTCATCGGTTCCGATAACTGGCAGCCATACACCAGACTCATTCCCGCCAACGAAGTGCATGAGTGGGTTAACAGGCAAATACTCATCGACACCGGAAGCATCTATAACCCAGACCATGGGCACCTTCTCGATGCTGATCTCAGCTTCATGTGGGCGTCAAACTCTTTCGCGAAGAAAGGGCGCTACGTTCTCGGTCAGGCCGAACAGGTAATGCTTCGCGCCGGATGCCTGTTTAAGAATGAGTACGTGCCTGAAGCAATTACACGCCGCCAATCTGACCAAGAATAGCGAGGGCAGCGAAAAACGCGGCCAACCCATTGAATTTGGTTTGAAGTTGCAAAGTTAAAACCAAATTATGCAGATCTACTGCTTTTTCTCCTTTGCCCATTGTTAATTTAATAACGCTAGGGTTTTCCTTGGCCTTCACAAAAACAGAAATCAACCAAAAGACAACAGACAAAAAACCACAGCCCAAAGAAATTACATGTTTTTCTAGTATCCATTCGAACATTATTCGTCCTTAAATATAAAGGGTCTTATATGGCACTCACCGACAAGCAAGAAATGTTCTGTCGCGAGTACCTCATCGATTTAAACGCCACGCAAGCGGCTATTCGGGCAGCGCACAGACAGCTAACCGCACTGCGTCCGAAAACATGTCAAAACCTGACATCCAGTCAAGGATTGCTGAACTTAAAGCGCAACGCAATGATCTGGTTGGCATAAATGCGACATATGTCCTGAATCGTCTTGTTGAGATTGACCAGATGGAGTTCCTGTAAGATGGAGATGCTGCTCCTTGTTGTATTGCTATGGCTAAAACTGAAATGTAGAAGGCGTGCATGTTAGGGTGCCGTTCGGTTGCCCAGACTGACGATGATTACTAACCCCACTAAGGGATAACGCCAACAATATTCCTATCAAAGGATAAAACATGACTCCATTAATTCTTACCGCAGAGCAAATCAAAGCTCGGGCAGACGTCGCCGAACAGGATGGTCAACCCGCTTATACGATCACTCAGGCCTGCATCCCCGAATTTGAAGCTGATGACGGCAGCACTGTGCCGGGTTATGAGAGCATTGTCGCCTACTCCGAGTCAGAAGAGCACGGTGTACTTCAGTTGGAAGATTAAGCATTACAGAAACCTCTCCTCGGATGAGGACCCCAATGTCTACTATTAATAGGTGTTCTCATCTACACGTGAAGGCTGTACCTTGATAATGTTGATTATCATTTACGATATTGGTGTTGTTATGAAAAAGGGATTTATCGGTACGATCTTCCTGTGTGGTATGCTACTGGGGTGTGCCAGCCCCGTTAAAAACCCGCATCCAAAGCTGCTATATTCTCCGAGCCCAGCATATCCATATTACGCACTAGCTAACAGGATTGAAGGAGATGTGACGGTTAGATATAACGTAGGTGTTGATGGGAAGATATCAAAGGTTTGGATTCTAAAATCAGAACCTCAGCACCTCTTCGACTCTGCAGTCATTGCGGCAATGGCTCAATGGCGTTATGAAATCAATAAACCGGTTCAAGGCTTAACAAAAAAAATATATTTTAAAATCAAAGCTCCGTCCGAATAAGCCAGAGAGCAGAGCGTTGAGACTTCCTTTATTAATACTGAATTCGTTGTCATCGCAAAGGCCACCTACGGGTGGTTTTTTATGGCATTACAGAAGTCATTCCATAGAGTGGCTTTGATAATGATGTGCTGAAAAAAATCCCGCCCGGAGAGGATAGTTCCAGACGGGTGACCAAGACGGTCGGGATATGACTCTTTCAATGGCTTAACACTCGGGCGGAATTATCCACAGCATGAATATTTCATCAATAATATAAATATATGATATTCATGAGACTTGGACACTGGCGCATGGTGCTAACTACATATAGTTTTGACTTGGCATACCTAATTGGTGCGAAGTAGTTTCCTGCACTAAATAATTGCAAGCCAGAAGAATATTAAACTTAACCTAAAAGAAGCCAGGAGAGGCCGGTATTTTTAATACTGGCCACAATGAGGTCGAAGGGAGACTATTGCAAATATTGCTTCTGCTCGGGCTCTTCGTTTTGAGTAGAAAGACTGATAATCACCTTAAAGATACCTTCATATGCATCGTTCATTTTATCAGCAGTTTTCTCTGTGATATCGCTCGCTGAAGAAAGTTCAATGCCTTGCATTAACTTCACACTTGAGAGTATGGATAGAGCTCGAAGAACAACTTCCTTTTGTTCCTCAGGCAAAGTTTGAACGATAAAAGCGATTGCGTTTCTTAGTGCAAGTATCTGCGCATGAGCTTCATAGAATTGGTCATTCATTTTGTATTACCTGAACTGTTGAGTGTAGTAATTAACTGTATCAGGCAGAAGTGATATCCGCTACCCGATGATCAGTAGGATACAACGTACCAAGAAGTAGGTTGCTTATCCTGAAATGGTTAAATCACTTGTTTAAAGTGTCTACATAATATTACGCTTTACTCTAGCATTTGTGATAAGGTCGGATAATGTAAGGAGTAATCACATGATACATGTGACGAAGTTTTGAACCAGGGAAGGCTTGGTTCGAAAAGTTAGGGGTAAACGTGACTATTCATAGTGATTTGGAAGCTTACTTATTTCTTCTTCTCAGCATGTGGCCAGTATTGATAGTCGTTTGTGTTGGGATGGCGTTAGCGTTTAATGGCGTTCTTATGCGTAAAACAGCAATACTGTTCGTGATACTAGCAATCAGTATTGGTTTATTGGGCTGGTTTTATGCCTGATAGTATAAATTTCACACTTCAAATCCATTGATATCGCATGGATAAACCCATTTTATGGTAATTGCTGCTGTTATTTTACAGAAACATGTCAGTAATATTGCTATTCAGGACAAAAAAAGCCCTGCTACATATGGGGAAGCAGGGCGCGATGTAATGTCAATTATGAATAAAGCCAGCTATTATACTGACTGGTAAAAAGTATCACAACTTTCGCCCAGGTCGATGCGATAAATACTACCTTCCGTATATCCGGAGTTTAATTTTTCATTTTACCTGCTCTGCAGGATTTTATTTTTACGAATATCATATGATAGCAACCTTTATCCATATTAACTATAGAGGTAAGACATGTCAGAAATTACATCTGCAGAACAAATCCGCCTGACCATCATCAAGAAAGTTAATTACGACACCGCAGCGGCTAAGTTGGCCATTGACTGGGTTGGCGATAGCTATCTCAAAGCTGAACTCTTCGCAGACTCTTTCGATCGTGTTTACACGGAAAGTGAGATTGTCTCGAAAACCCGTAAAGCAATCCAGGAAGCAACTGAAGCGCTGGCGCTGTTTGATACCAGCGCAGAGGCGGCGAGCTAAAACATTACAACAGGCATTCACTGAGCTCCTGTGATAATGCCGTCAGACAATGGACTGACATTATTGTCTGTTTCTCCTGGGGGACTCCGGAGAGATTCTTTATACGCTAGCTGGTAGTGACTAAAGGCCGCATATTTTGGCGGCCTTTTTCATCTTTCTAAAATGAAAGCCCTCAGGCGGTTAACGATGCTCTGGACCATGGAAGTGTCCTCCCCCATGTCCGCCGCCATGGGGGCCAGGCGGAAGGATGCATCCTGAAAGAGACAGCGCACCACAGATCACAAAAACAGCAAGCATAATTCTTTTCATAATAACTCCTGAGCTAAAGAGCCTTAATTCCAAAACATAAAAGTGAATATTTTATGGAGAATCATTAATTCCTTTTCCTCCCTCACGTTAAATAGGAATAATCCATGGCAAAACCGGACTGGGGCGAGCTTCAGCAACGGTTCCTGTCCGATCATGCCGCAACCGGCGTATCACCGAAGGATTGGTGTGAAGCGCAGGGACTGAATTACGCTACTGCCCGCCGATACATCAAGAAACCCACCGCGCAAACTGCGCAAAAACCTGCGCAGAAGAAATTGCGCACTGCGCAAAAGGAAAAGTGCGCAGAAGAGTTGGTGGATGATGTTGGCCTCACCGAGCAACAACGTTTATTTGTCGCGGAATACCTGAAGGACAGCAATGCCACACAGGCTGCCATTCGCGCCGGGTATAGCAAGAAGACTGCTGAACAGATTGGTTATCAGCTGCTTCAGAAAACTTCAGTTGCGCAGGCCATTGCGCAGCAGCAGAAAGCATCCATCGTGCGCACGCTGGGAAGTGCTGATGAAGTGCTTGAGCAGATGTGGCGGCTGGCAACGTTCGACGCCAACCAGCTATCACAGTATCGCCGCGGGAGTTGCCGTTACTGCTGGGGCTTTGGTCACCAGTATCAATGGCGTGACGCTGTTGAGTACGAAGAGAAGCGATTCGAAGCGCTTGAGCGAAAACGTCGCGAGCCCGTCGATGTTGGTGGCTACGGTTACGACCACACCAGCGCACCTAACCCGGAATGCCCTCGCTGTAATGGAGATGGCGTCGGCCAGCCTTTCTTCGCTGATACGCGCAAGCTGGCGCCTGATGCTGCGCTTGCCTATTCCGGTGTGAAGCTTGGGAAGAATGGCGTGGAGATTACCGCTATTAGCCGTGAGCGAATGTACGAGGCGGTGATGAAACGTCTCGGCCTGGCTGATAGCGAGTTCGCCCAGCGTCTGCAGCTGATTGAAATTGAGCGCCGGCAGCTGGAGGTTGAAAAATTACGCAAAGAGCTGGCCACTGATCCGGAGGATGACGAACCAACGCCAGTTGCAATCAATATCAACGTAGTCGATGCACGAGTGAGGGAAGAGGATGGCGATAGCACCGACGCTTAACATCCCTCAGGCCAAATTCCTTGCGATGCAGTACAAGTTTAAGGCCTACGTCGCCGGCTTCGGTTCTGGCAAGACGTGGGTCGGCTGCGGTGGTATCTGCAAAGGGATGTGGGAACACCCCAAAATCAACCAGGGTTACTTTGCGCCAACGTATCCGCAGATCCGTGACATCTTTTATCCCACTATTGAGGAGGTGGCCCACGACTGGGGGCTGAATGTCAAAATCAACGAGGGAAACAAAGAGGTTCACTTCTACGCCGGGCGCCAGTACCGAGGAACGACGATTTGCCGCTCGATGGAGAAACCGCAAACCATCGTTGGTTTTAAAATCGGTAATGCGCTGATTGATGAGCTGGACGTAATGCCCGCCAAAAAGGCGCAGTTAGCCTGGCGAAAAATCATTGCTCGTATGCGTTACAACGTGGCCGGTCTTCGTAACGGGATCGACGTCACCACGACGCCGGAAGGGTTTAAATTCGTTTATCAGCAGTTCGCAAAGGCTGTACGCGATAAGCCTTCGCTCTCAACGCTCTACGGCCTGGTGCAGGCCTCGACGTTCGACAACGAAAAGAATCTGCCGCCGGACTATATCCCGTCGCTGATGGAGTCATACCCGCCGGAGCTGATCAAGGCTTATCTCCGTGGCCAGTTCACCAACCTGACCAGCGGGACGATTTACCATCAGTTTGACCGTAAGCTGAATAACTGTCGGGAGGAAGAGCAACCAGGTGAGCCGCTGTATATCGGTATGGATTTCAACGTCGGGAAGATGGCCGGGATTGTTCATGTGTTACGTCTGGGGCTTCCGTTTGCGGTGAATGAAATTGTGAAGGCTTACGACACCCCTGACATGATCCGCATAATCAAAGAACGGTTCTGGCTGTACGACGGCAACGATTATCGCAAAGTGCGGGAAATCTATATTTACCCGGATGCTTCAGGCGAGTCCCGTAAATCCAGCAATGCCAGCGCTACGGATATCGCCCAGCTTAAGCAGGCCGGCTTCAATGTTGTTGTTAATGCATCAAACCCGCCAGTGAAAGACCGCATTAACGCGATGAATGCCATGTTCTGCAATGGTAACGGTGAACGTCGCTACAAAGTGAATGTAAAGCGGTGCCCGGTGTACACCGAGTCGCTTGAGCAACAGGTTTGGGGCGAAAATGGTGAGCCGGATAAAACGGCGGATAACGATCACCCCAACGATGCCGGTGGGTATTTCATTGTGAAGCAATTCCCGATTATCAAACCGACTGGAAAAGTCACCCAACTGCGGATGTAAAACCATGCCTGATATTTCAACGCCCAACCTCGACTATAACGACATGGTTGAGGCATGGGATATTAATGATGCGCTGATGGGCGGCACGCTGGAAATGCGCCGGCAGGGCAAGAAGTATCTCCCGAAATGGCCGAACGAAGATCCTGAAAGTTATAAGGAGCGTTTGGCTTCGGCAACGTTACTACCTGCCTATGAAGAGGCCATTAAACAAAACATCGGGCGAGTGTTTGCTGAGCCGACGGTATTGAGTGAGGATTCTCCTGAACAAATACGGGAGCTGTCGCCAGATATTGATATGGAAGGAAACCGGCTCGATGTCTGGGCGCAGCAATTTTTCAGCATCGGATTCCAGTATGGTCTGGTACATGCGCTGGTGGATTTCCCGAAAATTGACCGGGAGGCAGTAAAAACTAAAGCCGACGAAAAAGCCGCGGGATCCCGCCCGTATGCCACGATGTTAAATCCTCGCCAGGTCATCGGCTGGAAATCGAAAGTGGTTAAAGGGAAAGTAGTGTTGACCGACCTGCGTATCAGAGAGGTCATCATTATTGATGGCGACGATTACGGGCAAACGAAAGTTGAGCAAATACGCCATATCATGCCGGGCAAGGTTGAAATTTATCGCCGAAATAAAGGTGATAACGGCGAAAGCCAGTGGCAGATTCACGACGAGTGGGAAACCAGTCGCGATGACATTCCCCTGGTGACGCTTTACACGAAACGCACAGGCTTTATGCGCGGTTCACCGCCACTGCTTAATCTCGCCTTACTGAATATCAAGCACTGGCAGAGTCAGAGTGAACAGGACAACATTCTTCATGTCGCTCGCGTGCCGTTGCTGGTGGCTTACGGTCTGGCTGATGGAGAAACGTTGACGATAGGTTCTTCCTCTGCGACTCGTTTCGATGACCGCCAGCGGCAGGGACTGGAATATGTCGAGCATACCGGGGCTGCGATTGAAGCCGGTAAGATTTCCCTTGAGGATCTGGAAAACCAGATGCGTCAGGCCGGCGCAAAACTGCTGCGAGCGGAAAACACATCGACTAAATCCTTAGACCAGACTCACGAAGAGCGGATGCAGGAGAATTCACCTCTCTACACCATGGCAAGCTCGCTTGAGGATGCGCTCGATAATATCCTGCAGATTATGGCGGAATGGCTGGGCGAGAAAGAAGGCGGCAATGTTGATGTACGCACCGAACTGGATGTTTCAGCCCAGACGTTTGATGCCGCAGCTGCAACAGCTGTTCAGTCGCTCCGTCAGGGTGGTGATATACGTCAGGTCGATGCTGTTCGCGTATTGCAGGCTCTGAAATTTATCGATCCGGATGCGAAGCCCGAAGAGGTAATCGACGAGCTGCGAAATCAGCAGGTCACGCTGGCCGGCGGACTGAGTAACCCGGGTGGTGCAAATGGCAACGGCGAATGACAAGCTTCAGGATGAATCGATAGCGCATGCGATATGGATAGCGCGGTACAGCACCAGCGTTGCAAACAGGATGATAAAAATCCTGAATGACAGCGATGCGGAACTGATAGCCAGATTGCTGGTGGCGATGGATAGCCTGGATGCTGACAGCTTTACCGTGTCGCGACTGGAAGCGCTGCTCGTAAGTGTCAGAGCTCTCAATCGCGAGGCTGTGCAGTCAATGTACGCGGGACTATCTGATGAGCTGCAGCAACTCGCTCAGCACGAAGTAGGCTTTCAGCTGAGCCTGTTCCAGTTTGCGATTCCTGATGATGTTCTTTCGCTTCACCCGCTGGTGGGCATTTCCCCGGATGCCGTTTACGCAGCTGCGATGGCACAGCCGTTTCAGGGGCGCCTGCTTTCGGAGTGGGCAGATAACCTTGAAGCTGACAGGATGGCAAGAATTTCCAATACAGTGCGGCAGGGTTTTCTCCTGGGCGATACGCATGAGCAAATCGCCAGAAAGGTCCGTGGTCATGCTAACCGTGGCTATCAGGATGGCGCGCTGCAGATGAGCCGAACCAATGCCGGCAGTATTGCAAAAACGGCCGTGGGGCATCTTGCTTCGACGGCCAGGAAAAGCTTTGCAGATGCGAACGATGACATTTTGAAGGGTAAGCAGTGGTTATCCACTTTGGATAACCGTACATCAAAAGACTGTCGGATTCGCGACCGCCTCAAATACACACTGGATAACAAGCCGATCGGCCATAAGGTGCCGTATCTGCAGGGACCCGGGAAAATCCATTTCTGCTGTCGCAGCGTCGAAACCTACATCCTGAAATCGTCTGATGAGCTGGGTATTGCTGTTGGGCAAATATCAGATAGCTCACGTGCCAGCATGGACGGGCAGGTGCCTTCGGATACCGATTATCAGGGCTGGTTCTCGCGCCAGTCGTTCACGCGACAGTCCCAGATCGTTGGCGTAACCCGGGCCCGGCTGATTCGTGACGGCGGCATGTCGCCCGATGACTTCTACAACGACAAGGGCGAATGGCTGACTGTGGAGCAACTTCGTAACCTGGATGCTCAGGCGTTCAGCAACGCCAGACTTTAAAGCTTTTTAAGTCTTCAATCAGGCTGCCTCCGGGCGGCCTTTTTTATGGCCGTGATCCGGATGGTGAGCGGTGCAACGGTCGGATGACCACCGAAAAGGTAACCACATGAAACTGAAAACAGTCGAAGTTAACGGCAAAAGCTATGCAGAAGTCGATTCCAGCGGTTTACCCGTCTACGTCCACGATGACGGCCAGGAAGTTGGTTTTGATGCTGTGCAGGCCGTTGGGAAAATCTCCTCTCTGAATGGCGAGGCAAAATCTCATCGTGAAGCCAAAGAAGCTGCTGAAGCCGGTCTGGCTAAGTTTGCCAAAATCGGCGATCCGGCAAAGGCGCTCGAAGCGCTGGAGATGATGACTAAAATCGACCAGAAAAAACTGATCGACGCAGGCGCCGTTGATCAGGTTAAAGCGGATATCACCAAATCATTCCAGGCCCAGCTTGATGAAGCTACTCAGCGTGCGACGACCCTTGAAGGCCAGCTTTATCAGGAAATGATCGGCGGTCGGTTCTCTGGCTCGAAATTCATCGCAGATAAAGTAGCAATTCCGGCAGATCTGCTTCAGGCGCGGTTCGGTCAGTCCTTCAAAGTCGAGGACGGCAAAGTCGTTGCCTATGATGGCTCTGGCAACAAAATTTACTCCCGCTCGAAGCCGGGCGAACTGGCGGCCTTTGATGAGGCGCTGGAGTTCCTGGTGGAGCAGTACCCACAGAAAGACCACATTCTGAAGGCCAGCGGCAACCAGGGAGGCGGTTCTCGCCAGTCTCAGCATTCACTCGGGCAGAAAACGATGAAACGCGATGCGTTTACCAGTTTGAGTCCGACAGATCAGCAATCAACTCTCAAAGACGGTATCACCATCGTCGATTAATTTTTTGCCAGCCGCCGGATGGCTGCTGGTGCCGGAGCTGGATAGCTCAACCAACCCTATATTTTAATCTCCAAGGAATCTATACACATGGCTAATACGCTTACCGGGTTGATCCCGACTATCTTCACGGCTCTGGATACCGTATCTCGCGAACAGGTCGGTTTTATCCCGGCTGTATCGCGCAATGCTAAAGCTGATGCGGCGGCGAAGGACCAGACTGTTACTGCGCCGGTTGCGCCACCGGCAACCACTGTTGATATTACCCCGGGGGCTACTGCGCCAAATGACGGCGACCAGACGATCGGCACTGTTGATGTCAAAATCACCAAATCCAAAATGGCCCCGGTCAAATGGAACGGTGAAGAACAACTAGCGCTGGGGCCCGCAGGGACATACAACACCATCCTGGCGGATCAGTTCAAGCAAGCGTTCCGTGCGCTGGCTAATGAGATGGATGCAGATCTTGCGGCTTTGTATTTCGCTTCCTCCCGCGCTGTCGGTACGGCTGGTACTGCTCCATTCGGGATTGCGGGCGATCTGTCAGATGCGGCAAATGCGCGCCAGGTATTGTCCGATAACGGCTCCCCGACTACCGATTTGCAGATGGTTCTTGGTTCCTCTGCGATTGCTAACCTCCGTGGTAAACAGTCAGTTCTGTTCAAGGTGAACGAGTCTGGTACCGATGCGCTGCTGCGTGAAGGTATCGTGGGCCGTCTGGAGGGATTCAACATCCACGAATCTGCACACGTCAAAAAACGTGCAGCATCGGCTGCCGCTGATTATCTGGTAAATGGTGCAAAATCGGAGGGTGATATCCTGATCGCGATTGATACCGGCACGGGTTCTTTCACGGCTGGTGATATTGTGACGTTTGATGGTGACAGCAACAAATACCTCGTTGCTGCAGCTACTGCTACCACTATTACCCTGGCGGCACCGGGCTTGTGTCAGGCGCTGGTGGATAACACCGCGATTACTACCGTAGGTGGGTATACCGCAAATATGGCATTCGACCGTAACGCGTTCCTGCTGGCTGCGCGTACCCCGGCAATGCCGCAGGGCGGTGATACTGCGGATGACGTCATGAACGTTACTGACCCGGTGTCAGGCATCACTTATCAGGTTGCTCTGTACCGCCAGTATCGCCAGGTGCGTTACGAAGTCGGTTTGTCCTGGGGCGTAGCAGCAGTTAAGTCGGCGCACTCAGCGTTGTTGCTGGGCTGATAAATAGGGGCTTCGGCCCCTTTATTTTTGTGGAGGGCTTATGGCCGGATTAACAAAAGAGCAGCGCGCACAACGAGCTGCTGAGCAAACTGCGTTTACGCAGGCGGATAACAACGTATCTGTATCGACCACATCGCGGTTGGTGGCGATGGTTACCGATTTCCCTGCATTCCCCGGCGCTCCTCATACCGCCAACGTTCACCCTGATGAAGTGGAGAACTGGAAGGCGCACGGCTGGAAAGAAATGGAGTGATGCATGATCACTTTCATCACTGTTGAAGATGTCAATTCGATTCTCGGTGCCACTTGGTCGGATGAAAGCAAAAAAAACAAATCTGTGCTGATGGCTAATACCTGGATGAATGGGCTTAACCTGAAAATGCCGTGCGATAAGGCAACTCACGAAACCATCATTCCTGACGATGTAAAACAGGCTGGCGCCTATGCGGCGCTGGCGGCGGCAAATGGCGGGCTGTATCAGCAGAAAACTGATTCGGGGGTTTTGCTGAGTAAGACGGTTGACGCTGACGACGTTTCTGTTTCAAAGACCTTCGCAGAATTCGCTACCAACAGCTCTGCATTGCTTGATTCTGACCTGCAGCTGGCGCTGGCCATGCTTAAGCCCTATGGCGTTAGTCAGTCAGAGGTGCGGCTGGTGAGGGGGTGATATGGGCATTCGTGACGAGTTGCAGACCGAAGTCACCGCAGCATTCGATACCGATCTGCAGGATGCTGTTAAGGATTTCACCGGAAGCTACACCGTTCGAGGTGCTTGGGATCCGGTGACGGAAACCGGCACTGAAACGCAGGTGACTTACTCGGGGCGCGGAGTGCTGGCGCGCTATAAACTCCGCCGCATCGATGGTGTTAACATCCTTCATGGTGATGTGAAACTCACCGCCCTCGTTAATGAGGTCACCGACAAGCCAGCGGTTGAGCACATCATCACGGCACCTGACCCGATTACTGGCGTACTCCAGCGCTATGAGGTCATTACCGCTTCTGCAGACTCTGCTGGCGCTGCGTACTCCATTCAACTGCGGAGGGCGTGATATGGCTAAGGGCTGGAACATTGACCCGGCGGCATTCGCCGGGCTGGTGGAGAACGACGTCAGGTTACGGCAAAGAACCATCGCCATTCAGCTGCTGAATGAAATCGTCCAGCGATCGCCTGTAGGTAACCCGGAGTTATGGGCTATCAACGCCACTGCGGTGCAGTACAACAAAGCGGTAGGTGAGTGGAACGAATCTCTTTATGCCGATCCTGCCAACCTGACAAAGACAGGCCGCCTCAGAAAGAAAGCACGTGTCAACGATGGCATGGATATCCGGCGCCCGGCTGAGTATCGCGCAGGAACTTTCCGGGCGTCACACTTTGTCAGTATTGGAGAACCAGATCATTCAATACCATCAGAGCCTGACCCGCGGGGAACGATGACATTCCTCAACGGGAAAAATATCATCAATCAGGCGCCGGCCTACTCGGTGATTTACATTCAGTCAAACCTCCATTACTCCGTACCGCTGGAGAATGGCCACTCTACGCAAGCGCCGACAGGCGTCTATGCCGTCTCATTTAATGGTGTGATTCAGGCCTACAAATGACCCTCACAGAAATAAGAAACGTTGTCATCAGACGAATGACGACGCAGACCGCTATTGCCCAGGATGCGGTGGACTACCCAAACGGTCCTGTATTCGATCCCAGCGGTCGAAAAATCTGGGCTCGTCTTACTGACATACCCGGACAAGCAGGTGCTAACGAAATTGGAGCGGGGCCGACTGTCCACCGAACAGGGGTTCTCATCATCCAGCTTTTCGTCCCTGTTGGTTCAGGCACTCTGCAGCTGACTCAGGCCGCCGACAAATTAACGCAACTCTTCGAGTTTCAGGACGACGGAGCGCTGAGTTATTTCGCCGTATCCGCCATCCCGGCAGGTGAAACCGATGGCTGGTCACAGCTCAATCTTCAAATCCCTTATCGCGCTCTGTAGCGCACAATCAACAGGAGGCTCCTGTGAGTTCAGGCGCAAAAGTAGTAACCGCGTTTATTCGCGAAACCACACCGGGAGAGACACCCTCTGCTGGTGTCTGGAATCTGTTACGCCGTTCGTCGTTCGGGCTGATGCCAACGCAGAACACCAACGATAACGATGAAATCGGCGGTGACCGTATGGCGCAGGGCGTTTCCCGTGGCACGATTGATGTCGGCGGTGATGTCGGCACCAAATTTCGCTGGAATCAGCATGATGATTTTCTGGCGAGCTGTTTCGGAGCGGATTGGCTCGATAATGTGCTGACGCTGGGCAACAACCGCATTACTTTTTCAGTTTCTTCATACGCTGATGATGTAGGGATCGCACAGATTGCCCGCGGTTGCCAGGTTGCCACTTTCCAGATTGAAATCCCGAATGATGGCGACATCACTGCGACCATTACCTTCGCCGGGCTTGACTGGGAAACCAAAGCCGACGATACCAGTTATTTCACTAACCCGGTGGATGGTGCTGGCGCGCTGCGCTATTCGTTTAAGGAAGTGACAGGCCTGAGTCTGAACGGGGTGGCGGGTGGTGCCGGCTTCTGTGTGGATACGTTTAATATCCAGTTTGATAACAACATGCAGACTCAGCGTTGTATCGGTACCGGCTCAGCATTTGCTGGCGCAAACATTCCGACGACCTTTACACCGTCAGGCCAGATCACGCTGTCATGGTCCAAGGCAGCCTGGGAGATCTACAAAAAAACCTTCACCGGCGAAACGGTGCCGTTTACCTTCACGCTGGAGAACGCCGAAGGCGCTTATACCTTCAGCTTCCCTGAAGTGCAGATTTCTGGCGACTGGCCGGACGCCGGGAATACTGACATCGTACAGGTTCAGCTCGATATCACGGCCGCCAATACGCCGCCAACCATTACCCGCGCGCCAAAAGTACCGGCGACGGCAATCAGTGTTGCGCCAGCCACTTCAAATGGCGCTGTCGGCTCTACGGTGACATTAACCGCCACGCTTACGCCTGCTGATTCAACAGATATCGTCCAGTGGACGTCATCTGATCCTGCGATTGCCAGCGTAGTTTCTACCGGGCAAAAAACGGCGAAAGTGACCCGCAATGCTGCCGGGAACGCCACGATCACCGGGAAGGCTCGCACCTTTACGGCAACGTCTGAAATCACTGTCACCGCACCTTAATTTCCCTGACCCGTTCCGCAGAACATCGCGGTTCGGGCTTTTTATGGAGTCTGTATGCTGATTATTTCTTCTCAACTTGATCTGAGTGGCGAGCGTTGGTTTTTCCCTTTTAAAAAGCCTGATGGCCGTAAAAAGAAATTCACACCTGAAGAAGAAGCACTGTTTAAACTCCGCCTGCTGGTGGCCAGCAGCGAGAATCCACAGTACCGCTCACGCAATGCGCTGGTGCGGCGTCATATCGACAAAATGGACGCGAGCTATCAGGTCGGTACCGACGCGTTCGATCTCGCCAGCGTGGGTGAAATTGACTCAATTGACGATCTGCTCATCGATAACTGCGCGCGCTTTCTTTTGAAAGACTGGGAGGGAGTAGGTGAGCTGGTGGATGGTATTGAGACGGCGGTTGCGTATACGCCTGAACTTGGCGTCGCGTTACTGAAGCAGAATCCCGCGTTGTATTGGCTGATTCTGGCTGAGGCTGCGAACATAGCTCAGGGTAAGGAGCAGCAGACTCAGGAAACCGTAAAAAAGCCCTAGAGGCGCAGGCGTGGCTAAAGGAGTTCGGGGGCGAAAGGGGAGATAAGGCTAAATGGCGCCGGGAGCAATTGAACCTTCCGCCGATTCCTGAGCCAGAAATTGATGCAGTAACAGGGGAGATCCTCAATGCCTATGCCATGATATCGCGCAGCAGGAAATATGCTGGCATGGCCGGAGTACCGCTCCCATTATCCCTGAATGATATTGAGCTATATCTGGCATCGCGCACCATCCTGATTGACCGCACCGAGTTTGACGCCGCTATCCTGGCGCTCGACGATGCGTGGCGTGATGAGTGGGCCGAAGAGCAGAAAAGACAAGAAAAAGTGAAGTAGTCATATCATTGTCTGCTCATATCCATGTGTTAGGATGTTTCCGATTGTAATCATAGGAAGCATAAAATGAAGAAACTAATGATGGTAATAGCTGGGATGTTTGTTATTTCTGGATGCGCTACTAAGCAGTATCCGCAAGCTCCATCCGTTACGAGCGAAGAGTCTGCTGCGTTAGATTGTGCGGCAATTAAGCAGGAGATAGCTAAAACTCACAGTATACAGAACGAAATCGAAACTACAGGTCAGTTCGATGGGCGTACCGTATTGGGAGCTTTGGGAGATTTCGGTATCGGTAATGGTATGGCCAAAAGTGAAGCGCGTAAAAAGGCGCAGGCACGTCTTCAGCAGCTTGAATCTCTTAAAACAGTTAAGTGTTCAGATAGCAAAGTCTCAGGTTAATTCTGGCTGCCATTGTCTCTGTTTCAATAATCGCAACAATTATCATATATCGACAGTAATTGTTTATTAAAAATCTAACCTCGCCCCGGCGGGGTTTTTTATTGCCCGGAGATCACTAAATGACAGAACAAACCTCCCGCCTTGCCATTGTTATTGATAGCTCTGGGGCAGAAAAACAGGCTGACAGCCTTGCAGTTGCGCTTGATAAGATGACTCAGTCTGGTGATAAAGCCGTAACCAGCATGTTCAAAGTGACAAAAGCAACTGACGAGGAAAAAGACGCTCTCAATAAATTGCGAGCAGTCATTGATCCGGTTGGTGCTGCTATTGATACCGTTGGCCGCCGCTTTACTGAGCTGAAAAAATACTTCGACAAGGGGCTAATTGACGAGGAAGAGTTTCGCTCTCTCTCCAAAATGCTGAATGATACGACCGATGAGTTAAGCGGCGTTGCACAAGCTCAACGAGAAGCAGAAAAGGCCAGCAAATTAGCTGCTGCTCAGCAGGAGGCGCAGGCTGATGCATTCCAAAGAATGCTCGATAAAATCGACCCTCTGGCAGCTGCGCTTCGCAATCTTGAACAACAGCAAAGTGAACTCAACACGGCCTTTAAATCGGGGGCAATTAATACTTCTCAATATGATGCCTACAGCAAAATACTGCAGGATACTCGCCGAGAAGTAACCGGCGAAGCACAAGCCGAGCGCGAAGCTGCAAAAGCACATGATGAACAGGTAAATGCACTGCGTCGCCTTGAGGCTCAAATAGATCCCGTAGGTGAAGCATTCCGCCGCCTGAACGAGCAACAGCGCCAGCTTGATACAGCTAAAACATCCGGGATGCTGTCGCCCCTGGCTTACGATCGCCTCAACAGCAAACTTGCAGAATCCCGCGATGCCCTGGAGAAAACCCAGGCGCAATTGGGTAAAACAGGCCAGTCTGCAGTTCAGACTGCCAATGCTATGCGCATGATTCCCGCTCAGATGACGGATATCGTAGTCGGACTTTCTACAGGCCAATCCCCTTTTATGGTGCTTATGCAGCAGGGTGGGCAGTTAAAAGATATGTTTGGCGGTATTGGGCCAGCTATTAAGGGAGTTGGTACCTATGTTATGGGGTTGGTTAACCCTTTTACGATTACTGCCGCAGCTGTTGGTGTTCTTGGTCTTGCTTACTATAAAGGCGCTCAAGAGCAGGACGAATTTTATAAATCCCTCGTATTAACTGGTAATCAGGTAGGGAAAACATCCGGTCAACTTGCTGATATGGCTGCTCGTGCAGGAGCTGTTGCTGATTCAACCACCGGGAAAGCCGCTTCAACGTTAAATCAGTTAGTTTCATCTGGAAAAGTCGCAGGCGATTCACTGGAGCGTGTAACAACTGCAGTCATAAAAATCAGTGACGCGACAGGAATTGCCACTGAAAAACTTGTGAGTGACTTCAACGATATTGCAGCTGATCCGGTTGCGGCCATTACTAAACTAAACGACCAATACCATTTTTTAACTCTGGCAACCTACAACCAGATTAAGGCCTTGCAGGATGAAGGGAATCAGCAAGAGGCGGCACGCGTAGCGACCGATGCGTACGCCAATACCATGCAGCAGCGTGCAAATGATATTCATCAGAATCTAGGCCTTCTTGAAAGCGCCTGGGACTCGTTGGGGAAAGCAGCTAAAGGTGCATGGGATGCGATGCTCAACATTGGGCGCGAGCAGACCCTACAAGACAAATTAAGTACCTTAAATGAAAACATTGCCGAGGCGCAGAAAGGTCAGGCGGAAGGAGGTTTTTGGAACGGGTTAAATGCTCGGTTTAGTAACCTTCCGGAGATGCTCAAACAACGGGATGCTATTCAGTCGCAAATTACAGCGGAAGATACGCTAAATGATATTTTGTCAGATCATGACAAAGCAGAACAAAAGCGCATTAAAACTCAGCAGGAAGCGGATCGAGTTAACCTTCAATACTTGAGCAATGCTGATAAGCGAAATAAAGCTATTAAGCAGCAGAGTGAGTTCTTGAAGGCTGGCGCTATCACGGCAGACCAGTACGCTAAAAATGTTTCTCGTATTAACGAGATGTATAAAGATCCAAAAGCACCAAAGATCGCGAAGACGCCTCAAGGAAAAGCCTACGCAGAGGACGCAGCAACTCGGCTTCTTGACCAGATACACCAGCAGACTGCCGCGATGCAGTCCCAGTTGGATGCCAGTGATAAGCTTAATAGCGCAACACAGGCGCGGGTTAAGTTCGAACAGCAGATCGCTGATCTCAAGTCTAAAACGCAGCTCACAGCTGACCAGAAGTCTATTCTTTCGCGCTCAGATGAAATCCTGCAGGCCTACAAGCAGCAGGAAGCACTGCAAAACTCCGTTAAGACGTTGGACGACTACCGGAAAATGCAGGAGCAAATCGCGCCGAAGGAAGTTAAGCAAAACGACATTCTGCAAAAACGTCTGCAAATACTGCAGGAAATGGTGAGGCTAGGTAAGTTAAAAAAACCAGAAGCTAATAAGCAAGCATCTGACCTTATTGCCAGCATGCCATTGCCTGACTCCGTTATATCCGCAGTGAACAAATCAGGAGGAACGCTTACTTCTGGGGCCACTAGCCGCGATTTGTCCGGTCAGGGGCTAAATATGATTGGCCTACAGGTTGACCCGCAGCTTGAAATTATCGAAAAGCTAAAAAAAGCACAGATAGACTATACCGAATGGATGAAGGTTCAGAATAAGTTAATTGCGCAGGACACTATTCTGACCGAGCAACAGAAGGCTGATCGGTTGTTGGAAATAAGGAATAATCAGCAAGCACTGGATGCAGCGCTTTATGTTGCCCAAGCTCAATCTGCGCAAAACTCTTTTTCCCTCATCACCGACTCAATGGGCACCATGTTTGGTGAACAATCCGCGATGTATAAGGCTGCGTTTGTTACTCAGAAAGCATTCGCGATTGCACAAGCCGCTCTGCAACTTCCTATGGCAATGGGGCAGGCGCTGGCCGGTTTACCGTTCCCCGCTAATATTGCGGCCATGGCTTCAGTTGTCGGGCTAATGGCATCTATAACATCCAGCATCTCCAGTGCTGCCGCCGTCGGCTTTGCTTCTGGTGGATATACTGGCTCAGGCGGAAAGTATCAGCCAGCGGGTATTGTTCATAAAGGGGAGTACGTTTTCGACCAGGAGTCTACAAATCGAATCGGTGTGTCACAACTTGAGGCGTTACGGAACGGCAAGCCACTTGATGCCACATTGGGGCGTTCGGGGTTTGGGACTGGCGTTCAGAACGTTAGCAACAGCCAGCAAACGACCATCATCCGCCCCACAGTCACGGTTCCTCCAATAACCATCAATGGAAATCCTTCTGACGCGACTGTGCTGCTTGTACAGCAGGCTACTCGTGAAGGAGCAAAACAAGGTTACCAGCAGGTTGCTAACGATCTGGCAAAAGGGGTTGGCCAAGTGCACAAGGCATTAACTGGGGGGTATAACACTGGACGGAGAACAGGGTAATGGCTGAAATATTTTATCCGCATGACTATCTCCCTATGCCTTTACAAGAAGGCTATGGATTCCAGCCAGTCAGCCCTTTGAAACGAACTCAACTCACCACAGGCCGGGCGAGACAACGCAGGGCGTATACCTCGACTCCCACGGAAGCGACTGTATCCTGGTTTATGGAGAGCGATGTTCAGGGGCTAACGTTTGAATCGTGGTACCGCGATGCGCTCTCTGATGGTGCGGCTTGGTTCATGATGAAGTTGCAAACCCCCGCAGGCATAAAATTCTACAAATGTCGTTTTACGGATATCTACCAGGGGCCAGTGCTGGTGGCTCCCATCTACTGGCGGTATTCGGCGACGCTGGAGTTATGGGAGCGTCCACTATTGCCTCCGCCGTGGGGTAACTACCCCGAGTGGATAGCAGGTAGTTCACTGCTTGATATCGCATTAAACAGGGAGTGGCCAAAGCATGACGGTGCTTAACCGGCTTTATGCCAGTAGCGGATCGGAAGTCATCATTGAAACGCTGCAAATCAATATCGGTTCGACGGTGCATTATTTCTGCAAGGGCTACGACGATATTACAGCGACGACCGAAAATGGCGCTGTTATAACCTTTTCAGCCGCAGCTATCGATATCGCCATACCGGCCAGAAACAGCGACGGTACACAGGATTTGAAGTTCGCTGTCAGCAACATAAAAGGGGAGGCGAGTACAGCGATTCGTGATGCTCTGGCCGCGAGGCAAGATGGCTCTATGACTTACAGGCAATATGTTTCAACGGACCTTAACGCTCCGGCTACCGTGCCGTATACGCTCGCTATCAAATCGGGATCCTGGACAGCGCTGCAGGCACAAATCACAGCCGGCTATATGAACGTTCTCGATACCGCCTGGCCGAGATTCCGTTACACTCTTAATGAGTATCCCGGCCTCCGTTACATGAGTTGAGGTTTCCCCATGTTTGAACCTGATAAATACCTTTCGGTCATCTGGCTGAAGGGCGGCAGAGTGTATCCGCAACTCGACTGCTTTGGCATCGTAAATGAGATACGACGCGACCTTGGATTACTCGAATGGCCAGACTTTGCAGGTGTGACCAAAGATGGCGGCGGCCTTGATAAAGAAGCCAGAAAGTTGATGTTGAAGCTTGAGCGTTGTGAACCATGCGTCGGCGCTGGCGTGGCGTGTTATTCGGGAACAATGGTCACCCATGTGGGGATTGTTGTTGAGCTGAACGGGTTGCTGCAGGTAGCGGAATGTAACCCCGGCTCGAACGTTTCTTTTATGCCGGTCTGGAAATTTAAACGGCGATTTATCAAGGTGGAATTCTGGCGATGACGATCAGTATTTATCCCTCCCGGTTACCTGGCGGACCACTGGAAACCCATCAGCACGCACGGACGACTCTGCATGAGTGGATGCAGAGGAATGTCGAAAATTATGATCCCGGAATGCCGCAGCCAATAAGCGTTGAAATTGATGGCGTGCCCGTCGAATCAGAGGAATGGCCGCAGTGCGAACTGGTACCAGATACTGACGTAAAGATTTACCCCGTTCCTTACGCAGCAGGCTTTGCTATAGCGGCTCTAGTCGTAACGGTAGCAGCTGCGGCATATTCTATCTACATGATGAATAACCTCGACTCAGGAGGATATGGTTCATCAACAGGGAAATCCTTGGATTTAAATCCGGCAAAATCTAATACGGCCAAATTGGGCGATCCTATTCGGGAATTGTTCGGGCGTGCGCGGGTTTATCCGGATTATGTTGTTCAGCCTGTCAGTCGTTTTAACCCTGATGACCCAACCAGAATGACAGTTGAGATGTTGATCTGCGTGAGTCGTGGAAATGTGGCATTTACAAACGGCGATATCAGGATTGGTTCGACGCCTATTTCCGCCCTGGGTGATTCATTCTCCTGGACGCTGTATCCGCCGGGAGCGGATGTTTCCGGCGATCGCCGCAGTGAAAACTGGTTCAACTCTACCGAGGTGGGCGGAACGTCCAGCGGCAGCGGCCTTGATATGGCGCAGACTGCACCGGATTCATCCGATATTACCGCCGACAGCATGACCGTTTCGGGAGCGTCGGTTTCGTTCACCGGGCTGAGTGATGATGATGGCGATGATTCTCTGCCTGAGTCCTGGGTGGAAGGTGCGCTGGTGACTATCATCGCGCCGACTAACTACCTGATCTCATCTTCATCGGGCTACAGCGTCCTGTTCAGTGATACGCTGACTGAGATTAACCCCTATGCCGGCATGCCCGTTACGCTGGAAATTAACGGGGCAGAATATGATCTCTTCATCGCTACGTTCACACCAAAACAGGATGCTGTTCCGGGCGTGGGGGGATCGGCAGCTTCATTGCGCGGCAGTGCAGCCCCAACAACCTATGATTTTTCGACCAGCAGCCAGACGTTTACCCTGACCTGGCAGGCGACGACTTATACCGTTTCGCTGATCGCTAACTACGGCAATATGTCTGGTCTGCTGGCGGCAATCAATGAAGCGATCGCCGGGTCTAACCTGGTCGCGCAGGATGATGGCGGGGTAGTGCGTATCATTGAGAAGTCCAGCCCGTGGCTGGGCGGTAGTATTACCGCATCATCACTTCCTGTTTCCGTATTCGGGGATAGTCCGGTTTTCACTGATGGTACCGCATCCAGTGGCGGCAGCCCGGCGATCACCGCCAATGTCACCCTTGCTTATGGCAGTGCTGGCGGTGCAGCATTTTCCGGCGTTCCTGAAGGGACGCAGCGCCTGTCGCTGGCGCACCGGGGAAATGAATACCGTATTGCCTCAGCAGATGGTACGACCGCGACGGTACAGCGCATGATTAACGGAGGCATTGATCCTACCTGGCCGGGGTTCTCACCCAGGACGATGATTGATTACCAGGCGACCGGGATTAACGACAACAATAGCTGGATGGGCCCGTTTCTTGCCTGCCCGGATAATGAGGTGGTAAATGCATTTGAAGTGAATTTTTCATTCCCTTCCGGTATTTGCGGCTTTGACAACAAAGGTAAGAAGCGCGTCAGGCACTGTGAATGGGAGATCCAGTATCGGGTGTATGGTTCCGGTACCGGGTGGATAAGCCGGCAGGGTGTTTACGAAATGAAGAACATAAATGCCCTGGGGTTCACTGAGCGCTTTGAACTGGCTACCCCTGGTCTGGTTGAGGTGCGGTGCCGCCGGCGCAATGAGCAGGGGAGTAATAACGCGCGTGATTCGATGTACTGGCAGGCGCTGCGCGGCAGGTTACTGAACCGGCCAGCATCATATGCCGGTGTATCATTAATGGCCGTGACGGTGGAATCTGGCGGCAAGTTGGCGGCGCAGTCTGATCGGCGCGTAAACGTTGTGGCCACGCGTATTTATGATACCGGCGCCCCGCGGCGCATCTCCAGCGCGCTGTTTCATGTTGGTAATTCTCTTGGCCTGGCAATGGACACCGAAGCCATTAACACCCTTGAGGCAACCTACTGGACCCCGAAAAATGAGTATTTCGACTTCGCGACAGGCGACAGTGTCTCCGCGCTGGAAATGCTGCAGAAGATCACCACGGCGGGGAAATCATATTTCCTGCTGAGTGACGGGCTCGCATCTGTAGGCAGGGAAGGGATTAAAAACTGGTCCGGCATTATCAGCCCGCATGAAATGACCGAAGAGTTACAGACCACCTTCTCGGCGCCGTCCGCCGATGATTACGATGGTGTGGATGTCACTTATATCAATGGCACGACGTGGTCAGAAGAGACCGTACAGTGCCGCACGCCGGATAACCCCACACCGAGGAAAATTGAGAGTTATACCCTCGATGGGGTGCTTGACCCGAACCGCGCCTATCAAATCGGCATGCGCCGCCTGATGAAATACCTGTATCAGCGGCTGGGGCATAACACGACAACAGAACTGGATGCGCTGGTCTATCAGTATGGCGATCGCATTCTGCTGACGGATGACATTCCGGGAAATAAAACGGTAAGTAGTCTGGTTATGGATATGGCCACATCTGGCGGTCAAACGGTATTTACCGTCTCCGAGCCGCTGGACTGGTCCTTTGAAAACCCGCGCGCAATTCTGCGTTACCAGGATGGTTCTGCCTCCGGGTTGCTGGTGGCCACCTTTGTCGGGGATTATCAGTTGTCCGTTCCGTGGCAGGCTGCTTTTGATGAAATCCAGTTAAACGATCCGAGTATCGAACCGCCGCGGCTGGTGTTCTGCAGCTCGACGCGCAGTGTTTATGACGCCATTTTTGAGGAGATTGCCCCGCAGGCGGACGGCACCTGCCAGGTGACGACCAGACAATACAGCGACATTTTCTACCAGTACGACGACGCCAACTACCCCGGCAGCGTCTCTTAAAACCAAAAATTTCCCCGATTAACTTTCTTTCGCTCAAACCCTCGTTTGGGCGAAGCCTCTTTTTGGAGCAAAAAACATGGCCTTTAATCCGCCGCTGGGATCGACCAACGCCGATGTTTTTATGGGCAACGTTCAACGTCTGGATAAGCTGGTTAACGGACCCGCTGCCGATGTTCCCGACCGTGCCGGAGATCCGCTGTACTCATGGCGCCAGATGATGGCGAAGAATGATGAAATTCGTCAAAACCTGATACCGCTCAGCAGACAGTACGCGTCACTGGCAGCTGCGCAGGCGGATATTGCCAATATCCCCGAAGGGAGCACAACGTATTACCGCAGTCCTGACTATACGGCGCTTGCTATTGAGGTCATCAATAACGGCGGTACTCTGGTCGCTACCGGGCGAAAAATGCCGTCCTCCGCACTGGTTGATGAGATCGACAAGCGTACCCGGTCATTACAGGAATCACCTGATTCGCTGTTTGATATCGTGTCCAGCAATGGTATTCGCCCATTTCGCATCAGAAGCACGGACGGCGTCACTGAGTTTGAGTCAGTCGCGCAGTTGGTGACCGGCGACTCAGGTCTCAACTTCAACGGGAGCGTGATTGACAACAACGCGCCGGACGGCTGGCTGTTCCTGATTTATTCGCGCAACGGTCTGGTGATTGCAGGGGTTAAGGAAGACGGGACGAAAGTCGGCTGGGGCGGGAGCGACAGCAGCGGCGGGCAGGCTGGCGGGATTACCCCCGGTGATACGGCGGTGGGTTATGACGATATCCGTAATTACACTGGCGACGCCACTGTACGCGATGTTGTGGGCGAGCGTATCAATGGCCGGTTTGTAGTCGACGCTTCCGATACGACGTCGCCAGATGATGGCGGTGGAGTGCTGGTCGGTACTGATGGGCGCCGCTGGATCCGCCAGTGTGACTTTGTCTCTTATGACATGTTTGGCGCTCCACGCATTCCTGAAGACACCTACCAGTCTTACGTGACGCTCTCAAAGCAGGGCAATGAGGAATCAGCACAGGCGTTGCTAGCAACAGTGGCCGCTGCAGACCAGGCGATGATTAACTGCCACGCCTTCGCGAATAAGCACGCGATCCCTGTGGTCCAGAACGTGGGGCGCTTTCTCTGGGTAGGTGGTGAAATAAACGTGCGCACCGCATCATCGTTAACCGGATGCACTATCGTAACATGCAACCGCAGCGGATTGGCAGAAACGCGTTGGGGCACGGTTGACGGCGTTAATGATGGCGCACCGAACCCGCTCTATATGTACCGCCTAAAGGGCAAGGAACGCGTTAATTTTACGGCTGCAGAACTAAACGAGCTGAATACCACCTACTCGTCATATCTGAAGCGCGGGAGCATGCAGATCCCGATGCCGAAACTCTCCGCGTATCGTGGTGGTCTGTTTGGTTTCATTTCCTCTGCAGTGGAGCTGCTCCGCAGCGGTGACACGACGAGTGTCAGAAATCAGGTTCACTATCGCGATTTCACCCGCATTGGCCGCAATGGGGCGATTTCCGATGTTCTGGTGAAAAACATCCCGGACGGTACCGTCACTGAAGCGTGGATCCAGCCTAAAGAAGACTCCTGGCTGACCTTCTACCCGCCGACATTCGTTGAAGCTGGCAACGGTCGCAAGTTTGTAAACGTCCAGATTGAACGCTCTCAGGTCGTAGTGAGAGGCCTGATTATGGAAAACTGGGCAACCGGAAATGTAGAGTCACGCGTGGCAATCGGATCGTACGGCGTTACCGATATTCACTGCGAGAAAGGTGCGGCTGAGTGCATCCCATCTGAGGCCGGCGGCGCGTACGTTATGTGCTTCCGCAACAGCATTGATATCCACATCAGTGGCTATTACGGGCTGTATGGCTGGGGATTCCAGGGGCATCACGGCCTGAAGCGCGTGTTTATCGAGCGTTCAGTACTGAACCGCTTTGACTTCCACTCATTTGGTTACGACGTTTATATCGATCGTACGAAGTTCAAAGGGAAGCAGGTTTACCTGCAGGGCGGCGGTCAGTTCTCGCTTCGGGATACCGAGTTCGACGTGACGGCCTATAGCATCACTCAGGCCGGACACCTCGAAAATCGCCTGGATTACTTCATCAACATGCGCGAAGACTACGCTGGTGACTGCGAGTGCAATCTGTCGCTTGAAAATCACGTTTTCCGGTTCGATAGAAACATCACCGCCGCGTGGGCATCTGGCACCTTGTCGTTTGATGTGGTCCGGCTTAACTCCGGCACCAGTGTGGATTACGGAGTTGCAACGAAAACCCCGCACACCATTATCGGGCGCAACATTGTCTTCGACCTGGACGGGGTGCCGAACTCGCTGCCGGATAACTTCGCGTTCACGTTCTGCCGCCCGTACCGCAACATCTACAACTCTGCGCAGAAAACCTATCTCCCGGATCTGATTAAGGTCCAGGGCATGACGGCCATCAACGTGCCTGACGGTAAGAATGCGGTGATGGCGGTGTTTCGCTGCGGCGCCGATATGGCACAGAACCCGTTCGCCAGCCGGACTAAACTCCGCCCGAACGGGACGAACGCTGAGATCATCGCAGAGGACGTCATCAGCATCATCAATAACCCGATCATCGCGCAGAACGCGTGCCCGACGGTGTACATGCCAGGCGCGGCCTCTTCCTGGGATACCGTTGTCGGCGGCACGACGTACCGCACCAGCGAATACTCATACCGTCCGAAAGTGACGCTGCGTAACTGCTACCCATCGATTATCAACGCCGCCGGCGTTAAGGCGGAGTTTGATATTCATGGCGGCCTACTGGCGCGCTACAGCGTCGGCGATACCGGGAATCGCTGCCGGGTAACCGGCGCTGATATTCAGCTGATCCCTGACTCAACAGGGGCCCTTTACTTCGATACATCCAATGTTCGGGCGACGGGCTGTGACTGGTTCGACCCGATGAACGGAGCGACCTATACCGGCACCCTGAACGGTATCGGCAACGAAAACCGTGGCACCCCTGAACACTCACCCAATATTTAACAAGGAGCCACCATGGCTGGCACGCGTATTTTCTGTAATCAGATTATCTCTGTTCCTGACTGGAATTATGACTACGTAACTATTGAATCAGAACTTGAGAAAAAATCCCCTCTCCCGACCATTGCCAGTTTCGACCTGCTGAACCCACTGGACAACAGCGGGCACGGCTATACCGTCAAACCAAACGGCGGTCAAATCCGTGACTGGGGGCTGCATTACCCTAACGGTGCAAAACCGTCAGTGACTGACCTGGTGAAGACCGGGCAGGGCGCCGTATCGTTCATCGTCGCGTTTAAGCTGGATGCCAATAATCGTTATATCAACATCATCAGCAACCGTACCACCGGCGTCGGGTTTAACTTTTACTACAGCGCTGGCCTTTACATGTCCTACATCTATCCGAGCGGGACTACTGGCACCATCGCCGCCGGCGGTGTGATCGATGTTGAAGTGGGCAAATGGTATGTAGCTGTGGGCGTATTTGATCCGGTTACTAAAGCGGCCAGCGTGCGGATCAGTGATGCCGGATTGCAGTATGGTCCTATCGGTACCGGCTTCCCGGAAAACACGTCGCTGGATACGGCTGTCAGCATCGGTGGCGATCCCAACGGCCTCACCACCTCGTCTATGTACGGTGACATTGCATGTGTTGCGTACTATGACGGCGCATTCACTGCAGATCAGCGTGATGCGATGGTGAGCGTCGGTATGGGCATTCTGCAAGAGCGCGGGCTTATCTGAATAGGTGAAATATGATTTCAGGATGTGACATATGGTTTGAATATCGATGATTATTACGATTTATTTCTTCGGGTCTGCCATTCCATGTGTACCCATATGCCAATCATCACTAAGTTAGAGATGAACATTATGTCAGGCCACTTAGTGAATCCAGTTATTATTGAAGTGATTGAGACTGCAGCAGCAATTCTCGTTAAAATAGTAATTTCCATTCTTCCTCTAATTTAGTGAAATAGCGCATCAGGGACTCTTGATGCGCTATTTGATTTTTATGCGGTTTCCTGTTTTTTCTTTGATACCAGTTTTGGGTGTGTGAATAGCATTTTACCAACGCCATTGTTTAACACTTTCCAAGTAAATAACGACATGGCCGTATATGAAAATACAGCCATTAACGGGAATGCAGTTCCCCACACCATAGAGTATGATGTATTTTTGAACCACTCCAAGTCGATTCCTACATGTAGCAATAACAGGCCAAAAACTTCTACAAATATCCTATGTATGACATAGATTTGAAGTGTGTTTTTACCGATCCAGTTTAACCATGCCATATCGAACTTGTCATTCAGATATTGACATATAACTATAGATATAGTTATTGCGGTAACGCAAAGGAAAATGTTCTTACCAAATCCAAACGCTAAGTTTAATACGGCAAGAGACAAGATAATAACAAAGGGTATTATGTTTTTCTTGTTGATTGCGCTGAGATTTATTACCAGTTCGCTGAGGTATACTCCGATCACAAAGAATATTATATTTTGAGCGATACTAGCCACTCCCCAGTGTTCAAAAACTCCGAGAGCTGCCGTGTAATTTAAAATGAAAGCAACAAAAATGGTAACGTATTTAATTTTATTGAGAAGTTTCGTAACTAAAAAATAGCCGCCTAATGCATAAAGATACCATAAACTGGTTGAGGCACTAGAAATCAACCCAAAAAAATCAATGAAAGAATTAGCGTACGCACTATTGGCTGAGTCTGATAACTGAACACCCAATGGTTCAGTAATTATTTTTTTGATGAAAAGCCATTGTACCACCCCCCATAAAATATAAAGATATAATAGGTTTGATACTTTTTTTGTGAATACATCTGGCCATCTCTTTTTTATTATGGCGCTTGATGCGAGCATACCTGAAACAAAGAAAAAAGCTGGCATTCGAAGAGGAGAAACGGACTGGTTGAAAAACACCCAGAGTTTTGCTGGTATAATTCCAGAAGAAAGAAATTCAATAGATGGTGCTAGGGTGGTAATTATTGAATGGTGAAGGACGACCAGGAGTATGCATGCGCCTTTGAGGGTGTTAACCCACAAAATAGTACCATTCCTCTCTTGAGTAGACATAAGTTTACCAGATGCTTTAGTTAGACCGGATGGTATGAAACGACCATCGCAAGTTTGATTAAAATATTAACTTACTACTTTGTGTAAACATTTGCAATTCTTTGTATTTATTTGATACAACCATTTATTTAGAGAGTGAATGTAAACAATAGCCTTTTAACCTATTGTTTACATAGCTATTTATTGTTTTATTAGTTGTAGATTCTGATGTACATGGGCACTATGTCCCAGAAATTTACCATAAATTTAGTAGTCGCCCGATATGAGGTAAATCGGTGATGTACGCTGGCAGAAATGGAACGAGAGTTGATCGTGGAGCGTACTCGTGCAGGATTAGCCGCGGCAAGGGAGCAGGGGAGAATAGGAGGGCGGCGTAGGGTAATGACACCTGAGATTGTCGAGCGTAGTCGCAGGATGCTGGAGAATGGAGCCACCCGGCAGCAGGTAGCTGATGTTATCGGCGTTGGCGCGAAGGCCGTTTATAAATATTTCCCAGCAAATTCTTAAGAAGCATTGCGTTGCATCAGTGACATTCATCAATAGACGAAGGCTGTCTTGATCTCCTTTACCATAAAAACTACTGTATATAAAAACAGTATTGGTGGGAGGGGTTATGCTTCAACAACAACCTATTTACGAAGCAACTGGTATAAGCCAGCATGCAACATTCGTTGAGACGCAACGCGGAGTCGCCGTAGTTGAGCGTTCATCAGCACCTTTAGCAACGGCGGTTTTACTTATCTCATATTGCGGCGTGCAGCAATTCGCCAGATTTATTGGCGGCTCACTCATTACAGAGGACGGCGAAGCTATTGAAGGGGATGTGCTAGCGGATGTTGAGCTGATAGGTGTGGTTACCCACATCATCAGCAAAGCTGGCTTTGATGACTGCCCGGTGATGTGATGTTTGCTTTGGTTGATGTGAACAGCTTCTATGCGAGCTGCGAAACCATTTTCAGGCCGGATCTGCGAGGGAAGCCAGTTGTCGTATTGTCCAATAACGATGGGTGCGTGATAGCGCGTTCTGCCGAAGCCAAGAAGCTCGGCATCAAGATGGGGGATCCGTACTTCAAATGCAAAGACCAGTTCCGCCAGCATGGCGTGATTTGCTTCAGTTCAAATTATGAACTCTACGCGGATATGAGCAACCGGGTCATGACGACACTTGAGGAAATGTGTCCCAGAGTTGAAATCTACAGCATCGACGAGGCCTTTTGCGATCTCACTGGTGTGCGTAATTGCCGTGTGCTGGAAGAGTTCGGGCATGAGTTGAAAGATACCGTTTACCGCAATACTAGGCTTCCGGTCGGGGTAGGGATCGCACAGACAAAGACGCTGGCAAAACTCGCCAATCATGCGGCGAAAACATGGAAAGCCACTGGCGGGGTAGTTGACCTGTCGAATGTGGAGCGGCAGCGAAAACTGATGGCTTTACTTCCGGTTGATGAGGTGTGGGGGGTAGGCCGCCGCATCAGTAAAAAGCTTGAGGGTATGGGGATAAAAACTGTCCTGCAGCTAGCTGATACGGATATCCGCTTTATCCGCAAACACTTCAACGTGGTGCTTGAGAGAACCGTCCGGGAGCTTCGTGGCGAGCCGTGTCTTGAGCTGGAAGAGTTTGCTCCAGTGAAACAGGAAATTGTCTGCAGCCGGTCGTTCGGGGAGCGCATTACCACCTATGAGCAAATGCGCCAGGCTATATGTTCATATGCGGCCAGAGGCGCAGAGAAACTTCGTGGGGAGCATCAATACTGCCGTCACATATCGGCGTTCGTGAAGACATCTCCCTTTGCGCTGAATGAAAAATACTACGGTAACAGCGGATCCATTAAGTTGCTGACGCCAACGCAGGATAGCCGGGATATCATCAATGCCGCGGTAAAGTGTCTTGATGCGATATGGGTAGACGGACACCGGTATCAGAAAGCGGGGATCATGCTCGGTGATTTCTATAGCCAGGGTGTCGCGCAGCTGAACCTGTTTGATGACAATGCGCCACGGCAGAACAGCGAGAAACTGATGGAAGTTCTCGACCATCTCAACGCAAAGGACGGAAGGGGAACTCTGTATTTTGCTGGACAGGGAATCCAGACCACCTGGCAGATGAAAAGGGAAATGCTATCCCCGCGCTATACTACGAGGTTTTGTGACCTGCTCAAAGTTAGATGATTCGGCTATTGACGGTAGTGGTCATGCTTCTACTACAGTCCGCTTAGAGCGAAAAGCGGACGCCCGCATAGCGTAAACAGGCGTCCGATATTTTGAAGTGGGTAGATTAATTAACCCGCTTCCCCGTTTCGTCAATGACCGTCTCGCCATCCTCTTTGATAAACGCTCCTTTCTGGCCTTCCGGTAGAATATCCAACACTATTTCTGAAGGGCGGCAAAGACGAGTGCCAAGCGGCGTAACGACAATCGGCCGATTAATCAGGATCGGATGCTGAAGCATAAAATCAATCAACTGCTCATCAGAAAATTTGTCTTCATCAAGACCCAACTGCTCATAAGGTTCGACGTTCTTACGCAGCAATGCATGTACTGAAATACCCATATCTGAAATCAGTTTGCTAAGTTCATCACGAGTCGGGGGAGTATCGAGATAATAAATAATGGTTGGTTCGTTACCGCTGTTACGGATCATCTCCAGCGTGTTACGTGAGGTGCCACAGGCTGGATTGTGATAGATGGTAATGTTGCTCATATCTGTATCTCATTACAAAGTGATGGAGAGCCGCAACGCCAGCGCGGCCAGAGTGATAAACAGCACGGGCAGAGTCATGATAATGCCGGTGCGGAAGTAATATCCCCAGGTGATCGTCATATTTTTCTGGGCAAGCACATGCAGCCACAGCAGGGTTGCCAGACTGCCTATCGGGGTGATTTTCGGGCCTAAATCACAGCCAATCACATTGGCATAAATCATTGCCTCTTTGACGACGCTAGTCGCCGTACTACCGTCAATCGACAGCGCGCCAATCAGCACCGTCGGCATATTGTTCATCACTGATGAGAGAAATGCCGTCAGGAAGCCGGTGCCGAACGTCGCTGCCCATAACCCCTTGTCTGCCAGCAGATTCAGCACACCAGACAGGTACTCCGTGAGTCCTGCATTGCGCAGGCCATAGACCACGAGGTACATGCCCAGCGAGAAAATAACGATCTGCCATGGCGCACCGCGCAGGACTTTCCCGGTGTTGATGGCATGGCCTCGTTTCGCCACCACAAACAGCACTGCTGCGCCAGCCGTTGCTATCGCACTGACCGGGATCCCCAGCGGCTCCAGAACAAAGAAACCGACAAGCAGCAATAACAGAACAATCCAGCCCGCCCTGAAGGTTGCCGGATCCTTGATTGCACTGGCAGGCTTCTTCAGCAGCGAAACGTCATACGTTGCCGGAATATCCCTGCGGAAGAAGAAATGCAGCATGATCAGCGTGGCCGCAATCGCTGCCGCATCCACGGGGATCATAACGGAAGCGTACTGCGTAAAACCCAGACCGAAGAAGTCCGCCGAGACGATATTAACCAGGTTAGAAACAATGAGTGGCAGGCTGGCCGTATCTGCAATAAATCCTGCAGCCATGACAAAGGCCAGTGTCGTGCCCTGGCTGAACCCCAGTGCGAGCAGCATCGCAATCACAATCGGCGTCAGGATCAGCGCAGCACCATCATTGGCGAACAAAGCAGCGACAGCGGCACCGAGCAACACTATCCAGGTAAACAGCAGGCGACCACGTCCGTTCCCCCAGCGGGAGACGTGCAGTGCGGTCCACTCAAAGAAGCCGGCCTCATCGAGCAGCAGGCTGATGATAATGACAGCAATAAATGCCGCTGTCGCGTTCCAGACGATATTCCAGACAACGGGAATATCAGTGATATGGATGACACCGGTTACTAGCGCCAGCACAGCCCCGATACTCGCACTCCAGCCAATGCTCAAGCCTCTGGGTTGCCAGATCACCAGTATCAGCGTCAGTAAAAATATACTCCCTGCCAAAAGCATCTCAGACTCCGTTATATATGATTATGTAAATGTGTTTTCTTTTCTCAGCATGAGGTGCAGGCTGATTTATCCAGCCATTCACGCACATCCTCCCGCATACACTGCCAGGACGTCGTGATTGTCTCAGCAGCCCATGCCGGTATGTGGGGGGACAGACGATAGTGGATCCATTTGCCTTCACGACGATCCAGAACCAGCCCAGCCTCGCGGAGGATAGCCATATGTCGCGAGACTTTGGGCTGCGATTCGGAAATGGTTGCACAGATATCACAGACGCATAGTTCTCCTGACTCCCGGAGAATCATGATGATGGCGAGCCGGGTTTCATCCGACAGGATTTTGAAAAGCTGAACAGGTTGTAGCATTTTTCACTCCGTTCCCTTTAGAATATATATATGGTAAATCATATGTGTTAAATTTGAAATCTTCTGATCTCTCCGGAGTAGAAAAATGGAACAATTTCCAGCCCTGAATAGTGAATGCTTTGATCAACACATCGCCGAGCGCCTGCACCTGCACGAGCCGCCGCGGATTCTGATCCTATATGGCTCAGTTAGAGAGCGCTCCTACAGCCGCTTTGCCGCGGAAGAAGCTGGTCGCCTGCTGACGGCGATGGGCGCGGAGGTAAAAATCTTTAACCCCTCAGGTTTACCCCTGCCGGATGATGCACCGGACACGCATCCTAAAGTCACCGAGCTGCGCGGTCTGGTCAGATGGTGTGACGGGATGGTGTGGAGTTCTCCGGAACGGCACGGGGCTATGAGCGCAGTTATGAAGGCGCAGATTGACTGGATACCATTAAGTGAAGGCGCAGTTCGTCCTTCGCAGGGAAAAACACTTGCGGTAATGCAGGTCTGCGGTGGTTCCCAGTCCTTCAATGCAGTGAACCAGATGCGTATTCTGGGTCGGTGGATGCGGATGTTTACGATCCCCAACCAGTCCTCCGTAGCCAAGGCATGGCAAGAGTTCGACGAAAACGGCCGAATGAAACCTTCGTCATGGTATGACCGCATCGTCGATGTAGCCGAGGAGCTGTTTAAAATCACACTGCTGCTTAAGGGACAAACCGGTTATCTTGCGGATCGTTACAGCGAGCGAAAAGAGAGCCATCATGAGCTTTCATCCCGTGTCAATCAGGACAAAATATAACGTCTGTTCTTCGTGAATCCATACTGCATGAGCTTAACAACGTCCGCTATTGGCACATTTGGAACGTTGTAAATTTATAGGCGCTCAATAGCCTCGATTAGCTCGGCGCTCTGATTCTTCACATTTCCTACGGCGCGCGTCACCGCGTGCCAGATAAACTTGTCTGCGGGCACCGTACCGTCAGCTGCTATCTCTTCAGCCTCTTTCCCGCCTATATCCTGTCGCATCCACTCGCGCGCAGCTTCTGGTGACAACACAAGCGGCCGGCGGTCGTGAATGTCTACCAGTCCTTTATCTGCAGCCGCGGTGACAATCAGAAAGCCTTCTGCTTCGTCTCCACGTTCAAACGGAGTGCTTCCGATTGCCGCCATGAATATCGGCTGGCCATCGGCACGATGGATGAAGTAGGGCTGCTTCTTGTCGCCTTCCTTCTTCCATTCGAACCAACCATCAGCAAAGCAGATCGCCCGGCCATGTTGCCATAGCGGCTTAAACATCCTGCTGGTGGCCGCCGTTTCGACGCGTGCGTTAATCAGAGGAGGTTTATCCCACCATCCCGGGGCGTAACCCCAGTGTACTGGATCGAGATGCAACTGCTCGTCACGTTCGCTCAGGAGCAAAACCTTTGTCCCTGGCGCCACGTTGTACCGACCGATTGGTTCGGGTTCATAAGCGATATCCCGCTCAGCCTCTTCAGCCAAATAAGCCAGGTACTCTTCACGGGTTTGTGATTGAGCAAAGCGTCCGCACATGGTCACCTCCAGTTTGCAGACTGAAAGTATAGAATGTGTGGAGGAGTAGGAAGGGAACTCCGACAGCAATCAAACTGATGACTGTCGGAGCTGACGTTAAAAACAATGTGTACAAAATTGTGTATTAAATTCAGAAAAATCGAACAATTTTAAAATTTAAATCATTGTTTTTAATTGAGAAAGTCGTTTGCTTTGTAGGTGCTATCGTAGGGCATACCATTCCTTATGTTTCAGTGGGTTAGCCATGGCTCCTAAAATATCCGAGATCACGTTGACGATAATGACCAGCGCGCCGATCACCATCACTCCGGCGGAAATCGCCGCGTAATCCTGCTGGCGGATGGCGTTGATCAGCCAGCGCCCCAGCCCCGGCCAGCTGAAGACCATTTCGGTAATCATTGCCAGCGTTAGCATGGTGGAGAACTGCAGACCCAGGCGCGGGATCACCGGCGGTAAGGCATTGTGCAACACGTGACGATGGAGAATCGTCCTGCGGGTGACGCCACGGGTGGCCGCGGCTTTAACATAGTTAGTGTCGTAGACTTCACTGGTGCTGATACGCATCAGGCGAATCACTTCTGTGGTCGGCGCGACGGCCAGGGTTAACACCGGCAGCACCATATGCCGCGCGGCGCTGACGATCATCTCATGACGCCACGGCGAATCAGAGAGCCAGGCATCAATGAGCGCGAAGCCGGTCACCGTCTTCACTTCGTACAACAGATCAAAGCGCCCGGAGACCGGGAACCATCCCAGCGTTAGCGAGAAGAACAGAGTGAACAGCAACGCCAGCCAGAACACCGGAATGGAGAACCCCACCAGCGCCAGGGCGCTAATGAGCGTGTCCGGCCATTTATTACGCATAATTCCGGCAATCATCCCCACGGGAATGCCGACCAGCAGCGCAAAACCAAACGCCAGAATGCATAGCTCCATCGTGGCCGGGAAGACCACCTTCAGCTGTTCGGAAATCAGCTGGCCGTTGATGCTGGAGACGCCAAAGTCCCAGTGCAGAACCCCTTTGAACCAGAACAGCCAGGCATTCCACAGCGATGCGCCCTGCAGCGGCGCGTGCGGCGTAAAGTAGCTGAGGCTAAAGCCGATAAAGGTGAGAAAAAACAGCGTCACAAGTAACAGCAGCAGGCGGCGCAGAGTAAAAATAATCATGGTTTTTTCACCTCTTCTTTTTCGCGCGACACGCCTGCGAAGGAGGCGTTGCCAAACGGACTCAGCACCAGTCCTTTCATATCATAGCGATAAGCCTGCAGACGCAGCGAAGAGGCCAGAGGCAGCACCGGTAATTCACGGGCGAGAATATGCTGCGCCTCTTTGTAGGCTTCGATACGCGACGCCAGCTGTTGTGAAATCAGCGCTTTTTGTAATACCTCGTCAAACTCGCGGTTGCACCAGTGGGCGAGGTTGGTCTGCGAACCAATCGCCGCGCAGCTTAACAGCGGGCGGAAGAAGCTATCCGGGTCATTACTGTCGGTCGCCCAGCCGGAAAGCGTTAAATCGTGGCTCATGTCCATCAATCGCGCCTCCTGGAAGCGACCTTCTACAGGAATAATAATCACTTTGACACCCACCTGCGCCATATCCGCCTGTATCAGCTCGGCTGTTTTCAATGGGCTGGGGTTCCACGCCTGGGAACTGGTCGGCACCCACAATTTTAGCGTGAGATTACTGAGCCCCAGCGCCTGCAGGCGACGGCGCGCCTCCGCGGGGTTGTATTCGGTAATTTTAGCGTCGTTATCATAAGCCCACGAGGCGCGTGGTAGCATTGAGGCCGCGGTTTCCGCGGTGCCGTAGTAGATCGATTGCATCAGACGCTGGTTGTTGATCGCCAGCGCCAGCGCGTGGCGAACTTCCGGATTATCCAGCGGCGGTTTGGCGGTGTTAAACGCCAGCCAGGCGATATTCATACCCGGGCGCAGCGTCAGACGCAGGCGCGGATCGTCGCGCAGGATAGTGAGCTGGCTGGCGGCGGGCCAGGCCAGCACGTCGCATTCGCCGGTCAGCAGTTTTGACAGACGGCCGGTGCCGCCGGAACCGAGATCCACCACCACCTGCGGCATCAATGGCTTGCCGCGCCAGTAGGCCGCGTGGCGCTGCAGGCGGATGTACTGTCCGGTGCGATACTCTTCCAGTTTAAACGGGCCGGTACCGACGGGCTGGCGGTCGAGTTGTTCTTCGCGGTCACTTTTGGTCAGCTGCGCGGCATACTCCGCCGACATGACTGAAGCATAGTGTGTTGCCAGGTGCCACAGGAATGAGGCATCCGGGCGTTTCAAGCGAAACTCGACGGTATGGTTATCCAGCTTACGAACGCTTTCTACGGTGTCGGCGAACTGCAGGCTATCGAAATAGGGGAAGCTACTGCCGTTAACGCTGTGCCACGGGTCGTCGCGGTTAAAGATGCGCCCGAAGGTAAAAATGACATCATCAGCGTTAAAAGCGCGGGTCGGTTTAAACCAGTCGGTAGTCTGGAACTGGACCTTATCGCGCAGGTGGAAGCGGTAGGTGGCGCCGTTATCAAGCACTTCCCAGCTTTCCGCCAGTTCAGGCACCAGACGATAGGTATAAGGGTCGACGTCGAGCAGGCGATCGTAGAGCTGGGCGGCGAGGGTGTCGACAATCAGGCCGCTGCTGACTTTTTGCGGGTTAAAGGTATTTACCTGCCCGCTGACGCAATAGACAAACCCGCTATCGCGGATATCGGCATTAGCCGGCAGCGCCGGGGCCGGTGCGGCAAAAGCCTGCCCGCACAGCATCGAGGCTGCCGCTAAAAGAGAGGACAATTTCAGGCGCATATTTTCTTTTTGATCATAGAGCAGAGCTCTATCTTATTAATATTAAATGACATTTACCACCACCTTTACGACATCGAGGGGGATAATGCGGTCACCGGCAGCGCATGTTGTCCAGCCAGTTGGTCAAAATAGTGTCGGAAATAAACCAGTATTAAGAAACATGGTATCTTTTTATTGCCGATTTCTCCAGTTAGCCATCTGTATGCGTTCTGTAGAGGAATGGTGTGAATTGCGGGATCAGAGCGGAAGGAGTTGATTATAGCGGGCGATATAATCCTTTGGCGTGATCTCCAGTTCTCCGCCGTCGCGATGGATAGCGACAAAGGTACGCAGCACCAGTCCGCTTTTACGTTCTGATATTTCCCATCCTTGTTCGCTGTAGGCATCGCGCGTGGAGCGCACGCAGAGATCCGAGAAAATCATCATTAAAGAGAGGGCTGGGGCATGATGATTTTTCATGGTGTGGATCAAACTGGCATGGGCGGCATAGCGGGTTAGCGTATGAGAATTAACCGGAATCACGTGAATTTTCAGTCCATTGAATATAATTGCCGCCGATGATAATTCACATTAAGACATCTTACCAGTTACATATTATTAACTCCTCGCGTTTTCATACATGAAATGATAGTGACGTTGTCACGCTTCAATCATTCAGCGGTGTGAATTCATATAATGCCAGCGCATTGCTCTGCAGTGAATCCACCCGAAGCCAGCCATCATCCATCTGTTCCTCATGCACGCTCAGCGCCGGGCGGGCGTGGTGCTGGAGCCAGCGATAATCTTCTTCGTCCGGGCCGCTGCGGCTGCGGAATGCCTCAAATAGAGGAAATAGCGCGCCGTGATGTTGATCGAACAGATGCTGTTTGATGCGCCAGCGTCCCTCCAGCCCTTCAAGCCGCAGGGTATAAGGCTGGCGAAACCGCTGAGTAAAGGCCTCTTCGCTCGACAGCCAGGGGTTGAAAATCACCGTATTGCGCAGCAGCAACTGGTAGTGTCCGTTATGGCGCAATAACAACAGGTTTTTGTCATTGATTAAGACTTCGCCGCGCAGACGCCGCCACAGCCATAATACCCAGTAAACCGGGCGCGGCAGACCATGCAGGTAATGCAGCGCCAGGCTGGAGGTATCAAGTTTACCGTTGTCCCGCGCCTCCCCCTGCAGCCCGGAATTAAGCCAGAAGCCGGCCAGCCACACCTGTTCGGCAATGCCCAGCAGGTTATCCATCAATAGCGCGCCGCGGAAAAAACGTCCGTTGGTATCGCGGGTATCACCGGTCAACGTATTCCACGATAGCAGCCACAGCGGCAACGAGAGCTGCCGTTGCCGTAGGGCATTATGTATTTGGCGTAATTTCTGTCGCGGATAGCTTTCACTGGCGGCCAGCTTGCTGCTATCGGCCTGCGCCAGGTCAAGCAGTTCATTAGCATCCGCCTGGCAGGCGAGAAAATCGGCTTCGCTGAGCAGCGGGGAATGCAGTAGCGGATCGTCGGCAATATCGCTTTGCGGGAAACGATGCCAGATCCCCATTTGCGGTTGTTGCAAGGTGGACGCGAGCACTTCGCGCTGTTGTCGCCAGGCCTGCTGTCGCGCCGCTTCACTGGCCTGCGGCGACCAGTGCCAGACAAAACGCCAGCTCGCAAGCGTCGTGGGTGGAAAGTGATTGGCGGCAAGTTGCAGAAAACGCTGTAGTAAATCGCAGCGGGTGGTTAAACCGGTGTGGAGTAGCACCGTCCAGCCTTTCTGCGCCAGCCAGCTAAACAGCTGCTGAAGATTGTACCAACAGGCATAACCCGCGAGCGTCGGGTCGTCCCAGCCTTCGCCAAACAGGCGGCTACTGAGAAACGGATCGTGAATATCGATGCCGTAGACGGGTAGCGTCTGCTGCAGTTGCTCCAGCTCGCGGCGGACATCTTCGCGGAGTAAATCATCAAGTTCGCGAACGGTGACGATGGTACGGGTATGGCGCAATAACGGCGCGCGCGCTGGCAACTGGCGGATATCCACCAGCCTGGTCTGACGCGGGTTGAGCAGCAGCGGCGGCGTATTATCGCTGTTTTTTTCCGCCTCATTCAGGCGGGCGTAAAGTCGCTCAACCGCGACCGGATGCCAGACTTCGCTGGCGCTGACTCGTGGGCGGACGGCGGGCTGCGGCTGCTGTTGGCGAAATTGCCGCGGTGTGACGCCATGCTGGCGCTTAAACAGATCGCTCATAATGCGGGCACTGGCGAAACCGTTGTCCTGCGCCACCTGCTGAACCGAGCGGCGGGTGGCCAGCAGTTGCTCGGCGGCTTTGCCGAGACGCAGGGCGGTAATGTACTGCACGAAGCTGACGCCGACCTCTTTATGAAACAGGCGGGAAAGCCAGGCCTCCGAGACAAACTCAGCGGCGGCCACTTCCTGCAGCGAGATCCGCCGCTGATAGTTGGCTTCAATGCGCGCTACTACGTTGATAATTCGTCGGCTCCAGTTTTCGGCGCCGCGGCGCAGGCTGGGTACGATGGGCTGCGTAAAGCGGGTCGCCAGCAGCAGGGCGATTTCGCTGAGCCAGCGGTTGGCCTCTAAGCGGTAACGCGACTGATGATTAACCAGCCCGGCTACCAGCAACTGGCGCATCAGCTGGCGCAGGTTATCTGCCGCATCCATGTTTTCGCCGTTAACCCGAAAATCACAGGCAAAAAAATCGCTATCAAGGCGGGTGAGCCAACCAGCGGCAAGGTTGAGGATCATGACCGCATTGGCCTCTTCGCCGGTAATCTGCCAGCGCTGGCGGCGGTTAACGATCGCCAGTTCATCAACCCGCATCGGTTGCGGCGCTTCGCCGAGTTGCAACCGCGCGCTGCCTTCCAGTAGCCACAGCAGCGTTAATCCGTCGCTTTCCGGCGGGCTGAGGTGGCGAATATCGCGCACCGTTAGGCTGAAATCGCCGAGATGGTGTTCCATGCGCCGCTCCTTAAAAGACAAAAAATAACAGGGTGTTTTTTGTCATAACAGAATTGTATAGAAAACAGTCATTGATAATTCGTCAATATAAAACAAAAAAGTGCATTTTAAAGCCGGGTGGGGCGCATAAACTCGAAAGTGTCGTGCAAACACAACACAGGAATAATAAAAATGACACATCCATTGATTGAATCTTTGCAAGTTAATGAAGCGCAGTTTGTGGCGTTACGTCGCCGCTTCCACCAACAGCCCGAGATTGGCTTTGAAGAACATAAAACCAGCGATGAAGTCGCCAGGCTGCTTGCTGAGTGGGGGTATGAAGTGCATCGCGGCCTCGCCGGTACCGGCGTGGTCGGGACACTGAAAGTCGGCAGCGGCGAAAAACGTCTGGGTCTACGCGCGGATATGGATGCGCTGCCGATGCAGGAAATGAGCGGTAAAGCATGGGCAAGCCAGGTCGACGGGCGTTTTCACGGCTGCGGCCATGACGGTCACACCACCACGCTGCTGTATGCGGCGGAATATCTGGCGCGCACGCGTCAGTTTAACGGTACGCTGCAGTTAATTTTCCAACCGGCAGAAGAGCTGCTGTACGGCGGACGGGTGATGGTCGAAGATGGCCTGTTCACAAAATTCCCCTGCGATGCCATCTTTGGCCTGCATAACATGCCGGGCCAGAAGCTGGGCAAAATCGGCCTGCGCGACGGCGCGATGATGGCCTCTTCCGATACGCTGCATATCGAAGTGAAGGGCGTTGGCGGCCATGGCGCGGTACCGGAACATACCGTCGACGCGACGCTGGTTGCCTGCCACATTACCCTCGCGCTGCAATCGATCGTTTCACGCAACATCACGCCATTTGAACCTGCGGTAGTCACCGTCGGCAGCATTCAGGCTGGCCACGCGCCGAACATCATCAACGATAAAGTGTTGATGAAGCTGACGGTCCGTACCCTTAACCAGCAGGTGCGCGAGACGGTGCTGCAGCGCATTCACGATATTGCGGTCGCTCAGGCAGAAAGTTTTAACGCCAGCGCTACCTTAACCCACGTCAACGGCAGCCCGGTTTTACGTAACGATCCGGCGGCTAATGAGCTGGTCCGTGAAGTGGCGACCTCGCTGTTTGGCAAAGAACAAGTTGGTACCGTGAATCCATTTATGGGCAGCGAAGATTTCGCCTTCATGCTGGAGAGCAATCCCAACGGCTGCTACTTCACTATCGGCGCGGGTGATGAAGCCGACCGCTGCATGGTGCATAACCCGGGATACGATTTTAACGATCAAATCCTGCTTACCGGCGCAGCGCTGTGGTGCGGCCTGACGGAACGCTATCTGCGTTAACCTATCGCGACGGGGGGACCCGATTATGAGTTCTGTATCGTTAAGCGAATCTCGTTTCGTCGGTAGCGATCGCCTGCTGGCGGGTATTGTGCTCAGCGTGCTGACGTTCTGGCTGTTTGCGCAATCGGTTATCAATGTTGTTCCGGCGATGAAAAGCAGCCTCGATATTTCACTGGAGACGCTAACCCTGGCGGTGAGTCTCAGCGCCTTATTTAGCGGCTGCTTCGTGGTGGCCAGCGGCGGGCTGGCGGATAAATTCGGCAGGGTGCGGATGACCTATCTCGGCCTGGCGTTGAGTATTATCGGCAGCGCATTTCTGGCGGCGTCGCAGGGGCCGGGTCTGTTTATCACCGGTCGCATCCTGCAAGGGCTCTCTGCGGCCTGCATTATGCCGGCGACGCTGGCGCTGATTAAAACCTGGTATGAAGGTAGGGCGCGGCAGCGGGCGGTGAGTTTCTGGGTCATTGGTTCCTGGGGCGGCAGCGGGCTTTGCTCGTTTGTCGGCGGCGCGATTGCCACCGGTCTTGGCTGGCGGTGGATCTTCGTGTTCTCGATTGCGGTGGCGCTGCTGGCGTTGCTGCTGCTGCGCGGCACGCCGGAGAGTCGAAGCGCCAGCGCCGATCGGCATAAGCTGGATGTGAGCGGACTATTAAGCCTGATCGCGTCGCTGGTGCTGCTTAATCTGTTTATCAGCAAGGGCCATCAATGGGGCTGGAGCAGTGGCTTATCGCTGTCGATGCTGGGCGGCGCGGTAATTACGGGTGGTTTGTTTATCCGTAGCGGTTTGCGTAAAGGTGAAGCGGCGCTAATCGACTTCGCTTTATTTCGCAACCGGGCCTACGGCGCGGCGGTGCTGTCGAACTTCATGCTTAATGGCGCTATCGGCACCATGATGATCACCAGCATCTGGCTGCAGCAGGGGCATCATCTTACCCCGCTGGAAACCGGCATGATGACGCTGGGGTATCTGGTGACGGTACTGGCGATGATTCGCGTTGGGGAAAAGTTGCTCCAGCGCTACGGCGCGCGGTTGCCGATGATGACCGGGCCGGTCTTTACCGCCATCGGCATTTTGCTGATCTCCTGTACCTTCCTTGATAAGTCGCTGTATATCGGGACCGTCTTCTTCAGCAATATTCTGTTTGGCCTTGGGCTCGGCTGTTACGCCACGCCTTCGACCGATACCGCCGTCGCCAATGCGCCGGAGAACAAGATCGGCGTCGCATCAGGGGTTTATAAGATGGGAAGTTCGCTTGGCGGCGCGATGGGTATTGCCGTGACGGCGTCACTTTTCGCGCTGTTCCTGCCGTTGGGAATGGCCAGCGCCGCGCAATACGCGTTGTGGTTTAACGCCGCGCTGTGTTTAGGCTCAATGGTGGTGAGCGCGACGATGCTGCCGCGCGCCGCTCATAGCTGATGCTTCTTCAACAAGGCGCGTAGCTGGTGGTAGGTTAGCCCCAGCAGCTCCGCTGACTGCTTTTGATTGTACTTCGCCTGCTGCAGGCTCAACTGCAGCAGGCTTTTTTCTTGCTCCAGTTGAAAGGCCCGCAGGTCCAGTGGCAACGCGGGAAGCGCATGTTCAACGACCGGTGCAGGCGCAGGCGTCGCGCTATTAAATGGGTTGATAATGATATTATCCAGCTCGCTATCACTGCTGCCGTGGCGGTAAACCGAACGTTCAACCACATTTTTCAGCTCACGAATATTGCCCGGCCAGCGGTATGCGAGCAGCGTGTCGACGGCTCGCTCGCTAAAGCCGGGAAACAGAGGAAGCCCCAGTTCGCGGCACATCTGAATGGCAAACTGGTTGGCAAGCAGCATGATGTCGCTCTGGCGCTCGCGCAATGGCGGTAGTTGCACGACATCAAACGCCAGCCGGTCGAGCAGGTCGGCGCGGAAATGACCTTCCTCGACCATTTTGGGCAGATCGGCGTTGGTGGCGCACACCAGCCGTACGTTAACCTGCAGCGGCTGGCTGCCGCCGACGCGTTCCAGTTCGCCGTATTCAATTACCCGCAGCAATTTTTCCTGCACCAGCATCGGAGCGGTGGCCAGCTCATCGAGAAACAGCGTGCCGCCGTCAGCACGTTCAAAGCGCCCCGGATGTCGTTTGCTGGCGCCGGTAAAGGCGCCGGCTTCATGACCGAACAATTCGGAATCGAGAAGGTTTTCATTCAGCGCCGCGCAATTCAGCGAAATAAACGGTCCCTGCCAGCGCGAAGAGAGAAAGTGCAGTCGGTTGGCAATGAGCTCTTTGCCGGTCCCGCGCTCGCCGATCACCAGCACCGGTTTATCCAGCGGCGCCAGCTGCGAGACCTGCTCCAGCACCTCCAGAAAGCTGTTAGCCTCGCCCAGCAGGTTATCCTTGTATTCCGCCATGATGAATTTCGCCATTAAGTAGTGTGATTCGCCAACTCACTGTAGCAAGCAGGCGGCCATATCTCAACCACCTTGTTTAAAATCAATAAGATAAAAAGTTGGCACGCCATTTGTATTAACTACTACACAGGCCGCTGCCTGCTATCAGAACTATGAGGATTGAAATTATGGGTATTTTTTCTCGCTTTGCCGACATCGTGAACGCCAACATCAACTCTCTGCTGGAGAAAGCGGAGGATCCGCAGAAGCTGGTCCGTCTGATGATTCAGGAGATGGAAGACACGCTGGTTGAAGTGCGTTCTACCTCCGCCCGCGCGCTGGCGGAAAAGAAACAGCTGACCCGCCGTATCGAACAGGCGCAGGCGCAGCAGGTGGAATGGCAAGAAAAGGCCGAGCTGGCCCTGCGTAAAGAGAAAGAAGATCTGGCGCGTGCGGCGCTGATCGAAAAACAGAAGCTGACCGACCTTATCGGCAGCCTGGAACACGAAGCGCAACTGGTGGATGAAACCCTGGCGCGAATGAAAAAAGAGATTGGCGAGCTGGAGAATAAGCTCAGCGAAACCCGCGCTCGTCAGCAGGCGCTGATGCTGCGCCATCAGGCGGCCAGCTCTTCGCGTGATGTTCGCCGCCAGCTGGATAGCGGTAAAATGGATGAAGCGATGGCGCGTTTTGAGTCTTTCGAACGCCGTATTGACCAAATGGAAGCCGAGGCGGAGAGCCATCGTTTTGGCAAACAACAATCGCTGGATCAGCAGTTTGCCGAACTGAAAGCGGATGATGAAATCAGCGAGCAACTGGCAGCGCTGAAAGCCAAAATGAATCAGAATAACCAGTAATGCATATTGCGCGGCGCGGTGTTGCGCCGCGGCTCACCACCTGTAAGGAGTACACATGAGCATGCTTTTTCTTGCCATCCCGCTCACGCTGTTTGTGCTGTTCGTGTTGCCGGTCTGGTTATGGCTGCACTACAACAATCGCTCGGCGGACGGGGCGTTAACCCAGAACGAACAGCAGCGCCTGCTGCAGCTGACCGATGACGCGAAACGGATGCGCGAACGCATTCAGGCGCTGGAAGCGATCCTTGACGCGGAACATCCGAACTGGAGAGACAAATAATGGCCGGATTGGACTTTAATAAAAAACTGTGGCGTATCCCGCAGCGCGGAATGGTGAAGGGGGTCTGCGCCGGTATCGCGCAGCACCTGGATGTGCCGGTGAAGCTGGTGCGTCTGATAACCGTACTGGCGATGATTTTTGGCCTCTTCTTTTTTGTGCTGGTGGCCTACATCATTCTGACTTTCGCGCTGGATCCGATACCGGATAGCGAACTGTACGGCGAAAAAGGGCCGAGCAATGGCGATTTACTGGCCGCCGTGGATGCCGAACTGGCTTCCGGCGAACAGCGTCTGCGTGATATGGAGCGTTATATCACCTCCGATACTTTCACGCTGCGCAGCCGTTTTCGTCAGCTGTAAAACTTTTCCATGTAACCAACGAGGCAACGCATGAATATAAAATGGCAACAGGCAGGGCAAAAAGTGAAACCGGGTCTTAAGATCGCCGGTAAGCTGGTGCTGCTGACCGCGCTGCGATACGGCCCGGCGGGCGTTGCCGGTTGGGCGGTGAAATCGGTGGCGCGTCGGCCGCTGAAAATGTTGCTGGCGGTCGCGCTTGAGCCGCTGCTCAGTCGGCTGGCCAATCGTTTTGCCCGCGGTATGAAATAATTCCTCAGGGGGAGGTATACCGGCGCGCTTTAGTTTGGCCCTGATTATCCCCATCTAAATAGCTTATCATTAAACGACATTCCTTCTGGGCATAACGGACTGGCGATGAAGCGACTCAAAACTGAATTCAATGCGCTGGTCAACCGCGGGGTTGACCGGCATTTACGTCTTGCCGTGACTGGACTCAGCCGCAGCGGCAAAACGGCTTTTATCACCGCGATGGTTAATCAACTGCTGAATATCCACGCCGGAGCGCGACTGCCGCTGCTGAGCGCGGCGCGCGAAGAACGCCTGTTGGGTGTGAAGCGGGTTCCGCAGCGTGATTTCGGCATTCCGCGTTTTACCTATGATGAAGGCCTGGCGCAGCTTTATGGCCAGCCGCCGGCCTGGCCGACGCCGACCCGTGGGGTGAGCGAAATTCGCCTCGCGCTGCGCTATCGCTCTAACGATTCTCTGCTACGTCATTTCAAAGACACTTCTACTCTGTATCTGGAAATCGTGGATTATCCGGGAGAATGGTTGCTCGACCTGCCAATGCTGGCGCAGGATTATTTAAGCTGGTCGCGGCAAATGACCGGGCTGTTGCAGGGGCAGCGTGGGGAGTGGTCTGCCCGCTGGCGGCAGCTGTGTGATGGGCTCGATCCGCTGGCGCCCGCCGACGAAACCCGGCTGGCGGAGATCGCCGCCGCCTGGACCGATTATCTGCACGCCTGCAAGCGCGAGGGGTTGCACTTTATTCAGCCGGGGCGGTTTGTGCTTCCCGGCGACATGGCGGGAGCCCCGGCGCTGCAGTTCTTCCCCTGGCCGGATGTCGATGCGGTTGGCGAAGCCAGGCTGGCGCAAGCGGACAAACACACCAATGCCGGAATGCTGCGCGAACGTTTCAAATACTACTGCGAGAAAGTGGTGAAAGGCTTTTATAAAGACCACTTCCTGCGCTTTGACCGCCAGATTGTGTTGGTGGACTGTCTGCAGCCGTTAAACAGCGGGCCGCAGGCGTTTAATGATATGCGTCTGGCGCTGACCCAGTTGATGCAAAGCTTCCATTACGGCCAGCGAACGCTGTTCCGCCGCCTGTTTTCACCGGTTATTGACAAGCTACTGTTTGCCGCCACTAAAGCCGATCACGTGACCGTCGATCAGCACGGCAACATGGTGTCGCTACTTCAGCAACTGATTCAGGACGCCTGGCAGAATGCCGCCTTTGAAGGCATCAGCATGGATTGTCTGGGGCTGGCGTCCATTCAGGCTACCCAGGGCGGGCTTATCGAGGTTAATGGTGAGAAGATCCCAGCGCTGCGCGGCGATCGTCTGAGCGATGGGCAACCGCTTACCATTTTCCCGGGGGAGGTGCCGGCGCGGCTGCCGGGCCAGGCCTTCTGGGAACAGCAGGGCTTCCAGTTTGAGAACTTCCGCCCGAGAGCGATGGATGTCGATAAACCGCTGCCGCATATACGCCTTGACGCGGCGCTGGAATTTTTGATTGGAGATAAATTGCGATGAGCGAGCCGATAAAACCGCGGATCGATTTCGATGGCCCACTGGAAACGGAAAAGAGCCAGACTTTAAAATCGGCCCGCGCCTTTGACGCGGCGGATGCGCAAACCTTCTCTCCGATGCTGCCTGAAATGGTTGCTGAAGAGGAAGGGGCCGCCGAAGCGGTGGTGGAATCGGTACTGCGCCCGAAACGCAGCCTGTGGCGGCGGATGGTTAGTGCCGGGCTGGCAATTTTTGGTATTAGCGTGGTGGCGCAGGGCGTGCAGTGGACGGTGACGGCCTGGCAGACTCAGGACTGGATTGCGCTCGGCGGCTGCGCGGCCGGGGCGCTGATTGTCGGCGCGGGCGTGGGGTCGGTAGCGACCGAATGGCGTCGCCTGTGGCGTCTGCGCCAGCGCGCGCACGAACGCGATGAAGCGCGGGATCTGATGCATAGCCACGCGGTGGGCAAAGGGCGCGCGTTCTGTGAGAAACTGGCGCAGCAGGCCGGGCTGGATCAATCGCATCCGGCGCTGCAGCGCTGGTATGCGGCGATTCATGAAACGCAAAACGATCGCGAAGTGGTGAGCCTGTACGCGCAACTGGTGCAGCCGGTGCTGGATGCGCAGGCGCGGCGGGAAATCAGCCGCTCGGCGGCGGAATCGACGCTGATGATCGCCGTCAGCCCGCTGGCGCTGGTGGATATGGCGTTTATCGCCTGGCGTAACCTGAGGCTGATTAATCGTATCGCCACCCTCTACGGTATTGAACTCGGCTATTATAGCCGCCTGCGTTTATTCCGTCTGGTGTTGCTGAATATCGCCTTTGCCGGCGCCAGCGAACTGGTGCGCGAAGTCGGAATGGACTGGATGTCGCAGGATCTGGCGGCCCGCTTGTCGGCGCGCGCCGCCCAGGGTATCGGCGCCGGCTTGTTGACCGCCCGTCTGGGAATTAAGGCAATGGAGCTGTGTCGTCCGCTACCGTGGATCGCCGATGATAAACCGCGGCTCGGCGATTTCCGCCGCGAACTGATCGGCCAGTTAAAAGAGACGCTGCAGAAAAGCAAAACCGGCGCGGAGAAATAACGTCGGCAAGCGTAAATGCCGGGTGGCGGCTGCGCCTTACCCGGCCTACGGTTCGTGCGACCTGCCTTTAATTTATTCACCACGCTGGATCCCCCGGTGGCGCTGCCGCTTACCGGGGCTACAGCGCTTTGCGATTTGGTAGTCCGGAGAAGGCGCAACGCGCCGCCTCCGGGAAAACCCCTGGCGCCCAGCGCCCTCTGTGCCATGCGAGCCATAACGCAAAAGAAATGCCCGCATAACTTTACGGCATAAAGCCCATTTTTCCGCCATACTGTCAATAATTGTTGACAGCTATCTTCCCGTAAGCCCATATCTGTCCTATCATTCATCCGTCATTGGCCTTTTTAGGGTGAAAACTCCTATGCGTCTGGAAGTCTTTTGTCAGGACCGTCTTGGTCTGACCCGTGAATTACTCGATTTGCTGGTGCTGCGCGGTATTGACCTGCGCGGTATCGATATCGACCCGATTGGCCGAATCTACCTTAATTTCGCCGAGCTGGAGTTCGCCAGTTTCAGCAGTTTAATGGCGGAAATCCGCCGTATCTCCGGCGTAACCGATGTTCGAACTGTGGCGTGGATGCCGTCAGAGCGGGAGCATCTGGCGCTGAGCGCGCTGCTGGTGGCAATGCCGGAACCGGTGCTGTCGCTCGATGCCAAAGGCAAAGTAGAGCTTGCCAACCCGGCCAGCTGCCAACTGTTTGGTCAAACTCAGGCACGCTTACGCAGCCATCCGGTGGCGCAACTCATTACTGATTTCAACCTGCAGCGCTGGCTGGAAGGCAACCCGCTGGAGTCGCATACCGAGCATGTGGTCGTAAATGGCCAAAACTTTATGCTGGAAGTAACGCCGGTGTATCTGGAAGGCGAACACGCAGAGCGTGTGCTGACCGGCGCCGTGGTGATGTTGCGCTCCACCATACGTATGGGGCGTCAACTGCAAACGCTGACGACCCAGGATACCAGCGCCTTTAGCCAGATCCTCGCCGTTGGGCCGAAAATGCGCCACGTTGTTGAACAGGCCCGCAAGCTGGCGATGCTCAGCGCCCCGTTGCTGATTGTCGGCGATACGGGTACCGGTAAAGATCTGCTGGCCCATGCCTGCCATCTGGCCAGCCCGCGCGCCAGCAAACCTTATCTGGCGCTGAACTGCGGTTCGATTCCGGAAAACGCGGTGGAGAGCGAGCTGTTCGGCGATGCGTCGCAGGGGAAAAAAGGTTTCTTTGAGCAGGCCAACGGCGGCTCTGTGCTGCTGGATGAGATAGGCGAAATGTCGCCTGGCATGCAAACGAAGCTGTTGCGCTTTCTCAACGATGGTACTTTCCGTCGCGTCGGTGAAGATCACGAAGTGCATGTCGATGTCCGGGTTATCTGCGCGACGCAAAAAAATCTCGTCGAGCTGGTGCAGAAAGGACTCTTCCGCGAAGATCTTTATTATCGTCTGAATGTGCTGACGCTGAACCTGCCGCCGCTGCGCGATTGTCCGCAGGACATCATGCCGTTGACCGAACTGTTCGTCGCGCGCTTTGCCGATGAGCAGGGTATCCCGCGGCCAAAACTCTCTGCCGACCTTAATACCGTGTTGACCCGCTATAGCTGGCCGGGCAACGTGCGTCAGTTGAAAAACGCAGTGTACCGCGCGTTAACCCAGCTCGAGGGCTTCGAACTGCGCCCGCAGGATATTCTGCTGCCAGATCACGATGTGTCGTCGCTGCCGGTAGGTGAAGAGGCGATGGAAGGATCGCTCGACGATATTACCCGCCGCTTTGAGCGTTCGGTATTGACCCAGTTGTATCGCAGCTTCCCCAGCACGCGTAAATTAGCCAAACGTCTCGGCGTTTCGCATACCGCGATTGCTAACAAGCTGCGCGAGTATGGTCTGAGCCAGAAGAAAGGCGAAGAATAAATCACCGGTGCGGCCGGCTCGGCGCGGCCGCGATTTTCAGCGTTTTTTCAGCGATATCTCTGTATATACTTATTTTATTTTTCTTTTTCCGGGAAGGTGACGGTTGGCGAAGCAACGGGATTGGCCTCAGTGGATGATATTACTGGCACTCTCCGCCGTGCTCTCCTTTGTGCTGTTCCGGCTCCATCTTCCCGCTGCGCCGCTGCTTGGCCCGCTTATCGCCGGAATTACCCTTAGTCTGCGCGGCGCCACGATTCGTCTCCCTCGTCCATTCTTCATCTCCGCTCAGGCTATCATCGGCTGTATGATCGCCCGCGCGCTAACCCCGTCTATTTTCGGCGTTCTGGCCGCCAACTGGGCGCTGGTGTTGATTATCCTCCTTTCCACGTTGGCTATCAGCGCGCTGACCGGCTGGCTGCTGGTGCGTTACAGTTCGCTACCCGGGGCAACCGGCGCGTGGGGAAGCTCGCCGGGCGGCGCTTCGGCGATGGTGGTGATGGCGCAAGAGTATGGCGCCGACGTTCGTCTGGTGGCCCTGATGCAGTATCTGCGGGTACTGTTCGTGGTTGGCGCGGCGGTAATGGTGGTGCGTTTCGCGCTCGGCGGCGAGGCGCAGGAGATGACTCAGCATATCGTCTGGTTCCCGCCGCTGACTTTTAATCTACCCTTAACGCTGCTATTGACCGCGGTCGCCGGTTGGTTAGGGTTACGTTTACGCATCCCTTCCGGGGCAATGTTGTTACCGATGCTGGCCGGTGCGCTGGCGCAGGGTGAAGGCATGCTATTGCTGGAGCTACCGGAATGGTTACTGGTGCTGGCGTATACCGTGCTTGGCTGGACGGTTGGCCTGCAGTTTAATCGCGAGATTTTTATGCTGGCGCTGAAGACGCTACCGCAAATCATCGCCGCCATCGTCGGCCTGATCGCGCTGTGCGCGCTGATGGCTTTAGCGTTAACGCACCTGCTGCCGCTGGATTTTCTCACCGCCTATCTGGCGACCAGCCCCGGGGGTCTGGATACGGTGGCGATAATCGCCGTCGGTACCCGGGCGGATATGTCTTTTATCATGGCGATGCAAACGCTGCGCCTGTTTACCATATTGCTCACCGGCCCGGCCACCGCGCGGTTAATTTCGCGCTATGCGCCGCGCAAAGAAAAAAGCCCCCGTTGAAGGAGGCTTGATAACAGAAGGGAAGCGATTACGCTTTCAGCGCAGCCAGCGCCGCATCGTAATCCGGCTCTTCGGTGATTTCGTTAACCAGCTGGCTGTATACCACCTGGTCGTTTTCATCGATAACAACGACTGCGCGTGCAGCCAGACCAGCCAGCGGGCCTGCGGAGATAGCAACGCCATAATCTGCCAGGAACTGCGGCGCGCGCAGGGTGGACAGGGTGACCACATTGCTCAGGCCCTCTGCGCCGCAGAAACGGGACTGCGCGAACGGCAGGTCAGCGGAGATGCACAGCACCACGGTGTTGTTCAGCTCAGAAGCCAGTTGGTTGAATTTGCGAACCGATGCCGCGCAGACGCCGGTATCGATGCTTGGGAAAATATTCAGTACTTTACGTTTACCAGCGTATTGGCTCAGCGTGACGTCAGAGAGATCTTTGGCGACCAGCGTAAACGGCTGCGCCTTCGCGCCAGCCTGCGGAATGGAGCCCTGAACGGACACTGGGTTACCCTGGAAATGTACGGTTTGCGACATGGTTATCTTCCTGTTTACATATAGTTAACGTCGTAGTTAGTGTATGACATCAGCCAGCAACACGGCAAACTCTATTTAACATTTACCTAAGAGGCCCAGGGAATGCGCAACCTTCGAGTTTTTGAAGAATCATGGCCGCTTCACACGCCGTTTGTTATCTCTCGCGGCAGCCGCAGCGAGGCCAAAGTCGTGGTGGTGGAAATAGAAGAGGATGGGGTAAAAGGGGCCGGAGAATGTACGCCTTATCCGCGCTACGGGGAAAGCATCGCCTCGGTGATGGCGCAGATTATGGCGATCGGCGAGCAGCTTGAGCGCGGCGCTACCCGCGAGCAAGTGCAACAGCTACTGCCGGCTGGGGCAGCGCGCAACGCCGTCGACTGCGCGTTGTGGGATCTGGAGGCGCGCCGCGCGGGGAAAACGTTGCCGCAGCTGCTTGGCGTCAATCTGCCGCGCGAAGTCGTGACGGCGCAAACCGTGGTAATCGGCACGCCGGAACAGATGGCGGCCAGCGCCGCCGCGCTGTGGGAGAAAGGCGCGCGGCTGCTGAAGGTCAAGCTCGACGATCATTTGATTAGCGAGCGGCTGGTTGCTATTCGCGACGCGGTGCCGCAGGCGACGTTGATCGTTGATGCTAACGAAGCGTGGCGTGGCGAAGGTCTGGCGGCGCGCTGTCAGCTTTTGGCCGATCTCGGCGTGGCGATGCTGGAGCAGCCGTTACCGGCCGGCGCGGATGAGGCGTTGGAAAACTTCATTCATCCGCTGCCGATCTGCGCCGATGAGAGCTGTCATACGCGGGAAAGCCTACCGGCGCTGCAGGGTCGCTACGAAATGGTCAACATTAAGTTGGATAAAACCGGTGGTCTGACCGAGGCATTGCTGTTGGCGCAGGAGGCTGAACGGCTGGGGTATAAGAGGATGCTGGGCTGTATGCTTTGTACTTCACGGGCCATTTCCGCCGCGCTGCCGCTGGCGCCGCTGGCCCGTTTTGCGGATCTCGATGGCCCGACCTGGCTGGCGGTAGATGTGGAACCGGCGCTGCAGTTCAGCACCGGCATGCTTCATCTGTGAGTGTGCCAGTGTAGTAAATCTGTCATCGCCGCGAGGTACTTTTCTGTCGCTTCGTCGGCGGAGACCGGCGGAAATTCGGCGGTAATGCACGGCAGGCCGATATCGGCGCACCAACTGCCAAAAGAGCCCGGCGTTTCGTAACCGACGCTGCCCACCAGCGGTAAATTAAAGGCCCCGGCGAGCCATTGTCCCAGCTCGCTGTGGCCGGGGTCCTCAATGCAGGCCAGCGGATCGTGGAAGGAGACTACCCACGCCGGATGGATCTGGTGGATCAGCTGGCACAGCGCCTGGGTTTCGGGCTCCGAACCGGGTTTTTCACCGGTTAGCAGAACCACATCACGCTCTTCGGCTGCGCTATTCCAGCGATACACCGTTTCTCCCGCCTTCCAGTTAGCGGCCGGGAAATTACGGTTGAGATCGATACCGCGGGCGTTGGCGCGTAACCCTAGCTGACAGCCGTCAGGGTTGACCGTTAATACCACGTGATGGCGACGCAACTCCGGTTTAAGCGTGCGCAACGCGCAGGAGAGGGTGACGATCGACGAGTTTTCGTCGCCGTGCGTGCCGGCGATAATCAGACCGCTGCGGCTATCTGCCAGCGGAGCGGGGAACCACAGCAGCGGCGCGCCGAGATGCGACTGGCCATAACGTTGCGTGCCTGGCGGGAAAGCGCCGCGCAGGGGACGAGGGCGTGAAACGGGCATAGGGTATCCTGTCATCAGGTTATTGTTAGCAGTGTTGTAGAAAAGCGTCCCGGAATCAAACGCTTTCCCTCTCTGGCGAAAAAACTCGTCATGTCAATTTTCTATCATAAGCCGTTTGCAATTTCAGGTGGGGAAACAAATAATTATCGCTCTGCCAGCACTGGTTTGTTCATTTAAAAGGGGATCTCATGAAGTATCCTGTCACATTGACATGCGGCGCGCTGTGGTTAGCCAGCGTTTCTTCTCTTGCCTGGGCGGCGGACGTGCCTCCGGGAACCGTATTAGCTGAAAAACAGCAGCTGGTACGCCATATAAAAGACGAGCCCGCTTCATTAGATCCCGCTAAAGCCGTCGGCCTGCCGGAAATTCAGGTTATCCGCGATCTGTTCGAAGGGCTGGTGAACCAGGACGCGAAGGGCAATATCATCCCTGGCGTGGCGACCCGCTGGCAGAGCAACGATAACCGCGTCTGGACCTTTACCCTGCGTGATAACGCGCGCTGGTCCGACGGCACCCCGGTGACGGCGCAGGATTTCGTCTATAGCTGGCAGCGGCTGGTGGATCCGAAAACCACCTCGCCATTTGCCTGGTTCGCCGCCTTGGCGGGTATCAGTAATGCGCAAAATATTATTGATGGTAAAGCAGCGCCGGACACCCTTGGGGTGACGGCGGTCGATGCCCACACGCTGCGCGTGCAGCTGGATAAACCGCTGCCGTGGTTCAGCAACCTGACCGCCAGCTTTGCGTTCTACCCGGTGCAGAAAGCTAACGTCGAAAGCGGCGCTAACTGGACGCGCCCGGGCAGCCTTATCGGCAACGGTGCCTATGTGCTGAAAGACCGGGTGGTGAATGAGAAGCTGGTTGTCGTGCCGAATACACAATACTGGGATAACGCCAAAACGGTGATTAAGCAGGTGACTTTCGTGCCGATTAACCAGGAATCTTCGGCGACCAAACGTTATCTGGCGGGTGATATTGATATCACCGAATCCTTCCCGAAAAATATGTATCAGAAGCTACTGAAGGATATTCCCGGACAGGTCTACACGCCGCCGCAGTTAGGTACCTATTATTACGCTTTCAATACCCAGAAAGGGCCAACCGCCGATGAGCGTGTGCGTCTGGCGTTAAGCATGACCATCGACCGGCGGATTATGGCGGAGAAAATCCTCGGCACCGGTGAGAAACCGGCCTGGCGGTTCACCCCTGACGTCACCGCAGGCTTTACTCCGCAGCCTTCGCAGTTTGAAAGCATGAGCCAGGCCGAGCTTAATGCCCAGGCTAAAGCGCTGCTATCGGCGGCAGGATATGGCCCGGACCGTCCGCTGAAGCTGACGCTGCTGTACAACACGTCGGAAAATCACCAGAAGATCGCCATCGCCGTGGCGTCGATGTGGAAGAAAAACCTCGGTGTCGACGTGAAACTGCAAAACCAGGAGTGGAAGACCTATATCGATAGCCGTAATACCGGTAATTTCGACGTTATCCGCGCATCATGGGTAGGGGATTACAACGAGCCGTCGACTTTCCTGTCACTGCTCACATCGACCCATAGCGGTAATATTTCGCGCTTTAACGATCCGGCATACGATAAGATCCTCACCCAGGCGGCGCAGGAAACCTCGGAAAAAGCGCGTAACGATGATTACAATGCGGCAGAGAAAATCATCATGGCCAAAGCGCCTATTGCGCCGATATATCAGTATACCAACGGCCGCCTGATCAAGCCGTGGTTAAAAGGATACCCGATCACCAATCCGGAAGACGTGGCGTACAGCCGCACGATGTATATTGTGAAGCACTAATCAGTAGCGGTTGCCTGATGGCGTCAGGCAACGATCGCTAACCTCAGAACTGGCGCGGCTTACAGCGCCAGTTTCTCCTTCTGACCATTACCCGCCACAGCAGAAAGCATAACTTTTCTAACGCATAGTTATCCTGCCGTATTCGGTGGGATAACAAATCAATAAATATGTCGCCAACGCTACTGCTTCCTGGTGCTGGCGCGAACTTGTAACGCTGAAGGTAATTCAATGAATTTATCCGTCGAATTACCCGCCAGTAGCTCAAGCAATGTTTGTCCTGCGAGGGTTCCCGTTTCACTCCAGGGGAATTCGACCGCAGTCAGCGCCGGTGAGCAAACGGCGGCAAGAGTCCCCCCGCTCAGGCTTGCCAGTGCCAGAGAGTCGGGCACTTTTTGCCCCGCGCCATGGCAGGCCATAATGCAACCGCAGGCGATTTCATCGGATGTGCAAATCAGCGCATCAAGCTCAGGCCAGGTGATACGAATATCGCCGAGCAGGTTCAGGCCGGTCGTAATGCCTGCCGGCAGATGAGAGGTAACCACGCGATGCGGGGAGTGGTTAACGGAGAGCATCGCGCTGTTCCAACCGCTTAGTACCTGGCGAAACATAATGTTATTGGAAGCCGTGCAAAGCAGGCCGATATTTTTATATCCGGTCTGTACAAGCGATGTGACCAACTTTTTGATGGCTGCGGCATAGTCAACGCCAATGCTGACCCAGCTCGCATCGCGATTGATGGCGCCAATCTCAACCACCGGCACGCCGGTGTTACTTATCATTTGCGAACAACTGCTGATGTTATCAATATTGAATTGAACAATCGCAGCCGGGTTGTAAGCGAGTATTTGCGCAAAAGCTTTTTCTTCACTCTGTCCACCCTGACCGGACTCGATAAACATCATGCTATAGCCCTGGGTCGTGAGCACGGTCTGTAGTGTTTCGGAGACGGCAAGAAAGCCCGGGGAGGAAAAAGAGGGAACCACGCCCATCACCAGACTGGAGTCAGCAGAGGCAAGGTTGCGGGCCTGCAGATTTGGCACATAGCCCAGCTCGCTTACTGCGGCTTCAATGCGTGTACGCAGTTCAGGATTCACTTTTTCAGGCATGCGTAACGCGCGTGACACGGTCATCGTGCTCACGCCGACCAGTTTTGCCACTTCAGCAAGCGTAATTTTACCGGTGTTTTTCCTGCGTTTTTCTCTCGCGCTATCGTCCGCTTCTAACGTCTGCACTGGTGTCCTCCTTTCGCCTGACTGGGCAGCCATTGTAAATGATGTTTGGCATTTTACGCATTGCCCAACTGCAAAGTAATGATAAGTATGGATAACAAAGTTAGCGGTAACAAGAATTTTAACATTGTTGCCATGTTAGCGCTAACTTTGAGATGAAGATCACGGTAAGCCGCGAAGAGATTCCACTATAGTAGGCTCACTTTCAATGCTATCGGGGAATTTATGATCACGACCTGGTTACCAACGGAAAATATCCAGATTGTGGATTCAGTCAGTGACTGGAAACAGGCAATTACGTTATCGGCTCAACCCTTATTGGCGAAAGAGGCGATTACTGAAGATTATATTCAGGCCATTTTTAACAGCCATGAAAAACTTGGTCCTTATTATGTTTTAGCGCCTGGTCTGGCGATGCCTCATGCTCGCCCGGAGCAAGGTGCAATTAAAAATGGTTTATCGCTTTTGCATATTAAAAAAGGCGTTTCTTTTGGCTCGGAAGAGAATGACCCTATTTACGTCGTGATTATGCTGTGTGCGCTTTCGGGAGATGAACACATCAATATGATTACAGCCCTGGCGGACATTTTTAGCGATGATGAACGACTCTCAGCACTGCTGAAAGCCTCATCAATGACGAAAATTCAAGCCGTTATCAATGGATAGTGAGGTAGAGATGAAAAAGGTTCTGATTGTTTGCGGTAACGGTTTAGGTAGTAGCTTTATCGTTGAAATGAACGTGAAAAAAATCATTACAGAGTTAAATAAAGAAGCAGAGGTTTCCCATACCGATCTGACTTCAGCAAAAAGCGAAACTGCCGATATTATTCTTAGCGCCAGGGATATAGCTGAACATCTGTCCAGCCATTCTGCACAGGTTTTTGGTTTATCTAACCTGCTGGATAACAATAAAATCAAAGAAATTCTTTCCGAGAATCTCTGATTAATTATTTGCGGCCTTACGGAGTCATTCTATGCTGCAGTTTATTATTCATGATGTGTTGGGCACACCAGCAATACTGGTCGGTTTGTTTTCCCTGATCGGCTTATTATTGCAGAAAAAAGCAGTTTCCGACGTTATTTCCGGAACCCTCAAAACCATTATGGGGTTTGTGATATTAACATCCGGGGCGGCGATTGTCGCCACGACGTTAACGACGTTTAGCCAGCTGTTTGAGCACTCCTTCCATATTCAGGGTGTTGTCCCCAATACTGACGCCATGGCGGCGCTGGCGCAGAAAAACTACGGTACTGCGACAGCCATGATCATGGTGCTGGGGATGTTGTTTAATATTGTTCTTGCCCGTATTACGCCGCTGAAATACATCTTCCTGACAGGCCACCACACGCTGTATATGTCGGCGATGCTGGCTGTCATTCTCTCTGTCGGCGGTCTGTCGCCGTTCTGGGTGGTACTGGTGGGGGCGGTAATCCTCGGCATCATGATGGTGGTCTCTCCGGCTATTCTGCAGCCATTTACCCGCAAAATTACCGGCACTGATGACCTGGCGCTGGGCCACTTTGGTTCAACCGGGTATCTGCTGTCGGCGCTGGTGGGAAAAGCGATCGGTAAAGGCAGCCCGTCGATTGAAGAGCTGAAGGTGCCGAAAACGCTAAACTTCCTGCGTGACTCCTCGGTAGCTATCTCGCTGACGATGATGATTCTGTTCCTGATTCTGGTACTGGTCGCAGGTAAAGAGTTTGTTGAGACCAGCATCAGTGGTGGTCAGAACTTTATCATCTTCGCCATTATCCAGTCGCTGACCTTCGCGGCAGGCGTGTGGATCATCCTTGCGGGTGTTCGCATGATTATTGCCGAAATTGTTCCGGCCTTTAAAGGCATCGCCGACAAGCTGGTGAAAGACGCGAAACCGGCGCTCGACTGTCCAACCGTCTTTCCGTTCGCCCCGAACGCGGTGATCGTCGGCTTCCTGTCAAGTTTTGCCGCTGGTCTGGTGAGTATGTTCCTGTGTCCGCTGCTTGGCCTGAGCGTCATTGTTCCCGGCCTGGTGCCGCACTTCTTCTGCGGCGCGACGGCGGGCGTTTACGGCAACATCTGCGGCGGTCGTCGCGGCGCGGTGGTGGGGGCATTCGCTCACGGTCTGTTGATTTCTTTTTTGCCCGCGATTTTGCTGCCCCTGATGGGCGACCTTGGCTTTGCATCCACCACCTTTGGCGATGCGGACTTTGGCGTTGTTGGCATCATTCTTGGGCATGTCGTGTCACTGTTTAACTAACTAATTTTATAGAGGTGAGGTATGGCAGCTAAATTTTCGCCCTCGTTAATGTGTATGGATTTAACGCAGTTCAGAGAGCAAATTACGGCAATGAACGGTCGGGCTGATTTTTATCACGTCGATATTATGGACGGTAACTATGTGAAGAATATTACGCTATCACCGTTTTTTATCGAAAACCTGAAAAAAATTACCGATGTGCCGATCGACGTACATCTGATGGTGAATCACCCGGAAGATATAATTCCAATGTGTATTGATGCCGGGGCCGATATTATCAGCTTCCACCCTGAGACGGCGAATAACAAAATATTCCGGCTGTTGAACCAGATTAAAGACGCTGGTCGTCGCTGCGGCGTAGTGTTGAACCCAGCTACTCCGGCGGATGCTATTAAAGAGTACGCGCATCTGCTGGATAAAGTGACCGTCATGTCGGTTGACCCGGGCTACGCAGGCCAGAAGTTTATCCCGGAATCGCTCAATAAAATTAAACAGCTGATCGCGATGCGCGAAGTGCATGGTTACCACTATCTGACCGAAATTGATGGCTCCTGTAACGAGAAAACTTTTAATGTTATCTCCCAATCGGGCGTTGACGTCTTTATTGTGGGAACCTCGGGCCTGTTCTCCCTGGCGGATAATGTCAGCGATGCATGGGATAAAATGGTCTATATCTATCAACGCGAAATCGCTGCCTGAAAATTGCAGCGCGCTCATCCGTATTGAGCCATTGCGCAGTGCAAAGAGTCTATTTAACCGGTCTGTCTCTTTGCCTTCGCGTTAGATTTATATGGTTGAGAGCGCTGTAACCCTTTTTATATCTGGAGTTCGCTTGCGACGCCTCGTCGTACGCTTGCGGATGCTATCTATTATGCTGTCGGCCCCGACGGGTTTGGCAGACTACGTGGTGGCAGACGCGGGTATCGCTGATTACTGATGATTATTTATGTTAACGAAGGTAACTTATGGACATTTCGAGTGTACTGAACGTAAAAAATATTAAATTGAACATGATGGCTAAGAGTAAGGAAGAAGCAATTGAAGAATTAGCCGACTTATTAGTACGTGATGGAGCTGTTATTAATAAAGATATTTTTCTGCAAGATGTTTGGTTACGCGAAGAACAAGGCTCCACTGGATTCGAAAATCATATAGCGATCCCTCATGGTAAATCCTCAGGCGTAGCCCGTACGGCATTGGCCATTGGACGAACCCAACATCATATCCCCTGGGAAACTATGGATGGTAGTGACGTTCGTTGTATTATTTTATTTGCTGTATGCCTGGTGGATCAAAATACCACCCACATCCGATTATTATCCCAGGTTTCAGGTTCACTTGCCGATGAAGAGATAGTAGAAAAATTACTGATGGAAGATTCCCCGCAGAAAATCATTGATCTTTTAAATGCTGAAGGTGTCAGCGCTTAATTTAAATGTCATAGCATCGAGAACAATTAACCCTGGAGAATAGTTATGAATATTGTTGGAATTACAGCCTGCACTGTAGGTATTGCACACACTTATATTGCGCAAAAGAAAATTGAAATAGCAGCAAAAAAGGCCGGTCACAATGTCAAAATCGAAACGCAAGGCACTATAGGTATCGAGAATGCCTTGAGCGCTGAAGAAATTGCACAAGCCGACATTGTTCTGTTAGCCGCCGATGTTAAAGTTTCAGGTGAAGAAAGATTTGCCGGGAAGAAAGTCGTCAAAGTACCAACGGAAATGGCAGTTAAATCACCAAATAAGCTTATTGAAAAGCTTGGTGAATTAGTCAATTCATAACACCTACCTATGCGTATCCTATATAAAATAAAGGGCGTAATTTATGAATATAAAAGAAATATGGAAAGCAGCAAACCCTAAAGGTCATCTGCTGACTGCCATCTCATTCTTGATTCCGATTGTCTGTGGTGCTGGGTTTATTATTGCCATCGGTATGGGTTTTGGCGGGACGGTTCAGGACACTTTAGTATCGGGTCAATTTGATCTGTGGCAGGCTTTAGCTACCATGGGAGCTAAGGCGCTCGGACTATTGCCCGTCGTTATTGCTATCGGAATTTCCGGTTCGATCGCAGGTAAGCCCGGTATTGCCCCTGGTTTTGTTGTCGGTCTGGCAGCTAATGCTATTGGTGCGGGTTTTATCGGGGGCATGATCGGTGGCTACATTTCCGGGTATATTGCTCTTGCTATCATTAAAAATGTGAAGGTTCCTGGCTGGGCCCGGGGTTTAATGCCGACATTGATTGTGCCATTTTTTGCATCCATTTTCAGTGCTCTGCTCATGGTCTATATCATCGGCACGCCTATTGGTATTTTTACCGATGCACTCACATCGTTCCTGAGAAGTATGGGAACTTCATCTAATTTAGTATTAGGTGCTGTTATTGGGGCGTTGTGTATCGTTGACTTTGGTGGGCCGATCAATAAAACGTGCTTTGCATTCGTCTTAACTCTCCAGGCACAGGGTATAAATGAGCCAGTTACGGCCCTTCAGTTAGTCAACACTGCAACACCTATCGGTTTTGGGCTTGCATTTTTTATCGCCAAACTGCTTCGCAAAAATATCTATAATAACGAAGAAATCGAAATGTTAAAGTCGGCGGTTCCTATGGGGGTAGTGAATATTGTTGAAGGGTCTATCCCTATAGTGATGAATGATATCGTTCGCGGTATTGCAGCAGCGGCAATCGGCGGTGCTTGTGGTGGTGCAATCACCATGGTGTATGGTGCGGATGCAACTGTACCTTTTGGCGGGGTATTGATGCTCCCAACAATGTCAAATCCCATGGCAGGTATTATGGCATTGATAGTTAATATATTAGTAACAGCAACCATTTATGCTGTCATCAAAAAAGATGTTCCTCGCGATGTTGTTATCAATAACGATCAAGAGGAGGAAGATATCAACTTCGATGATATTAAGATTAGTTAGATATATTCATAATGTCATGCCGTAACATGATGTCGCGTTCACAATGAATGTTATTATTATCGCGACATATATTATTTCTGCATTCTGTTCTAATCGCCACGAGTAACAAATGGGTCGCCATGGTGGCCTATTTGTTACAGGCATGTTATCAGAATTACTTAAAAAGACTATCTAATAATCAATTACGGCCCTGACGATTAACGTTGGGTGAAGAGCATGAGGGTAAAAAGCAGCAATATTTTGTGGTTCACTCTTACTCGTCGTTTCCATATCCGGCATTAATTCGATACGTTCGCCGCTCTGTAGCGTTGCGCCAATCAACCTGCCTGTATTTATGAATTCAATGCATAGGTCAAATCAGAAATGACAGACTAATCATGGTGGTGTTTCCGGCCTAAAATGGTGTTTTAACATGACAGGGGCCTTGCCGTGAAATATTCAGTATTAAGTAACAATCTCAGAATGCCGATGGTCGGCTTTGGCGTGTTTAAGGTCACCGATAAAGAAGAGTGTAAGCAGTCGGTGTTAAGCGCTATTCGTACCGGTTATCGCCTGATTGATACCGCTGCCATCTACGCCAATGAAGATGCCGTGGGTGATGCGGTTCGCGAGGCCATCGCTGAAGGGTTGTGTACCCGTGAGGAGTTATTTATCACGTCGAAACTGTGGGTTCAGGACATGGCCAACGGCGATGTGGCTAAAGCCGGTATTGAGGCGTCGCTGAAAAAATCGGGCCTGGAGTATTTTGATCTCTATTTATTGCATCAGGCCATGGGCGATTATTTCAGCGCCTGGCGCGCGCTGGAAGAGGCTTATGAAGTCGGTAAACTGAAAGCCATCGGCGTGTCCAACTTCTACGCTCACGTGTTAGTTAATTTCTGTGAAACCGTCAGAATTAAGCCCATGGTGAACCAGGTCGAATTACATCCTTACTTTGCGCAACCCGCCGCGCTGGAAACCATGAAGCGCTATAACGTTCAGCCCGAAGCCTGGGCGCCGTTAGGCGGCGGGAGACATAAACCGTATGAAAATGAAATGCTGCAGGGGATTGCCGCTGCCCATCAAAAAACCATCGCCCAGGTTATTCTGCGCTGGAACGTGCAGCGCGGCGTCACGGTAATTCCTAAATCCACCCGGCAGGAACGTATTGCAGAAAACTTTGATCTCTGGGATTTCTCCCTAACCGATAGCGAAATGGCGCTAATTAGTGCACTGGATTTAGGCTATGTGGGTGAAGCGGTGAAACATTTTAATCCGGAATTTGTACGTGGTTGTCTGGGCGTTCAAAAGCAGTAAAAAAGTCATAACGAGACGGTGGGGGAACCCACCGTCCTGATATAAACATTGCCAATCCACAGATCTTCGCTTTCTTCTTACCGGGTTAATCTGCGCCAGGTTGACTATAAAAGACGTTCATCAAACTAATCAGCACGTAGCTCGCCAGCCTCCCAACTATAAACATCCGTGCCAATTAACGAGTCGCCAAACTCTTGATAATCGAAATGATAAAATTCAGCGCTGGCGCCGTAGCCTGAGTAGTCTACTGCCGCAAGACCTACAAATGCACCGGTAAAGAACCCGCCATAGCTTTGCAGAACATAGTCATCGGAAAGGACTGCGGCATCGAAAACTACCGGAATTTCAATAAACTCGGCGCCGTCAAAACTATACTCATAGCTATAGGTCTGCTTCCTGACTTTCGTCCGTAACCACACGTATTCGACGTCGTCAGGAATCTTAATTGCGTTATCTTTCAGGTACGAAGTATATTTTCCACGATTGTTCTCGGCGACCTCGATGACTCTGCCGTTAATTTCATTCCAGGTAACAAAAGCAAAGCTCCAGTGGCGATCGTTGTAGTAATTGGTTAATCCGGCCATCTGTTGGTAGCTGAAAGGATTAAAAGCGACTTTAACCTGGGCATTAAAGTAAAAGGCTTGCCAGCGGCGGGCAATCAACGACAGATCATGCGTATTCGCTAATGACCCCTGGCCGATTAAGGTAAGCTTTCCCTCGCCTGTGGTACCCATCTTTTCGGTAAACGGTACCCGCAGGGTATTCCAGTTGAGATTAAGCGTTGGCGTAGTAAATTCATCGTGCTGGCTATTATCTTTCGCGCTTTCGGTATATATGGCGTCTTTTGGGCCCTCAACAAACGTTTTACCGCCGTGACCGCCCACAATGCGCGGCCAACCATCGTCATCCCAGTACACTTTTTGGATAGCCGTTTCCCGGCCAAGCGTGGACCAGCCGCGAGGATCATAGATTGATTCTCCGGGACGATTCCACGGACGAGCGCACAGCGAAGCATAATACCATTCGCCTTCGGGCGTCGAAACCAAAGCGCCGTGTCCTTGCTTCTGGATATAGCTGTCAGGGGTATCAACGTTAGTTAAGAATACTTCTCCTGGTTCAGTTTCAAAGCTGTCGGCATTTAAAGTGGTGGAACGGGCCACCACCTCCTGATGAGTAAATACCGTCCCCCCTTGAGCGGCAAAGAGATAGTAATAACCGTTCAGTTTATAGAGATGCGGCCCCTCAACGAGCGCTACTGCGGTACCGCGATAGATGGTCCGTGCGGTTTCTGGCATTAATTTTAAAGTTGTTGTATCAAGCTCTGTTAAGGTAATCCCATCAAAAGGATGGTGGTACTCCCGATGATCCCACGTCTGTTGCACAATATATTTACGGCCATCATCGTCATGGAAAAGTGAAGCATCGAAACCCACGCCATTCAGTTTTATCGGCGCACTCCACGGGCCGCGAATATCTGTTGCGGTGGTCAGGTAGTTTGTCATGTCTTTAAAGGCACCTTCGGTGACTTTCACATCGGTATACACTAACCAGAATTTACCATCCGCATAAGAGAGCGCCGGAGCCCAAATACCGCCTGAAGACGGATTCCCCTTCATATCTAAGAGGGTAGTGGTCGACAATGGTGACGGCAGAAGATTCCAGTGTTGCAGATCTTTTGATTCATGTAAACGAACGCCAGGAAACCACTCAAATGTCGAGTTGGCGATATAGTAGGTGTCCTCAACACGGATAATACTAGGGTCGGCATTAAAACCACGTAATATAGGGTTTTGGATAAGGGACATATTATTACACCTTTATAAATTTAAAGTTTAATCTGTATTGAATTTACACCCGAATCTCATCAAGCTGGCGGTTAATGTCGCTGACGTGTTTGTCTGAGATGGGATAAATTTGCATGACGATCATTGCTACAATCGCTAAGGCGATAGGGATCCAGACCGCTGTCATCATGATCCCATCGATAGCGCTCGCGCTTTGCTGCGCGCCGGTTTCATTAAATCCATAGGCGGCCAGCAGCCACAGAGGAATGGCGCCGCCAATGGTAAAGCCAATCTTGAAAAACAGTCCCATAATGGCATTAATAATTGCTGCATTTCTCTTACCAGACTTTAATTCACCATAAGCAATAACTTCAGGAACCAGCGCCCACATAAATCCGGTGGCTGAGGTTAAGCCCCACTGTTTAATGAATGTGGCGATGTAAGCAAGCCACAGCGCATCGTGCATGCCTTCACGCGACCAGACGTAAGTTAATAATTCACCGGCAATAAACATTCCCAGGAAAATGTGGAAGAAGCCTTTTTTACCAAAAATCTTTTTTAGTTTTGGCCAAAATATGGGGAACGCAATACCGGGTATGGAGGCGACCAGTCCAACGGCGCCCATCCATTCGGAGTGACCAACAACATACTGATTGAAAAAGCCGTTAACCGTGTTCATAAAGAACATGAAGGTAAAGGCCAGCATGAAAAACAATCCAAGAATGACGAGTGGACGATTATTTTTAAGTTCAAGGAACAGATCGGTTGTTTTAACGTTGGCGGTCTGTTCCGCGGTCGCAACAACGCGTTCTTTAGTGAATTTATAGCAAATGAAAAGTGCCACCGCACCTAATAACATATACACGGAGTAGACGCCGAACCAGGCGTAATTCGCTGATGGGTCGGTATAGTTTCCCAGATTGAGTTCTATGCCAAAAAAACCGGTATCCTTCAGGTTACGGTCTTTTGGTGAGGCCATTTGCACGAACATCGGAAAAAGGGTATACACCAGAAGATTGGCGCTATTAGCCAGCATCATTCGCGTACTGGTTAATTTATCAATAGATTCCGGATCTCTTGTCAGTGAGGCATTAAGAGAACCATAAGGGATATTCACCAGGGAGTAGACTAAATCCAGTGCTAAATAAATGATAAAGGCGAACGGTACGGAACCTCTCACGCCAGGAATGGGAGCAAAAAGCAAAGCGGAAAGGAGCACCAGCGGCACGCCGGCTCTTAACAGCCAGGGACGGTATTTACCGGCGACTGACGTCCTTTTGTCTACATAGGTTCCAACCATCGGATCCCAAAACACATTGATTATTCGTACAAAAAGAAAAATGAATCCCGCAGTGGCTGTACTGATCGTATTCACCGTCAACATATGTAGAGCAAGAAAGCCGCCTATTGTGCCGAAAACAAGGTTTTGCGCAAAATCGCCCATCCCGTAGCCGATACGTTCCCCACGAGTTAACTTATGATATTCATCATTGCGACTTTGCATTATTTTTTTACCCATTCTGAGCAGACTCCGGTTTGTTGTGTGAGTGTGAAACACTTTCTGACACAAATGATCTCGAAGAATCTATTACGTTTTTAAATTAATTAATTATGTTTTTTTACTTCTGTGATCCTCAGAGCAACAGCCACCCGACACAATCTATGTACTTTATATGGATTTTCTCACATTGAATATTTGAACGTAATATTTGCGAGGTGGCTCACATTTGAGTGTTTTCTCAATCGCTGAGTGAAATAACGTAATTGAGCAACCGGTTTATAGAATACAGGATGTGTCATAGTTGTTACATTTCTTACATTCACCAATGTCGGAGGCATTATGCCATCTTAGTTTAGGCGGATAACTATCAATGGTTTTACTCACCATATAATGATGCCCACGCGGCAGAATCACTGTGGCGATGATTTTCTATCAGCGCTAATCATTAATTTCGATTGTGGAGAAAGAATTACGATACTAGTTTAAACCTCTGTAACGGTACAAAATAAAAATAAATTGTTCTCACAGTAGCGACATATTCTGCGTAGCCAGAGTAAGGTTGTTATTGTCTGAATAAAATTAACCTCAATTGAGATAATGATGACAATGATTAGAAAACTTCCATTAACTATGGCGGTTATCGCCGCGTTTTCTCCGTTTACCTCTGTAATAGCCCAAGAATTTACCCAGGAACAGATCGACGCCATCGTCGCGAAAGCCGTCGATAAAGCGCTGGCCGACCGCCAGGCTAAAATCGACGCTGCGGCCGATAAAAAGGTCGACGTGATGACCAACCCGCAAACCACCGCCGCTTCGCCGGATCTGGCGATCCCTTTCGGCCTGAAATTTAGCGGCTACGCCCGCTATGGCGCCCATTTCCAGACCGGCGACCAGAAATATGTCGGCGTCGACGGCTCCTATAACGGTGCCTCGGCGATTGGCCGTCTCGGTAACGAAAGCAACGGCGGCGAATTCCAGATCAGCAAAGCGTTCAAAAGCGCGCAGGGGGCCATCTGGGATCTCAACGTCATGTTTGACCACTGGAGCGACGAAGTTAACCTGAAAAAAGCCTACGTCGGCGTCACCAATGTTCTCGAATCCAACCCCAACGCCTATATCTGGGCCGGCCGCGACTTCCACCAGCGCCCGCAACAGGGGATCAACGACTACTTCTGGATGAACCACGACGGCCAGGGCGCGGGGGTGAAGAACTTCGATATCGGCGGCGTGCAGTTCGACGTGGCGACGGTGTCGCAGGTGAAATCCTGTAGCCCGGAAGTGATGGCCGATGAGACCAACCCGTCGCGCATCACCTGTACCGGCAGCTCCGATACCGGCGACAACGGCCACTACGCGCTGACCACCAAAACCCACAACATCAAGGCCGGGCCGATCGACGTCGAGGTGTACGCCAACTACGGCTTTGACTCGAAGGCGGTGGACAGCGACGCGCGTCTCGAAGCCTGGCAGGGCGGCCTGGTGCTGAGCCACACCAACGACAGCGGGGTGAACAAGGTGATCCTGCGCTACTCCGACAACTCGGATAACAGCGTCTACAACAAAACCGACGACCTGACCACGGTCTACGCCAGCTTCGAGGGCAGCCATAAGTTCACCCAGCAGGCGCAGGTGGAATATCTGCTGGCCTTCCACGACTACGACAACGGCAAGGACAACGCCGACAACCGTAAAAACTACGGCGCCATCGTCCGGCCGATGTACTTCTGGAACGACGTGCACTCCACCTGGCTGGAAGCGGGCTACCAGCGCGTGGATTACGACCAGGGCGGGGATAACCACGGCTGGAAGCTGACGCTGTCGCAGAACATCGCCATCGGCATGGGGCCGGAGTTCCGCCCGATGCTGCGCTTCTATGTTACCGGCGGCCAGGTGAATAACGAGCACACCGCGAAAGTAGACGGCACCAGCGACGAGCGGTTGGATTCGCTGAACATCGGCGGCATGTTTGAGGCCTGGTTCTGAGAGAATGTGTTTACGGGAATACCAGACTGGCCTATGCCAGTCTGGTAGTTTTTGGCGCCCAGAACGCTATTTTATTAACTTCTATATTAATAGTTCCTTTTAATAATTCCTTTATTAAAAGGAATGAGTTTATGTCGACTCTGAAAGTTGAATTTATAATATTTAAATAGTTTCCATCTGTGATTGAGTAAATTACATATTGGTTGTCGTGTTGAGATTGCATGAGTTATTGGTTGAAATTATTGCTTGCCAGCGATATTGATCTATGCCAATTAAATGACTCGTTATCTCTGGATCTTCGTATCTGCTGGTTGATATATTGCCTTGGTTTCTTTAAACATAACGTTGTGAATAAAACGAAATTTACTCCACAATCATTCCTTAAGGAAAAGGGACCGCTATGGCTGATTCATTCCAGAATGAGGTGCCGAAGGCACGTATTAATTTAAAACTATCCTTACATACCGGGGGGGCGCAGAAGAAGGTTGAACTACCGCTTAAATTGCTCACCGTTGGTGATTTCAGTAATGGAAAAGAGCATCGACCATTGGCCGAGCGCCAGAAAATAGATATCAATAAGAATAATTTTAATAGTGTGCTTTCTGAATTTAATCCAGAGATCAATCTCACCGTTGAGAATACGCTGGCCGGTGATAACTCAGAAGACAATGTTAAACTGCGTTTTTCCGATATAAAAGACTTTGAGCCCGAACAGGTTGCCCGGCAAATCCCTCAACTTCGCGCCATGCTGGCGATGCGTAATTTATTACGCGATCTCAAATCGAACCTGCTAGATAACGCTACTTTCAGAAAAGAGCTTGAGAGAATCCTTAAAGATCCAGCTCTGTCCAGCGAATTACGCGCCGAAATGAGTGCCCTTGCCGGGAAGTAAACGGCGGCCATCTTTTTTAATGGATTAACCGGGAATATGCTGATGTCTGTAAATACTGAAACGAACCCCGCGCAGGGGCAAACCGCCGTAATGAACAAAGAAAGCGTTTACGCTTCTCTGTTTGAAAAAATCAATCTGAGCCCGGCATCAAGCCTTGGCGATATTAATGTCTTTCTGGACGATGCGGCGCTATCAGAGGCCACGGCAGGGGAACGCCTGACCGCGGCGATGCAGGTTTTTATGGACTGCATTCGTCAATCCGGTCAGCAGGTGGAGAAACTCGATAAAACGCTTATTGACCACCACATCGCGGAGCTGGATTTCCGTATAAGCCGTCAACTCGATGCTGTTATGCATCACCCGGAGTTCCAGAAGGTGGAATCTCTGTGGCGCGGCCTGAAGCAATTGGTAGATAACACCGACTATCGCCAGAACGTGAAAACCGAAATCCTCGATGTGTCCAAAGACGATTTACGTCAGGATTTTGAAGATGCGCCAGAGCTGATACAGAGCGGCCTGTACTGGCATACTTACACCGCCGAATACGACACCCCCGGCGGCGAGCCGATAGGCTCGGTAATTTCAGCGTACGAGTTTGACGCCAGCCCGCAGGACATGGCGCTGTTGCGTAATATTTCGAAAGTCTCCGCTGCGGCGCATATGCCATTTATCGGCGCCGTAGGGCCGAAATTTTTCCTCAAGGATTCAATGGAAGAAGTCGCGGCGATTAAAGATATCGGCAACTATTTCGATCGCGCTGAGTACATTAAATGGAAATCGTTCCGCGATACCGATGACTCGCGCTATATCGGCCTGGTCATGCCGCGGGTATTGGGCCGTCTGCCGTATGGGCCGGACACGGTTCCGGTGCGCAGCTTTAACTACATTGAGCAGGTAAAGGGGCCGGATCACGAAAAGTATCTGTGGACCAGCGCGTCATTCGCCTTCGCCTCGAACATGGTACGCAGCTTTATTCAAAATGGCTGGTGCGTGCAAATCCGCGGCCCGCAGGCGGGCGGTGCGGTGAAAGATCTTCCCATTCACCTCTATGATCTCGGCACCGGAAATCAGGTGAAAATCCCTTCCGAGGTGATGATCCCGGAAACCCGTGAGTTCGAATTCGCCAATCTGGGCTTCATTCCGCTGTCTTATTATAAAAACCGTGACTACGCCTGCTTCTTCTCGGCTAACTCAACTCAGAAACCCGCGCTGTACGACACCGCGGATGCGACAGCCAATAGCCGTATCAACACCCGCCTGCCGTACATCTTCCTGCTGTCGCGCATCGCCCACTACCTGAAACTGATCCAACGCGAGAACATCGGCACCACCAAAGATCGTCGCCTGCTTGAGCTGGAGCTCAATACCTGGGTTCGTGGCCTGGTTACGGAAATGACCGATCCGGGTGACGAGCTGCAGGCCTCACATCCGCTGCGTGATGCGAAAGTGGTAGTGGAAGATATCGAGGATAATCCAGGCTTCTTCCGCGTCAAGCTGTACGCGGTGCCGCACTTCCAGGTGGAAGGCATGGACGTCAATTTGTCTCTGGTTAGCCAGATGCCTAAGGCGAAAGGGTAACACGCCTGTCACTATCCAGGTCGTCTGGCTCGACAGGCTACAGCCTGTCTGGCGACAGACAACACACCCGCGCCATCTCAGGATGATGGCGTGTCAAAAAATGAAATGGAGTAATTAACATGGCAATACCAGTCTATTTGTGGTTGAAAGACGACGGCGGGGCGGACATTAAAGGTTCCGTGGATGTGAAAGATCGGGAAGGCAGCATCGAAGTGGTGGCGCAGGAGCATAACCTGTACATCCCGACCGACAACAACACCGGAAAGCTAACCGGCACGCGTATCCACACGCCGTTTCTGTTTACCAAGGAAATCGACTCCTCAAGCCCCTATCTCTACAAGGCGGTGACCACCGGCCAGACGCTGAAGTCTGCCGAATTCAAGTGGTACAAAATTAATGATGCTGGTCAGGAAGTGGAATACTTCAACACCAAACTGGAAAACGTGAAAGTGGTGAAGGTCAATCCGCTGATGCACGACATCAAGAACCCAGCCTACGAGAAGCACAGCCATCTTGAGCAGATTGAACTGCGCTACGAAAAAATCACCTGGACCTATAAAGACGGCAACATCATTCATTCCGATTCATGGAATGAACGAACGACAGCCTGACGCCCGAAGCAGGCGGTTCGCCGTCTGCTTTTTTGCTAAGCGCCTGTGACCGCTGGCTTTTAGCAAAAAACAATCAGCCTGCCCGACCTTGCGCGCTTTGGTCTCCTGCATCACGGGAAACGGCGATGGGCGGTAGCGTGTCCGGAATCGACAAAGAGAGAGCCTCATGGAAAACCCAGCCATCCTGTTACGCCGTTTAAACCCTTACTGCGCCCGCGCCCTGGAAGGCGCCGCTTCGCTGTGTCAGGTCCGCGCGCATGCGCAAATCCTTCCCGAACACTGGCTGCTAAAGCTACTGGAGCAGGGCGAGGGAGACCTGACCGTTTTAGCGCGGCGTTATGAGTGGGATATGGACGCTATCTGGCAGGATCTGCTCTCTTTTCTGGAAACGCTTCCGCGTTCGGTACACAGCCGGCCGCAGCTGTCCGGCAGCATCCAGAGCCTGATGCAGGAGGCGTGGCTGCGGGCTTCACTGGCGGGGGAGACCTCTCTACGCAGTGTTCATCTACTGATGGCGTTAGTCAGCAACCCAACGCGGGTGCGCTGTGACAGTCTGTGGCCGCTGTTAACGTTGGGACAAGCGCAGCTTGAACACCTGCGACCATTATTAGATATGCAGTCTGATGAGCGCCCGGAATTACAGCCAGATGAGCCTGGCCACGCTGGCGATGTGGATTTTGTCGGTCGCCCCGTGGAATCGGCCGTGAAGTCCGCTGAGATGAACCCTGCATTACAGAACGCGCTGGATAAATTTACCCTTGATATCACTGCGCGTGCCCGTGAAGGCAAAATCGACCCGGTTTTTGGTCGCGATAACGAAATTCGTCAAATGGTGGATATCCTGTCGCGCAGGAGAAAAAACAACCCAATCCTGGTTGGCGAACCCGGTGTCGGCAAAACCGCGCTGGTCGAAGGGCTGGCGTTGCGTATCGCGGAGGGCAACGTGCCGGACAGTCTGAAGCCGGTTTCATTGCGTACGTTGGATCTCGGCTTACTGCAGGCCGGCGCAGGCGTCAAAGGGGAATTCGAACAGCGGCTTAAGAACATTATCGAAGCGGTACAGCAGTCGCCTGTCCCGGTGCTGCTGTTTATCGATGAAGCTCATACTATCATCGGCGCAGGCAACCAGGCCGGTGGCGCGGATGCCGCTAATTTGCTCAAACCGGCCCTGGCGCGCGGCGAACTGCGAACTATCGCCGCCACGACCTGGAGTGAGTATAAGCAGTACTTTGAGCGTGATGCCGCGCTGGAGCGCCGCTTCCAGATGGTCAAAGTCGACGAACCGGACGATGACACCGCCTGTCTGATGCTACGCGGGCTAAAATCTCGCTATGCTCAGCATCACGGGGTACATATCACCGATGAAGCCATTCGCGCCGCCGTGACACTTTCCCGACGCTATCTCACCGGCCGTCAGTTGCCAGATAAAGCGGTGGACCTCCTGGATACCGCATCGGCCCGCATTCGCATGGGAATCGATACGGTGCCGGAATCGTTGACGCGTATGAAAGCGCAAATCACGGCGCTGGAAATGGAAAAACAGGCGCTGCTGGAAGATGCCATGGTCGGTAGCGGTAGCGACGAAGCGCGGCTGGCGGAAATTGAGCTGGAAGAATCGCGTATTATTTTACAGCTTGACGATCTGGAAACGCAGTACGGCCTGGAACTGAAGCTGACCGAGCAACTGCTGAGCTGCCGAGCCGATCCTTCCCGCCGCAAGGAGATCGGCGCATTACAGAGCCAACTTGCCAGCGTCCAGAATAACCATCCGCTGCTGGGGCTGGATGTCGATTTACGTACCGTAGCAACGGTGATTGCCGACTGGACCGGGGTACCGCTCTCTTCATTGCTGAAGGACGAGCAGACGGAACTGCTGGGTCTCGAATTTCATTTGGATAAACGAGTGGTGGGGCAGGATATGGCGCTAAACGCCATTGCCCAGAGACTGCGGGCGACCAAAACCGGGCTTGCGCCGGATAACGGCCCGCAGGGCGTATTTCTGCTTGTCGGTCCGAGCGGCTCTGGAAAAACGGAAACCGCGCTGGCGCTGGCTGATGAGCTGTTCGCTGGTGAGAGATCGCTGATTACCATCAATCTTTCCGAATATCAGGAGCCGCATACGGTGTCCCAACTGAAAGGGGCGCCTCCCGGTTATGTCGGCTACGGTCAGGGGGGGATTCTCACCGAAGCGGTACGCAAACGTCCGTACAGCGTGGTCCTGCTTGATGAAGTGGAAAAAGCGCACCGCGATGTGATGAATTTGTTCTACCAGGTGTTCGACCGTGGCTTTATGCGCGATGGCGAAGGACGCGAAATCGACTTCCGTAATACGGTGATCCTGATGACCTCAAACCTCGGCAGCGATCGGCTGATGCAGATGCTGAAGGAACATCCGGAAGCGACAGAATCCGATTTACATGAACTGTTGCGCCCGGTGCTGCGAGAACATTTTCAACCAGCGCTGCTCGCGCGTTTCCAGACCATTATTTACCGGCCGCTCAGCCATCCGGCAATGCGCAAAATTGTCAACATGAAACTCAACCAGGTCAGCCAGCGTTTGTATCGTCATTACGGTATGACAACCGATATTGCAGAAGGCCTGTACGATGCGTTGACGGACGCTTGCCTGCTGCCGGATACCGGCGCGCGTAACATTGACAGCCTGCTTAATCAACAAATTCTACCGGTGCTGAGTCAGCAACTGTTGAGCCATCTGGCGGCAGGGTTGAAACCACTACATCTGGCTCTGGATTGGGATGAAGAAGAGGGGATTTCACTGATCTTTAAAACGGGAGAAAACCCACCTGGTTTAGCTATTCGGGAAGGATGCGAGTAATGGCGTCCATTGAAACCCTGATTTCTGCCTGCCAGCTGCAGGTTACTGAGCTGGAGAGGCTGGCACAGACACATATTATCCTGTGGGAACGCTGGTTGCAGCCGATTGCAGATGGTGAGCCCGTCGGAGAGGAGCCGGGTTACGATGATGATTTCCAGCAAATACGCGAGGAAGTGAATAAACTTTCTGGCGCGGATACCGAACGCATTCTGCTGCTGGCGGAAAAACTGCTGACCGCCACCGCTAAGGATATTCGTGTCGCCACCTACTACGTTTGGGCGAGACTACATCGCGATGGCGAAGCAGGGCTTGCGGAGGGGCTGGCGTTACTGGCTGGATTACTACAGCGTTTCGGCATGAAACTTCATCCCCAGCGGGAGCGCAGTAGAATCGCGGCGCTGGAGTGGCTGTGCAGCGGTCGTATGCTGGACAGCCTGTCACTCTATCCGGAAGTGACAAAAGAGGGGACTGGCCGTATTGCCGCGGCGTTATGGGAGATAGAAAAGCGCCTGGCAGACAGTGAAAGTAAAGAACGACCCCAGCTTAATAGTCTCTATGCCGCACTGGAGTCGCGGGTTTTGAAATCTGGCGGTATGGATGCCCTGGTGCCACAGAGCATCGGTGAATCCTCAGGCCAAACGTCGGTATCGGGGGATGTACCCACACTGAAAGGTATTGCCTCGGGCCAGGAGCTTCTCGCTCAGGCACGCACCCTGGCGCAGTACCTGAGAAACCAATCAGATGGTTGGCTCGCCGCTCACCGACTGATAAAAAATCTTCGTCACGACACCCTGCACCAGCTACCGTTGTTGACGGTCGAGGGTAAGACCCGCATTGAACCACCTAAACCAGAACAGCGGGCGCAGCTCAAGCGGCTCTATCTGCAGCAGAGCTGGCGGGAGCTGCTGGAGGAGGCGGACAGCCTGTTGGCGCGCGGGTCAAATCATCTGTGGCTGGACGTGCAATGGTATCTGCATCAGGCGTTGATGAAATCCGGGCAGGAAGCCGAGGCGGCCATTATTCAGGACGATCTGAAAGGGCTGCTTTCACGGCTAAGAGGGTTGGAAACACTGGCCTTTAACGATGGTACGCCATTCGCTGATGAAGTGACGCTTAACTGGATACAACTACAGGTCATGGATGAACCTGGCAACTGGCAGGACGAGCCTGCCACCACGGCGTCCGGTGAGAACGATATCCTGCAACTGGAGCCAGAGGCGCTCGCCCTGGCCGACCGTGAGGGGACCGAAGCAGCGCTTACGTGGCTGCAAAATCGTCCTGATGCTAACACTCCCCGCCATTGTTGGCTGCTGCGCTTGCTGATGGCGCGTATTGCAGAACAAAACGGTAAAAATGAGCTTGCGCTGCACCTGCTGGGGGAGCTGGACAGGAACGCCGCCTGCGTTACGCTCTCGCAATGGGAGCCGGATTTGCTGTTCGAGGTTAAAGCGCGGCGATTAAAACTATTACGCATGAAGGCCGGACGTAGCGAAGCAGAAAAAAAACGCCTGCAAGCGGAAATGGAACAACTGCTCGCGGGGCTTATTGCCATTGAGCCTGCGCGGGCGGTGGTGCTGTGCGATTAGTCAGGAGAAAAACAATGCCGCGCCCCTCACTTTACGACACCCTGTTTGGTAATTTCTCCGGCGGTCTCGATCTGCATCAGATCGGTGAAGAAAATCAGGTCATTTTATCGGTGCTTGATAATATGCAGCGTATCCTCAACTGCCGGGCTGGCACGCTGGCGCATCTTCCGGATTACGGTCTGCCGGATATGACAAAAATTCTCCAGGGGATGCCGGGTAGCGCGCACCAGTTAATGACCACGCTGTCCGCGGTACTGCTCAAATACGAACCGCGGCTGAAGAGCCTCCGTGTGGAGATGCTCGAACAGACACAGCCGGGCGAACTGCGTTATGCCATCGACGCGGAACTGAAGGAAATTGGTCTGGTACGCTATGGCACGGAATTTATGCCTGAAGGCAGGGTTCTCCTTCGCCATCTGAAACAGCAACAGTATCTGAATGCCCGCACCGCTATTTAGCCCTCACTCTGGTTACTCCTATGACAACTTATCCTAAGCGTCACCTGACTACCGGCGGCGATCCGCGCACGCTGGCAGACTACGCAAAGCTGCGTGAAGAAATGCATAAACTCAGCCACCCGGCGCGCCCCGACGTTGACTGGCTGTACGCAGAACGGCTTTGTCTGTCGCTGTTTGACCGTAACGGCGTAGAGCTGCAGACTGCGGCCTGGTATACGCTTGCCCGTACGCAGTTAACCGGTTTATCCGGGCTGAATGAAGGCCTGGCTATCCTGGAAATGCTGATTACCCGTCAGTGGGGGAGCCTTTGGCCACAGCCGGTACACGCGCGCATGGAAATCCTCTGCGGTTTGGGTAAACGGCTACAGCAAGCGCTACGTACGCTAACGCTGACCTATGCCGATCTTAGTTTGATTTATGAGGTGGAAGCGCATCTGAAAGCGCTGGATGCTGCGCTACAGCGTCTGGAATTAAAGCATGCCAGTCAGTTTGATGCGTTGCTCAATTTAATGCATAACGCGGCGGTACGGCTGGAGAATAGCGATGGTGTAACTAGCGTTGATACCCTACCGCACGTAGTCGCGATGGAGAATGCTTCCACCCATTTGGATGAGCGGGTTGAGCGAACGAAGTGGGTTTATATTGCGCCGCCGGAAACGCTACCACACGAGCAAGCCGGCAATGAGCGTCAGAATTCTGAAAAACGATGGCGACCTTTTGTGGCCGGTATGCTGACGATGCTGGCGCTGGCCGCTGCGGCGGGATGGGGGTGGCAGGCGATGGCTAAACCAGAGCCGGAACAGCGGCAATTCGCTCTCAGTCTGGCGCCATTGCCGACGGTACTTTCGCCAGATCAGTTACGCTCCTTTTCTCAGCACGCACCGCCGGCAGACGGTGGGATAAAGCAGACCCGGCAGCAGCTGTCAGATCTGGCCCAACTCAAGCCGAATTGGGCCATCGACTATAGCGAGCAACTGGTACAACAGGCACAAGTGCTATGGCCGGAGCAGGCGAAAACATTGTCCTCGCAGTGGCGGCAGCAGATCATAGCCGCCGCGCTGCCGGCGGAAAATCTCACCGGGTGGTATCAGGGAATGCAGCAACTGCAGCAATTAACTCAGCGTCTGGATGCCCTTGATGAACAGAAGGGCAAATACATGACGGTTAGTGAACTGAAATCCGCGGTGTTCGCCATTACTCAGTCTTTTAATCGAACCGTCCCGGCTGAAGAACAGTTACGCCAACTGTCAGCGATGACAGAAGGACAAATCAGCCGCGCCGCGCAGCAACAACAGGCGGAACAACACCTGCAGCAGCTGATAGTCTCTTATGCGCTACTGAAAAGTAAAATGGCGGAATAGCTTCGCGCAAGGCGTAAGGGCTGGGGCATATCGTAGCGTAGCGACTCCAGCCCCGGAAAAGGCGTTTACCGCTGCAGCACCTCGGCAAATTTAGCAAGCCATTGCGGATGGGCGGGCCAGGCGGGGGCGGTGACCAGATTGCCGTCAACGTGCGCCTGGTCGATGCCAATATCCGCATAATGCCCGCCGCTGAGTCGCACTTCGGGAGCGCAAGCCGGGTAAGCGCTACAGGTACGGCCTTTAAGAATACCCGCGGCGGCCAGAAGCTGCGGGCCATGGCAAACGGCAGCAATCGGTTTATGCGCGGCGTCGAAAGCCTGGACCAGTTTAATCACCTGCTCATTCAGGCGCAGATATTCTGGCGCGCGGCCGCCGGGGATCAGCAGGGCGTCGTAGTCCTGTTCTCTGGCACTGGCAAAATCGGCGTTCAGTACGAAGCGGTGACCGGGTTTTTCGCTGTAGGTCTGAGCACCGTCAAAATCATGAATCGCCGTCATAATATAGTCGCCTTTGCTCTTATCCGGACAGACGGCATCAACCTGATGGCCGATCATCTGTAATGCCTGAAACGGTACCATGGTCTCGTAATCTTCAGCGTAATCACCCACCAGCATTAAAATTTTCTTGCCCATATTCTTGTTCCTCCCACGATAAAGATGAATAAGATATAGACTGCCACAAGAGAGAAAGCGAACCGTGAGGGCGCTCAAAAATGGTTATTGATGACATTTGGCTGCCGGGATTTAACCCGAGGGGAATGCGTTGCCGCAGCTAACGGCCACGGCAACAAAAAGCGGTCAGAGTTAATCCACGTTAGTGAAGTAGTCGCGAGCAACCGCTTCTACACGCTTCGCTTCCAGGCCGGTCTTTTCGCTGATCCCGGCGATAAACGGCTTGAACTGCTCGGTCATCACGTGGCCGCCGTCCCAGTGGGCGACGTAGTAACGGCACTGATAGCGATAAAAGTGGAGGGTCTTTTCTCCTAACGTGTAATACATGACATTCTCCTGTCCAGTGTGTCGGGCTGCGTCCGCAGAAGCTAAGGGCGTACCACAATAATCAGGTATTTGATTATATCCTGCTCCCAAATGTGGCAAATTTCCAGCAGCCAATTGGCGATCGAGAGAGATTTTCCTTGGGAGGGTTTTCAGCAGAAGAGAATATGTAGCGGCTGAAGAATACGACAGCCGCCAGGGAGAGCTTACTGAAGCCCGGCCAGTTCGTTGGCGGTTAACGCCAGCTTCTGCACGCTGCCGCTTTCTGACGAGGCAACGGCAGCTTCCAGCACCGCCATCACTGCCAGCGCCTGTAGCGGAGGCACCGGGTTGGCGATTTTGCCCAGCAGGGCATCGCGAACCTGAATATAGTACTGGCGCTGATCGCCTTTCGGCGTGGCGAGCGTGTGCGCCTGCAGGCTGGCGTCGAACAACGTCATGCTGTCGTCATCCTGGCCCCAGCTTTCACTCCCTGGGATGACGCCTGCCAGCAGCTGGCTCTCCTGCTGGTCTGCTTTCAGTTTCACGACGCTGCCGCTATCTCCGTGGACCGTGAAACGCGAGACGCCGCCGGCCACCAGCATGCTACAGTGCAAAATCACTTTGTGCTGTGGATAGTTCAGTACCACATGTGCCCAGTCGTTAATCTCTGCGCCCTGGCGCAGGGTGGCAATATTACCCTGTACAGTTTGCGGCAGGCCGAAAAGTTGCAGCGTCTGGTCGATCAGGTGCGGGCCAATATCAAACCACAGGCCACTACCCGGTACGTTCTGTTCGCGCCAGCGGACGCGAACCTGCGGGCGGAAGCGGTCGATATGCGACTCGAAATGCTTAACCTTGCCGATCAGCCCCTGCTCGATGGCCTGCTTAATGCCGAGATAATCGCTATCCCAACGGCGGTTATGGAAGACAGAAAGCAACCGTTGCTTTTCTTCCGCCAGCGCGATCAGCTCGCGCGCTTCCTGCATATCGAGAGTAAAAGGTTTATCTACCACTACGTGCTTACCGGCATTGAGCGCCAGGCGAGCCAGCGGGGCGTGGGTGGCGTTTGGCGAAGCGAGTACCACCAGATCGACGTCCGGATGCTGAATGACCTCTTCCGGCGAAGCGATGACCGCGACATCCGGCAGATCCTGCTTCACTTTAGCTTCGTCGCGGGAGGCGACGATGGCAAGCTTTAACCCTTCGACCGAATTAATGAGCGGCGCGTGAAACGTTTTGCCGACAAATCCGTAGCCGATCAGCGCAATATTAATGTGCTTACCTGCGCCGTTGATAACTTTATGCATGACTTTCTCCACGTTATTCAGCGTCAGCAATGCTGACCTGCATTGAATTGTCTTCGCCAAGCGCGTGCCACGGCTTGTCGAGGAATAGACGATCGATGTGTTTCAGTTCGGCGACCAGGTAAGGCTCGCAGCGATTAAGTTTCAGATGATCAGCCACCAGCCAGTGCTCGACGCTGGCAGCCAGCATGGCGCGTTTCACTTCAGCATCCGCTTCCTGGCTGGCGCTAAGCCCTTGCCGCGCATGGATCGCGCAGGCGCCGAGAATGGCGATATCCGCGCGGTAACGAGAAAGCAGCGCCAGCGTGGCGCTACCGGCAAACAGCCGCTGCCGCATATCCCATTTCCCGCCAAGTAAAACCAACTCGATATCGGGCCGTTCGCTAAATAGTTGGGCAATATCCAGCGAAGGGGTGATGACCGTCAGCGGTCCTTTTAGATGCGCGGCGACGGCGAGTACCGTGCTGCCGGCGTCTAAAAATAGCGTTGCACCCGGTGGGACTTCACGCGCGACCAGCGCGCCAAGGCGTTGCTTAGTCTCGGGCAGCAGCGCATTGCGCCCCTGGCGATTCATGGCCGGAAGATCGAGGGCGATAGCGCCGCCATGGTTTTTCTGCACCAGTCCGCGTTTTTCCAGGTCACTTAGATCGCGGCGAACGGTATCGGGCGAGACCTGCAATCGTTCAACCAGTTCGCTGATGCTAATTTGACCGTTTTCGCTCAGTAGTTCGAGCAAAAACTGTTGTCGGGCGGTTTTATGCATAATTGCTGTTCCTGCAAAATACTGCAACAACCTGCATAATACAGCATGATGTGATAATGTGAATCGCAAAAAACAGCAAAAAATGCGTTACCAGTTAAAAGGGGAGATGGAGCATCGCTTTTTGGGAAGGGGGACCGGCTCAGCGCAGCCTGTAGAGCGTTAAACCGGTCTATTCAAGGTAATCCGCTCAGCGCATTACCCAGTGCTGATTACCGACTTGTTCGTAGCGACGGGTCGGCGGCTGCCAGTCTTTATCGCGAAACGGCGACGGCAGTTCATCGTTATTGGCTTCACGCAACAGATGGCGACGAGACGGATCGGTCTTTGGGATCGCCGCAATCAGCTTTTGCGTATACGGGTGCTGCGGATTGGCGAAAATGGCCTGCCGCGGGCCAATTTCGACGATTTCACCGAGATACATCACCGCCACCCGGTGGCTGATGCGTTCAATCACCGCCATATCATGCGAGATGAACAGAAAGGCGATTTTCATCGTTCGTTGCAGTTCGATAATCAGGTTGACCACCTGCGCCTTGACCGACACATCCAGCGCCGACACCGACTCGTCGGCGATAATCACCTTGGGGTTCATCGCCAGCGCGCGGGCAATGCAGATGCGCTGGCGCTGACCACCGGAAAATTCATGCGGATAGCGGTTAAGTACCGCGACGTTGAGCCCCACTTTTTCAATTAATTCATGGGCGCGTGCCAGCGCCTGCTGGCGGGTGGCAAGGCCATTTTCCAGCAGCGGTTCAATCAGCGTTTCCTGGATTTTCAGCCGCGGATTCAGACTGGCGAACGGATCCTGAAATATCATCTGGATATCCTGACGCATCCGCTTTTGCTGCTGGCGCCCGGCTTGCAGGACGTCATAACCATGGAGACGAACATGACCGGATTGTGCCTGGACCAGGCGGATAAGACTGCGACCGGTGGTCGATTTACCGCAGCCTGATTCGCCCACCAGCGATAGCGTTTCGCCGGGCCATAAATCAAAGCTGACGTTTTCTACGGCGTGTATATGCCCGGCTAACTGATTAAAAAAGCCTTTTTTGACGGGAAAACGGGTGACCAGGTTTTTGACCGACAGCACAGGTTCGTTGCTGGTCAGACTGAGATCCGCTTCTGGCGGATAACGATGAATTTCTCCGGTTTGCAGGTTCACCGATGGAAATTTACAGGGGGTCGAGCTTACATCCATTTCACCTGCCGCAGGTACCGAGGCCAGCAGCGCGCGGGTATAGGGCTGTTGAGGTGCGGCGAATAGCGTCGGCGTGCGCTCGCATTCGATGGCGTCGCCGCGGAACATCACCAGCGTATCGTCGGCGGTTTCTGCGACCACGCCCATATCATGAGTAATAAACAGCACTGCGGTATTGTTTTCTGCCTGCAGAGTTTTAATCAGATCGAGGATTTGCCCCTGGATAGTGACGTCCAGCGCGGTAGTAGGTTCATCGGCGATCAGCAGTTTAGGCTTCAGGGCCAGCGCCATCGCGATCATCGCGCGCTGGCGCATACCGCCGGAAAACTGATGCGGATATTCATCGAAACGCTGTGCGGCATGCGGAATGCGGACTTTTTCCAGCAGGGCGATGGCCTCCTGCTTCGCCTGGCGCGCCGATAACCTCTGATGGCGGATAAAAACTTCCGCTATCTGATTGCCGATGGTAAATGCCGGATTAAGACTGGTCATCGGCTCCTGAAAAATCATCGCTACCTCGGCGCCGCGTACACGACGCATCTCCTCTTCAGGAAGCTCGAGCAGGGATTGGCCGCCGAGCAACACCTGTCCCTCGGTACGGCTATGGCGGGCAGAAAGCAGGCGCATGATGGCCATCGCCGTCACGCTTTTGCCTGAGCCCGATTCGCCGACAATCGCCAGCGTCTTACCTGGATAAAGGCTAAAACTGATATTACGCACCACTTTCTGCCAGCTATCGCCGTGGCGGAATGAGATGCTCAGATTGTTGACGGCCAGCACTGGCGCAGGCGTTTCCCGGTTCATGACTCAGGACTCCCTGGCAAAGGGCGCGCGGGCGGAAACCCGCACCTGTGGGGTGAATTCGAGGTCACGCGTAAACGGCCAGGTCGGGGTCAGCATTCGCCGGCGGGCCACCCGTTCAATATCCTGATCGACCACCCCTTCCGAGAGCGCCATCAGGTTCGGATTGGCCAGCGGCGCCAGTTCCGGCGATAAATAGCCGGATTTGACCACCAGAATTTTCACCAGCCGCGGGTCTAACCCCAGCGCGCTAAAGTCAGCAATGTCGTGATACGGACGACGACGCTCAGCCACCACCACGGTAATACCGCCGGTCTGCAAAATCGCCTGATTGGCCGGGCGCTGCGGGCCTGCCGCCAGCAAACCTGTCACGGTAAAACGCGCGCTCGCGCTGACGCCCGCCGGATCGAGGTTAGCGCCGAGTGTTAGCTGTAGTTCAGCGCCAATACCGGCTTCAAAGGCCGCACGCGTCGCCGGCGCGTCGGTAATGCCGGCAACCAGAGTATTTTGCGCCTGTTGGCGTAGCAGCTCGGCGAGCACATCGCTGCGATCGCCGACGCCGCCGCCGGTTGGATTATCGCCAGAATCCGCCAGGATCACCGGGCCCGTGGCGCTGGCGATAGCCTGAGCGACGCATTCGGCGACGCTGCCCGTCCGGCAGCCGAAAACAAAATCTTCCCGCGCGTCCCAATAGGCCTGAGCCAGTTTTGCGGCCTGTTGCTCCAGTACCGCGCGATCGGTGCCGGTAAAAATGGCCGCGGCGGTGGCGCGCGGTTCATCGGCCCACACGTAGCCGACCATTAATGAACTATCGAGTACGCCATCTATCTGGTCGCTGTGCGGCAGCATGGCGTAGAGGCTTTTCGCCGGTTCATCTTCTGTACTGGTTCGCTCGCCAGGGAGTAATACCGGGATGGGGGCCCACACTATGCCCGGGCGCACGCCGCTTTGCAGACTATTCACCAGCATACTGACCGAACGGCGCATGGTCTCTTCGATATCGATATGCGGCGCGGTGCGATAGGTTGAGTAGATGTCGATGGCGTCGATGATGCGCTGGGTTACGTTACCGTGTAGATCGTAGCTGACGGCAATCGGGCAGTCATCGCCAACGCAGGCGCGGGCGGCGGCGATCCAGTCTCCTTCGGCATCTTCCATACCTTCAACGAACATTGCGCCGTGCATCGCCAGGTACAGGCCGTCGATCGGCAGTTGCGCCTGTAGACGGCTTAAGAATTCAGCTTTGAACTGTTCATAGGTCTCTCGCGCCACCGGGCCGCCGGGAATCGCCCTGGTGTGCAGCGTCGGCAGAAACGTCGCCGGATAATCACGTAAAAACTGAAAGTGGGGCGCCTCCAGCAGGGCATCGCCCTTGACGGTGCGAAACTCCGCTTCATGAGTCAGTACTGGGTTAAACGTGCTGCATTCAATATGTATTCCGCCAACGGCAATGCGCATAGGGACCTCGAAATTAGGCTGGGAAGAGAACGTGAGTCAGCGCGACGCTCGCCGCGGCGAGCGCCCAACTGTCCTGCGTCAGCGGGCGATAGATAAGCGGTGTGTTTCCCGCCATCCCCGGCAGCAGGTTGGTTTCTATAGCTTGTTGCATCACGGTATTCAGTAAACCGTTAAAGCTTTCCGGCTGATGGGCAATCATGATCGCCGCCGGATCGTGGGTCTGGATCTGATGTGAAATAGCCAACCCTAAGGCGTCACCGGCCCGATGCAAGATCTGGATGGCGGCAGTGTGGCCCTTGCGCGCCATGGCCTCCAGTTCATCCAGTTGGTCGGTGTTGATACCGGCCATGCGCGCCTGTTCAAAGATAGCGGTGAGAGATGCAATGGTGTCGAGACAGCCGCGCTTCCCGCAGCGACAAGGCGTGCCTGCAGGCACAATGGTGCAATGGGCTATTTCGCCTGCGCCGCCGTGGGCGCCGCGCCAGATTCGGTCATAGATGACAGCCGCGCTGCCGATGCCGCTGCCGTGGGAAATCACCACTGCGCTCTCCAGCTTGCGCAGATGACCAAACGTTTTCTCCCAGTTCGCCAGTGCCCGGGTGTCGTTTTCAATAAATACCGGGATCCCGCCGGTCGCGTGGCTTAACAATTCAGCTAGCGGCACCTGATGCCAGCCCAGCAGCGCCGACTGTACGCAGACCGCTTTCGCGGCGTCCACAAAGGCAGACAGGGCAAAACCGATGCCGACCAGCCGTTGGCGCTCGATGAGCGTATCGTTTAATAAACTGCGGATTTCACCCGCCAGTTGCTGGATTACGTCGGGGATTTCAAGCTGTGGCGTGAGCAGGCGCTCGGCGATTTTCTCGCCGCTGGCATTCATCAGCACCAACACAAGCTGATTATCAATCAGTGAGATGCCGATGGCGTAAGCAGCGTCCGGCGCCAGTGACAGGGTGACGGAGGGGCGTCCCTGACCTCCGGAAGCGGCCATATCGCTCTCCTGTAGCAGACCATCAGCCAGCATCTCTTTTACCAGCGCACCAATGGCCGCTTTACTCATACCCGTCAGACGGGCGAGGTCAGCGCGGCTGGCGCCTTCCTCGCTACAGACCAAATGAATCAATTGTTGGTGGAGTTTGTTCAGCATAGTTACTCAGCCATAACGCTTTTTTCTGAACATAATCGCGGGCTGGCGCTTTAGCAACCACTTTATTTTCAAAAATAACTAAACCATCACATATAAGTTAAATTTATTACCTAATTAAGCGTTATTCATGGCTAATATCACATTTATGGGACTCTGTTTTAGGTAAAAAGAAAACCTAATCGCAACATAAAAGCCACAACTGGCGACATAACAGACAGGTAGGGGTTAACGGATGAAGGCAATTATGAATAAATATCGACTTGCCATTCTGGCAGGCTTACTGGCGGCTGGTGGGGCGACGGCGCTGCAGGCGGCGACGCTGAACGTGATGCAAAACGAACCTCCGCGGAGCATGGATCCGGGCGACCAAACCGCGACCTTTACCGATACCGTTTTAAAACCGATGTATGAAGGTCTGGTGGATTTGTCGCCGGATTTCAAAATCGCCCCGGCGCTGGCCACCGCCTGGAAGGTGAGCGATGACGGTAAAGTCTGGACGTTTACCCTGCGTAAGAACGTCACTTTTCATGATGGCTCGCCGTTTAATGCCGATGCGGTGGTCGCCAATATCGAACGACATATCGACCCAAAAGGCGGCCTGGCCGCGAGTTCGCGGATGCGCAACGTTATCGCCTCAGTGAAGAAGATCGATGATAACAACGTCGAGATTACGCTGAAAAAGGTCTATCCCTCTTTCCTCAATCTGTTGACCGGCGGCTCGGCGAAGATGGTGAGCCCGGCGGCAGCGAAAGCCGGCACCATTGGCCGTAAAGCGGACGGTACCGGCCCGTACATGCTGCAGGAGTATAAAACCGGTGAATATGTGCTGGAGAAGAAAAACCCGAAATACTGGGGCGAGAATCACGGCCCGGATGAGATTAAGTGGACCTGGAGCGCGGAGCCGTCGGTAATGAACATGGCGCTGCTTTCCGGCCAGGTCGATGTGATTAACCCGGTACCGCCGCAGTTTGGTCGGCAGTTGAAAAGCAACCCGCAGGTGAAGCTGGAGCAGGGGCAGGGGGCGTCGGTATTCTGGGTGGCGCTCAACGTTGAGCAAAAACCGCTGAACGATGTCCGCGTGCGTCAGGCCCTGAACCTGGCGACCGACAAAGAAGCGCTGCTGAAGGCGGTGATGTTTGGTTTCGCTTCTGCCGCCAACTCGCCGCTGGCGCCGGTGAACGAAGGATATGATAAAACCCTCAACGACTATCCGTGGGATCTCGATAAAGCGAAAGCGCTATTAAAAGAGGCCGGTTACCCGCAGGGCTTTGAGATGAACATCGCCGTGCAGGGACCGGATGCGCGTACCGCGCAAATCCTGCAGGCGATGTGGGGCAAAGTCGGCGTGAAGCTCAATATCCAGCAGATGGAGAGCGGCGTCTGGAGCAAAGCGGCGTTTGCGCCGGCGGCGGAAAAGTTGGCCAACCGTACCGATGCGGTGCTGGCCTCCTGGTCGTCCGGCCTTAATGGGTCTGATTTGCAGCTGCGCCCGCTGTACTACTCACAGAGCGCCGCGCCGGCCGGGGCTAACCTTGGCTTCTACCGCAACCCTCAGGTGGATGAGCTGTTAGACAAAGCGGCGACTACCATGGATGACAACGCGCGTATCGCTGAATATGTGGCGGCGCAAAAGGCCATTATGCACGACGCACCGCATGTGATGCTCTACTTCCAGGACGATCTGTACGCCACCCGCGCCACCATTAAAGGCGTGCGGATGGAGCCGGGCGGCGAAATTATCGTTACCGAAGCGCAAAAGCCATAACGTCGAGGTCAGGGGGGAGTTGTTATGAAAGCTTATGTGATTAAAAAACTGCTTTCTTTGCCGCTGATCCTACTGGGGGCATCGCTGATTGTCTTTCTGGCGATCAGAATGCTCCCCGGTGACCCGGCCCGCCTGATGGCCGGGCCGCAGGCCACCCAGGATGATGTCAGCCGTATGCATACGCGCCTCGGTCTGGACGATCCGCTGGCGGTGCAGTATGGCCATTTCGTTAGCGGAATGCTGAAGGGGGATTTTGGCACTTCGCTGAAGTCCGGTCAGCCGGTCTCCGCCGAAATGAGCGAACGGGTTCCTTATACTTTAGGCCTGGCGCTGCTGGCGTGGATGATGGCGGTGATCCTCGGTATTCCCATGGGGATGTGTGCGGCGATTTACCGCAATCATGTTGCCGACCATGTGCTGATGCTGGTGGCGATTGCCGGCGCGTCGATAGCCAATTTCTGGCTGGCGCTGATCGCCATGGATACCTTTTCGGTGAAGCTGGGCTGGCTACCGCTACTGGGCGCCGAAGGCTGGAAAAGCTATATCCTGCCGTCGGTTTGCCTGGGGATTTTCCCGATGGCGGTGATGTCGCGGATGACCCGCTCCAGTATGGTTGATGTGTTAGGCGAGGATTACATCCGCACCGCGAGGGCCAAAGGGCTGGCGCCGTTTCAGGTCTATTTCAAGCATGCGCTGCGCAATGCGCTGATCCCCATCGTGACGATTATCGCACTGAACTTCGGCAGCCTGATCGGCGGCGCGGTGGTGACCGAGTCGGTGTTTAACTGGCCTGGGATAGGCCGCTATCTGGTGGATTCGGTACGCTATCGCGATTATCCCGTTATTCAGGGAGTGACGATGATTACGGTGGCAAGCGTGGTGGTGATGAACCTGGTTGGCGAGATGATTATCGCCAGAATCAACCCGAAAATAAGGTTTGACTGATATGTCGGAAATTTCACTCGCCAAATCGCGCAGCGGTGTGCTCAGCGGCCTGCGCTGGGGGATGGAGCATCCCTCTCTGACCCTCGGCGGCATCATCGTCGCCTTAATCGTGGTATGTGCCCTCTTCGCGCCGTGGTTAAGCCACTACGATCCCTATGCGCAGGACCTGCTGAATATTCTCTCCGCGCCGTCGGCCGACCACTGGCTGGGCACCGATGACTATGGCCGCGATATCTTTTCCCGCACCATTTACGGCGCCAGGATCTCGCTGATTGAAGTGGTGGTCAGCGTGGCGCTGTCGCTACTGATGGGGCTGCCTCTGGGCATTATCGCCGCCCTGTGCGGTAAAAGTGTCGACCACCTGATTATGTGGGTGATGGATGTCATTTTCGCTTTTCCCGGTATCGTGCTGGCTATCCTGCTGGTCAGCGTCCTCGGCGCAGGGTTGATGAATATGCTGCTGGCGATCGCTATCTTCTCGGTGCCGGTTTACGCGCGCCTCAGCCGTAACCTGACGTTGGGCATCAAGAATATGGAGTACATGGAAGCGGCACGGGCACTGGGAATTGGCTATCGCCGACAGATAATCCACTACATCCTGCGAAATACCCTGGGGCCGATTACCGTGCAGGCGACATTGACCGGCGGCTCGGTGATCCTCGCCGCGGCTTCGCTCTCCTTCCTCGGCATGGGCGTGCAACCGCCGATGCCGGAGTGGGGGACAATGATGAGCGATGGGCGTAACTTTCTGGGTATCAGCCTGGGGATTTCGCTGTGGCCGGGGCTGGCTATTGTCTTTTCGGTATTAGGCTTCAACCTTCTGGGCGATGGCCTGCGTGATTTAATGGATTCGCGCCTATGAGTAACAGCGTGCTGTGTCTGGATATTGGCGGCTCCTTTATTAAAAGCGCGGTTTCTCCGGCGCCGGGGCAACTTGTTATGCCGCGCCAGCGGGCGATGCCGCTAAGCTCCTGGCCCGCCTTCGTCTACGCTGTGCAGGAGATTATCGCGCAATATGGCGATGCGATTAGCGAACAGAGTCCACTGGCGCTCTCCTGCGCCGGAGTGGTGGATGTTGCCAACGATCGTATTCTGTCGAGCAACATTCCGCCGTTCGCCGGTATTGATATTACCCGTTCGCTGCAGGCTGAGCTCGGGCGCCCGGTGGCGATGGCTAATGATGCTGACTGTTTTACCTTAGCTGAGGCGCGTTTCGGCGCGGCAAAAGATCTGCCGGTGGTGTTGGGCGTGATCCTCGGCAGCGGGATCGGCGGGGGGATTGCCATCAACGGCAACATTCTCTACGGCAATCAGGGGATCGGCGCCGAGTGGGGGCACGGACCCATTACGCGCACTCAGCTGCGGGGAATTGAGTTGCCGCGGCTGGCCTGCGGCTGCGGACAGCAGGGCTGCCTCGATACGCTCGGCGGTGCAAAAGGGATGCAGCGGCTGCATCAACTGCTCAGCGGTCAGGCGCTAAGCAGTGTCGAGATCGTGAAGCAGGGTATGGCCGGAGAAGAGACAGCGGCGTTGACCCTTGAAGTATGGCTTGATCTGGTGAGCGAACCGTTGGCTCATGCGGTAAATATCCTCGGGCCGCATAAAATCGTCGCTGGCGGCGGGCTGGCGGGCGAAACGACGCTGCTGGCGCGCCTTGATACAGCATTGCGGGCAAAGATTCTGCTGAAGAGCGCTGAGCCACTACTGGTCGCCGGGCAATTTAGTCGCGAAGGGGGATTACTGGGGGCATCGGTGCTGGGCTGGGAAAAATTTTAGCCAGAAATGTGGCGAATTTGACGGAAGCTTCTAGGATTAGAGCCTATCCCAGTAAGCGTAATTGGCGCAGCCAGTTTGAACACGGACAGCGCGCAGAAACCGGAGCGTACACGTAGTACGTGAGGATTTCGAGCACTGCCCTGGTTCAAAATGGCAAGTAAAATAGCCCTAATGGGATAGGCTCTTAGTCTGCTTATAAAAATGGAGTAATAACCATGTGCACTAATTTACACGATAACGCCCGCCGCTATGCGGAAGAGAAAAAATGAACTCTTGCTACTAATCCTGTCCTGTGCCCACCCAGACGACGGCAAAGGTTAATACAGTGGATTAGCCGACGACTGATACGAACGAATAAGAACCCGCCAATGGCGGGTTCTCCCTTTCTGACGGCCTGAACAACTTACTTCAACATTTTGTTATAGACGTAAAAATCCGTATCGCGTACGAAGCCGCTACGCTCGTATAACGCCTGCGCTTTAGTATTATCGGTTGCTGTGCTGAGCATAATAAATGCGGAATCACTCTCTTTTGCCAGCTGTTCGGCACGGGCAATCAACTGCTGCGCCACGCCGTGCTGGCGGGCAGACTCATCAACGTACAGATCGTAAAGCAACCAGATGCGCTTCATTTCCAGCGAGCAGAACAGGGGATAGAGCTGGGTAAAGCCCACCGCTTTGCCGTCCATTTCTGCGAAGAAAATGACCGACTCATTCAGTTGCAGGCGCTTAAGGATGAACTCCCGCGCCTGGCCGAGATTTTCTTCGACCTGATAGAAACGTCGATAGGCGAGATACAGCGGCAGGATGGTATCGACATCCTGGGGCTGGGCTTGATAAATATTCATACTAAAACCTCATTAAAATTACGGATGTAATTGTAATACAAATATGATCAACTGTCGCCAAACGCACTATGCTGCGTATTTGTTAGGCGATTGCGACGATTGCGGGAGGCGAAATTCAGCCGAATAGCGTACCTTATGGATTATTCACGCTTTTTACAGGCATGCATTAATGGAGGTTCAGTGGACGCGATTAAGGGCTCGGAGCTGAAAGTGCCGGACGCCATATTTGCATGGGTGCTCGACGGGCAGGGCGGCGTAAAGCCGCTGGCTGATGACGATATTATCGATAAGAGCAGTCCCTGCTGGCTACATCTTAATTATACCCATACCGATAGCGCCGACTGGTTAGCCGCTACGCCGTTGTTACCGAATAATGTTCGCGACGCGCTGGCCGGTGAAAGCACGCGCCCGCGCGTGACGCGCATCGGCGATGGCGCGCTGATTACCTTGCGTTGTATCAACGGCAGCACCGATGAACGCCCCGATCAACTGGTGGCGATGCGACTGTATATGGACGAGCGGCTAATCGTTTCCACCCGTCAGCGTAAGGTGCTGGCGCTGGATGATGTGCTGGGGGATCTGCAGGAAGGCAATGGGCCGACGGATTGCGGCAGCTGGCTGGTGGAAATTTGCGATGCGTTGACCGATCATGCCAGCGAGTTTATTGAACAGCTGCACGACCGGATTATCGACCTTGAAGATGACCTCCTTGATCAACAGGTGCCGCCGCGCGGTTTTCTGGCGCTACTGCGAAAGCAGCTTATCGTCATGCGCCGCTATATGGCTCCGCAGCGCGATGTTTACGCCCGCCTTGCCAGTGAGCGTCTGCCGTGGATGAGTGACGATCACCGTCGGCGGATGCAGGATATTGCCGACCGTCTTGGCCGCGGTCTTGACGAGATTGACAGCTGCATTGCCCGCACGGCAATCATGAGCGATGAAATCGCACAGATCATGCAGGAGTCGCTGTCGCGGCGGACTTACACGATGTCATTGATGGCGATGGTTTTTTTGCCCAGCACCTTCCTGACCGGTTTGTTTGGCGTCAACCTTGGCGGTATTCCTGGCAACAGCTGGCATCTTGGCTTTTCGATATTTTGCGTAATGTTAGTTGTTCTAATCGGTGGTGTTACCTGGTGGTTACATCGTAGTAAATGGTTGTAAGAAATTGTCTTTTCAGGTGATTTTGCCGCTGAAACTCCGGCAATATTTGAGCGAAATCAATAAACCATCTACCCATTCAGGGCAATATCTCTCTCGCAGGTGAATGCAACGTCAAGCGATGGGCGTTGCGCTCCATATTGTCTTACTTCCTTTTTTGAATTACTGCATAGCACAATTGATTCGTACGACGCCGACTTCATTGAGTCGGCTTTTTTTTTGCCCTCTGCCAGCTAACTTCTACGCTTAAAGAATAGTCCTGTAAAGAGAGGGGATAAAATATGCGTAACATGGCGCTGTCCTTACAGTCGATACCCATCGGCCCTGAGCCCAATGACCCGGTGCCGGTGCCCGATCCGCGGCCTCGCCCGCACCCGCTTCCCGACCCACCGCCGGACGATGACCCGATTAAATTGTCGCATCAAGAGCGGAGATCTGCGAGGATACGCGCCTGCAGATTGTCCGCCCTTTAATGCGAGAAAACATTGTGACCGCTTTTTCAACACTGAACCTTTTGCCCGAAGCTCAACTGAACAACCTTAACGAACTGGGATATCACGCAATGACGCCGGTGCAGGCTGCCGCATTGCCTGCGATCCTGGGCGGAAAGGATGTGCGCGTACAGGCGAAAACCGGCAGCGGTAAAACGGCGGCCTTTGGTCTGGGATTGCTACAGCACGTTGACGCCGGTCTGTTCCAGACCCAATCACTGGTGCTGTGCCCGACCCGCGAACTGGCGGATCAGGTTGCCGGCGAGCTGCGTCGTCTGGCGCGTTTTCTGCCTAACATTAAAATTTTAACGCTCTGCGGCGGGCAACCGTTCGGCGCGCAGCGCGATTCTTTGCAGCATGCGCCGCATATTATCGTCGCGACGCCTGGCCGCCTGCTTGACCACCTGCAGAAGGGGACCGTATCGCTGGACGCGTTGCAGACGCTGGTTATGGATGAAGCCGATCGTATGCTCGATATGGGCTTCAGCGATGCTATCGATGAAGTGATTCGTTATGCGCCAGCTTCGCGCCAGACCTTACTGTTCTCCGCGACCTGGCCGGAAGCTATCGCCGTAATCAGCGGGCGGGTGCAGCGGGATCCGCAGACGATTGAAATCGATAGCGTTGATGCGCTGCCGTCTATTGAACAGCAGTTCTTCGACGTTTCGCAAAGCGGTAAAATCAAGCTGCTGCAAAAATTGCTCAGCCAGCATCAGCCGGCTTCCTGCGTGGTATTTTGTAATACTAAGCGTGATTGTCAGGCGGTGTGCGATGCATTAAACGCTGCCGGCCAGAGCGCGCTGTCGCTGCATGGCGACCTGGAGCAGCGCGATCGCGATCAGACGCTGGTGCGTTTTGCCAACGGTAGCGCCCGCGTGCTGGTCGCCACCGACGTGGCGGCGCGCGGGCTGGATATCAAATCGCTGGAGCTGGTGGTTAACTTTGAACTGGCGTGGGATCCTGAAGTTCACGTTCACCGTATCGGGCGTACCGCGCGCGCAGGCGAAAGCGGCCTGGCGATTAGTTTCTGCGCGCCGGAAGAGGCGCAGCGCGCTAACATTCTTGCCGAAATGTTGCAGATCAAACTCAACTGGGTTAACGCGCCGGCGGGTAATCATATTGCGCCGCTGCAGGCGGAAATGGCGACCCTGTGTATTGATGGCGGCAAAAAGGCGAAGATGCGTCCGGGCGATGTGCTGGGGGCGTTAACTGGCGATATGGGGTTTGATGGCGCGGATATCGGTAAGATCAATGTTCATCCCGCGCATGTTTATGTCGCTATCCGTCAGGGCGTGGCGCAGAAGGCGTATAAGCAGCTGCAAAACGGCAAGATCAAAGGCAAGTCCTGCCGCGTACGTTTGCTGAAGTAAGGGCGGCAAGTGACGGTCTCCGGCGCTTGCCGGAGACGTGTTGCTTGTTATTTTACTTCAACCACATTCAGACGCAGTTCATCTAACTGAGCGTCTTCTTCTTCCGGCTGCCAGCCCGCAGGCTGCAGCGGGATTTCTTCGCGGTCAAAGGCCAGATCGCCGCCGTCAACCACCGCAGAACCGTGTGTGATGGATTTAAAATCAAACAGATTGACGTCGCTCAGGTGGGACGGCACCACGTTCTGCATTGCGCTAAACATGGTTTCGATACGGCCAGGATAGCGTTTATCCCAATCGCGCAGCATATCGGCGATCACCTGACGCTGCAGGTTAGGCTGGGAGCCGCACAGGTTACAAGGAATGATCGGGAAGCCTTTGGCCTGCGAGAAGCGTTCGATATCTTTTTCGCGGCAGTAGGCGAGCGGGCGGATAACGATATGTTTGCCGTCATCGCTCATCAGCTTCGGCGGCATACCTTTCATTTTGCCGCCGTAGAACATGTTGAGGAACAGCGTCTGCAGGATATCGTCGCGGTGATGGCCGAGCGCGATTTTGGTCGCGCCCAGTTCGGTCGCCGTACGGTAGAGAATGCCGCGACGCAGACGAGAACACAGTGAGCAAGTGGTTTTGCCTTCCGGGATTTTCTCTTTAACGATGCCGTAAGTGTTCTCTTCGACAATCTTATACTCAACGCCCAACTGTTCCAGATACGCCGGCAGAATGTGTTCCGGGAAGCCCGGCTGTTTCTGATCGAGGTTAACGGCCACCAGCGAGAAAGAAATAGGCGCGCTTTTTTGCAGGCTGCGCAGAATTTCCAGCATGGTATAGCTGTCTTTACCGCCGGAAAGACAGACCATAATACGGTCGCCATCTTCAATCATGTTGAAGTCGGCGATCGCCTCACCGACATTGCGACGCAGTCGTTTCTGCAGTTTGTCGATGTTGTATTTTTCTTTTTTACTAATTTCTTGATTTTGCAGCATTTAATAGTGGCTCAATTCATAGTGTGGCATCAGAAGAGCACGCGTTGTGCCAGTCGCTGGATCTATCCCCGCTGGCGCGTAGCAATGAGTGAGGTCTGATAGAAAACCGTGGCGTGTATGGTACGGATTCGGGGGGGCAATGTCAGCATCTTTCCGGCACTTTAATCCGCGAGGAGTAAAGATAATAAAGCCCGCCGGGCGGCGGGCTTGGGATTACCTGACGACCAGAACCGAGCACTCGGCATGGCGCACCACCGCCGCGGCGTTAGAGCCGAGCAGATAGGTAGTAATGTCCGGGCGATGCGAGGCGATAATGACCAGGTCGGCGGGCAGCGATTTAGCCAGCGCCAGAATCTTATCTTTTGGCGAGCCCTCGGCAACGTGGAAATGCATTCTGTCTTCCGGAATGGCGAAGCCTTTGGCCAACTCACGCAATTGCGTTTCCGATTCGGCGCGTAGTTCATCCATAGCCGGCAGTTCAGCGGTATAGGCCATGCCCAGGGAGGCGTAGTAGGGTAGCGAAGGGATAACGGTCAGGAAATGCACCTGCGCGTCATCGACGCGAGCTTCGGATTCAACGTGGCGGATCACACGTTGCGTAAATTCTTTATCAGAAATATCGATGGGTACCAGAATCATTCTACTCATAAAACCTCCTGTTTTAATAACCACCAAAACAGTATGCCATCAGGATTGAGGTTCTACTACAGCGTGAATCACAAATTGCTACGGGAACCGCTATTTTATTGGCGGTTGAAGTGAAATGCCCGCCGCGAGCGGCGGGCGCAAGCATTAGAACTGATATACCAGACCCAGTGCTACGATATTGTCGGTAGAAATACCGTTGTCTTTATAGAAGCTGTCATTGTCGTCGAGCAGGTTGATTTTGTAATCAACGTAGGTGGACATATTACGGTTGAAGTAATAGGTCGCGCCGACATCCATATATTTAACCAGATCTTTATCGGAGTACTGACCCATATAACTCAGGTCTTTGCCTTTGGATTGCAGGTAAGAGATCGCCGGACGCAGGCCAAAGTCGAACTGGTATTGTGCGGTGACTTCAAAGTTCTGCGTCTTATTGGCGATACCACCGCCATGATCGCTGTTGGTAGAACCATATGGCGTCATATTGCGGGTTTCAGAATACATAGTCGCCAGATAAATATTGTTGGCGTCATATTTTAGACCTGCAGTCCAGGCATCCGCTTTGTCGCCCTTGGCGTAGCGATCGCCAACAGTATAGTTTTGCTGGGCGTTTGTACGATCGGATGAAGTATATGCTGCCCCAGCGCTGATGCCCATGCCTAAGTCATAGGTAGCAGAAAGACCGTAGCCGTCGCCGTTGTCATAGCGCACATCATTGTCGTCAATGCTGCCACGGTTGTTGGTACCAACGTCTTCGTTAGTCCCTTTACTTTCGTTTTTACCCTGATACTGCAAGGCGAAGTTCAGGCCGTTAACCAGGCCGAAGAAATCGCTGTTACGATAGGTTGCAACGCCGTTGGCGCGGCCGGTCATAAAGTTGTCGGCGTAGGTGTAAGAGTCGCCGCCGAACTCCGGCAGCATATCGGTCCAGGCTTCGACGTCGTACAGGACGCCGTAGTTACGGCCATAGTCGAATGAACCGTAGTCGCCTGCTTTGATCCCGGCGAACGCCAGACGGGTCCATGCCTGATCGCCAGAGCTTTCAGTATTGTTAGCCTGAACGTTATATTCCCACTGGCCATAACCGGTCAGCGTATCGTTAATTTGCGTTTCACCTTTAAAGCCGAAGCGCAGGTAGGTCTGGTCGCCGTCTTTACTGGAGTCGCTGGAGAAATAATGTAAACCGTCTACCTTGCCGTAGAGATCTAATTTGTTGCCATCTTTATTATAAATTTCTGCCGCGTGAGCAGCGCCGGCAGCCAATAATGCCGGGATAACCAATGCCAGTGCTTTTCTTTTCATTTGGATATTCCTTTAACTATTTTTGTTTTAACTTCCTGGGTGGAAGTACGGCCATGCTAAAGGAGCGCATTCTGATATGATAAGTATCAATTGTTACAATATAAGTAAATTCTAAAGCAAATAAATATACAGTAATGATAATTTTCCGCATGAATATATTGTGAGGATGCATATAAAATAAAAATTATACATCATCGTTTGAATATCGTATTCTGCCTGGGTTATATGCCTTTATTGTCATTTAAAATTTATATTGTTGCCGTCTCATTCATATCGAATGATTAATTTGTCGGAAAATGACAAGCCCGAATAGTTTTACTATTCGGGCTTTTTTTATCGCGCCAGATTTTCGTCCGCCGGGTTAACTTTCGGTTGCCGGTTTCTCCGTTTTACCTGCCAGCTGGGCCAGGAAATCATAGCGTTTTTGCAGGTCGGCGGCCGCGTCCTTCCACAACTGCTCGGCGACTTCCGGCTGCTGGGCGTTCAGACGACGGAAGCGTTGCTCGTTGAGCAGCGTTTCCGCCAGCGCATCCGACGGCGGGCGCGAGTCCAGCGCCAGCGGCAGCTTGCCTTCATCGGCGCGACGCGGGTCGAAGCGGTACAGTGGCCAGAAGCCGGTTGCCGTCAACTGGCGCATCTGGTCGTGGCTCAACGCCAGGTCATAGCCGTGCTCCTCGCATGGGCTATAGGCAATAATCAACGATGGGCCCGGATAGGCTTCCGCCTCCTGAATCGCCTTCACCGTCTGGTTAAGCTGTGCGCCGAGCGAAATCTGCGCCACATAGACATGACCGTACATCATCATGCTCACACCGAGATCTTTGCGCGCCTTACGTTTGCCATGTTCGCCAAACTTGGTGACTGCGCCGAGCGGCGTCGCCTTTGATGCCTGACCACCGGTATTGGAGTAACATTGCGTATCGAGCACCAGGATATTGACGTTTTCGGTCAGGCTCAGCACATGGTCAAGACCGCCAAAGCCAATATCATAGGCCCAGCCATCACCGCCGATAAGCCAGACTGATTTCTCGACTAACGCATCCGCATCGGTGAGTAGCTCTTCGGCCCCTTCGACGCCCGTCAGCGCCTGACGCAGCTCGGCGACCTGTTGGCGGCGCGCTTCCGGCGACGCTTCCGTATGCAGCGCGGCGTTCAATTCGGCTGGAAGTTTATCGGCAAATTCGCTCAACAACCGCATCACACGCTGGCGGTGTTGGTCGACGGTTAAGCGGAAGCCCAGGCCGAATTCGGCGTTATCTTCAAACAACGAGTTGGCCCACGCCGGACCACGTCCGTTAGCGTCAGTGGTATAAGGCGTTGAGGGGAGGTTGCCGCCGTAAATGGACGAACAACCGGTGGCGTTGGCAATCAACATCCGATCGCCATACAGCTGGGTCAACAGTTTGATATACGGCGTTTCGCCACAGCCCGAGCAGGCGCCAGAGTATTCAAACAGTGGGCTAATTAGCTGCGAGGTGCGAATATCAATGCGCTCAAGTTTGGTGCGATCGATTTCCGGCAGGTTGAGGAAGTAGTCGTAATTGACTTTCTCTTCTTCAACGTGCTCAAGGCGCGACATCATATTGATGGCCTTGATGTCCGGATTCTGGCGATCTTTCGCCGGGCACACTTCGACGCAAAGGTTGCAGCCGGTGCAATCTTCCGGCGCGACCTGCAGAACGTATTTCTGCCCGCGCATATCGCGGGATTTCACATCCAGCGAGTGCAGGCTGGCTGGCGCGTTTTCCATCTCTTGTGGAGCGACCACTTTGGCGCGGATCGCCGAATGCGGACAGGCTGCGACGCAGTGGTTGCACTGGGTACACAGCTCTTCCTTCCAGATCGGGATCTCTTCGGCAATGTTGCGTTTTTCCCAACGGGTGGTGCCCATGGGCCAGGTGCCATCTGGCGGCAGCGCGGAGACCGGCAGCGCATCGCCAAGGCCGGCAAGCATCGCCGCGGTGACGGTTTTGACAAAGTCCGGCGCGGCATCGGAGACCACTGGCGGACGGTTGGGGCTGCTGGCGTTAACCGGCTGCAGCGGCACTTCCGCCAGCGATTCGCGGGCCAGCGCCAGCGCCTGCCAGTTGCGTTCCACCAGCTCCTGGCCTTTGCTGCTGTAGCTTTTGGCAATCGCACCCTGTAGTTCGGCCAGCGCGCTGTCGCCCGGCAGGATTTGGGTTAAATGGAAAAAGGCCATCTGCATAACGGTGTTGATGCGCGCGCCAAGGCTGCACTCACGGGCGATTTTCGCCGCGTTAACCACATAAAAGCGTGCCTGCTTTTGATTCAGTGCGGCCTGTACTTCCTGGGGCAGGCGGGACCATACCTCATCAGCGCTGTAGGGGGTATTGAGCAGGAAAATGCCGCCGGGCTTCAACCGCTCTACCATCTGATATTTATCGATAAACTGCAGTTGGTGGCAGCCGACGAAATCGGCCTGCGAGATCAGATACGAAGAGCGAATCGGTTTTTCGCTGACGCGCAGGTGCGAGACGGTCAGGCCGCCGGCCTTCTTCGAATCATAGACAAAATAGCCCTGTGAGAACCACGGCGTGGAGTTGCCAATAATCTTGATATTGTTCTTGGTCGCCGAGACGCTACCGTCGCTACCGAGGCCGTAAAACAGCGCCTCCAGCTTCGCTTCCGCCGGTAGCGTATTTTCCGCCAGTGGCAGCGAAAGGTTCGTCACATCATCATAAATGCCAACGGTAAAGCGGGGTTTTGGCTGTGCGGCCTGTAACTCATTAAAGATAGCCAGCACGCATTCCGGGCCAAACTCTTTGGACGAGAGACCATAACGGCCGCCGATAGTACGCGGTAGCGTTTCGCGCTCGCCGCGGTTGAAGGCTTCCGCCAGCGCGGTCATCACGTCGAGATACAACGGTTCGGCAAGCGCGCCGGGTTCTTTGGTGCGATCCAGTACGGCAACCGCGCGGGCGCTCTCCGGTAATGCCTGCAGCAGATGCGTGGCGGAGAACGGGCGATAGAGGCGAACTTTCAGCACGCCGACTTTTTCCCCACGGCTCAGCAGTTCATCAACGACCTCTTCACAGGTGCCGATAGCGGACCCCATGATGACAATAACCCGTTCCGCCTGCGGGTGACCGTAAAATTCGAACGGTTTGTACTGGCGACCGGTTGCGGCGGCGAAATCATTCATCGCCGTCTCAACGTGTTCATATACCGCGTCGTACCACGGGTTGGTCGCTTCACGGGACTGGAAATAAGTGTCCGGGTTGGCGGAGGTGCCGCGAATGACCGGATGCTCCGGGTTAAGGGCGCGTTGGCGATGCTCGGCGATTTTATCCTGCGGCAGCAGGGAACGAATGGTGTCATCCGCCAGCGGCGCGATTTTGTTGATTTCGTGCGAGGTGCGGAAACCATCAAAAAAATGGATAAACGGCACCCGGCTTTGCAGCGTGGCGATATGGGAAATCAGCGCGAAGTCCTGCGCTTCCTGGACGCTGCTGGCGCACAGCATCGCGCAGCCGGTCTGGCGCACGGCCATCACGTCGGAATGATCGCCGAAAATTGACAGGGCGTGGGTAGCCACGGTGCGGGCGGCTACGTGCAGGACAAATGGCATCAACTGGCCGGCCAATTTATACAGCGTCGGGATCATCAGCAGCAGGCCCTGCGATGACGTAAAGGAAGTGGAAAGGGCGCCGGTCTGCAGCGCGCCGTGCACGGCGCCGATAGCCCCGGCTTCCGACTGCATCTCGACCACGCGGGGGACATCGCCCCAGACGTTTTTCAGCCCATCGCCAGACCAGGCGTCAGCCTGCTCCGCCATCGTTGAACTGGGCGTAATCGGGTAGATGGCGATAACTTCACTCGTGCGAAACGCGACTGAAGCGACCGCGCCATTACCGTCAATCGTAATCATAAGAAGACACCCTTACATTGCGCAAAAAGAAGGGACCCGTGAAACGGCGACGAGTCCTGTAATTATGCTTTCATTTTAGCAAACGCCCGCCGCGGCCATTTTCGCATTTGTGTCCTTGGGAATGTCCTTATCTATGTTTGGATCAATTTTTTGGCGGAAAAACAAAAATGTGACTGGTTAAGGGCCGAAGAAGGTGTTGACGGATACCTACGCTGCACTGCTTAAACAAAGCAAAATCTATTTTTAAATTTAATAGCTTTTAGCCAACCGGTAATCGCGTGCTATTTATTTGCTGCGGTGAATTCCCCTCTGCGGCGGAGCGTTCAGTTCAGTCTCCTGTTGGCGAAAATTAGCACGCGAATTAGTTCGAACTGGCTAATTCACCGGGAGGCACCCGGCACCGCAATCACCATTCGCAAACTATGAAACCCGATCGCTGCAAGCGTGATTTTTTCGTCGGGAAAATATTTAGCGCTGGAATGAAAGCCGCGCTGCTGCGGCGCTTTGCCTGTCGAGATCAAGCTTTAAGCGGAAAATTTGCTAGAAAATGTTAATGAGGCGCATAAATACGTATTTCGCCTCTCGACGGCAGGCGCTGCGCTGCCTATTATTCTTGAGTTTGTTTATTCTAAGATGTTTCTGAAGGGGGAGAGGATGCGAGCTGCGTTTTTAGTGGGATGTGCGGCGTTATTACTGTCGGCTTGTAGTAACGAGCCGGTGCAACAAGCCACCGCGGCACACGTACCGCCCGGCATGCGCGCGGCGATGAGCGACAGCGGCCAGGCGAATTGCGCGATGGTTGGCGGTTCATTATCGGTTGCCCGCCAGCTTGATGGCACCGCTATTGGCATGTGCGCGCTACCGAACGGTAAACGCTGCAGTGAGCAGGCCTTAGCGGGCGGAAGCTGCGGAAACTACTAATACGCAAGGCGTGTGGTTACATTAAATCGGCGAGTTTATATACCAGCGATTGGTCGGCGGTCGCCAGCGTGAGCTGATTCTCCGTCAGATCGACCTGCGCGCCATCGCGCAGCATTTTGCTGAGGGTATTATCCAGCGCGTTCCGTTGTGGATCCGCGCACAGCTTACGCGTCATCGCCAGCTGTTCAACTTTTAGCTCGCCGTCTGACAGCTTGCCCTCGCCGCTGAAGCCGTTGCACATCGTGCCTGACACATACATTTTTTCGCCGAAGCTAATTTCCGGCGGCGGCGTCTGGCTTGCCGGTAGCGCCTGGCCGTTAACGCTGGTCAGCACAAAACGGTGATGTTGTAGTTGTTCGGCGTTGGTAGAAACTTTGCTGTTGTATACGCAGCCCGATAGCAGCATGCCCGCCGCCAGCAGTGCAGCAAACTTATTCATTCGTACTCCAAAACATTTGTCATATCAATAAAACGAAAAACAGTGTAACTGTAATGCAGGCAGGATCTGTGGGGATTGTCTGAATGTGCCCCCCGTTAGCGGGGAGCACAAAAGGGGAAAGAAGCTTAGACCAGCGCGTTCGGGCAGGTTTCGCCCTTAGCTACCTGCTGCAGATTGCCAAGCGTTGTCTCGGAAATACCGATCAGCGCCTCAGCCGTCAGGAATGCCTGGTGCCCGGTAAACAGGACGTTGTGGCAGGCGGAGAGCCGGCGGAACACGTCATCCTGGATGACATCATTCGATTTATCTTCAAAGAACAGATCGCGTTCATTTTCATACACGTCCATTCCCAGCGCGCCGATTTTCTGGTGCTTCAGCGCGTCGATAGCCGCTTGTGAATCTATTAGCGCGCCGCGGCTGGTATTAATGACCATCACGCCGTCTTTCATCTGATCGAATGCCGCCTGGTTGAGCAGGTGATAGTTTTCGTTGGTAAGCGGGCAGTGCAGGGAGATGACGTCGGACTGCGCGTACAGCGTCGGCAGGTCGACATATTCAACGCCGAGATCCAGCGCCGCCGCGCTCGGGTAGGGATCAAACGCCAGCAGGCGCATACCGAAACCCTTGAGGATCCGCAGCGTCGCGACGCCGATTTTACCGGTGCCGATCACCCCTGCGGTTTTACCGTACATGGTGAAGCCGGTCAGCCCTTCCAGCGAGAAGTTGGCATCGCGGGTACGCTGATAGGCGCGGTGAATGCGACGGTTCAACGACATCATCATACCGATGGCGTGTTCAGCAACGGCTTCCGGCGAGTAGGCCGGGACGCGCACGACGCGCAGGCCCAGCTCTTTAGCCGCATCAAGATCGACGTTGTTAAAGCCGGCGCAGCGCAGCGCGATATATTTCACGCCGTGGGCTTTTAGCTCTTCCAGCACCGGGCGGCTACCGTCGTCATTAACGAAGATGCATACTGCTTCACAGCCGTTGGCCGTTTTCGCGGTCTTTTCGGTCAGCAGGAAGTCGAAAAATTCCAGTTCAAAGCCGTATGCGTCGTTAACATGCTGCAGATACTTTTTATCGTACTGCTTGGTACTATAAACAGCAATTTTCATAAGGCTTTCCTCTAGTGATAATACCGTCACGGTAGCATAATTAAAATAATCTTACAAATATTAAAAATTAGTTTAATTATCAGGTTATGATATTAATTCTAGAGCATATCGCAGTCTTAAGAAATCTCTTTAAAAGACAATACGTTTCACCAAATACTGAGGCTGAATGCCCCCGGCGCCAGCAGGATCAATGGCCAGAGTAAACCCGATGCCACATTGGCAACCTGGAAACGCCATAGCGGTGTACCGCTGGCGCCGGTGACCAGCGGTAACGTTGCGCGCAGCGGCGACAGAAAACGGCCGAAGAACACCGCCCAACCGCCGTGACGGCGCAGGAATAGCTGGCTACGCAGCACGCGTTCGGCGCTGAGCCAGCGCAGGCGTTGCAGATGATGCTGATAGCGCCGGCCAATTTGCCATGAGAGCCAGAATCCGCCGATTGCGCCCAGGCTGGCGCTTAGCCACATTAACAGGAAATGACCGATGCTGGTTGAGGCAAGGGCTCCGAGCACCAGCAAACCCGAGGTACCGGGGATCACAAAAGAGATGAGGGCGCAGGATTTACTGAAGGTCAGCAGAAAAACAATCAGTAATACCAATGAATAATGGCTCTGGGCGCGTTCGATCAGCGAGATAATGAGCTCCACGGAATAACGGCTCCTTATTACCTGTTTTTCCAAGTGTCGCAGGCACAATTTAAACGAAGTCTAAATAGTTATTCAGCAGAAATGAGTGCGACTATCCTTAATCAGGACGTTAACTTTCACTCGCGGGTCGAACGTGCCACAATAGGCGCCTATCGGCTTTTACTTAGAATCAGGATTTGACTGCCCATGAAGGGTAAATATAAAGCCGCTCTTGCGCTGTTATTAGCTCTAATTTTGCTGCCGTTGGCCCTGCTGGCCACATTAACGCATTGGGTTCCGACGCTGGCGGGTATCTGGCTGCCGGTCGGCACGCGTATCTCGCTTGGCGAAAGTCCGCGCCTGACGCGCTCCTCGTTGATTATCCCCGATTTACGCTACCTGGTGGGCGATTGTGAAATTGCTCGTGTCAGCAACGCGCGCCTTACCCGTCCCAGCCGCTGGCGGCTACACCTGAGTGAACTGGATATCAATAGCGCCTGCCTGGCTAAGCTCCCCGCCAGCGAGCCGCTCTCCGGCGCGCCGCGAACTCTCGCCGAGTGGCAATCGATGCTGCCTTATAGTTGGTTAACTATCGACAATCTGCGCCTGTCGCCGTGGGAAAAATGGCAGGGGAAACTGGTGATGTCGTTGACGCCTGGGCAGCAGGATATCGGTTATTCAGGCAAAGAGGTCACATTACAGGCGAAACTGCGCGGCCAGACCTTAACGGTCAGCAATTTCAGCGCGCGGCTGGTAGAAGATCAGGCGCCGGTTAAGCTGGTCGGTGAATTCGAAATGCCGCTGGTGCCGGATGGCCTACCGGTCGATGGCCATCTGGTCAGCACCTTCGAATTCCCGCAAACGCCGGGTCTGGTGGATGCGGAACTGGAATGGCAGAAAAACCGCGGCCAGCTGCTGGTCACGCCGCGCGGTGAGGTCGAGCCGATGCTCGACCTGCCGTGGGAGATCACCCCTGAACGTATCACCATCAGCGATGGGCGCTGGAACACGGTGTATGCCGGCTATCCGCTTAGCGGGCGGGTGGCGCTTTCGTTTGGTGACTGGCAGAAAGGCACCGAGGAGATGGAAATCAGCGGCCGGCTCAACGTGTTAACGCACGGCGAAGCGGGTAAAGGCAACGCCGTGCTGAATATTGGCCCAGGTAAGCTAAGCATGGACCACAGCGACATGCCGCTCAGCCTGACCGGCGAAGCCAAGCTCGACGATATGATTTTTTATGCCGTGCTGCCCGCAAAACTCAGCGGCCCGCTGATGACGCCAGAGCTGGCTTTCCATCCCGGCGCGCTGCTGCGTTCACGCGGGCGGGTGATTGACTCGCTGAACATCGATGAGATCCGTCTGCCGTTGGCGGGGGTGAAAGTGACGCAGCAGGGGGTGGATGGCCGCCTGCAGGCGATACTGCGCGCCCATGAACAGGAAATGGGCGATTTTACCCTGCATCTGGATGGGCAGGCCGACAATTTTATGCCCGACCGCGGTCGCTGGTCGTGGCGTTATTGGGGCGATGGTCACTTTTCGCCGATGCAGGCGCGCTGGGATGTGAAAGGCGCCGGTGAATGGCGGGATAGCGCCATTATTCTTAACAGCCTGTCGACCGGGTTCGATAAGCTACAGTACGGCACCATGCTGGTCAGCACGCCGCGCCTGACCCTCGATAAACCCATTCACTGGCTGCGCAATGAACAGCATCCAAAATTCAGCGGCACGTTGTCGCTGGATGCCGGTAAAACCACCTTCAGCGGCGGCAGCGTTCTGCCGCCGTCAACGCTCAAATTCAATATTGATGGCCGCGATCCGACCTGGTTCCTGTTTAACGGCTCATTGCACGCGGAGAAAATCGGCCCGATTCGTCTGACCGGCCGTTGGGACGGCGAACGCTTGCGTGGCCAGGCATGGTGGCCGAAACAGGCGCTAAGCGTATTCCAGCCGCTGATTCCGCCGGACTGGAAAATGACCCTGCGTGAAGGTGATATGTATGCGCAGGTGGCGTTCTCCGCGGCAGCCGGGCAGGGCTTTGAGGCCGGGGGCCATGGCGTCTTAAAAGGCGGTAGCGCCTGGATGCCGGACAACCAGATCAACGGCGTCGACTTTGTTCTGCCATTCCGTTTCAGCGGCGGGAGCTGGCAGCTCGGTACCCGCCGTCCGGTTTCACTGCGTATTGGCGAAATCGTCAACCAGTTCACCGCCAAAAACCTGAGTGCCGATCTCCAGGGAACATGGCCCTGGAGCGAGCAGGATCCGCTGGAATTGAGCAACGTTAATGTTGATATCCTTGGCGGCAAGCTGTCCATGCAGCAGCTAAGGATGCCGCAGCATCAACCGGCGCTGCTGCGTCTGCAGAATATCTCCAGCAGTGAGTTGATAAGCGCCATCAAAGTAAAACAATTTGCGGTCTCTGGCGCGTTTAACGGCGCGTTACCGTTATGGCTGAACAACGATAAATGGATCATTAAAGACGGCTGGTTTAGCAACCCCGGCCCGATGACCCTGCGGCTGGATAAAGACACCGCCGATGCGTTGGTGGCCGATAACGTCTCCGCCGGCGCGGCAATTAACTGGCTACGCTACATGGAAGTCTCGAAATCATGGACGCGCATCAACCTTGATAATCTCGGTAAGCTGACGATGAGCGCGGCGATTAGCGGCACCAGCCGGGTGGACGGAAAAAGCAGCACCGTGCATTTAAACTATACCCATGAAGAGAATATTTTCGATCTGTGGCGCAGCTTGCGCTTCGGCGATAATTTGCAGGCATGGCTTGAGCAGAATGCGAAACTGCCCGCCCCGCGCTGTACGGATACATGTAAGGAACCAAAATGATAAAACTGTTCGCCGCGGCGCTGGCGACCCTGCTGCTGGCAGGCTGTACGCCGCGTATTGAAATCGCCGCGTCCAAGGAGCCGATCACCATCAATATGAATGTCAAAATTGAGCATGAGATTCATATTAAGGTGGATAAGGATGTCGAAAATTTGCTGAAGTCACGTAGCGATCTGTTCTGAGGCGATAATGAGAAAACGACTGCTGACTGCCACCCTGGCGTTAATGCTGTTGAGTAGCCCGGCGCTGGCGCTGACCTTGAATGAGGCGCGGGCGCAGGGTCGAGTGGGGGAGACGCTGAACGGCTATCTGGCGCCGCTGAAACAGGATGCGCAGACGTTGGCGCTAGTTAAACAGATTAATGCCGCGCGCAGCGAAAGCTACCAGCAACTGGCGGACGACAATAATCTGCCGGTGGATGAGGTGGCGAAAATGGCCGGACAGAAACTGGTCGCCCGCGCACAGCCGGGAGAATATGTGCAGGGGATTAACGGTAAATGGTTGCGCAAATAGTTAACGATAGCGCTTGCGGTATTCGCCAGGCGACACGCCGAAGCGCTGCTTAAACGCCGTTGAAAAATGGCTATGGTCGCTAAAGCCCCAGCTGTAGCCAATTCCCGCCAGTTTCTCTTCATCGTGCGCGTTTTGTAACGCCCGGGCGCACAGGTCAAGACGCCGGTTTTTAATATACTGCGCGACCACCAGACCCTTATCGGCAAACAGGCGGTACAGGCTGCGTACCGACATGCCGGTTTCCCCGGCCAGCCACTCCGGACGCAGCTGTTCCGACTGTATCGACTCATCTATCAACGCCATGATCTTTTGAAATTGCTTGTCGCGGCGCGTCGGCGGCGCGTCCTGTTGCAGCAGCATTGGGCGTAACAGGCAGATGATAGCCTCCAGCGCCGCTTCGCCTTCGCTTTCTGAGAGCGCCGGGCTGCGTAAACTTTCTTGCAGCAACCGCTGGCTGAGCTGGACCATCGGCAGCGTTTTATTCAGCCGGGTGGCGATGCTGATGTCGCCGCCGTGCAGCTGGCTTTCCACGAGCTGGCGGGGCAGCAGCAGCGAAGCCTGTTTTGACGTGTGTTGCCAGAAGATAGAACAGGGGCGCGAGGCATCAATGAGCGTGATATCGCCGGCTTCGAGCGCCACCTGGCGATCGTCCTGCTCGATAGCCGCCTGGCCTTCGAGCTGAAAAACGGTATAGAACCAGGCGTCGTTGTCGCGTTTGATTTCGTTACGGGTGCGGTAAAGATTGACGCCGCGGGCGGTGACGGTACTGACTTTGAGACTACCGGTATAGCTTGCATCAATCTCGCCATGGAATTCGTCGCCCAGCGGACGGGCGGCAAAATGGCCGCATACCTGATTAATCTTCGCTAACCAACGCTGATAGTCCTGCCCGCTTTCTACCGTCGCCATTGTCTGCACCTTGTAATAATGATGTTTCTGCATTGTTGCATTTATGCTGTGAGTGGCAAGAGCGCAGCGTGGAGTATATGAAAGAACTATTACCTGCGGCACATTTCACCGCCTTTCTGGGCGCTTAATTGCGGGACCTGTCACAGCGGCAACAACGATTGTCACAGAGAAAAAAGCGCAAATGGCTGACCCGTCCTAGACTGTGTTCACTTATCCGCGAACAATAAGGAAGTCGCATGTCCACATCACAGGTCGCGCTGCTCGCCAGCGTACAGCAGTTTCTCGACAGACAGCATGGCTTATATATTGATGGCAACCAGCAGGCGGCGCAGAGTGAAAAACGCTTAACCGTCTGGGACCCGGCCACCGGCCAGGCGATTGCCACTACGGCAGATGCTAATGCCGCCGACGTTGACCGCGCGGTGATGTCCGCCTGGCGCGCTTTTGTCGCCCGGAGCTGGGCCGGGCGCACGCCGGCCGACCGCGAGCGGATCCTGCTGCGTTTCGCCGATCTGGTGGAACAGCATGGTGAAGAGCTAGCGCAGCTCGAAACCCTTGAACAGGGGAAGTCGATCAATATTTCGCGCGCGTTTGAAGTCGGTTGCACCCTCAACTGGATGCGCTACACCGCCGGGCTGACCACCAAAATCAGCGGCCGTACGCTGGACGTTTCCATTCCGTTCCCGGAAGGCGCGCGCTATCAGGCGTGGACCCGTAAAGAGCCGGTTGGGGTAGTGGCGGGGATTGTTCCGTGGAACTTCCCGCTGATGATCGGCATGTGGAAAGTGATGCCGGCGCTGGCTTCCGGCTGTTCAATTGTGATTAAACCCTCCGAGACGACGCCGTTAACGTTGCTACGGGTAGCGGAGCTGGCAACGGAAGCCGGGATCCCGGATGGCGTCTTTAACGTCGTCACCGGCAGCGGCGCCGAGTGCGGCGTCGCCTTAACCACCCATCCGCAGGTGGCGAAAGTGAGTTTTACCGGTTCGACCGCCACCGGCAAGCATATTGCCCGCGCGGCAGCTGACCGTCTGACCCGCGTAACCCTTGAACTCGGCGGCAAAAACCCGGCCATCGTGCTGAAAGATGCCGATCCGCAGTGGGTGATTGAAGGGTTGATGACCGGAAGTTTCCTCAATCAGGGGCAGGTATGCGCCGCCAGTTCGCGGATCTATATCGAAGCGCCGCTGTTTGATAACCTGGTGGCAGGCTTTGAGCAGGCGGTTAAGTCGCTGCAGGTGGGGCCGGGAATGGTTGAAACGACGCAGATTAACCCGGTGGTGTCGCAGGCGCACTGCGCCAAAGTGGCCGCTTATCTGGATGAAGCGCGTCAACAAAACGCCGAGCTGATTAGCGGTAACGTTGGGCCAAATGGCAACGGTTTTTATATTGCGCCGACGCTGGTGATTAATCCGGATGCCGGGCTGCGCCTGAATCGCGAAGAGGTGTTCGGCCCGGTGGTAAACCTGGTGCGCGTCGCCGATGGCGAAGAGGCGCTACGTTTAGCCAACGACAGTGATTTTGGCCTCACCGCCAGCGTCTGGACCCGCGACCTGACCCAGGCGCTGAACTATACCGATCGCCTGCAGGCCGGTACGGTATGGGTTAACAGCCATACGCTGATTGATGCCAACCTGCCGTTCGGCGGAATGAAGCAGTCCGGTACCGGGCGCGATTTTGGTCCGGACTGGCTGGACGACTGGTGCGAAACCAAATCGGTGTGCGTGCGCTACTGATTTTTTGTCGGATGGCGCTACGCTTATCCGACCTACAGCGTGGTGGGATTTGGTCGCCCGGAGAAGGCGCAACGCGCCGCCTCCGGGAAACTCGCGGTGGTTCGACATACCTCTTCCCCCTGAGCGCTGATTTGCTATGATCGGCGCTCTTTTTTTCTGATGTTGCCCCGCTATGTGGAATGATGCGCTTTGCTATCAGCAGTACGGCGCGCCGGAAACGGTGCTCGCGCTGCATCACCTGTCGTTGCCGCTGCTGGCGCCCGGACTTGTTCGGGTACAAATGCGCTATGCGCCAGTCAACCCTTCCGATCTGATTCCCATTACCGGCGCTTACCGCCATCGTACGACGCTGCCATCGGTGGCGGGCTATGAAGGTGTTGGGGTGGTAGTTGAAGACTCGACAAACGGTCGCCCACTTCTGGGGCAACGGGTTCTGCCGCTACGCGGCGCCGGAACCTGGCAGCGTTATCTCGATATTGACCCGCGCTGGCTGGTGCCGGTCGCTGAAGATATCGATGACATCCTGGCCGCGCGCGGCTATATCAATCCGCTGACCGCGATGCTGATGCTGACGCGCTGGCCGGTAGCGGGGAAACAGGTGCTTTTGACCGCCGCTTCATCGTCCTGCGCCAGCCTGCTGGGACAGTGGGCGCTCGCCATGGGCGCGCGTTCGGTCAGCGGTATTATTCGTTCGCCGCAGCACATCGCGCGCCTACAGCAATATGGCGTCTACCCGCTACTTGAAGGCGATAGAGCGCTGATTGAACAAGTAAGCCAGTACAGCGATCTGGTGTTTGATGCGGTGGGCGGTGAGCTGGCGAATTTTCTGCTGGCGGTACTGCCGCAGACGTCAACGCTGGTCTCTTACGGGTTATTATCCGGTAAACCGCTCACCCAGACGCGAGGCTGCGCAGCGGTACGCAAATTTCATCTGCGGGAGGCCTTACCGACACTCAGCGTTGATGCGTGGCAGGCGGCGTTTGCCGGGATCTGGCGACAGCTGCCGACCACGGCGCAGCCCGCCGCGCAGGTGATAAAGCTGTGCGACTGGCGTGAGGCGATTGCCGCCGCAGGCCAGCCGGGAAGAGGCGGTAAAATCCTGCTCGATTTCACCGCGGGCTAAGATTACTTTTTCTTCTCGCCAAGCGTTGGGGTTTCGTCAAAGAAGTTCCACGGTTTGAGCAGCGCATGCGCCCACTCGGTCGGCATAATTGGCCACTCTTCGGCGCGCGCGACGTGGGTGGTGCCGGTGGTGATCCAAACAACGTCGTCGTGGTTAGTCAGCGACTCATCATCCTTCGCGTACTGCCCTAAGCCGGTATCCTGGGCGGAACGGTTAGGGTATTTCCCTTCCGGATAACGCTCTGTCGGGTGGTAACGCGTCACCCACAGCTGTTTATCCATAAAGCTCAGACGATGATATATCCACTCGTCCGGGGCGAACCTGGCGCCGGTCGCCGCCGGATGCGTGCCGCCGGCATAAGGGATAATCTGGTAAGAGACCGGGTTACCCATGCGGTTCTCTTTGCTGGTGTTGCTCAGCAGGCGAATGGTGCCCGGGTCGAATTTCTGCGCCGCTTTCTGCTCGCTATCGATTGTGTACTGATTCACCTGCATGGTGCTGGTGCGCGGGCCGCCGGCGGTGTTTGGCTTCACTTCAGGATCCATCGCCACCAGGGTGTTGTTTTCGCCGTCCACGTCGAGATCGAGGCGGAAATTATAAATATGCTGGTGGGTGGTGCCGACAATATTATGGTCGATCAGCGTCCCGTAGCGGGTATCCTCTTTGGCGCTGGGGTCGTGCATGGTCTTCGCCTTCACGCCTTTAACGGCTTCAATGCCGGTGGCGCCGGCATCGATACCGATGGTGCCGTTGTCGTGGAACACCCAGTCAAAGATATAATCATAGTTCCCGACGGTACTGATCCAGCGCACCACCAGTTCCCGGCGCTCGGTGCTGACGTTGGGCTTGCCCATTTCCAGGTGCTTATACTCAGGCCCGGCATAGCGTTCGAATATGGCGACCGCGCCTGGAATAGTGGTCGGTTTGCCGGTGTAATCAGCGATAGTTTCGTCCAGCAGTACCGCATTTGACGGCGCATCTTTACCGCGAACAATCGGCGATGTTAGGGTGCCCAT